>Ga0180216_1000175_pt1 | contig 76847 bp, 50 predicted proteins | sample eDN3rd37CBELigMG_FD_128879 | JGI IMG/M metagenome (GOLD analysis project Ga0180216, IMG submission 128879) | Enriched Miracle-Growth compost microbial communities from Emeryville, California, USA - eDNA 3rd pass 37_C BE-Lig MG (version 2)... ... | reverse complement strand
CAACGATCAACAGCGTTTTTTATCCTCAAGCGGCGGAATTACACGAATTGATGAATTTGCCGATAAATCATGGTTATCGGAATTTTTAAATGTAACTGAGCAGAGGGAATCGTGGGTGAGTAAGCGTGAAGTGAAATACTATAGCTTTGAAGAGCCATACGAGATTCTGACATTTAACTATCAGATTGCCCCTGGAAAAATCGGTATATTCTTAAATATTTCACCCCAGTTTATTGAGGGGATTATAGAAAATAGTACAAATTATAAAGAGCAATCCACCTTTGTCATTGATGGCAATCGTGAGCTGATTTTTAGTAATGATGGGAGTATTAATTTTGAGGATTTACCTCTAGAGACGCTCCTTAGTGTAAAAGAAGATAACTTTTCTCTTAATATCAATGGAGAAAATTATCGTGTCATTAAGCTGCATTCTGATCGTTATAATTGGGAGACGATTTCACTCATACCACATCAAGTGCTCTATACTGTTCCCAATCGAATTTTACAGTTTACCCTGTTATTCTCACTCCTCTCTATTGGTAGTGGGATAATCCTTGCGTATTATTTTACTAGAAAAAATCACAGACAGATTCACCAAATCACCTCATTACTAAAGGCTGCTGAGCAAAATAGAAGCTTGAATAAGCCGTCTGAACAATATTCAGATGAGTATAACTACATCCTTCACTCTATGATTCAACATTTTATTGAGCATCATTATATCACCACTCAGCTTTCAGAGAAGAAATACAAGCTAGAGCTGTCAGAGATGAAGGCTTTACAATCTCAAATTAAGCCGCATTTCTTATATAACACATTGAATTCGATCTATTGGGAAACATTAAAACTAACCGGCAAGCCGAATAAAGCTAGTGAAATGATCGAAGTCTTGTCAGATATGCTATCTTACTCCATTAATCATACGGATACACTCGTTACTTGGGAGGATGAGTTAAAAAACACAGACAATTATATGGAAATTCAACGGGTTCGCTATGGAGAAAAAATATCATATTGCTGTGAATATGAAGATCAGATTTTATCAGAATTGACAATCAGATTATTGCTTCAGCCAATTTTAGAAAATAGCATATATCATGGACTTCAACCAAAGAAAACTCCTGGTGCTATAAAGGTGAAAATACGTAAAACAAAGTATTTTATTCAGGTTAGCTGTATTGATACTGGAGTTGGAATGGAAAAAGAACGATTGATGGAGCTGAGAGAAAGAATAAAGCATTATGACTCTGAAGCAGATGAGCATATTGGTCTCATTAATACATACCGAAGGGTGCAGCTTGTGTCCGATCATAAGGCGTATATGCAAATACTAAGTAAGAAGGGATATGGCACAGTAGTTAAGCTTACTCTGCCGGTCTATCATAATCCACTGTAAGTAGTACAAGCTTCAACATTATAATAGCTCATGACGAGTTCTCTTTGGGAGAGCATTCGTCATGAGCTATTTTTAGTTGTTACACTTATTTATTCATCTCTCTTCGAGCGTAGCTATCTAGATCCTCAACGATGACATATGCTGATGCAAGGTTGCTTTCATGAGTAATGGATAGATGGATCATAATGTTACGCTTAGTCAGACCAAGATTGTGAAGCCCCTCATCACTTAGCTTACAAATAGGTTGTCCAGAGGGTAGCTTCGTAATTGTAATATCATGAAATCCTAATTGATGTCCAATTCCACAGCCAAAAGCTTTGCTAACCGCTTCTTTAGCTGCAAATCTGCCTGCAACATATTCTGCACGGCGATTCCTGCCAACTCCACTAGCAGCTTCTAATTCCACATTGCTAAAAATCCGTTGTAAAAACTTATTACCAGCCTGATTGGCTAGTATTTTTTCTACACGCTCAATCGAGGTGATATCATGGCCAATACCAATTATCATCCGCCTAGTCCTTTCTTGCTTTCACATCTTCAATAAAATGTGTGTGATTATGCTGCAGACGTTGTGGGATAAATTGAGTAACAACCTGCTCACTGACAGGCTTACTAATGAAAAACCCTTGAATATACTGACAGCCCAGCTCATCTAGCAGTTCCAGCTGAGTGCTATCTTCGACACCTTCTGCCACAATACGCATATCAAGACTTTTCGCAATATTTATTATCGCATTTACGATTTTGTAGCCTTTATCGTCAGATACCATTTCACGTACAAAGCTCTTATCTATTTTTAAGATCTCAATCGGAAAATTTTTCAATACAGACAGAGATGAGTAACTAATCCCAAAATCATCGATCGCCACGGAAATGCCCAGCTTACGAATTTCCTCAATCGTATGCAACACGGTATAGGATTGATCGATAATCGTTGACTCTGTAATTTCAAAGGTTAAATTAGCAGGATTCATTCCTGTTTCTTCTAATATATTTTTTACGCTAGACAAAAATTGAATCGATTTCAATTGTAGCCCAGAAATATTAATTGAAATTTTAATAGGCTCGAAGCCTTGCTTAATCCACTTCACACCTTGCTCACAAGCAGCACGCAGCACCCATGCGCCAATCGGCACAATAAGTCCAACCGACTCTGCTACCGGGATAAATTTGTCCGGTGTAAGAATCGTTCCATTCTCCATCCTTAAGCGAAGTAAAACCTCAACACCGTAGAACCGTTTATTCGTCGCATATACCTGTGGCTGATAAAGGAGCTGGAAGCGCTCGTTCACTAACGCATCTCGCAATATCTTTTCCATTTTGCGTTTATTTTGCTGGAAATTCACCATATTCGGCTCGAACTTCATGTAGTTATTTTTACCATTATGCTTAACTTGATATAGCGCTAAATCCGCTTTTTTCAATAAATCATCGTATTCGTTCCCATCACTTGGATAGAAGCTAATGCCGATACTAACTGACAAATTAATATCTCGATTTACTTCATTGGAATGATAAGAGATTTCCTGTGATAATCTAGATGCGAACTCATCGACTTCCTCGATATTATCGTAATGGTACAAAATGACGAATTCGTCGCCACCAAAACGCGAAATATGATCATGCCCCTTAATATTACTTACAAGCACTTGCGATAGCCGATCGATAATATCATCGCCAACATGATGCCCATACAGATCATTAATAAGCTTAAAATTATCAATATCGAGCACACACAATGCGAACTGAACTGCTCCACCTTGAATGACGGATTCTATTGCTTCATAAAAACGACGACGATTAACAACTCCATACGGCTTTTCAGTTTCATCAATGACAACATCTTTAGCTGCATCGCGAACTGTACCGATTAGCTTATGTATATTGCCCATTCGATCTCGCGTGCTTTCGGCACTCACATTTGCTAAGTAATAGATATCACCAACATCTTTGACTCTAAGTTCGGTATAAAACGGCTTATTATCACGGAAATGATCATAAAAATGTTTACGAAGTCTTGGAATATCATCTTCATGGACAATTTGCTCTAGTCCAAGCAGCTGCGAATCGACCTCGTTTAATTTGATCTTGCGATTAAACCATACCTTTCGTTTATCGAAATCTAGCTCAAACAATATGTCATCCGTCAAACGACTAAACACTTCATAACGTTCCTTAAGATCCTGATGCTTCTTTTTTAGATGCCCTGCTTCGTTAAGTAACGCTAAACGATCAAAGCTGTTTGCAATAATATCAATGAGATGAACAATTCGCATATACTCCGCACTGCGTGTTAACGTTTTCTTGAAGGATGTACCAAATGCTAGTAAGCTCCAATTGTTTTGAGATAAACGATAAGGGATAACATACACAATCTCATTGTGCGCCGAATCGTTATTGGAAGAATAAATAGGTGGGTTATCTTGTAAAGCTTCGTATTGTTTTACCACTAGATGCTTAAGTTCATTATTGCTTGTTGTAAAATTAAAATACTCACTTACATTAAGCCGAGGCTCTTTCATATAATTATAGCCCTGCTGCTGCATCAATGCTCCCCAGTTAAAGTAGCCCTCTAGAAGCACTGACAGATCTCGCACATGCTTAAATTGATAATGTGAAATATCGCGGTTATATTCAAAATGATTATTACCCTCTGGACGTAACGCATTCATATGGCTTACACACTGTGCAGCATCAGCTTGTTCATGTCCTGTTGTTTCCAGGGCACCACAGCCACAAGACTGACGAATGACCAAGTCACAAGGTAATACATCCATACTAAACGATTGAACGTCATCCATTCTGAGCAATAATCGCTCAACAGCTACGAATAATAATTGATCAATATTTTGCTCTATACTTGTAATGGGTACAATTGAATGTCGAGCAGTGTATGAATTATCGAAGCCAACTAGTGCTAAATGCTGTGGTACCTCATATCCGGCTTCTAACATTTTTTCAATGATGCCGAAGGCGCACGTATCTGTACAGGACAAAGCTGCAGTAATCGGAAAACGTTGAGCGATAATTTGCTCTGCAATCTGCTTCCCACCGAACACCGTCATATCGGCATCGTTATAGACAAAACTTGACTGCACTGACAGTCCTAAATCATGCATTGCAGCGATATAACCTTTATACCGCTCATACATGCTCTCGTTGGATAAGGAACCAATATAACCAATCTTGCGATGACCGTGATCGTATAGATGACGAACAGCTTCATAAGCAGCACGTTCATTGTCTACTACGACCATGCCCCCATTCATCTTGAGCTTTCGTAGGTCTTTGGAAACAGCAACTATCGGTTTATGATAACGTTCCTCAAGCTGCTTAAGAAAATGATCCTCTACGGCATGATTTATGACAAGCCAACCATCCACTACGTTCATGGCAATAGGTACATCGTAATATTTTCCGCCTGTACGAATAATAATGAGGCTAACGTTAAATTGTTTAGCGATATTATGTATACTTTGGATTATGTCTGTGTAGTAATTTCCGCCTAGAAAAGGAGTTAAGACGCCGATAGTTCTCTGACGCTCCATGCATATTCCTCCTCTTTCACCCCATAATATTCTGATTTATTAGTAGAAATTATAGCATAATTACTTTCAGTATTATACATGGAATGTGAAATTACTCATAAGATAACAAAAACCTATCGTAACTGTCATCACGATAGGTTTTTTTTGGTTAAATTCCAGGAATTGGTGAGCGTTTGTGCTCGGTTTTTACGTATTGTCGTTCCAATTTTTCGCGAATCTCGTCAGGAATTTCCTTTCCTTCCAAGTAATCACTATTATGTTCGTACGATATACCTAGTTCCGTTTCGTCCGTTTGACCTTCCCATAAACCAGCAGTTGGTGCTTTAGTCAATACAGACTCTGGCACTCCAAGCTCAGCACCAATTAGCTTCACTTGTCGCTTATTCAATGTGCTTAGTGGTGTAACATCAACCGCTCCGTCTCCCCACTTCGTATAGAAGCCTGTGATCGCTTCAGAAGCGTGATCTGTACCAACGACGATCAAGTTAAGCTCGAACGCCAATGCGTATTGTACTACCATACGAGTACGCGCCTTAACATTCCCTTTACCGCCACGGCTAAGATGCTGCGAACGACCAATGCCCCTTAAGGCATGCTCGGTTTCAAGGGCAATCTCATCGACTGCCTCCTCGATATTCGTTTCCACTGTATGCTCTAGAGCGAACGCCTTAGCCACTGCATAGCTATCAGCAATATCTGCTTGCTCACCGTATGGCTGAAATACACCAAGAGTCATATATGGCTTACCAGTCTCTTTGGTCAGCTCATCAGTTGCCAGCTTACATAGACCAGTTGCGACAGCACTATCTACGCCACCGCTAATCGCAATAAGCAAGCCAGTGCTCTTCGCATCAAGAACATATTGCTTTAAGAAATCTACGCGCTTACGAATTTCCGCTGCAGGGTCAATGCTAGGCTGAACTCCAAGTCGCTCAATAATTTGCTGTTGTAATGTAGTCATTATTATTTGCAAAACTTGTCAAAAGCACTTGTTAGATCGGCAGCAATATCCGCAGCTGAACGATTCTCAATGCTATGACGTTCAATAAAGTATACTAGCTCTCCATCCTTCATTAGCGCAATTGAAGGAGAAGACGGTGGGTATGGAGCAAAATATTCACGAGCTTTAGCAGTAGCCTCTTTATCCTGTCCAGCGAAAACAGTAAATAAATGATCAGGCACAACTTCGTGCTGCAATGCATGAGCAACACCAGGACGGCATTGTCCAGCAGCACAACCGCACACAGAGTTAATTACAACAAGTGCAGTGCCTTTCGCAGTCGGTAGGTTTTCTTCTACCTCTTCTGGTGTACGTAGCTCTTGAATACCGATGCTTGTCAATTCATCACGCATTGGCTGAATCATATCCATCATATATCTTTCAAATGACATGGACATCCATAACACTCCCTTTATCTTTAGATTGTATTTATTATACCGTTCCTGTATGAAACTACGCAACACAAACAGACACCACGGTCGCATCACTTAATAATTAATTGAAAATATGCTACTATCTAATAAGAAAAGCCAATGAACGTGTAGGCTATTACAAAATCTATTCCATTCGGAATTGTCCATTAAAGAGGTATCGTAAAAATATGAACTACGACATTATTATAATCGGCGCTGGCTCAGCTGGACTTATGGCGGCAGTAGCAGCTGGGCAGCATGGCGCCAACGTCCTACTTATTGATAAAGGCGATAAGCTCGGTCGTAAGCTTGGCATCTCTGGTGGCGGGCGCTGCAACGTAACGAATAACAAAGAAATTGATGAGCTTATTAAAAACATTCCTGGTAACGGTAAATTTCTATATAGCTCATTATCAACATTTAGCAATTACGACATTATCACATTTTTTGAATCGCTAGGCATTGCTTTAAAGGAAGAGGATAACGGCAGAATGTTCCCTGTCTCCAATAAAGCAAAATCGGTTGTTGATGCGCTCGTCGGTAAGGTTAAAGCACTGGGCGTACAAATCCTCGTAAACAGCCCAGTTGCTCATGTCATTTATGAAGATGGAGCTGTGAAAGGTGTAAAGCTAAAAAGCGGCGTGCAATACGATTGCCGAAAGGTGATCGTCGCTGTTGGCGGAAAATCTGTGCCGCAAACTGGCTCTACTGGGGATGGCTACGCTTGGGCTGAGGAGGCTGGACATAGCATTGTTGAGCTGTTTCCTACTGAGGTTCCGCTCACCTCTCGCGAGCATTATATTGCCGATAAAGAGTTACAAGGGCTGTCGCTGCGTGATGTTGAGCTTTCCGTCTGGAGCTTAAAGGGTAAAAAGCTTATCTCGCATCGTGGTGATATGATCTTTACGCATTTCGGAATATCGGGACCTATCGTTTTACGATGCAGTCAATTTGTCGTAAAGGAATTAAAGAAAAGTACGGGAACGCCGATCATGCTTACTGCGGATCTGAAGCCTGATGTCAATGTGCAGACCGTGTATGATGAAACCTTTCTCTTATGTCAGCAGGAGCCGAAAAAGCTCGTGCGCAACGTATTGAAGGGCTATGTGCCTGAACGACTAATTCCACTACTTATGCGTAAGGCAAAGCTGTCTGAGGAGCTTACCTTCGATCATATTCCGAAGGAAGAATGGTTAGAACTAGCGAAGCTGATTAAAGCATTTCCGATTCGTATTCATGGCTCACAGTCGATTGAGGAGGCATTTGTTACTGGCGGTGGAGTGAATTTAAAGGAAATTAACCCGAGTACGATGGAATCTAAGTTTATGAGCGGACTGTACTTCTGTGGGGAAATTCTTGATATTCACGGCTACACTGGTGGGTACAACATTACTGCTGCATTTTCAACGGGCTATAATGCTGGAAGAGATGCTGCGGAAAGCTTGCAGTATGATTATTAATTAAATAGCGTTGCAATAAGCAGCAATTTCTAATAAATAGCAAAAGCCACTATTGGTACACACTAGCGATTGTTATATCGTTAATGTAGGCCTGTAGTGGCTTTTGCTTGTGGTGCGACTTGTCAGTCTCTTGCAGTAAAGGATGAAACATCGCCAATCCCCGGCAGTTCCTCGTTCGCAACCCAATCCTCATTGACTAAATGTGCAGGAATCGTTACCGCATCAATACTGTAGGCTGTATTGGCAAGCAGCTCGTCCTGTAAAGTTGCTTGATCCACCAGCGTCCCGCCATGTGCTTGAACGATTTCTAAAGCAGAGGTTAGGTCTTCATTGATTACATGGATGTGCAGCGAGGTGGGTGAGTGCATCGCAGGGTCATATCCCAATTCTTGTAGTAGTGAAAATGCTTGATCCGCGCTTTGGCTATTCGTAAATTCAAAGACAAGCGCAACGGGATTACTCATAACAACAGCTCCTTACGTCTACACAAAGTTGGATGTAGCAAACTGCTACGCCTTACCAGCTTAGTATGTGTATTGTAAGAAGCTGTCTATACATTTATCTGTTATGTCGTACTTTACTAGATCACCCGCGGAAAGGTATTAGCTGTTGATTGAGTTCCTTCGTTTGGTGATAAACCTGCTGGTATACTTTAAATAAGTCAGCATAAACCTCTACAGCCTGCGGGTTCGGCTCATAGCTGTCCCCATGCTTTACAAATCGACCTGCGCATGCCTCTAGGCTATCAAACCAGCCGCAGCCATAAGCTGCTAGCATCGCAGCGCCTAAGCCTGGTCCCTGCTCATTTTCTAGCGAGACCACGGTTGCATTGAAAATATCTGCTTGCATTTGCAGCCATACTGGATTTTTCGCTCCTCCGCCAATAGAGACGACTTTATCAACGGTTTTACCAGCCTGTCGGAACATATCCACCGATTCATTTAAGCTAAATGTGATTCCTTCCATTACTGCACGTGCAAAATGAATTCGCTCATGCGTTCCATCGACACCAATAAAGCTTGCTCTAATATTCGCATCTGGATGCGGTGTACGTTCGCCAACAAGATACGGCGTAAATAACAAACCGTTAGAGCCAGGCTTTATATTGTCCACTCCTGCTAACAGCTCATCGTAGGATTCGTTAGCTGCAAATGTTTTCTTAAACCAGCTAAGGGAATAGCCTGCTGCCAGCGTAACTCCCATCGCATAATAAGCATCCTGCTTACCATGATTGAAGAAATGCACCTTGCCCCCGAAATCCTTCGACTTGTCATTTTCATAGGATAATATAACGCCAGAGGTACCGATGCTGCTAAGAGTCAGTCCCTCAGAAAGAATGCCTGCACCTATTGCACCGCATGCGTTATCTGCACCGCCTGCAAACACCTTGGTAGACGTTGAAAGTCCTGTAGCCTTTGCGATTGCTGGAAGCAATGTGCCAACCAAGTCATGGGATTCTACTAATGGTGGGCAGAAGTTCTCTACTAGCTGGAATGCTGACAGCACCTCTTGGCTCCATGTCTTACCGGCTACATCAAGCAGCAATGTTCCTGCAGCGTCTGAGTAGTCCATATGCAGCTCGCCCGTTAAGCGATATCGGACATAATCCTTCGGTAAAAGGAAAATTGATGCTTGATTGAACAGCTCCTGCTCATGCTGACGCACCCATAGTATTTTCGGCAGTGTAAAGCCTTCTAAGGCCGGGTTACGAGTTACCTTTAATAGCTTCTCTCCAAGTACGTTTTCGATCTCACGGCATTGCTCCGTTGTCCGTGTATCATTCCAAAGAATGGCTGGGCGCACGACGTCTCCGTTCTCATTAAGCAGCACTAAGCCGTGCATTTGACCTGAGAAGCTTATTCCTTCGATGGATGCTGCATCCACACCATCGGCCGAAGCTACTTCTTGCAGCGCTTCGATGGTTGCCGTAACCCAGTCCTCAGGGTTCTGCTCGCTCCAGCCTGGATGGTCGTGGAACAATGGGTAGCTGCGTGTCGCTTCGGCAACGATCTTGCCGCTGCGATCAATCAGTAATGTTTTTACGGCGCTCGTTCCGAGGTCGACACCAATAACATAGCTCATGAATTGTTTCCTCCTTGGGGGCTCGGGAATAGCTAGCTTCTTTGTCTCTAGGTCGGGCTACGACGCTTTAAATGCTTTAGCTTAGCTACGCAATTGTTAGCTCATCGCTCCGGATTAGTTAGCTCTTGCAGTCGCTTTTTAAAGCTGATGCTCTATATTGGTTATTAAGGTTAGCATCAGCTTTAAAGGCGACCCACTGCCGTTTTCCAGAACTAACTAGTCCTCCGCTGGTTGCGTTTTTTGTAGCTATGCTTGCGGTGCATTTTCGTAGCTGAGCTTCGCCGTCTAGCGTACTCGAAGATGAGTGCGCTAGCTATTCCCTCGCTGGTTATATACTTATATCTAACGACAGCTCGTCACTAGGACGAGCTGTGTTGGTTTATTTGTGAGCTTAATTTTAGCTAGTTTTCTTACTATTTACCGCTTATACACTGAAGATAACTTCGCTTAGACGTAGACGCAAGTTTTCGATGCGGCCAGATTTGTTGCGAGCTACTGGATTTGTTAATGCATAAGCCTCTAGGTCTTTTAGTGTTGCTTTGCCAGCAACAACGTCAGCACCTAGTCCTTCTTTGAAGGTTGCATATTTATCTTCAATCACGCTGTCAAAGACTTTTTCCTCGATTAGTTTTGCAGCTGCTTTTAGTCCCCATGCGTAGCTGTCCATACCTGCGATATGACCAAGTGCAAGATCGTTCATTTCAAAGGAAGAACGACGTACTTTTGCATCGAAGTTAACACCGCCACGACCTAGGCCGCCTGCTTTAAGCACTTCGTACATTGTAAGTGTTGTTGCGTAAAGATCTGTTGGGAATTCGTCTGTATCCCAGCCAAGCAGCATATTGCCTTGGTTCGCATCAAGAGAACCAAGCATGCCATTAATCGCTGCAACACGAATTTCGTGCTCAAATGTATGACCAGCTAGTGTTGCATGGTTCGCTTCAAGATTTAGCTTGAAGTGATTTTCTAAGCCGTATGTTTTAAGGAAAGAAATCGTTGTAGCTGCATCAAAATCATATTGATGGCTTGTAGGCTCTTTCGGCTTAGGCTCGATTAGAAATTGTGCATCAAAGCCAATTTCCTTCGCATAGTCTACTGCCATATGGTAGAAACGAGCAAGATTATCCTGTTCAAGCTTCATATCTGTATTAATAAGTGATTCGTAGCCCTCGCGGCCGCCCCAGAATACATAGTTTTCGCCACCAAGCTCTTTACCGATCTCCAAGCCCTTTTTCACTTGTGCTGCTGCATATGCATAAGCATCAATATTTGCTGCAGTTGCTGCACCGTGTACATAACGAGGATTGGTGAAATTGTTAGCCGTATTCCATAATAGCTTTTTACCAGTAGATTTTTGATAGTCTTTCAGCATTGCTACGATGACGTCAAGATTTTTGAAGAACTCCTGCAATGTCGCACCTTCAGGAGCGATATCTACATCGTGGAAGCAATAGAAAGGAATATTTAGCTTTTCCATAAACTCGAAATTAGCTTCTACGCGTGCTTTAGCGCGATCCAAGCCATCGAATTTGTCCCAAGAACGAACCATTGTTCCAGCGCCGAACGGATCTGTACCGTTCGCATTAAATGTATGCCAGTAAGCAACCGCAAAACGAAGATGCTCCTCCATTGTTTTACCGAATACCACTTGAGCTGGATCATAATGCTTAAACGCATACGGATTACTAGAACCTTTACCTTCAAATTGAATTTTCGAGAAATCTGTAAAATGAACCATGAGAATAATTCCTCCTTAGATTTGAATGAAATCGCTTTATCTTATTGATAACAGAATATCACACTCTACTTTGTTTGTCTATTAAACAAACTTAGTTTATATGATTAATTTTTTATTTAGTTGAAGGATGTACCATAAAAAGCCGTTCCTCAGTACATAGGGAATTCCCTAATGCACAAGGAACGACTGGTTTAATTATTTGTTTATGAAGCCTACAAATACTAAGAAGCGTTTCAGCATTGTCGTTGCTTCGGCTCTTGTTGCATGTTTCGTTGGAGAAAATTCATTGTTAGCGTTCCCTTGAATGATTCCTGCCGCTACATTCACTCCTACCGCATAACGCGCCCATGTCTGAATGCTATCTCCGTCTGAGAACTTATCCACGACATTAACATAGCCGGCTTGAGACACATGATGTGTCATGGCTAGCGCTCTAGATAGCATAACCACCATCTGTTCACGTGAAATGAAAGAGTCTGGTCGGAAGCTTCCGTCCGCGTAGCCCTCAATTAATCCTGCTTTCTCTGCCGCCCCGACAATACCGACATACCAAGCATCAGCCGCTACATCACGGAAGGAAGCGCCATCGTTATCCTCCTTCAAACCAAGTGCACGGACAAGTAATGCCGCAAATTCGGCTCTTGTAATGCTTTCATCGGGTGCAAAGACTGTAGCTGTTTTTCCTTGAACGATTAGTTTTGAGGCTAATAGCTCTACATCAGCGTTCGACCAATGGTTTGCTGCATCTTGAAAATCTTTGGATGTCGAGATTACGGCATATACACTGTTGCTATTGCGTTTAATTGTCGCTGTCGTTATTCCATTCTTCACTTCAAATGTAGCTGGAACAAAGCTTAGTTTCCCAGTCGCTTCATCATAAGTGACAGCAGTAACCTTACTTGCATCGACTGACATATTAAGCAATATGCTTCGTGTAATATACGTATCGCCGAAATCGTTAATTTCCTGAGAAGCACCCTTAGCCTCAGCCATTACTGTAAAGCTAATTGGACTACCTAGCAACTCTCCACCTGTATCGACTGCCAGTGTAGAAATTATGTCTGCAGTTTCTCCGCTGATGGCTTCAATATGAATTGTGATGGTTAGATTATCAACGCTAACTCCTAACCCAGTAGCAAGACCTGTTATATCCAGTACACTTAGTGGTAAATGATATGACTGACCGCCTGCTGAAACAGCGATGACTAGATCATTTGCTGCTTCTGCTAGCGCTGCTGCTGGAAGCTGAGCTTGCACAATGCCATCCGCTGCATCTTCTAGCTCAATAGTAACAGTTTTCTCTGCTCGACCCCAAGCTGCAGCTTGCTGCAATGCTTTCTTCAGATCATCCAGCTGAACGTTAATAGTCGTTACAGTTTTGCCCGCTTCATTAGTTTTCTTAACAATGTGTTCATCGGATAAATCAAGCTTCACCGTGTCGCTCTCTGGCTGTTCAGGTAGTGGAGTCGTTGGCGGAGCCGAGTTATTATCGCCACTTCCGCCACCATTGCCATTACCATTACCATTACCATTTCCATTACCGTTACCACTATCGTCTGGCAATGGCTGGCCTTTAAGATCCGTAATACGTCCTTGCAGTCCGATATCGACTGTCCCTACTCGCTGTAAATGTTCAATGAACACTTCATAATCTGGCAAGAATAGCTCATAGATTCGACCATCATCTCTTGCTTGCTTCAACGAATAGTAAAAGTCCCCACCACTTGCTGTAAAGGAGTTCGTCGCAAGCATATAATACGCATTTGGATCAATGGCAGAGAAGGTTCCATCTGCATTTTGCACCTTTACCTGTACAACACGCTCGCCCTCAAATGTGATACTGCCTGCTGTCTGATCAATGGTTTGCTTCGCCTTCGTAGAATCAAAAACATACGTCATCCCCGACACATGAGCAAATCCACCGTTCTCCGCTGGTGCTCCAGATACACCATTTTCTAATGCTAAAATTAATTCCTCACCTGTCACCTTGACGGCTACTAGACTATTATCGAATGGCAGCACAGTTCTAACTTGACCTAATGTGATGTCGCCTGCTGGAATCATTTCGCGAATACCGCCACCGTTTTGCAATGCGACGTAACCTTTAATCGTAGCTAGCTCTTCACTAGAAAGCAGCGCAGTAATCTTCTCCTTCATTGCAGTAACCATACCGTCAGTGATTAGATTACCGAGATTTGTTTCTTGACGGCGTACAGCACGCTTAAGCTCACCATCAATGATCGCTTCGTCGTTCAAGTCCACTTCAGATTTACCAACGACTTCAGCCATCATTTCATCTAAGCTTTCCTTATACGCTAGAAGCTTTTCTTTAGCAGCTTCATCCTCAGCGTAGTCATTTACGCTTAACAAGCGTCCATCCCAACTTGTTAGCAAGCCTTCCTCGTCAAATGTCGCATCAATCACACCAAGATTCGCTCCGTACTCACCCGTTTGAACAATAATGGTTGGCTCCTCATCCTTGTTTTTCACGACTGGCTCGGGTAGAAGCGTATGGCTATGACCGCCTACAATAATGTCGATCCCCTCTACTTCGTCTGCGAGAATGAGATCAAAGCTATAGCCTAGATGTGTTAGCGCGATAATTTTGTTAATGCCAGCCTCTTGAAGCGACGCGACGGTTGCCTCTGCTCGCTCAATATAATTGTGGAATTGCAGCGTATCTCCAGGCGATGATACGCCCACCGTCTCTTCCGTAGTCAGACCGAATACACCAACCTGCTCGCCGTTTACCTCAAGCACAATTGCTGGATAGATCTGACCATTCGCAATAGGCTGATCTAGACCACCAATTTCATTATGAAATAGTGCACCTAAGCCATCATTGTCACTATAGTCAATATTGGAGCTGACGATTGGGAACTGTGCAGCTCTGATGAACGTCTCGAACACCTCTGGTCCTTTATCGAACTCATGGTTGCCTGGAACCATCGCATCATAGCCCACCATGTTCATAAACTCCAAATCTGCAAGACCCTCATATTTCGTAAAATACAATGTACCTGAGAAAACATCACCCGCGTCAAGCAGAATCGCATGTTCTGATTTATTTTCCTTTATTGCCGTAACCCGCTTCGCTACATTATCTAGACGTGCGTGTGTATCGTTTGTATGCAGCACGCGTAGCTCGAAGTCATCATCTTCTTGCTTAGCTGCCAGATCCACCTGAATCATCAGCGGATCATGATCGGAAGCGCGCCCTTTAGATAATGGAAAATCAGCATTGATGTGTACAATATCAACCTCTGTCACCGATGCCAAATGATGACTCACTAGAATATGATCAAGTGTTTGTGAATTGCCGTCATAGGTGTAGGAATAACGCTCGTGAACAGGGAGCGTATCGACCATATTGGTCAACTCATTGCCCTTAACAATATTCAATGTTTCGGTAAATTGGAAATCATTCATATCCCCCATCACAACTATATTGGCATCTGGGTTCGAGCTAACAACCTCTTTCACAAAGTCGTTAACAACCTTCGCAATTCCATGACGCTGCACTTCACTAGATAGTACAGGAGGCTGGTTAGCACCGAACGGACCTTGATCTCCGCCTTTGGAGTTAAAATGATTAACAATTGCAATAACTTTTTCACCATTAAACTCAAACTGAGCCGCGAGTGGCTTACGGGATGCTGCGAAAACTGAATTCATTGGATCAATTCTACCTGGATTATGACTTAACTGATCCGTTTCTCCGTTATAGCTCACTGCCGTTGTAGCAGAAGCAGCTGTTCCCGTAGTACTTTCAGACAGTGTAACGCGTCCCGCATTATATAGAAAGCCGACTCGAATATTACCGCCAGGCTCGCCACCATCCTTCTTATCTTCTGGGGCAACATCGGTATAGCTATATTCTGGTCCACCAGCCGCAACGATTGCATTAATTAACGTTGCATAGCTTTGATCTGCAGCAACGGTTCCATTGTCTGTTGCTCCATTATTGTCCTGTACCTCAACTACCCCAATAATGTCAGGCGTTTGTAGATTCTCAACGATTGAAGCTGCAATTCGTTGTATCTTATCAGCTGAAACGGCTGGATGGAAGTTCTCTACGTTGTAGGTCGCAATGGTAAGCTTGCTCTCAACAATGTCAAGCGTTGTCGTTTCTCTCTCCCATTCACTTGGCTGAATCGTCGGTAAGCTTCCTTCACTTGGAATTACTTTGAAATTCCCATTATTGTAGCCAATTACGCCAACAACATCCTCAGCAAATACATCTCCAGTTGCTAGCTCCTGACCAGGATTGCCATAAGCGACCAGCAGTCGTTGCGGATTTAGGTTTCCCGCTTCCCTCAATATCAAGCCACCTGCTGGCGTCAATACATCCTCAACTTCATTTTCGATGCGAGTTGGGATATTAAATACTTGAGAATTTCCTTGTCCACTTGTCCAATATGGACTAATAACCGTCGGCGTTGGAAGCTGTACAAGCATGCCCTCTAACGATTCATAGAAATCAATAGCATCCTCAGCAGGATCAAATTCAGTAAAGCTGTCATTGTCAATAACGGAAGCCGGTAAAGCTCTGCCGCCCTTACCAAGCACAATCGGCTCCGGTAGCTCATTGCCCGATGAGATGACCGAAATCGTAGCATTGGTTATTTCCGTCGTTGTCAAATTAGAGCCGCTCCCTTCATTGTATTCCTCTACCTTACCCGACACGTTAACGAGATCCCCGATTGCTGGCTTCTCAGATTCGTTCGTTGAATATACATAGATCGCATCTGACGTATTGTCATCGTTATCAGCTTCCGCATCCTGCATATAGAAGCCTCTATATGCTCCTGTAGCAAACTGATACGCATGCTGAGTTACAATTCCCTGTACGCCACTAACGTTTTGCCCTGCATACCGCGAAGTATGAGCAGCACCTTGTATCTCGTAAATTTTTGGATTTTCACTCACTACCACATAATCAAATTGAAATATTTCGCTACTTAGATCATCCTTGATTGCGATTGCTTTAATGGTCATATCGCTGGCTACGACAATCGGTTCCGAATATGGTGTACTGCTCGCAGAAGGAGTAGATCCATCTGTAGTGTAATAGATCGAAGCTCCTTCATCAGCGATCGACAGAGCTACAGTCCCCCCTTTGACAATGGAACCTGTATCAGGAGTTGCAATAACTGAGAATAGATCTTCAATTAGTGATCCATTACTTAGTGGAATAAATTGATAATTGCTATTATATTGTTCAACCACACCGATCATTTTTTGAAAGGTCTTGCCTACCTGCAAGCTCGGTAAGCTAGAATAAATATCAAACTCCAGCTCGCCTTGCATCCCTTTAAATACTGTGCCCGACTTGCGATCAATCGTTACATTCTCCAAATAAACAAGCTGTGCCTCATAGCTCTCGCCACGTTCAGCAGAAAGATCGCTGGCCGTTATTAACCTTGGGTTAGGTGCTCCGACATTATCCTCAATCACTTCTGCTATTAATCCAGCTTGCGTTTTAATTTCCTGCAAGCCGTTATAAATATCCATAACACCTTGAACACTAATACGATCACCAATGCTTGCATCAGCAACCGTTATGCCATATAGCAGTATCGCACCTGTGTCATCCTGTATGTACGTTTTAGGTCCGTCAATATGTGCAATGACGCCTTCCGTCCATACATTCTCATTTCTAGACGCTGTACGTGCCGTTGCGATATCCGTCTTCTCTAGCAGTGAATATGCAAAGCTAGATACCTCACTCTCCTCAAGCTCCCCAGAGGATGCATATGCGCTGATTGACATATTGTTAGCTAAAGATAATGGCTCATTATATAGTGTAAATTCATTGTTCGTTTGCTCTGACGCATAATAGATCGAAGCAGCTTCGGTTGCCGAATTCAATGAAATGAGTGTACCTAACGGCCAAGCGTTCGGAGCTGGTGCTGCTGTAACAACAGCAGTTTTAGGTGCCGCAAGCGAAACTCCTTCAATCGTAATATCAGCAATACGGCTATTGCCTCCGTTGCCAATCACTCCACCACTAATCGATGTCGTTGAAGTGTTCATCCACCGTATATATACTTCCTCTTGGTTCTCCACTTCCTCAGGCAAGGCAAATGGCCCAAAACTCTGAATACTTGTAGATGTCAATTCTACTGAGGTTATTTCATGATAATCATTGTCCGCCCCCGTCAAGCTATATTGCAGAATAAAATCTTTTGGAGCAGTACCGCTGCCATAAGCTTTATACGACAGATCAAGATCGACATAACTACTCGTATCTAGCTTAATTTGCCAATACCCGTTAGCAGTATCCCATCCGTTTGTGTAGATTGTTTTGTTAGAAGCGGTGTAGCTGAGTGTTCTATTGTCACTAACCGTAAGCATGCTTATTCCCTTGTTAGCAGCACTTCCCCCAGATGCAGCTAATTCTGTAGCTGACGCAAACACCCACTCTGCTACTACATCTTTGGCTGCAGCAGCTCGTGGTATCCACTCAGCAGGCAGCAGCGTTGTAATCATCATAGCTGCTACCAGAACCATGCTAATCCATCTTTTCTTGTGCGTTGTTACACTAGACATCTCTACATCTCTCCTATCCAACTTTAGTTGTTGACTATGCTAGTCTAACTTGCAAATGTAAACTCTAATGCCGCTTTATTTTAAGTTTTTATAAATATAAGAAAGAATATAAGCATGAGAATTTCACCTTGAACTTAATTTATTTATTAAACTAAGTTGTGTTCATGGTATAATGTAACTATTACCTAAATATGGACGGAGGAACTTTCTTGAAAGCCAAACCAACAGGAGATCTAGCATTAGTAAAAAAAATGAACTCTTATATTGTGCTCACTCATATAAGAAAACACTCGCCTGTTTCTCGCGCACGAATTTCCGAACTCACCGGTTTAAACAAAGCTACCGTTTCAAGTCTAGTGAACGAGTTAATTGAAAGTAATTTGGTGCTGGAAATCGGACCTGGAAAATCTAGCGGTGGACGTAAGCCAGTATTGCTGCTCTTTAATGAAAAGGCAGGCCACGCAATTGGCATTGATCTTGGAGTTAACTATATTCGAAGTGTATTAGTTGATTTGAACGGAAATATTGTCAGTGAGCGATATGAAATGCTCAAACAGCAACAACAAGCGTTTGCCTTCGATAAATTAACAACGCATATAGATGTGTTAATGGCACATGCTCCAAAAAGCACATACGGCATTGTTGGTATTGGCGTCGGAGCTCCTGGAATCGTGGATCAATCAGGGACAATCCTGTTTGCACCCAATATGAATTGGCGCGAAGTCCCGCTACAACAAATGCTCTTTGAACGTTACAAAATGCCAGTTATCATTGATAACGAAGCAAATGCCGGTGCTCAAGGAGAGCAAAAGTATGGCGCAGGTCAAGGGATTCGTAATCTTGTCTATTTAAGTGTTGGTTATGGAATAGGATCGGGGATGATTCTAGACACGGAGCTGTATCGAGGAACAGCAGGTTTCTCAGGTGAGCTTGGTCATCTCTCCATTGCCTTCGATGGCAAGCAATGCACTTGTGGCAATTTCGGTTGCTGGGAGCTATATGCATCAGAAAAAGCACTGCTTGAAGAAGCAGAGGCTATTGGATATGAGGGGCTTGACGAGCTGATTACCGCTGCCGAGCAGAATAATGCAGCTGTGTTAAAGTTATTTGACAACATCGGCTATTTTCTAGGTATCGGCATTGCCAATATTATTAATACACTTAACCCGGATAGTGTAATGATTGGAAATCGGATGAGTCGTGCTGCACAGTGGATATTGCCATCGATGGAGCAAACCATTCGAACGCGTGCGCTATCCTTTCATAGCGAACAGCTGCAAATACTATTTGCAGAGCTTCAAGAGCATTCTGCAGTACGTGGCGCAGCTTATTATGCGATCAATACATTTTTTGAACAGTATAAAGCAATATAACAACTATGAATTGGGGAAGGACCCGTTGAACGGTTGACAACGAGCAGAATTTGTATATAATTTCAATTATTAGCTTTCTAGGGTTCCGCATTGACAAAATGGACTGGTCCGAGAGAAAGCGGCTGTTACGATAAACAGCTTCACGGAGGGATAAAAACCCGGGAGAATTGCTACGATGCGTAGCTTTCTCTTGGGTTTCTTTGCGTTTCGAGGGAACTTGAGGAGCGTTATGCAGAATAAATATAGATAGAGGAGTGGCGAGTTATGAATAAGGCGTGGACTATGGTCATCATTGCAGCATGCTTTGAAGTTAGTTGGGTAATCGGTATGAAGCATGCGCAAACACCGCTAGAGTGGATTGGTACACTAATCGCAATTTTAGTTAGCTTTTATTTAATGATTGCAGCGGGCAAAACGATCCCTGTCGGAACGGTTTATGCCGTTTTTGTTGGATTAGGAACTGCTGGAACTGTCGTAGCGGAAATGCTAATTTTCAACGCAGAAATGAAGCCTGCAAAATTAGCGCTGCTTGCCTTACTTCTAGTTGGGGTTATCATTCTCAAAATGCAAACCAATGAAAAAGAAAGTCCAGAACCATTAGCAGTTTCGTCAACGGTAACTGACTCGGAGCAACAGCAGAAGAATAAGCTTGACGCTCATCAACAAACCAACAAGGGGGACAACTAAATGAATTGGCTTAGCTTAGTCGTTGCCGGCTGCTTTGAAATATTAGGCGTTTATATGATTAACCGCTATTTGCAAAAAAGCAGTGCTAAAAATTTTCTTGCATTAGTCGCTGCCTTTACAGGTAGCTTTGTCCTACTTTCCTATAGCATGCTGACGATTCCAATGAGTACTGCTTATGCAGTTTGGACTGGAATTGGCGCATCAGGCGGAGCGATTGTAAGTATTGTCTTATTTGGTGAGAAGAAAACGGCATTACGAATCATCGCCATCACTATGGTGTTAGGTGCAGCGATAGGGTTAAAGTTGGTTGAATAGAGAAATGAAGTTGCAGGAGATCGACCAAATAAATGCTTTTGCGTTTTGGTCGATCCACTGCTTTTCGGATTTAGTACATGTTATGCTGTCATTTCCAACGCTGTACTTGAACCCAATATGATGCGTTACCTATAATCTCAATTTCAACCATCTGCTGCTTTATAACTCCGTTAGAATAAGTAGCTTGGAATACAATGTTGTGCTTCCCCTTAGCTAATTCATTAAAGCCCGCTTCCCACATACTGCCTTCCCATCGATTATTTCCTTCATAGCTCAGATGAACGGTACTTCCTGTCGTGTTCAGTGTGGCAATTACGGTAACTGCATACGTATCAGTTTCAGTCGTAGCATTATGCGAAAGCGTGGTGTCAGCAGTTAACATAAATCGTTCACCACTATAAAATTGATGAGCTTCCCAGTGTTTATTACTACTGGTTGGCAAAGAAGCATTGTAGGTTTGACGATAGCCTTCCCATAATTCCGTATGACTTACTTGCCCCATAATAGATAGAGGTGCGACATTGATGGATTGTGTATAAGTAGCTGTCGGAGCTTGACCATCATTTACCGTCTGGGTTATGGTGTACTTTCCTGGGTGCATAGCCTGTATTAGAAAAGCTGAGCGATTATATTGACTACTTGTTAACGTATACGAAGTGCCGACGCTTGGATAATAACTCTTTACACCATTAGGCGCTGTTACCTCATATCGCACAGATAACGTATCATGATCTGGATCACTTACATTGTGATTAATATTGAGTGTATCTCCTTCGTACAGTAGCGTTGGCGAATACGTGAAGCCAGCCTCTGGTGGTTGGTTTAATTGCACATAGAAATATCGATCTTGGGCATAATTGCTCCAATCATAACCATCAAATACACGTACCGTTACCCGATAAATCTGCCCCTGGCTTACCCATCCGTTAGGTAATATATATTGCTGGTTGCTCGTCGTCATAATCGCTGTTGTACGCAGAAACGTGCCATTTTCTGACTTCAATTGCAGCTGATATTGCACTTGCTGATCTCCATCGGCATCACTCATTGTCCAGCGTATCATTGGTGTCAGCGTATTAAACTGTGTGGCTGTCGCTGCTGAGCTTCCACTTGGTACAGTTACTTGCGCTTGCGGTGGTCGATTGACAATGTAAATTTTTTTCGTAATGAAATCTGAAGCTCCATCATTGTCCGTAACCGTATGACGAATATCAAAGGTCCCAATTGAACTGAACGAACGAGTAAAGTTAGCTTCGGTACTTATCGTTAATGGTGTATTTTCTGTTCGCATTAGTTCATAACGATAGCCCTCGATCCATCCATCGTAGTCTGTTCCTAAGCTTTGGAAGTCAATATCTACCCCACGATAGGTCGTTATAGGATTACGCGTAAAGTCTGCGATCGGTAGTTTGTTTAAGATGTTAATAGTTGCCGTGACAACCTCGCTAACTGCTCCAAACTGATCTTCAGCCCAATGCTCAATTTTATGAGTTCCTTTTTCGTCAAAAGATATATTCGTTACATTTTTACTGTAGAATGTTTGAACCTTACCACTTGGGCTGGTGAAGCGCCAAAACGACTGCAAGCTGCTTACATCTTCACTATCAGGGTCGGTATCTGCTGACGTAAAGCTGTAGCTCTCATCAACGTACCCAGAAGTTGGCGCACTACTAATAGTGGCGATTGGTGGACGATTGATAACATTAAACGTTTTCGTTAACATACTGCTAGCTCCATATGGATCGCTTGCTACAAGTCGAATCTGCCATTCACCTACGGCTGATTTACCTAAACCTAAATTTTTAATCTTAAAACTTGGATTCTTACTACCGCCTAGTTCATAGGTATTGTTCTTATATAGAAGCAACCATGTATAGCTTACTGAATCATCATCAGGATCTGGCTCTACTGTCGTATTGACTAACGTATTAAGACTATCTCGGTACGTTTCTGGTACATCTTCAAAATTAGCAACTGGTGGATAGTTCACTACCTCCATCCATTCGGTATGCCAATCCGATAGTGCTCCATGTACATCCGTCACACGCAATTGCACCTGGTATGAGCCAAGATGAGAAATCCCATTAGCGGTTGCTTCATTTTGTAAGCCTTGCTTTGTCGGCTGTGTCGTGCCAAACCATATCGTTTTTCCATCCTTCGTTGCTATCCATTCACGCTTAATTAGAGCATCCCCATCGGGATCATAGCTAAGGTCGGAAATCATAGCATTTGCTCGATGCGATACACTTGCAGGAGTGATACTAAACAAGGCAACTGGTGGTTGATTTTCTCCAGTCTTCGCTATGAGCTGAATGCTTTCCTTACTCCATGCCCCATCAAGATCCTTCACACGCAAGCTAATGAAATAATCGCTAACTCCATCCACAGTAGTAAGCTGCCCTGTTGACCATTCTAGATCCGTGATCTTCTTCCACTTCCATTCCCATTCCACAATGCCTTGATTCAGCCTTGAATACCGATCTAGGTCGTAAGAATAGTCTGTGATAGATACGCTTTTGTTCGGCTGCACAATTGCCTTAAACTTGGCAACTGGCTCACGATGTACATATAACCGCAGCATCGATAAGCTGTCCTTGCTCCACATCCAATAATTGCTGAAGCGTGAATCCGCTAGTGGTTCATCCTGCGCTTGCATCGTCATCTCATATAATCCGACCTTTGTAAAACGTGTCGTTAATGTATTCATATACTGCCCTGTACCATCCATGACGCCTGTATGATTCTCATAGACGGTTGGATCATGCGTCGTTTTAAATCGCTCTGCTCGTTTACGATCCCCTTCTGCGTCATCGTAGAACAGATTGACATCGATCTCTGCGCTATACTCATTTGTGACTGGATCATACTCTAGCACAAGCACATCCTTGATTCGTTTCGGACTCTGCAACGCCGTATCGATAATGACTTGTTTCATACCGTTATAGTAAGTGCTATAGCTTGTCCCTACATAAAACCTTCCTTTTTGCTCATTAAGTTGGATAAGCGACTCTGCAATACTTCGATTGATACTACTACCAATTTGGAAGTAATGAGCATAGTTAGTAAGTAACGTAAGGGCTGCTCCTTCTAAATATGCAGGATCAGATAACTCACTCATCGATGCGGTTTGTAAGAATAACACATATTGATTTTTCTCTTCATTCCACTTGATCTTATCGTACATTTCCTGGAGCTTGCTGCTCGATGTTCCGTAATGAAAATAAGGGGTCACGTAGATGTTGTACGCTTTAAGATCTGTAACCAACTGCTGCACCGATGCTTTCATTGCACTGTCACTTTGACCACTTTGAGCCACTAATACATGCAGATCGACTTCTTTACGTTCAGCGATATACTTACTAATTTTTTGGAGCGAGGTTTGGATTTGATTAATATCGAAGACTTGACCATTTGATAGTGTGGATTGGACACGACTTGTTGTTGCTTGACTAGCAGCATTGCCAATCGTTAAGAACTCTATATTATTATCTTGAAAAGCTTTAACCGTTTTTGCCACGTTTCTACTATCTTCTAAATGCGGTATTTGCTGATCGTCAATTCGAATATAGTATTTGTCAGCATCCGAACGTAGTGGCACTTCATCCAGAATGTCAGTCATATAGCGTTTCATTGGTGAATGATACCATGTTGGATAGCTTGCTAAACGAACATATCTTGAATCAATTGTGACTTCTTCACCTGTGTAGATATTGAGCATCTTGATTTCAGAACTATTTAAACCTCCACTACTGCTATTACCCTGTCCAAAATGAAATATATACGGTCCAATATTGCCTCTCGGATAGATCGCTTTATCCGATAGTAGCACTCTTTCATTCGGATTGAGATAATCAGGATAATAATAGGTCTTCTCGTCATAATCTTTAAATAATAGCTCATTTCCCCCAAGACTATAGAAGTGTGGTTTTTTGATAGTACTCACTTGATGACTATCTGGTGGTGCTTCTTTAAAAATCCGTTGCTGATTGGTTTCCATGTTATAGATGACGGTATCGAATCCATCAATGACATAGGCATCTGTATTCGGTCTCCATCGCAGCTTGGTAACGATATATTCCTTCGTAGTTGGCATTTGTATAATCCGATCTGTCTGTGGTAAAACATTAATATTCGATGGAGAAGGAAGAGCAGTTCGACTAGTTGATTCCATATAATAATACTGTCCGACATTAGAATACATTCTAAAGCTATCCACCAAATGATAGTCACTATGAATATCCCGATACTGAAATTCTGTATGTGATGTATACACATGACCATCTTGAAACGCCATCATGACACGTGGATCTACACTACTTTGCGTGGTTGACCTTACTTTAAGTGACCGCTGTGTTCCATCGATAATGTCAGACATTTTTCCTGCTACAATATACTTATTACTTCCACCTCGATAGACAATGAGATAACCATCGCTTGTTAGTATAAAATTACTCGTATTCGTAGTATTATTTAGCCTATAAATCGGCTGATTCGCATCGATCGGTACAATGTAAATATAATTTTCTGAACCCGTATTAACATATTTAGGAACAGAAGCACTTACAATTATTACTTCGTTTGTAGGATCATAGATTGCTCTTGATATAGAATCTGTTTCCACCTTACGGACTAGACGCTTCGCCCCAGACAAGACATCATATTCCCATAATTCTTGTTCTTTATTAGTTATATACTTCGTATAATATTGCTTCGTCACACCTTCACTTGATTTTTCAATATGAATGGTATAATCTAGCCCATTCTCATTTAGGGTAGGTCGGAGCTGCTCATTGACCATGCTGCGGATTTGATCTTCTGTATATGATGTGTTCCCTACATCGACAATGACATCCACTTTCTTTTTACTCTCCTTCAGCTCAAAGTCTACCGTCGGAGCTAAGTTTAAGACCTCGCCTACATTGTTTGGCTTTTTATCTGTTCCTACCCATGATTGCGTAAGCCTTCGATCATCAGCAGTAACAAAAGCAGCTATTGTTGGCTGTCCAAACTCTTCTTGTGCCTGTAGATAAAATGCATACCTCCCTACCTTATTTGCTCGATAGGTGACAACCTCATTATTTCCTGTATTGAAGGTTACTTTTGCTTCATCAAATACGCCATCATTATTGGCATCATAGGTAACGTACCAGGTACGTTTCGCAATGGTATCACCATCCATAGAATATGACTTATCTCTTAACTCAAATGTAGCCATATTGCCATCTGCAGGATCTCGATAAATCTTTTGCTGAAATTCAAAATCTACAATCGGTGCTTCGTCGGGCTTAACAGTAAATACACGCTTAGTCGTATCGGTATAGCCAGCCGTATTGAAAACTGTTAATGTGACTACATATTCGCCTGCTTGCTTAAATAACACATCGAACGTTTGTTTACCGTTTAAGCTGCCGCTGTATTTAATGGAAGATGAACTGATTCCATCCGTTACAGGCTCAATACTCCATTTGGTTTTAGACGTATCTACCGGATACCTCGTAGGTGAATCCGAGACATCGGTGAACGTCACTTTTCGGTTTTCTTTCAACGTACCGGATTGTTGGATTCTCGCTTCTACCGTAGGTGTAACAACGGTAAGCGTATGATAGGTTGCACCGAGCATGCCATCATTATCCTTAACGTACAGCTTCGCCTTTTTTAGTCCAAGGGTATCATACCAAGCCGTTACAACACCGCTATTGATATCGTAGGTATCTAGCTCAACATCAGCATCTTTAGCATCTGGCAATTGCCAACGATACCCTTCAATCGTGCCGTCGGAATCATAAGAATCTAAGCCAGAAAAAGCAATGGTGTCTCCTAATTTCACTTGGGATAAACTATCGATAATTGCAACTGGAGGGAGTTTTTGAGGTTGGGTGGTAGGTGTTGGAGTTGGCGCGTTACTGGGTGTTGGTGTTGGAATGTTTTTATAAACATACGTAGATGCTTCAAGTAAGCCACTATTCAAGTGCGAACAATCGATGTTTGTACCCGTATCACAATAAGCAATCACTCTTCCTGCAAACTTTTCAGTATAGTCGAGAATACTTGTATTACTAAGTTTAGATTTTGGAATCGTGTAATTATACTCTCGCTTCACCTTAGTGTTCCCATTAGCGATAATGGTATCGTTAGTAGGAGAAATCATGGTGCCATCCTCTAACCTAACATTCAAAACATATTTATTCAGAACTTCGGGTCTCTCAATATTGATAACTTCTCCTTCAAGCGTAAGCTTAACCTGTATATCATCCCCTACATATTTCGCACTTATTGGATCTGCGGTTAATGTTCCTTTCAGTGAAGGCGTTGGAACATCCTTATACACATACGTAGAATCGTATAATGGCCCACTGTTTAATTTCGAACAATCTATATAGCTGCCTGAACTGCAAAATGCTTCTACTCTCCCTACAAATTCTTGTGTAAAATCTTGAACGCTGCTACTACTCAACTTGGATCTTGGGATGGTGTAATAATAATCTCGCTTGACGGTCGTTTTTCCATTGGCAGTAATCGTATCATTAACAGGAGAAATCATGGTTCCTTCTTTTAATCTGACGTTTAAAACATATTCCTTCAACACGCCAGGCTTCTCGATATTCTCAACTTTCCCTTCAAGTGTAAGCTTAACCTGTACATCATTGCCTACATACTTCACACTCTTTGGATCTGCGGTTAATTTTCCTTTTATCGTTGGAGTTTCTAAAGGAATGTAATCAAAATTAACCGTTCCTTTATACTGATATTCGTCATACGGTATCGTATCCGCTGTAACGATATATTCATAGTTTGCAGGATACATCCAACATCCCGCATGTCCTGTTAAAAACTTAGAATCATTAGGTGTTATTGTTTTCATCAACGGTATATAAGTACTTGAGAACTTGTAATTTACTCCGATCTTCGGATTTTTTGGATCATAATCCTTTGGTAATACGATACTACCACCTCTTGAAGTTCCTGATACTCTCATATTAGTAACATCAGAGCTATTTTTTTCTATACGCAACGAATCAGGCTTAATGGCACTACGTTGAATAATGCCGCCATTATCATCACGAAAATAGATTGCACTAATATTAAGTTCAGGACTAGAATAGGTCATGACTTCACGAATGATTCCAACGGGTAATTCTATAGGTGCATTGCCACTCCCTCGGTAATCGATCAAATCAACACCAAAATCAGGGATTGTTCTTGTGTTAACTTGCCACATCAAGCCGTCAGCATAACGGCAAACGGCATTACCAGGATTAGCTGTAAAATAGTCTCTTGTGTCACCGGTTGAATATCCCTTAACTGTTTTGGAAGGGATCGTTACCTTTTTTCCCCTTATTTCTAGTTTTAATTGACGTACTCCATTACTAGTAACTACTTCCTTAGAAACAATACTCATTCCCCCATTTACTTTGACGCTAGAAAGTACAATTTCAGAAGCATCACTAGGGAAATTGATATAGATGGTTTTCTGTTCTTGGTTACTCACTTCATCGATTAATTTTGAATCATTTTTTAAAGATCCATTTGCAAAGGTAAAGCTAGGAAACATACTTACTACAATACAAAAGGCTAAAATTAGTTTGTTAAGCTTGTTCATATTAATTCACCTTTTCAGCAATACGATGTGATGTAACATAAGTTTTGTGCATTGTTTTAAATGAAATAAAATCTATTGGAGCAGTATTATATTTCATTAGAACGACATATCCCGATATCGATTCATTTGGTTGCAGTGCCCATGTATATAAAAAATCTTTTTCTGACGAAAATCCTTGATACATTGCTTCACTAAAAGCATTCGCTCCACCTATTTTCAACTGCAAGTCTCTATAGTCCGTCGCTATTTCTTTGCTTGATTTATTCGTAATTGTCACCTTTAACCATAAAATATGATTAGCTGAATTATAATCAACAAAATCATATTTCTTATGAAGCGCTAACGCTTCTGCCGAATCCGTTTTATACAGGAACGCTTCGTGATACGTAATCTCTAATCCATTAGCAGCTAAGGTAACAGGAAGATCAACCATCTGTTTCAGACCATAATCCGCAAAGTTATTGTTAACCACTTTCGCACCAGTTAAGAAATTAACGGTATTTGAAAGGCCGTCAAAACTTATTCCTACCCCTAGTCCTTGTGCAATAAACCGTGCAGGAATAAACACTCGACCTTGTTTCATTTCAGCTACGGTATCCATCGTGACGGATTTGCCATTGACGGTAATAACCTTCTTCCCTACGGTAACGGAAACTTTGTTGCTTCCTCTTGCTAGCGTAGCTGTTTGTTTCGTTTGATCCCACTGAATATGTTTGTTTTCTACCCCAAGTGCAGCTGCGATTAATCGTAATGAACCCATAGTCCGATTGTCTTTATTGATGTACGGCTGTGGCTCACCAGTAGGCGTTACAAACAATTTTCCATCCACCTTAAACGTTGAAACCTTACCTGTTGCTGCTGATACGCTGCCAAACATTGAGAATAATAGAATAATAGTCATTAAAATAGTTAAAGCTTTCTTCATCATATATCTCTCCTTAAATGTTCTTAAATTTTCATGAATGTTGTTTAGAAAGTCGATAAGGTACAGCATTAGAGGGTTTTCTTTCGGCAATAGGAGCTCGAATAATAATGGGGGGAGGAGCAGATGAAACCTTATATTCTGATAATATCCTTGAGGTTGAAGGCCTAAGCTATTCGGTAATCCCACGCATACCTTCCGTTACCCTCGCTAAGCTTCAGCTATTATCTCAATGTTATCCCTGCTAATTTCTCATAAAAAAAGCACCTCCTCGTCAGGAAGTGCTTCTTCGTTATGTATACTATATCATAATCATCCAATAATTTCTATATCCTAATTTGGAGATATTTCCTAATGAAAGAGCCCACTCTCTCATTTATATAGCCCATTGTAGTCATACGAGCAAAGCAACGAAATGCTATAATGGTGGAAGTACGTCCGTCCAATAGAAAGGAGCTTACGATGTCTACTTCCAAATGTCGAATCTTAATTATAGATGACCATGAACATGCCCGCGAAGGGATTAGAACCATTATCGGACAAGACCCTCATTTTATTATTGTTGCAGAGGGGGCTTCTGGTGAAGAAGCAATTGCTTTAACGGAATTTTATATGCCCGACCTTATTCTAATGGATATACAAATGCCAGGAATGGGCGGCTTGGAAGCTACTAAACAGCTGAAAACCTCCTTTCCTTATATTAAGATCATTATGGTCACTGTTTCCGATGACATTACTCATCTCTTTGAGGCAATTAAGTATGGGGCACAGGGCTATTTGCTGAAAAATTTACAGCCTTCTGCTTGGCTAGATTATTTGCACGCTGTAGCACTTGATGAAGCTCCTGTCACGAAGGAGCTTGCGTTCCGAATGCTAAAGGAGTTCACAGCGAGCCGTGCCTCAGAAAGTGATAAGCATCCTCTTACTGTACGTGAGCAGGATATTTTGAGACTTGTTGCCAAGGGATATGTCAATCGCGAGATAGCCGAGCAGCTTGAAATATCCGAGCACACTGTAAAAAATCATCTTAAAAATATACTACAAAAGCTGCACGTAAGTAATAGAGTTCAGCTCACTCGTTACGCCTACGAGCACGGTTGGGTGCATGAACGAGAGAAATAGTCACGTTGAGACACAAAAGTTATGACACACAAAGAGTAGATCAAAATAAAGTTCTGTAACTACAAACTCGATATAGGAGGTTACGATGACCTACAAATTAAACAAATGGCTAATTCTCATCATTCCAACGCTAACGATTGGATTATGGGAATATATTCGACATGAATTTTTACTTTCTTATATTTCAATGGAGCTAGGCAACTTGCTTTCTCCAATTATTGTGTTTATTGTAACGATGCTCTTTTTAACAAAGCTGTTTTCGATTATGGAGCATAATCAACAGGAGCTGACGGAGGCTAAAGCGATGCAAGACGTATTATTAGAGCGTGAGCATATCGCCTCTGAGCTGCATGATGGTATCTCTCAATCCCTCTTTCTCCTAAATGTACAGCTTGAACAGGCACATCGTGATCAGTCCGAAGAGAATTATAATAAGCTCAAGACACAGGTTCATCAGACAAATGCCTACGTTCGAGAAGCTATTATGAGCTTGCGCTCACCAATCAATGTTCAAAGTCTTGAGCTTAAGGAGCAGTTAGGACAATTTATTGAAGATATTGAAATGAGAATGGATGTACAAATTCATCTGAATTGGAAGCTGCAGGATGAGCTACTATCTCTCAAGGAGCGCATTGATCTACTGCTGTCCATTCGTGAGGGCCTTTACAACATTAAAAAGCATGCAAGAGCCGAGCATATATGGATCGACGCTTTCACCACTGAAAAGGGGTGGTATTGCTGCGTGCGTGACGATGGTGTTGGCTTCGCAGAGCAAGAGCTTTCTCGCACGGAGCAATTCGGCTTAGCGATGGTGCAAGAGCGAGCACAGCGCTGGAGCTGGACCTTCGACATTGAACGTAGAAATGATCAAACCTATTTCCGTATTACAAAAAGCAAGGCATAGCACATGAGCTGCGCTGCCTAGCTTTTTTTCTGTCATACGATTCAATGAATTCCACTGCCCTAGCTGCTTGGCGTCAGCATACTGGCTTGCCCAATAATCTCCTCTATCGAGGTATACGCTCCAGTATGAATATGTTGAATGACGCCATCACCATTTACAAGAATAGTTACTGGATAGCCCTGCATCGCCAACACCTTCTTCCAGCTCAAATGTTCATCGCGAAGCACCATCATCGTTAGGTCATAGCGCTCGATTAGAGGCTCTATTTTGTCCAAGCCCTCCTTCATATTGATCGCGACAAAGGTTACCTCTGGAGCAAAGGCTTGTGCTTCATTCAGCAAGGGAAGCTCATTAATGCATGGCTTGCACCAGCTAGCCCAGAAATTAATGAGCATCGGCGAGGAAGCATTCATCTCTTGCACCGTTGTTGATTCCCCTGCTAAATTCTTCAGCGTAATAGTAGGCAGGTCATCGCCTGCTCTAACAATTGAAGCTTTCTGCCCCTTAGCCTCATAATCTCGATACAAATAAACCGCAGCTATCGTGATCGCTATCATAATAATCGCGAGGGAAAGAATACGTCGACTTCTCAAGGCACTAGCTTCTGACACGTTCCATCGCCCCTTCATCTCCCCAGAAGATGGCTTCATATGCACGCTGTAAGCCTTGCTCACCATACTGCTGCTTAATTTTCCCATAGCTAGCAGATAACTTAACCTGTCCCTGATCTAACAAAATAATATGGTCCGCTACAGCTTCAGCTACTCCAAGCTGATGGGTAGAAAACAATACACTAGTCCCTTCATTAGCGACAGCGTTGATTATCGTAACAAATTGCTTCATCCAGTAAGGATCTAACCCATTGGTTGGCTCATCTAGCAACAGCAACGAGGGCTTGCTTAACAGTGCCTGTGCCAGCAGCAGCCGCTGACGCATTCCTTTGGAAAATTGCTGCACCTTTTTCTTCCCCGTATGCTGCAAACCGACCAGCTCCAGTAATTCACGCACTACACTAACAGGCTGTCGCTTCAGCTCGCCCCAAAACGAAAGCATTTCAAAAGCAGTAAAGCTCCCAGTAAACTGATAATCATCTGGCATATACCCGATATTCGCCAAATACTGCTCTCTATGCTGCTGCAGGCTATACTCACCTAGTTTAATAGCGCCACCGCTAGGCTGATTGATGCCCGCTACCATTGTGATGATGCTGCTTTTTCCTGCTCCATTACCACCGCAAAGCGTTACGATTTGCCCTTCGTTGATAGATAAAGAGAATGGTGCCACGATTGTTTTACCGTGAATGACCTTGACGATGTCCTCTATATGCAAATTAACCACGCAGTCGCCCCCTTCTCCATACCAAGCCAGCAAGTGCTAAAATGCCAAGTACATACGCCACCACCAGCAATATAAATGCGATATGTCCCGATGGATGGGAAATCCATCCTACCCATTGATAATACTCCGGTCCAATAATCGATCCGCCACCAAGCGTCGTAATGATATAGATGCGAATCCATTCGGCAGGATTACACATTGTTAGCACCGTTAGCAATGGCTTGATCCATAAGTAAGGAAGCTGCCCAAGCAAAGCGATCATCGTCGGCGACCAGCCAATAATAAGGAAAAACCATATACCAATTACAACAGTTAATGCTTGCCAACGCGTACGTGATACTGCACCAATCAGTAGAGCAATCGCTAGAAATGTCATAATTAACAGCAACGCGAACAGGAACAATAAGCTATATGTCGAGGCTGCAAAGCCACTTGCACTAAAGCTGCTAATCACGCCTGTTACCCCGTAGCTTATCGTCGTTAGCAGTGATAATACGATCAGCAGACCTACATATTTACCAGCTAACCAGCTTGTTACACTAAGCGAATATGTAAATAATAGCGCAGCGCTGCCGTCCTCCTTTTCACCAGTTAGCGTAAAGGAGCCTAGCATCAGCGTAATAAGAGGCAGTAAATATAAGGTCAAATTCATAAGCAGTCCTGTTACACCGGAGTAACCTGCTGTATATCCCTGCTCGCTAATAAGCAGCAGACTAAGCATAAATAATATAAACAACGTGAGAAAAGAATACGACCATGGATTGCGAAAGCCCAGCTTGAGCTCTCGCTTCAATATTGTTATAAAATGATTCATTGCTAGCTCCTATAAAGAAGTTTCTGAATGCGACTTACTTACATCATTCAAGCTGTCTGCTCCTGCCTCATGTCCTAATTCTTCATGATGAGCTTCGACGTCTGAGTTCGTGTCAGTGTCCATGTCGAGCTCATGTTCATGCGAATGACCTTCATCATGAGCATGCGATCCCATATTCTCTTTATTAACTGCCCAGGAATGGGTTGCTAGCTTCTCTGCTGTAAACAGCTCACCAACGCCGTGCTCCTGGATGTAATTCTGAGCATCATCCTCATTTTCAAAGGATAAGATTCCGTAAGCCATAGGCGTACTAATAGAAGCATCATATACATAATAAGCTTTGTCGTACTTCACCCATTCCAAGCTATTGTAATCACGCACGTAGGTCGCGGCAATTTGCTCCGTTCCATTTTCCACGCGCCATTGATTGAGACAGCCTAAATCATCAAATTTCAATGAGCGACCTTCCTTCGTAATAATTTGTGTAGCATACGCATCGTCTTTAATAGCCATATTACATATTTCACAGCGATCAACTTCCTCATTAATTGCGACGGGAGGATATTTTTCCTTCCCACATCCTGCAATAATTAATACGACTAACAATAGCGAAGCACTTAACCATTTCCAATGTTTCATTGTTCATATCTCCTCATTTTACGAATTAAGTAAATTGCTATGACGGTTAGCAGCAGCCAGCTAAGCAGCATCCCCCATCGAATCTTGCCTCCAATTAAAGAATTTGAAGACATTACTACCCCCATGTTTGGAGCGGAATCACTAAGCCAGTTGTGAGAATCACCCTGATACATTTCTTCAATAAAGTCTATTCCTGTCGTGCCAAACAAGAGCTGGAAGCTTGGTCTGCGCTCAATTAACGATAAAAAGATCGGTGAGGACTTATAGGGTAGCTCACTGAATCCATCACCATCAACATCAAGCCCCTGTAGCGTATCCCAGTAATTATGCTGAATATCCGGCTTCGAGCTGCCATCATCCCAAACATTGCTTACATTACCGATAAATTCGTTTTGCTCCACCACTACGCTATCGGCTCGTTGCAATTGTAAAGCAACAAAGTTATTTCTTAGCTCGTTGTGCGAAAGCTCTGCCCCTTCACTTCGCTCCACAGTAATCCCAATCCGATTGTTGAGTATCTCATTGCCGTAAAGCTGAGCGTCCAGCACATCATAAATTAGTATTGCTGAAGCGTTCGCATTAGCTTGATGCCCTGAAAGCTTATTATGCTGTAGATTTACATGCTCTGAAGTCATAATCATCAAGCCGGTGACATTGCCGTTGCCTTCATTCTCAACAATGTCGACCTGGTCGGCATACATCATGTGAAAACCATAGCGAGAGTCCGTGACTTTATTGCCTTTGATTCCGAGAGCCGTACTATTCTCCACGTACACGCCATCATACATTGCCTTGATCGTATTATTTTCTATAACGAGCTCATTGCTGTTATACACATAGATGCCATTGCCTCTGTCCGTTACCTTACTGTAGACTTCGCCATTCCATTCGATCTGATTGTTTTCTAGCTTGCTTTGCTCCACATCAATGAGCTCAATGGCAGTTGCCCTCGTAAGCACGGTCAATTCTGCAAGCTTGGTTTTGCTATAGCCTTCCGCACGAATGGCTGCTGCTTGTGGCTGCTTGCGCTCATCTACAATATGCAGATTGGATAGCTCCACATCATCGCTCTGCACGACAATTGTTCCATCCTCATCAGCTATGTAGATTGTACTTTTCGCATCTAAACCACTTATTGTCATTGGCTTATTAATTAGTAATGGACCAGCATAATCTCCTTCCTCAAGCAGCAGCACTCCATGAGGAGGCACCTCATCCACTAGCGGCTGAATCGGTATATAACTTTTAGCTTTACGAAACAAATTGGATTGAGCTGGTTCTCCATAACCACGATTAGCTTTCATAGCATCAACCATTTGATGATCTATTCCGAAGCTTAACAAGCTAACACCGATCAGCAGCCAGGTTAACAATAAAATCTTACAGCCTCGATAAAGCTTAACGGCCTCCATCCTCCTTCACCTCGATCGTAAAGCTGCTCATTAGATGATAATGATCTACATTGAAATGATACGTGATGATGTTTTCGCCACTTTGCTCCAATACCGCTTGAATTTCGTAAAAGGTCTGACCATTCACTACTTTTTCTTCTGCCTCATATAATCTTGTTTCTCTAGCGTTATTACGTAGCTCGATTCGCATTCCGTCTCTAGGCTTCCTCTCATCCATTACCGCAACCCGAATGATCGTTGGCTCACCAGCAATCGGCTCAGCTGGAATCGTGGTCAGCTTGACCTCGACAGCTGGCGGTAAATCTAATTTCGATGGATCATAAGCGGGAGTTGGGCTCGAACTGCAGCCATTTACAATCAAAGCTAGCAGCATGATAACCGATATCCATATTCCTCTCCTAAACACAGCTTCACCACTTTCTCTATGCTAGCTTCTAGTATAGTGGTCCACTTCCATAACGCCATGACTATATTGAGCTATATAGGGGACAGAAATATGGATGAACTTTGACAATTTTCTTAACTCATTTAGCACTAGCTCTCCACAATGACAGATAAAATGGCAATAAAAAAACTAGGACGCCTTCTCAACGAAAGCCCCTAGTCTCTTAGTAAATTTAATCGCATCTAACAATATTTAATTAGCGTTCACGATCTTTAGGTAACAGGAAGGACAGCAGTCCGATCAATGGCAATAGACTAGTTGCAATCATGACAAACTCCATCGACTTCCAGTCTGCCAAGCTACCAAGTGCAACCGCTCCGACCGCCCCCATACCGAAGGCAAAGCCTGTAATTAAGCCAGACGCCGTTCCTACCTTACCAGGCATAATCTCTTGCGCGTACACGACACTTACAGAGAAGCCTGATTGCAAGATTAGACCAAGCAATGAAACGATAGGATATATCCAGAATAATGATAAATGCGGCAGCAATAACGCTAACGGAATCGAACCTACTAAAGAAATGATCATCATCGTCTTTCTGCCGATTCGGTCAGCTAGCATTCCGCCAAATAAAGTCCCAACGACACCAAAAATCATAAATAAGTACAATGGAATTTGTGCTTGCTGTACGGTTAAACCATAGGCATCACGAACGTAAAACTGATAGTAGTTACCGATTGCCGCACTATACCATGAACGAGCAAACACAATAGTTAACAGAATCCCAATTCCCATATAGACAACCTTAGAAGGGATACTGCTTGCTCCACCTGAAACTGCTTTTTTCTTAATCGGCGCACCTTGAATGGCTAGCTGCTTACTATACCACGGTACAACATAGAGCAGTATCACAATTGCCGTCGCTGCCAGCAAGGTTCCCCATATCGCACCACGCTGCCCAAGCGGAACAAAAATAAATATCGTCATGAGCGGTGCTAGTGAAGAGCCGAAGTTGCCACCCACCTGGTAGATCGACTGCGCTAAGCCACGCTTATTGCCCGCTGCCAAATAAACAACTCGTGAGCCCTCAGGATGGAATACCGCCGAGCCAAGTCCAATCCCGATTACACACAGCAGAATAAACCAAAAGCTAGGTGCAAATGCTAGCCCAGCAATACCAGCCATACTACAAGCCATACCGCCAAGCAATAGCCATGGCATCGGCCTGCGATCAGACCAGGAGCCAACGATCGGCTGCATAACGGATGAGGTCATATTTAATGTAAAGGCAATCCAACCTATTTGACCATAGCTTAAATTAAGAGCATCTTTAAAAACAGGAAATAGCGCTGAAACAACAACTTGCATGGAGTCATTTAACATGTGAACAGCACTAACAGCAAATAAAATCGAATAAACAGTTAAGCTTTTTACTGCACTACTGGTCGCGCTGTTAGCCAGATTTGGTGCAGCCGCTGTGCTTATTTTACTCTCCATTGTCTCTCTCTCCAATTTGTTTAGAACTAAAATATTTATTACGAAATGATCATATCACACCTACCCAGCGTCGTAAAATCATTTCTGTAAGGGGGCTTTTCATTTAAACAATGCCATGGTATAATGTAAACGCTAACATTTCAGTTATTCATATACTAAGGGGGGTATTCGAATGTTGAGTGTTGCACTAAATGAACGCACAATGTACGATGATTTTGATTTGGAGAAGGAAATTCTCTACTTTAATGTTGGTACAGAGGGCTTAGTCAGCCTCCACGCGCATAACTATAATCGTAAGGTACAGCTTTCTCCATCAGAGCTTAAAGCTTTGCTGAGCAGAGAAGGTTACTATGCGCTGAGTTCCTCGTGCTACATCAATTTGTCTCGCATCAAGGCTATTATCTCAGGTGTCATTTATTTCGATTCCCGACACAATGAACCAAAAATGCTAGCAGTAGGCAAGCGTACAGAACAGAAGCTAAAGCAGTTGATTGCGATTTAGAAATATACCCAATAATGCTCGGAAGCCGCTAATTTTATGGATCATAAGATTAGCGGTTGTTTGTTTTTCTTAATGCTGATATGCTAAAAGTAAGCTCTATACTAGCTATATCTATGAATCGTTTTAGGAGGAAGATAGATGACAACGCAAGGCAAGGCTTATGAAGCACAATTTCATGATGAAGCAGCGGTTTGGCTGCAATGGGGCAACTACGAGGCTGCCGTTATTCCTGCAGTCGGTGCTAACCTCATCGCGTTTCGCGATTTAGAAAGAAAATTAACGATACTTAGAGAACCAGCTGGCGATGAAATGGATACTTTCCGTCAAAGTCCAGGTGTGTACGGTATCCCAGTTCTATTCCCACCGAACCGTTATGAAGACGGGAAATTCAGCTTTAACGGTGTAGATTATCAATTTCCTGTTAACGAGGAAGCGACTGGCAACCATTTGCACGGCTTCTTCCATACTACAAAATGGAATGTTGATGAATATAATGTGACAGCATCCGAAAGCTATGCGATTTTCAGCATTACCGTTACACCGGAGCATGACATTTATCAATACTTACCGCATCATTTTACAATTAAGCTTCGCTACTCCTTGAGCGATAACGGTCTGCTTCAGCATGTTTCCGTACATAACCAAGGTGACAATACGATGCCTTGCTTAATTGCATTCCATACAGCGATTAACGCGCCATTCTCAGCAGAAAGCAGCAAAGAAGATTACACCTTTACGATGACGATTAAAGAGCGCTGGGAGCTTAATGAGCGTATGCTGCCAACTGGCAACTATCAGACATTAACTGAAGAAGAAGCTAAGATGAATACAACAGGCTTAAATCCTTACTGGAGCCCAATGGACAACCATTATACTAGCGGCACGAAAAACGGTCGCAACATGATGGAGCTTACAGATAACCGTCTTGGCTTGAAGCTAATTTATGATGTTGGTACACAGTACAAGCAATGGATGATCTGGAACAACAATGCTTCAGGCAAGTTCTTCTGTCCAGAGCCACAATTGAATCTTGTTAATGCGCCGAACAGTAAGCTGCCTGCCGAGCAAATCGGTCTTGTTGCACTTGAGCCAGGTCATATTTGGGAAGAAACAAGCCGACTATACATTGTTAAAGCTTAACACTTCAACGCATCCGCAAACAGACATATAAACAACGAAACGAGCAGCATCTGCACTGTCGCCTTGTGGCAACTTGTGCGGATCTGCTCGTTTTTATGTTATTGCGTTGTAAAGCGCTGCGATTCTAGCTGCAGCTCGTTAGCAACCTCCGTTAAGCTTTGAATATTTGCCTTTACCTCATTCATAATTTGCTGCTGTTCTTCTGTAATTGCCGCAACCTGCTTTGCACGCTGTGCGTTCACATCGGACAGCAGAGTCATTTCTGCTAGAGACGCACTTACTTGCTGCGAGCTAGCCGACATTTGCTGAGACGAAGCGGATACCTCCTGCAGCTGTCCATGAATCGTATGAATAAGCCCTACAATCTTCTGGAATAAATCATACGTCATCTGTACTTCTTGAATGCCTTGCTTGATCTCTTCATTGGTATGCTGCGCCACTTCCTCGGCAGAGGTAGCTTGCTGCTGAATATCCCCCACAAGCTTTCTAATATGATTCGTTGCCTGCTTCGTATGATCGGCCAAACTGCGCACCTCGCTTGCCACGACAGCAAAGCCTCTTCCATGCTCCCCTGCACGAGCGGCCTCGATTGAGGCGTTCAGCGCCAATAGATGAACCTGCTCAGAAATTTGCTGTATTAACGATACAGATTCTCCGATCGCTTGTGATTGCTTTGAGAATGCTTTAATGACTTGGCTTGTATGCTCTGCACCTTGTGAGATGGAGCTCATTTGCGCCGAGACTGCATTCATTCGTGCTTGACCATCATGCGCCTGTTCATTAGCTACATTAGACAGTTCCGCCACATTGGTCGCCGATTCTGAAATTCGCTGAATGCCAGAAGCAACCTCCTCCATCGCACGCATGGATTCCTGAGCATGCATAACGCCCGTTGCCGCATGCTGCGAAATATCATGAACGTCGAAGGCGATATGATCGGAGTTTTGCTTTGTTTTCTCTGCTGATTCCAGCAGTTGCTCTGAGCTAGCCGCAATGAGCTGGGAATGCTGCGACATGCCTTGCGCGATCCCATTTAGGGAGTTGACCATACTGTTAAAGCTCGCTGACAGTGCACCGAACTCATTTTGCCATTTGTAATAGTTTCTAACTGTCAGATCTCCATCCTGCACAGATTTCATATCTGCAATTAACCTATTAAATGGTTTATTAATAGAGATCAATATTAAATAGCCGACAACTCCGCCGATCAACACTAGCACAGATAAGGTAATGAGCACTCTGCGTGAGCTGTCTTCTGCAGCTTCTGAGTTTCGCACATTGTAATACTCAGCTTCATCCAAATTAATTTGCTTAAACTCTCGCAATTCCTCAATAATCTCGTCACGCTGCATCGCTAAGTTATCAATATAATACGCAAATGCATCTTCTTGTTTTCCTTGCTCTAGCAAAGCAATTAACACTTCATATTCCTCTAATATCTCATTGGTCAAATTAATATAGTGATGATAATGCTCTGTGCTTTCTTCACTCATCGCAATTCCTTCAATGAGCCCTTCTAATTCCTTGGCACGCATCATTTGAGATGTAATTTCCTGCTCATAGATCGGAGCATGATCCAGGTTTGGATCAAGTATACGCTCGATTTCAGCTACTTCAATCATGACGTTAGCGGTTATGAGCTGGCTAATATACTCATTGCCCATCATTTTTTCATCGTACATATGCTTCGCATTGTTATTTATGGTCGAGATTGCTGTCAAGCTTAATATACCGAGCACTAGGTTAAAAAATAGCAGCGAAGCAATTAAGATCATGAGCTTATAAGAAATTCTCATGTTCATTATTAATCTAGCAATCAACTTGCTCACCCTTCCTCTAGGCTGTCTTACAATCTAGTTAATGTATTATAAATATGCGAACTGGATTAAAACGTGACAGCAAAAAACAGGATGATTAAGCACGAGCGAGTGCAGCAAGCTACTATTCGCCTGCCATACTTTACGTGTTAATCATCCTGTTAAAGTTAGGTTACTATTAAAATGTTGTAGATTCCCGATAAATGATATCGCTCTTCACAAGCAGTTTCAGCTTCGGCTCGTCTGGTTGCGCTAGGCGTGCTAGCAGTCGTTCCACTGCTTTTTTACCCAGCATCTCTTTCGGAACATCCACTGTCGTTAATGAGAAGCCCTTCATATAGGAATCCTCAATATTATCGAAGCCAGTAATCGATAGCTGCTCAGGTACAGCTAAGCCGCTTTTCTGTACAACGCTTAGAGCTGTTAAGGCAATCGCGTCATTCGCACACACAATAGCGTCGGGCAGCTTCGATAAGCTCTGTAGCCACTGGTCGATCTGCTTCTCATACGCCGAGTTTTCGAAGCCTTGCAAATCCAATAGTCCATTGTGCAACCACTTTTCTACTGACAGATTGCGCTTGTCACTTGAGCTAGTACCTTGTCTAAAGCTATACTCCTCTAGCGCAGCACGATATCCTAAGAAGCGATCATAAAAGCTGCGTGAGAAATGAACATTGCCTATAAACGCAACATCCTTCCTACCACTGCTTAATAGCTGCTTCGTCAAGCGGAAGGTCGCTTCATAATTATCTGCAAATACACTATCTAATGACAATAGCTCATCCTCATGATCGACAAGCACCATCGTTATTCCTAAATGCTGAAGGTCTAATATACAGGAGGAGCTAATTTCACCAACTCCGATCATTCCTAGTATTCCTTCAGGATTAATAAAACGAGTTAAAGAATCACTGTTTTGCTCAGAGAGAATAACCATTCCGATCCCTCTTCGCTCTAGTTCAGCAGAAATGCCATCGATAATTCTTCCCCAATAGAGAGATTCCTTCGTTTGAAAGCGGACATTCGGCATTAAGACGAGTACCGTTTGCTTATTATCACTCTGACGCTGAGGCACTTGCGGAGCTGAGACTGGCTTACTTGTGCTAAGCGAGCTCACTGAACGCTGTGAGTAATATCCGAGCTGTGCTGCCGCTTCAATAACCCGCTCCTTCGTCGCTTCGCTAACTCCTCCCTTGCCTGACAATGCCTTAGACACAACAAATTTCGATACGCCTAAATAATTTGCAATTTGCTGCATCGTTACTTTCTTTGCCATGCTGTTAATCCCCCTAAATCGCTGGCATTACATTACCGCCATTAACGGGAATATATGCTCCTGTAATAAAGCTCGATAGGTCTGAAGCCAAGAAGGCTACAACATTAGCGATTTCCTGATCGGTACCGCGGCGCTTTAATGGCACACTAGCACTATATCCCTCGTTCACTTCAGTGCCCGCTTCGCGATCACGCTCGCTTATCGTCCAGCCTGGAGCAACTTGATTGACCGTAATTCCGTATTGCCCAACCTCTTTCGCAAGCACGCGATAGACGCCGTCCATGCCTCGCTTCCCTGCGACATAAGCCGATTGCGTTGGTGCATTTTGCATCGAACACTCCGTATTAATACCGATAAATCGTCCCTCGCCACGCTCTTGCATTTGCGGAATAAATGCTTTAGCCAGGTAGACACTTTGCATGACACAGGAATCAAACTGACTTTGAAAATCATCGGGCGACTGCTCTAGCACCGATGTCCATTGATATTGAATCACGGCGTTGGCAACAACGATATGTACTTCACCCAGCTGCTCTAGGATTTGCTGCTGCATCTCGATAATCTGCTCTTGCTTCGTAATATCTGCTCGAACTGTAATAGCCTGTACGCCTAGCCCCTGTAAATCTTTCTGCAGCTCAAGCGCCTTGGCATGATTGCCATGATAATGAATAACAATATTTGCACCGCATTTTGCTAACGTTACTGCCATTACTCTTCCTAGATCACCAGTAGCACCTGTAATTAATGCAGTTTTCCCTTTTAATGAAATATCCATCGTATCGAATCCACCCTTTTATTAGTTTCGTTAGTATCTATGCTACCATACCCACTAACTTTTCACACTAATTTATTAAAAAAGCTATTCAAGTTCAGGATCGTTTATTACGTTCCTGTCCCTTGAATAGCTAGGTATCTTGTAATATTAACTGATATTAAGTGCGAAGATAACAACGGTTACTGTAAATATACTAAGTAATGTCGAGATAAAGACAGATTGTGAAGCAAATTCCTTTTCGTTATCAAACTCTACCGCGAGCAGTACACTGCTTAATGAAGTCGGTACTGCTGAGGATACGATTAATGCCGCAGCGATCAGTCTGTCGATTTCCATCATCGTTCCCATTATGCTAATGACTAACCAAGCTAGTAAAGGACCAGCGACAAGACGAAGCGCTCCAGAAATTCCAACATCAATAGCTAGGTTTCGAGATACTCTCCAGTTCATCTGCCCAAGCTGCACCCCTAACGTTAGCAACGCTGTACCAATAAAGGCATCATACACATAGTTGATCGGAGTTTGGATTGGTGCTGGAATAGGCACTTCAAATATTCGAAATAGAAACGCAAGCGGTATGGCATAGATCACTGGCATCCCGAGTATCGTTTTCCAAACCTGCTTCATGCTAACCTTATGGGCATTGACGCTATATACACCGTATGTATTAGGAATAAGCGACTGAACCATCATAATTAAAATTTGTACGCCCAACGTTTCTTTATTACCTGCAAAGGCCAGCTGATTAAGCGGTATGCCGTAATTGGCACTATTATAAAATAATACGCTATTACGCATTGCACTTTTCATCGATGGCGAATATCCTCGCAGGCGAATGACGATCTCGACAACACCATACTGGATAACCATGAAAATGCAGAAAAATAGCATAACCTTACCAATTAACTCAGCAGCGATCGCTGTTTCATATAGCAGGTTAAAAATCATCACAGGTGAAAACAAATAAAAATTTAGCTTGGAGAGCGTCTTAATGTCTAGATGAAAGATTTTTTCCAGAACAATGCCGATGGCAATCATAATTGACATCGGCATTACGTTAGTAAGTAAAATATGCAGAAATATGCTCATAAAGTTCTGCCTACTTTATCTCATAAGGAATAATAAGCTCTTGCAGTGATTTGCGTGGAGTTGGCTTATTGCGCTCATGGAATGAAGGATCTAGCTGCTCCAAGCTACCAGGCTTACCAAGTGCAATAACAATTTGTGGAACAAGCTGCTGTGGAATGTTCAGCTTCTCCCTAGCTGCTGCACTATCAAAGCCACCCATCGCACGTGTTGATAATCCAAGCAAATGCGCTTGTAGTGCAATTGCCTGCCATGCAGCACCTGCGTCAAACGCATGCTTGCCATGCTCTTTACCTTCTGCATTTAACGTATCTGAAGCAAGCAGAATTAACGCAGAGGCATTTTTACACCACTCAGCATTACGGGGTAAAATAAAGGACAAGAAATGGTTCTTTTCTTGCTCTGTTTGCGCGATATAAAAACGCCACGGCTGTACATTGTTTGCAGATGGAGCATATTGCCCTGCCTCTAAAACCTTGTACAACTCTTCCTTAGAAAGCTCATATGGAGCAAACGCACGTGTTGACCAACGGTTAATAAACTGAGGATCAGCACCATACTGCGGTTGACGTACTTCGAGAACTTCTTGATCGTATTGCTTGTTTTCACTTACAGTTGATAGATCCTTGCTCATGAAAGTCTCCTCCTAATGCCTAGCATTATCTATATATTTCACTTCTAAAATATTCTTTTTCCATATTAGCATCTTCTCACTTACTTAAACAAGTGTATTAAAATAACACCAGCAAAGGCAAGGCACATCCCTGCAACCTCAAGTCTTGTAAACGGAGTTTTTACAATAAACCGAGTATATAGCAGTATAACAACGACGTTAATCGCTAGGATTGCTGATACAAGACCGGTAACGCCTAAACCGAATGCATACATATTTAAGATCATACCAATTGCATTCGTTGTCCCTACTAATAGTCCAATCCCCCAAGTACGTCCCGTACTGACTTTGCTAACTCCTTTAAATTTTCTACGATGATCAATGAACCATAGCAATACAAAGCATAATGCTCCCGTTATAAACATATTGGTAAGGGTCGGAAATTTATTAGCTCCTTCCATCGTAGACCATTTTGTCGATAAGTCATTTGCCGCAAAAAACAGCATCGTTAAGATTCCCCATTGTGCGCCTTGCAAATTTTTTAGCGACAAATCATTAGAATAACGTATCACTAAAATACCGCACACAAGCACAATAAAGGCGATAAACTGCATCATATGAAGCTTTTCCTGCCATACAAAATAAGCGAAGATCACAACAACGACAGGCGGTAGTGCTGTAAGAATCGCAATTAACGACGGCTTACCGACGGCAAAGCCTTGATACATACAAGCACTCGCAGCAAATGAAAACAACCCCATCTGAATACCGATCAGCGATGCAGTATTCCATTGCTCACCAGTAGCTATGGTTGCTACTAAATTGATAATCGCACCAGAAACAAATACCCCGCACAGCATAAGATTGCGATTTAAGCCGAGCGTACTCGTCCAATGATATAGACTTCCTCTGACGCCAAATGCGATAGCGGCAAACAATGCATAAAGTAACCACATTTTCGTATCCCTCTCCAAGTCCTTTACTTTATTTCTTTATTGTTGAATAAATGCACATTGCTTCTATTCTAGCTCTAACCCCTCAATCTTTCAATGAAAGATTGTATTTCACTTGAGCTACCTTTACAATCAAACTTATGTGGCTTGATTGACGTCAATGCCATTAGTAGGAGGTGTCAACATGTTTACATTGGCAGAAAAACAATATTTATTGAAGCTGCTAAAAGAAAAGAAACGCTGGGGCTGGTTGAAAGGTCAAAAATCAGATGACCTTGACGCAATTTTAATAGAGAAGCTCGAACAAATGATTCGTAACGAGCAAATTAATCATAAGCACCTGTAGACCCACATTGTATTGGAGGAATTATGAACGGTAAAACACATTTAGCCATAGGAGCGTTACTCGGTGGCGCATATAGCTTTATTCACGCTCCTGGCAGTCAGCTAGATACATTAGCCTGCTTTGTAGCTGTTGGTGGATTTTCAGCATTAGCTGCTGATTTAGATGGACCAAGCATGCTAACACGCAAGCTGTCTAAGCTAAGTCGCTTCCTGCACTCAAGCAGCATCGTAATCGGCTTATCTGCACTACTTATTCTCGGTTTTCTTTATTTTACACAAGAGCAATTTCGACCACCGTGGCTTTGGCAGGCTGTCGGTGGCGCAACGATACTGACACTGTTAGGCTTACTCGTTTCTCGCGGCTTTTGGCGTGATGCCTTGGTCAGCGTAGCTGGTATTATTTTAGGATTTTATGGGTATACAGAGGGTTGGTACTGGCTAATGGGATTAGGGCTCTTTGTCGTTATTGCACCATGGCTAAGTCATCGCGGTATGACTCATACGATTTGGGTCGTACCAATCTGGGGCTGGATCGGCTTGGGGCTGGAGGCGCAGCTAAGCATAGATGGACTTGGCGTCCTAGCTATGCTTGCCTACCTATCGCATATTGTCGCAGATATGTATACGCCTGCTGGCGTGAAGTTTCTGTATCCGTTAATGAAGAAGAAGTTTAAGCTCCGGAGTAAGTGATGAGTTAGCCACGGTTTAGGGCTCCGGAGCAATGCGTCCCTTTTGTCGCGGTTTAAAGTCAGATGCTAGGATTTCTGATTAAGGTAGCATCCGACTTTAAAGGCGACACACTTCGTTAACGGAACGCTTTGCTCCTGCGCAGTATGGGTTTGATAGTTGGACGATGTCGTACTCTCTTGGAAGCTTATTCTTTGTAGAAATGAGGGATAGTTATGTCAGTAGTTGAGCGGTTAGCTTCTCAGATTGGTCGAGTTGATGAGGAGCCGAATATTGAGTTGGCTCATGAATTAGCGAATAGGAATGATCTTTCTGGAATTGAAGAGGTTATTGAAAATCTAGCGAATAAGGATAAAAAGATCCAATCCGATTGTATTAAAGTTGCTTATGAAATTGGTCTCATTAACCCTGAATTAATTAGCCCGTATGCTTTAACGTTTATTAAGTTACTAAGCAGCCGTAATAATCGGTTAGTATGGGGAGCGATGCAGGCGTTATCAACGGTTGCCGACGTAGCATCGGAAGTCATTATGCCTCATCTACAAGCGATAAAGGTTGCAATACAAACGGGTTCGGTCATTACAATCGATAAAGGCGTATTAACTCTTGCAAAGCTTGCATCCTATAGTGAAGAGAATAATAAAATCATCTTCCCTTACTTACTCAACCATCTTGAAAAATGTAGATCGAAAGAAGTCCCTCAGCATAGCGAAAGTATTCTACTAGCTGTAACTAGTGAAAACAAAGAGCAATATTTACAGATGCTGCAAAAAAGAGCCTCCTACTTAACGGCTCCACAGTTAAAAAGAGTACAAAAAATCTTTAAAGTACTAGAAAGCACATAATGTTGAGATATTGCTATCATAATTCAGAAGCAATGAATATAAACTCCTATAGTAAGTATGGTTCATCGTAGTATCAAACGAGAAACCATATATTTATAGATTTTCTTGTGATTGTTGTATAAAAATTCATATAATTACGCCATAACATTTATTTAACTATTAATTTTAGAGAAAATTAGTAGAGTCTTGTAATATTACAATTGACCTTTATCAAAGGCATTAAACTCAGAGTTTAGCTTGCATAATGATTTAATGAAATGTCTATGAAATCTTCATGGAGTACTATAGAATAAGGCAACTATTTTTTCTAGATTTACTCTTCGGTTTAGGAAAACTGTAAGACTATAAACGTATTCCTAATTAACAATCCTCTATACTGTTAACTTACTTAGTGAGACTTCACTTAAAACAAATAAATCTACTCAGCATTATTCTCGTTCTTAACACGTACATTCTTGAGTAATGATAGAATTTTGAAACCATCTTTATATGATGGTTTTCAAAGGAAATGCATTGAACTTGTCGAATAATACTCTTAACAAATCATTTCCAAAGGTGGAGTAAAATGAATAATTTATATAATCCTATTGATATACCATTGCATATATATTATTTTGCATGGAAAAAAACACTGACTTATCTAAGACAAAGTGATGGAATTTATGATCAGATAGAGATTGAATCATTTAATGAAAACTTAGATTATAATATTAAATTATTAAAGAATCAAATAGACTCTCTTAATTATAAAATGGATAAACCAACACCATATTTAATTCCTAAATCATTAAAAGACGGTATTCCTCGTGCAAGACCAATGGTACAATTCTCTTTTAGGGATCAAATTGCCTGGGCAACTATTACGTTGGCTCTTAGTGAATGGTTTGACACTAACGATGACATTCTAACCAGGATTCCCCTTCATTCACTAAAAAAACGCGAAGTCTATCCTTGGATGGTAAATTGGAGCTATAACAACAGAATTAAGAGATTGATTCAAGTAGATGAACTTGAGGGTGAAATGAAAAGGCAATTTATACATTATAATCATAATAATCTTTATGAAAGTTATCAATGGGGTCTGAGAAATTTACGTGAAGCTCGAAATGAACAATTCCAAATAATTCGAGACAAATATGGCAACGCATATTATGGAGAACTAGACATTCAAGAATTTTATCCATCATTAAAAATTGAGTTTGTAATAGAAGCATTAGATGCTCGTATATCACAACTTTGTAAACATAAAATAATTAACAATGAATGCGAATCAAATTGGAAGGTACTTCTACGAAACATGCTTGAATTCAAAATTGATTTTTTGGATACGTTATCAAATCCAATACACTTAGAATCGGTAAATTCACTAATAAAAAGCATACCACTTGAAATAGATTCATCTGACGATATAAAAATCAATATTGAGAAATTATCTGAACATCTTAGTAATACACTTCCAATCGGATTGATATCTTCCGGTTTTTTATCAAATTGTGCATTAACTGAGTATTTTGATAAACGAATAGACCACTATATTAATATTACATTTCAAGATGATGTTTATATAACGCGATATACCGATGACATGATGATCATTGCAAGTACTCCAGAAAATGTCTACTCAGTTATGTCCATAGCACATAAATTACTTCAAGAAATTCATATTAATATTTCGCCTGACAAGTGTAAACCAGGTGAATTTATAAAGGAAAATATAGTAACAGATTTTAATGAAAATATAAAGGATAAGTTTCCTATAGTAAAAAAAAGAGATAAAATACCTGGATCTACAGCGATTATTGAAAAGCTTTCCCAATTTAGTGATCAAAAACTATGGGCCATGAATAACGAACAATTAATTGTTTACTTAAACGAAATGAAACAACTATTAGAAACAAAGTTTGATACTTCAGAAATTAAAGATGAAACAAAATCTGTATTCGCTGCTTGGAGAATACGATCGAGTGCTAACGAAGTTACGATAAGAAAATTAGCTTATTCTAATAACAAGATTAAGGAAACTTTACGTGATGCAGTTTATCGTTACCCACATAAGTTTTCATTTATAGAAATTTATTTAATATATTTATTTGAAAGTGCAGAGCATCTCATGATTTATGAGGATTTAGAATTCTTTTTGAGCTGTTTCAAACAAAACGAAACGCTAAAGATTAATTCTGACACCGATGCATTAGGTGATATGGGGCCTTATGTGCGGACTATAGTAATGAATGCCATCGCAAACAATTGGAAAAAACTACCTACTTTATCATATGATAAAGTTAAAGCCATTATATTTAAATGTATATCTTCATGGTATATCACTTCACCAATATGGCATGAAAAAGCTGCAATGTATTGGATGTTGGCAGTAACAAATATTAAGAGAGATATTGGTGCGGTCTCTCCAATTTATCTAGGTTCAGAAAATAAATATGTTCAAAATATGTACCGTCTATATCAAGTAATATTACAAAACACTGAATATGCTTTTGTAATTTCAGACAGTCAGATTCCGAGTTTTGATTCTAGTAATGTAAGTCTACTAAAAAGCGTCATATATATTTTTAAACTTCACTATAGAAATGTGAATTCGGAGACCAACTATTCAAATCCAGAACAGTGGATAAAATGGTACTGGGATCAACTATTCAAACTAGAAAAATACAAAAATGATATTGCATATCAAACATGTGTGTTGGAATTAATAAAATATGACTATAACTCTGCTCCTGTGAGTGCATTTGAAGTTTTATTGAAAGTTAATTCAACTGGAAATCGAAATAATAACAACCAACAAGATTTTGTTAATAGAATTATATATTTCATGGACGAAATAATAGATTTATGGATAGATTACCCTAAAGAAAAAAAAGTTGTAGATCGTTTTTTAGAAGCTATCAGAAATACTGAAGATAGTTATTCTAAGAGGTATCCTGTCCTGAAATATGTAAAATCTCGTATTCTGAATTTAGCGTGGATTAAAACTCACATTTGCAAGAAAAAAAACGGAATTAGTAAGTTGCCTGAAAACTTGATCACATCATTGAATTCATCTAATAATAAGCAATTACCTTCAATACTTGATTGGCTGGCAATTACAAGATCAAGTTCTTTAACAGATATTGAAAGAATGACTCATCCTCTTTCCGAATATGAGATACTAACATTGATGTTGCATATTAATGAAGGATCGATAAAAACGTTAAGAAAAACTACTATCTCAGCAGAAGCATGGATGAAGTGGAGAAAAGACGTAATTACAAAAGACAATCCAAAAAAATTTAAATTAGTAAAAGCACTTGATAGTAAAATAGATCCAGATCAATATTATTTACAACAAGCAAATGAATATATGAATTACCTTGAATCAAAAGATAATAATTTTCAAAATTGCTTTTATCAAACCGTTATTCTTATCCAGCTTTACTCACATGGAAAAATAAAAGCTTCCATGTTTGACTTAAAAAATTTACTCTACTGGAAAGGTGTTCAATTTGTAATTAATAATTGTGGTGTCCCATCCTCTGACATTATTATGCTCATTACAAGCACGATTAACCACTTTTATTTATTTTATAAATCACAATATGAGGCACTAAGCAATATCCAATTACCTTATCGCCCATTTTATAGTAATGAGACAGTAAATTCAGACCAATTTTTCAAAGTTATTAAACAAACACATCAAGCTAGTAAAATTAACTATCTTAATTGGGAAAATGGTTTTATCGAAATCCGGGTTCAAAATTTAGATAATTGGATAAAGGAGTAGAAATATGTTAGAGGAAATAAAAATCACAATAGGTCAAGCAAGTCATGAAGGAGAATTTACCAATTGGATTGACCTAAATAACCGCTGTAAAATTGCAGAACCTCACAAACAGCTAGAGCATTTGTATAAAACCATAGAGACTGCCAAAAGGGACCAATCTCAATTTGTTGTTTTTCCGGAACTTTTTCAACCAAGACATTATTTATATCAACATATTAAAGCTATCTGTGAACAAAATCATTTTATCATGATAGGAGGACTGGAATACGGTCCAAGCTCAGCTAAATCGAACGATAAAACCACCCCCTTACAAAATGAAGCTTATATTGCCATACCTCAATCCCTAAATTGGAATACTTCTCAAAATAACGAAAGGAATATGAATTGCACTATTTTAACTGTACCTAAAATACTACCAGCAGAAGAAGAAGAGAGCTTTATCATTAAGAACAACTATACATTTAAGGGGGGAAACAAACTATATATTTTTAAAAGTAGCTTAATAGGTAACTGGGCAGTATTGATATGTTCGGACTTTCTCAATTTGCCTATTCATGTTCTGCTACAAGCTCACATCCAGACATTATTTGTGATCTCATACAATAAAGATGTCAATGGATATTCTTCTATTGCCGATACAATTCAAAGAATTTCGATGTGTAATGTAGTTGTTTGTAACGCTGGATACTACGGCAGTTCACTCGTCTTTTCACCCTATAGAAGAGATTTTAAAAGAAATAAAATAAAAATAATTGGTAATCAGATTGACGTGGCAGTGACGGTAAAAGTCCCTCTTTCTAAACTAATGCAAGCACAACTAGGAAAATCACTAAAGGATATAGACGGAAGCCAGTTATTTATAAAAAGGCCACCAGATTTCGGTAAATTCCATGTAGTTAAGGAAATAAATAGAGAGGATAATTTAGGTCTATAATATCTACATGTCAAGTAGTTGTGGTAAGTTATCTTCGAGTTACTAATGCTAAAGATACTAATAATATGCTGAGACAAAACTAGTCTCACAATCAAGCAAAAGGTGAAATCCGCTCATTGGATTTCACCTTTTGCTTATTTTAGGCTGAGTTTTCTAGTACTGCCTCTTTTTTTGCCTCAAATTTTGATAGTTTACTGCTCTGTACTAATCCAATCTAATGTACAGTTTTTCACACAAAACGATTGAAAACTAAATTTGCATTCAAACTAGCTAAACGTCAGTTTTATGCCGCCGATAAGAGTTCATCTGATTTTTCTCCTATAGACATATAATTGTAATTACTCGTTCTGAAGGTATCAGTATTTTCATCTTACATTGCACTCAATACCTCAGTTAGAACAGGAACGATTTGTGACTTACGAGAAACGACACCTTTAAGCAATGCAGTGTTGTTATCAAGCTTCACATTGTATGCTTTCTCAACTGCTTCTGCTTTGCTTCCTAGTGCAAGTGCTACAGAATCGTTATTTAGAATATCTGTCGTTACAAGCACGAACAGATCAAGACCTTTAGCTGCAATAATCTCTTGCAAAGCTGCTTCTAGCTCAGCTTGGCGAGACAATACATCGTTCGTGTCAACTGCATTCACTTGTGCAATTTCCACTTTATAGTTACCCATAGAGAACTCTTTAGAGTCAATAGAAATAAGCTGTTGGATTGTTTTATCGCTTAGGTCTGCACCAGCTTTAAGCATTTCCAAACCGTACACTTGCGGATCAACACCTGCAATCGCAGCAAGCTCATTAGCCGCAGCTACATCTTGCTCTGTGCAAGTTGGAGATTTGAATAGCAAGGAATCAGAAATAATAGCTGACAGCATTAGGCCCGCCATTTGCTTCGTTACCTCAACACCATTTTCTTTGTACAGCTTATTTAGAATAGTTGCAGTACAGCCAACTGGCTCTGCACGGAAATATAGTGGTGCGCTAGTTTCAAAGTTAGCGATACGGTGGTGGTCGATTACTTCAACAACACGCACTTGATCAATATCGTCAGCACTTTGTTGACGCTCATTGTGGTCAACTAGAATAACTTCACTAACTTCGTTAGCTACTGTTGTTACTAGACGAGGCGCTGCAGCACCAAAATAATTCAAAGCATAGTTTGTTTCACCGTTCACTTCGCCAAGACGAACCGCCTCAACATCAGCACCTAACTTGCTTTTAAGATCAGCGTAAACAATTGCTGATGTAATTGTATCCGTATCAGGATTTTTGTGACCGAAGATCAAAGTTTTTGCCATTGATTATTACTCCTATTCCTATATTAAAATTGTTGTTTCAAACAACCATCAACTATTATACTGCCGTAGACAAGCATTTCCTAGCGTTATCTCTTAGACATTCAAGCCATCTTATTGCTTATAAAATGCCTCAATTGCACTCGCAATAGCTTCCTTCTCGCCAGCAATACGAGTTTGACGTTGCGATTTATTAAACAACGCTTGAATTTGCTCTGGATATTGCTGTTCAATTTCGCAAAGCTCAATTGCCTCGTTAAATTTAGCTGGATGAGCCGTTGCTAGAGAAACTGTAACCTCGCCCGCTTCCGCACATTGCTTAGCAGCTGCTACACCACAAGCGCTATGAGGATCTAGCAAATAATCGTTGTCTGCTTTTACAGTTGAGATCGTAGATAGACATTCAGCGCCAAGCACACCATGAGCGGCAAATTCTGCTTGTACTGCTGCCAATGCCTCACCAGTGATTGAAATCTCGCCCTCAACTTTAAATTTATCCATCAGCTCCGTAATTAGCTCCGGATTTTCTCCAAGCACATAATATAAATAACGCTCGAAGTTGCTCGCAACCTGAATATCCATCGATGGTGAGTAAGTCATGCGGAAATCTCCAGGCATATACACACCTTCTTTAATAAAGCGCTCAAGGATATTGTTTTCATTCGTAGCCAAAATTAGCTTGCCGACTGGCAATCCCATACGTTTTGCCAAGTAACCAGCAAAGATATCACCGAAGTTCCCTGTAGGTACGCTAAAGTTCACTTTATCTACGCCAATGTTGCCTGCAACCTTGAAATATGCATAGAAGTAGTACACGATTTGCGCCATAATACGAATAAAGTTGATGGAGTTAATCGCAGCTAGATCATTTGCAGCTTTAAAGTCTAAGTCGGCAAATAGCTCTTTAATAATGCGCTGGCAATCGTCAAAGTTACCATCCACCGATAAATTCAACACATTATCATCTTGAATTGTTGTCATTTGCAGCTCTTGCACCTTACTTACTTTTCCATGTGGATGAAGGATACAAATTTTAATACCGTCCTTGCCTCGTACACCTTCAATTGCAGAAGCACCAGTGTCGCCCGATGTTGCACCTAGAATGTTGATCTTAACATTCTTCTTCTGAGCAACATAAGAATATAGTTGTCCCATAAACTGCAACGCTACATCTTTAAATGCGAATGTAGGGCCATGGAACAGCTCAAGTAAATAAAGCTCATCAGATAGCTTAGTAACCGGAGTTACCTCTGGATGACGGAAAGTGCTGTAGCTATCCGCAATCAATTTCTTCAATTCGTCCTGAGGGATCTCGTCGTTTGTAAATAGTGTGAAAATTTCATATACAAGCTCAGTGTAGCTCAGCTTGCTCCAAGCTTGCAGTTGCTCTATTGTAACTTGTGGAATTTGCTTAGGTACGAGCAGCCCGCCATCATTACCTAGCCCCATCATAAATGCGTCGATAAAGCCGATACTGCCTACCTTGCCTCTTGTACTAATGTACTCCATTATTATTATCCTCCTGCTTCTATTGCACTTTCGTACACATCAATACTAGCATTTTACCATCGTTTGCTTGAAAAATGAATGAAGATTTTCTTAAGGGACAATTCCCACCATAATAGCAAGCTGCCCCAATCACAGCTTAGGCGATCGGGGCGGCTCATTTATACTTTCAAAACAGCTCTAGCTGCTCAGCTTGCTTTGGCATCGCTTCAATTGGGTCTCTGCCGTCAGGCGTAAGCTGACCTAGCATAACCATGAACTGCTTAGCATTTAAAGCAGCATGACCGCCCGAGTTATTATTGAAAATAATATGTACATGCTTACTCTGCTCCTGTAGCTTGTACAAATTCGGCAGCCACTCTTTTAATTCCTCTTCAGAATAGTGATACAGATATCGCACCTCGCGCCATTTATCGTCGCCTGTATCATTCCATCCACTTTCGTTACGACCATGAAACCTTACCAACGTCAGCTCACTGTCCGTTGCTTCGACAACGGTTGGCACACTGCCTTCACCAGCCTGCGGCTCGTCACATACACAATGAATCCAGCCTTCGTTACGCATAAACTGTAATGTCTTTTCACGCATCTCATCAGCCCACCAGCTTTGATGGCGAAACTCCAACGCACAAGGAATGGAGCCCATTCGCTGCTTAGTAGCCCTTAGCACCATTACATGCTTCGTCATACAATCAAACCATGGTGGATATTGAAACAGCACCGCAGCTAGCCGATCACTTTCAATTAACGGCTCAAGCATTGCTAGGAACGCGGCGTACATTTCCTCTCGCTTATTGCCAATCCCGATACTGCCGCGCTGATGTCCTGTCATGCCTTGGTACGCCTTCACGATAAACTTAAATTGGGGTGGTGTCTCATCCATCCATTTCTTCATTCGCTCTGGTGATTGAATCGCGTAAAAGGTACTGTCTATTTCAACGATAGGAAAATGCTTGCTGTAATGTGCTAATCGTTCATTACTTTTTACGCTTTTAGGATAAATGGAATCATGATCTCCCCAGCCTCCGAGTCCGATCGCTACACTCATAAGCTACTCCCTTATTTCGTAATGTCAATAAATTAACTTTAACAGGAGAACGCGTCATAAGCAAATCTCTTCTGCATTATGCAGACATCTTCTCACGATTCTCCGACGGCTGCTTTTTTCCTGACAAAAACCATCCGCACACTGCAATTAAAATCAATACAGCATAGAACGTGATTTTCCAGCCAAATGATTCAGCAAAGTCATGAGAGATGACACCAAGGGCTTCATGTGCAAGTGTATGAACAGCAAGCTTTACGCCCACCCAGCCTACGATGAAAAATGCTGCAATCTCCAAGCCAGGACGGCTTTCTAGCAGCTTAACAAACATTGTTGCTGCGAAACGCATAATGACGACACCAATAATTCCGCCAAGAAATACAACGATAAAATGTCCGCCATCCATACCTCCTATCGTTGGCATCGATGTTTTCGGCAATGAAACAGCCAGCGCCAGCGCTGCTAAAATCGAATCAATGGCAAATGCGATATCCGCCAATTCAACCTTCAATACAGTAACCCAAAAGCTACTACCTTTTTTCTCGGCGTTTTCTTTATTGTGCTCCTTACCTTTAAACCAAAGCTTCCGAACGATATGATTGATCGCGATAAACAGTAGGTACAATGCGCCGATTGCCTGTACTTGCCATATATTAACGAGAAACGAAATCGCGAACAGCGATAGAAAACGAAACACCATTGCTCCGACTAGCCCATAAAATAAAGCTTTCTTACGCTCAGCCTCAGGTAAATGCTTCACCATAATCGCCAGCACGAGTGCATTATCTGCTGCAAGTAAGCCTTCAAGCGCTATGAGTATAAGCAATACTGATCCAAATTCAAAAAACATACTCCAATCCATAAACATCCCCCTCAAATTTTTCGAAGTTTCTTCTAAACAAGCACGCATTGCACAAAAAAAGACCTTTACCTATATGACAAAATAGGCAAAGGTCTTGCTAACAACGACTAATCGTTGCCAATAAAGCCGGAGCTTACGCTCGTAATGACGACTTTACTGCTAGAGCTACTCCCCTTTGGGGGTTAATTTTATGAAATTACGTTGCTTACGGATACCTATACGTTTAAACTAAAGTAATGGTTTCATTTATTTGAAAAAATTTATATTTTATTTTATGAGGGGAATTGCACTTTATGAACACACAGCCAATAAAAATTGAAGAGCTGGATGAAGCAGAATTGCATCGCGTTGCCAATATGCAGGTAGGCAAGGCTGCTGTCCTATTCACTACCCCGTTTTGCGGGACTTGTAAGGTGGCAATGAAGATGCTAGAAATCGTTGCAGCTACTAACAATGTATCCTATCGTCTGTACACGACGAACATAAATTTCACACCGTACTTTCGTCAGCATTGGCAAATTAAAAGCGTACCTGCGCTAGCGATAATAGAGAACGGCAGCCTCGTAAAAATGATATTTGCGATGGGTTCAGTTTCTGAGCTTTATGCTCATTTAAAGTAAAATCAGCGCGTGGACGACGGCCCTCGCGCTGATTTTTTTAATTAAGACTATAGTCGCTCTACTGTGTAGCCGCGTTTCTCTAGCATCGCAATAATGCTATCGTCACCAGCAAAATGTAGTGCGCCTGCAATAACAAAATACGTTTTGTGCTCTGTATCATTTAAGTATTGCTCGATTTTATCTGTCATGCCCTCGTTACGGTTAGTTAGCATAGCATCATAATATTCTAGAGAGTATTCCTTAGTCGCATCAGCCATTTCAGTTAATGCTTCCAGATTACCTTCTGCCCAAATTCTTAATAGCTGATCGGTGCCTGCACCTACATCATAACCCGCAAAAGCATATTCGTAAGTCATAATTGTTTCGATTAGCATTTCCTCTTGGAACTCATCTGAGAAGCTAGCTAGCATTTCATACTGAGAAAGGAAGCTTTCTAGCTCGCCATTAGGCAAATTGTCCTCAGCTGCTCTGTCTAAGAAATATTGATCAATACCTAAGGAGCTATCAGCAGCTGCTTGATCTAAATTCGAGAAGATTAAGTTAACAAACCAAACACGATAGTTTTGCAGTTCCTTTAATCCCTCGCCTCTTATGCCAAGCTTATTAGCGAGCTTCATTAACTCCTCGTATGTATCCTCGGATAGATGATCTCGTAGCTGTGTACCATCCTGATACGTTAACAGCTTTTCAATTTCCGCTTCTTCCTCTGCAGATGGCTCCCCATTAATATCGATCTCAGTAATAACGATGTCAGATGCTTCGTACGCTGCATTAATTTCATCGCGCAACGGATACAAATCCTCTTTACCAACATGAATCGAGCCAAGCATATAAACAGTGTTTTCACCCTTCGTCACTTTCCATAAGAAGCCTTCCGAAGGAGCATTCACTTCTGGAACCGCGTAATATTTATCCGCAACATATACTGAATTCGTTGCCCGATCCCACGTAGTTGTCGTAACCGTTACAGGCTCAAGCTCTCGAATCGGTGCATAATAAGTATTATTGCGATACAGAACATCTAGCTTCTCGATAACAACTTCGTCTTCCTCGGTTACTTGCTGAGTGTTTAGATCAATAATAGATTCATAGCCATACCATTCTAGTATAATTTGCTTTTTAGCACCTTTATAGCGAACTTCATAGCCTAACTCTTCCATGTAGCTGCGTAAAGGAGCATACGTTTTGCCTTTTTCTATAAAGGCTGGTTCTACCAAATCTAATTCCTCACCGTTATAATAAACGGAAATGCCTCTAGAGTCGGCTTGAACAGGAATTGCCAGTACAAATACGAGCATTAATGCAACTAAACTAGCTAACCACTTTTTCATTTACTGGGATCATCCTCCTAGAATTGTTTGCTTCTAGTATAGCATCCCTCACCAGTTATTACCATGAAATTAGTAGATTAATAGTTCCATATTACTACTTCAGTAGCTGCATCGTCTCTGCCAGTAAAGAGAATGATTTCAAGCGTGCCTGATGATCGTAAATATAAGCGGTAGCCATCACTTCATCGACATTTGTCGCTGCGATTAATTGCTGCAGCTTTGCTTTAACGGTTTGCGGACTGCCGATAATCGATGAACCTACCTGTTGATCGACCATCATTTTTTCTTGCGGTGTCCAGATCTCATCCATATTTTCAACTGGCGGCTTTAATGGCGAGCGCTGATTGCGAATAAAGCCTAAAAACATTTGATACATGGACGTTGCCAGCAGCTGTGCTTCCTCATCGGTATCTGCCACGATAATATTCGTCGCCACCATACTATATGGCTGCTCATAATGCTCAGAAGGTATAAAGCTTTGCTTATACAGCTTAAGCGCTGGTACGATATAGGTCGGTGAGAAATGTCCGGCAAATGCGAACGGTAATCCTTTCTCGGCAGCTAATGCTGCACTAAAGTCGCTGGAGCCCAGCAACCAGATCGGTACATTCGCTCCTTCTCCTGGAATGGCGCGAATCGCGTGCTGAACATATTGCGTAGGCTGAAGAAATGCTTCCAGCTCGATTAGCTGATCGGGAAAATTAGCTCCATTCGTATGCCGCTCTCCACGCAACGCTCTCGCTGTCAGTGGGTCAGTTCCCGGCGCGCGACCTAAGCCAAGATCAATTCTATTAGGATATAATGCATCTAACGTGCCAAATTGCTCAGCAATCGCTAGCGGAGCATGGTTCGGCAGCATAATTCCGCCAGAGCCGACGCGAATAGTTTTCGTTTGTGAAGCGATGTAACCAATGACAACGGAGGTAGCGGAGCTAGCGATATTGGGGGCATTGTGATGCTCCGCCAGCCAAAAACGTGTGTAGCCAGCTTGCTCTGCTAGTTGTGCGAGCTCGGCAGAACGATGCAGCGCGTCAGCTACGTCACCTCCTTCAAGTATAGGTGCTACATCTAATATCGAAAAAGGAATGTGTTTATCCATCTATGATCTTCTCCTTATACAATGCTTGTGTGAAACTGTCACTAATATTGTAACAGTTTACTTTACAAGAAGCAAAATTGCGACGAACAAGGTATACTAAGAAGTGGAGCTCACATAGTAAGGAGGTTTTGCTTTGAATGAGGACAATCAAACGCTGCAGTTGTTTAACATATTTGAGCGTCAACCACTGCGCGATACACTGCTCCAATCAATAGAGCTTTCAATGCTAGTACTATTACAATCCAAATCCGATGGTACATATACAATTGCGCTAGAGCTTGCTGTTTCAATAGACGGAAAGAAGCGACAAATACTGGTTCACCCTTATCGCTTTCTGGAGGCTGTTATCTATCGTCAGACAGTAAAGCTTTCTCGCAGCTTGGTCTATGATCCAGTGAAACATAGATTAAATCCGCTAGCTTTACAAATTTGCCGACTGTTATGGCAGGCATTCGCAGACTATCCGAGCCACGAGGGAGCCAAACAAGCCTTAATTCCGATCTCAGCGAGTCTATGGCAACGACTTGAGCCATTGCTGCGACAGCATCCATATGTTCAGCTGCAATATTATATTGATGATTTACCGCTTGATGAGCAGCTGCAGGAATATGCCCAGCTTAGCTACGCTGAGCATAAGCTGCCGATCTCGCTACAACTTTATTCAATGGATGGAAGCTGTGTTATGAATGGCGAGCAGCTGCAGACGCTGGTGCTGCTTCCAACCTATGAGCTGGCTTGCTATGAGGGCAGGTTTTATCGCTTCACATGGGAGCAAGCGGAGCAACTGCATGGCTTATATAAGCTTATGAGAGAAGCGCACTGGCAGTTAACGCTCGAGCAGTCAGCAATGAGCCAATTTATCGATCATGTCATACCTCAGCTTCAGCGAATGCTAAATATTCATATCGCTGACAATATTTCAAGCAAGCTAACTACGATACCGCTACAGCCTAATGTCTTTTTGGATCGTGTGCGTGAGCGCTTATTGATCGGGGTAGAATTTCAATACGGCAGCTTAGTCATTCAGCCGTTTCAACCAACACAAATAGCAGCTGCCGATGAGCGCATTGTATTGCGTGAGCGAGAGAAGGAAGCAGAAATTTTAGAGCTAGTATTGAAGGTAGAAGGAATCCAAACCGAGGGTGGCATTATCGTGGAAGGTGACGAGGCCGAGTATGAGTTTTTCCGTAATATTTTGCCTCAGTTGAAGCTGCTGGCAAATATTCATGCAACAACGGCGGTTAAGCTGCGTTACGTCAATGATCAGGTTTATCCACAGCTTAACTTAACGTGGGAGGAAAAAAGCAACTGGCTGCATTATTCCTTTTCAATGGCAGGTATTAGTGATCAAGAATTAAAAGAGCTGCTTCAAGCAGTTGTTGAAAAACGCAAATATTATCGACTGTCGCAAGGAGCTTTGCTATCGCTAGAGCATCCACAGTACGCTGCATTAATGCGAGTGATGTCAGAGCTAGGTTTGTTGCATCCTTCAGCTTTCGATGATGCAATACCGCTAGCACGAGCGATTCCGACGATTTTAACCTTGCAGAAGCAGGATCAAAGCATATCACTCTCCCGCTCCTTAAAACGATTTATTGAAAGCTTACGTCAGCCCCATCAGCAGGAGATTGCCTTGCCGCAATGCATTCAAGCTTCGCCTAGAGACTATCAGCTCGACGGCTTCCAATGGCTAAGCAAGCTTGCTCGCTATCAGCTTGGCGGAATATTAGCTGACGAGATGGGACTAGGTAAAACATTGCAGGCGATTATGCTGCTCGCAAGTCAGCAAGAAGCTCTGCTAGCTACCGAACAACAGAATGGTATAACGGCTCAGGCTCAAAAGCAGCTAATAATTACACCAGCGTCATTGCTATACAATTGGCAGCAGGAGTTAGCACGGTTTGCACCGTTACTATCTGTCCATGTTTTAGATGGGAATGATCTTCAAACTAGAGAGCATGGGGAGCATCAAGACATTAACAGGCAAGCTTTACAGCAGTTCCCGCTGTCATGGCAGCAAGCGGACATCTGGATAGCTTCGTACCAATTTGTCAGATCACAGCAGCAGCTATTGCAAAGCCATACATTCCTAACAATTGTGTGCGATGAGGCTCAAGCCTTTAAGAATGATTATACGAAAACATCACGAGCCTTGCGCCAATTGCAATCTAGCCATCGCTTTGCTTTAACTGGCACGCCAATTGAAAATCGATTAGATGAGCTATGGTCGATTATGAGCTTAGTTAACCCGGCATTGTTTCCAGATAAAAATAAATGGCTCGATATGCCGCGAGAAAAGCTAAAGGCAATGATCGCGCCGTTCATGCTCAGAAGAACAAAGCAAGAGGTAATGCAGGAGCTTCCACCTAAATATGAATCTACGCTCTATGCTCCCCTTACAATGGAGCAAAAGCAGCTTTATCTAGCGCAGCTAGCTAAGCTCCAGGAAGATACGCTAAAGCATCTTGATTGTAAGAAAAAAGGTGAGCGCCGGATAAAAATATTGGCAGGCATCACTAGACTACGGCAAATTTGCTGTCATCCTGAATTATTTGTAGACGGCTATAAAGGGGAAAGTGCAAAGCTGCAGCAGCTATTGCAGCTCGTTGATGAAAAGATAGCTGCGGGTAATCGCATTCTTATCTTTTCGCAATTTACGTCCATGCTACAAATTATTGCTCGCGAGCTACAATGGAATGGCTATAGTCACTACTATCTTGATGGCAGCACGCCGCCTAAGCAGCGAATTGAATTGGTTGACCAATTTAACCAAGGCTCTAAGCAAATCTTCCTTATGTCGCTTAAAGCAGGGGGTACTGGACTTAACGTAACAGGTGCTGACACCGTAATTTTGTACGATCTATGGTGGAACCCTGCGGTAGAGCAGCAGGCAGCAGACCGAGTTCATCGTATTGGCCAGCAGCTGCCCGTGCATATTATTCGTTTAGTAGCTGAAGGAACTTTAGAGGATAGAATGATTCAGCTGCAGCATCGTAAGCAGCAGCTGATTAGTGATATATTGGACGAGCAGCAGCTTACTGAAACGACGCTGTCAGAGGACGATCTGCTAATGCTATTACAGCATCAGCTAGATGGAGATACAGCGGAAAGCAGTGGGCCACAATAATGTAGCGTATTTAGTGGCATCTTGCTAGATTAGAACATTTCAGCCTAATGTAGGCCTAAGTTTATCATTAGGCTACATTAGGCTGATCTTCGTTCTGAAGTTAATCAAGAGCGCCTTCCTCATATAAACTTACGAAGGCGTCAACCACCTCGGGATCGAATTGCTTGCCCTTCTGTTCAATTAACCATTCGATTGCTGACTTTTGCGCCCATTTTTCTTTATATGGACGTTTCGTCGTTAAAGCATCGTAGACGTCGACAACAGAAACAATTCGTGCCTCAAGAGGGATATCATTTTCTTTTAATTTATACGGGTAACCTGTACCATCCCAACGCTCATGATGATGCAAGATGATATTTTTCGATACAACAAACTCATTTGCCAACAAATCATCATCAAGCTCACCATTAATTTTATCAAGAATGTCCACGCCGATTTGCGGGTGCATCTCGATAATTTTCCGTTCATAAGGTGCTAATGAGCCTGGTTTATACAAGATTCCTTCAGGTATCGCCGACTTGCCAATATCATGGAGAATGCTGTCATTAATCACTTGTGAAATATAGTTACTTGGCGCTTGTAAGTCGTACATTTCAGCATAACGATGCACCAATAGATCACACAAGCCTTGTACGCGAATAAGATGATTCTCAATGCCAGGATCTCGAATCTCACAAGAGATTGCAAGCGCCTTTAATAATGAGCCCTTAAGATTGTCAACGCGTTGTTCATCAAGATATTCGCCGCGCTCTAGCTCCTCCAAAATGCGAAATATGCCCACATAATAAAGCTTGTCTTCAACATAATATGGCGTAATTGTAATCGAAGAATGCCACAGCTCCCCTGTTCGTCTACGATTTGTAAATACGCCAGACCAAGGCTCATTTGCAGCTAATGCCTCATACATATGCTGATATGTTTCAGGAGGCGTCTTCCCAGCGCGTAATACGCCTGCGTTTTTACCGATAACCTCATCATTGCGATAACCAGTAATTCGCTCATACGAATCATTTACACAGCAAATTTGATGGCGGTCATTCGTAATCATAACAGCATCGGCTAGCTGTAATATTTGAGAAAAATGCTTTCTGATTGCTTGTTTGTCATCGCTCATAATAACCCTCTTTTGTACGTATTCATTGCTGTTGATTTTTTTGCCTATACGTGCAATTTTACTTTACGATAGTAAGGCTGCTCGCAGTTCAGTGATGCTGTTAACCTCATGACAGGTAACCTGCTCATCTCCCCGCTCCTGCCCACGATGATTAAACCAAAACATATTCCAACCGGCAGAATTAGCACCTATTACATCATTACGCCAAGAATCTCCAACATATGTACACTGACTATGACTTGTACCTGTTTCTTTATTAATTAGTTGAAAAATTCTAGGGTCAGGCTTATCGATGCCATGGGTTCCCGAAACAAAAATATAGGGATTGGCAATGACTTGATCAAGACCTAGCGCACGAATTTTCCGCCACTGATGCCCTTCAGCACCGTTCGTAAGCAAACCGACGATAACCCCTTTTTGTTGCAAATCTATCATTAACTCTTTCATTCCGTCAAAGCATTGAATATCAAATTGACAAGCCAAATAGGCTTGCTGAACACTTTCCGCTTCCTGCTCTGTCAGCTGCACATCAAATTCCTGTAGAGCAAGACGGAACCTCTCACGTTGCATCAACCGAGTTGACGCCCCTTCCTCCATCTTCCCTGCTCCACCTAATTGTAGAGATAAAATATCACTATAGTACCTCATCCGATGATAAGCCGCTTCATACGGAAATTGCTTAATATGCGAAGTCCACGACCAAACAGCCTGACGAAAAGGCCACAAATGATCATAAACCGTATCATCCACATCAAAAAATACAACCTCAGAATCTCTACCCTGCCCCATAATACACTCCTATATCTAATCAATGTAATTATTGTAGCAGAAAATAGGCCAAAATAGATGGATAAAATACAATAAAACTTGCAAGAGAAGCTGCTGTCAGAAGAATATAAGTAGAAGTAATATAAGAAATGATGCGGAAGTAATCGGAATGACGTGAGTGGCGGGAACAGAGGAAGGATGAAATGGTAGGTTTAGAGAGTAAATATATTGAGGAATAGTAGCGTTGCTTTTTAGACTGTAAAGCAACGCTACTTAACGCTATTCGTGGAGGACTTGCAAGTTGGCAACGATGTAGTTGCCAGCCAATCTACAAAGCGAGGCCAAGTGCAACAAGCAAAGGAACCAGCTAGCTTGCAACGGTGTCATTACCCGCTACCCTACAAAGCTACGCCTTCAAGTGCAACAAGCGAAGGAACCAGCTAGCTTGCAACGATTTAGCCGCCCACAACCTACAAACGCCTTCAAGTGCAACAAGCGAAGAAACCAGCTAGCTTGCAACGGTGACATTACCCGCTACCCTACATAGCAACACCTTCAAGTAGGCTCCAAGCGGAGGAATAATACGTCTGGAGAGCGGAGCGCTCCACTTTTAAAGCGCTCGGCTACAATAAAATAATATCAATAGCCAAGTGCTTTAAACCGTGGACGCAAGACGTATTATTCCGGAGCGCTGACAGCGCTGCAAGAGCGTTGCTAAACCTCTTGTTCCGCAGCAACGCCCAATGAAGCCATCGAGCTGACCTGCAGCTTGCCCGACGTTGCAGGCGCGTAGTTGCTGCCGCCATCATATTTCATAAACGTAACCGTATACGGCTTGCCAGGCACAAGATCAAAATAATTATCAGACCATACTCCATCCTGCTCAGCCACTAGCACAACGCCCTTGGCTACAACATCACTTTTGATTGTCACCGTCGTTTGCAGCTCGGTATGCTGCTCTTGTACAACGAAGTTCGGCTTCAGTAACTGCAGCTCTACATTTTTCACAAAATAATGCGTACATGTAACGGTCTCACCAGCTTCACTTTCCCATGTAGCTGCTAGCATTACATTTTGCTTCTCATGACCAGCAAGCAAGTCCGTCATCGACAAGCTTTCCACTAGCTGTGAAGTATTAACAGATGAGCTTACCGCCTTACGAGTTTCAGATAGCAATTGTCCTGCAAGAAAATATAGCTGCACCGTTAGCTGACCACTTTCTGACAATAAGCGATCAGACACAAGATAAAGCTGCAGCTGATCCTCTTGCTCCTGTGCAGATAATAGCAGTGGTGCAAAGCTGCGACGCACGTAATAATGCACTGCCTTCCAGCGACCATAATAGTCAATACTAGACCAAGAGGCAACAGGCCAGCAATCGTTAATTTGCCAGTAGAGTGATCCCATGCAATACGGCATGCGACGACGATGCGCTTCAATCGCCATTTTCATTGCATCCGCCTGCAGCACCTGACTTAAGTATAAAAAGCTTTGAAAATCATTTGGCTGCTTCATATAGATATCCATATACTCTTTAATCAGTCGATTACCGTTGCCATTCTTTTGATGGGCAAGCAGCACATCAGAATATATATCCAGCTCATTTTCCTCAGCAAAGCTTCGAATGGTACGATATTCTGGGAATGACTGAAAGCCGTACTCACTCATAAATCTACCAATTTTAAGCTGATAGTTTTCAAACGGCTCAACATTATGCCAGACGCCCCAATAGTGAATATCACCTTCATTCGTGAGCGGATGCGCATGCTGATTTTTATCACCTCTTAACGATACAAGTGGAGACGATGGCCAATAATCAACCGATGCGTGAAGCTCACCTACTACGCTTGGCAATAAGTGATGGAAAATGCTCTCGTAATCGCTCCAAATCTTCTCACGCTGTTCAGCGTTGTAGTTCTGCTTCCAGCCCCAACCCGCATGCTCATCATAATGCGCCCACGCTGAATCGATCTCATTATTTCCACACCATAATACGATCGACGGGTGGTTACGCAGTCGCTTCACATTGTCGATGGCTTCATGCTTGATGCTTTCAAGAAATGCCTCATCTCCAGGATACATGCTGCAAGCAAACATAAAGTCCTGCCATACCATAATGCCGTACTCATCACATAAATCGTAAAAAATATCTGCCTCATATACACCGCCGCCCCACACACGAAGCATATTCATATTACCCTCAACCGCAGCAATCACTTCCGCTCGATAACGGTCTGCACTCACTTCAGTAATAAAGCTGTCATTAGGAATATGATTGGCACCCTTAGCAAACACCGCAATGCCATTAAGCTCGAAGTAGAAGCTTACGCCTGACCCTTGCTCATCAGACTTACGTACAAGCTTAACACTGCGTAAGCCAGTCACAACGCTAGCGTTTGTTTCATGCAGCATTCCTAATTGCTCTGAGCTAACCTCTACCTGGAAGGTATAGCGATAAGCTTCACCAAGTCCCCGGCACCACCACAGCTTAGGAGATGCAATCGTAATCGGTACAACAAGCTGCTGCTCTCCTTCCACGAGTTCTGCTTCTAGCTGCCAGCTCATATTTTCAGTTTTCACAGTAATCTGCGTTTTTCCTTGAGCATGGCTATGCAACGTAATATGCGCTTGCAATACTGCCTCCTGCTCAGTTACAGAGATCTGCTCAATATAAACATCCTCTATCTGTACTGCCGTCCAGCCAACTAGCTCAATCGGCTTCCAAATTCCACTTGTAACAAAACGAGGGCCCCAATCCCATCCATAATGATACGGCGCTTTTCTAGCAAATACACTAACACGCTCTTCACCTAAACCGCCAAGCTGTGATTGATCATTGCTAGCAGGCAATGGATAGCCTAATGCGCGAAGCTTAGGCAAGTCTTCATGAATCGGTGAACGGAAAATAATATGCAGCTCATTGCTTCCTGCGATAAGCTTGCCTGTCACATCCACCTTCCAGCAACGAAACATATTGTCTGCTGCTAATAGATGTACACCGTTCAAATACACATCAGCATACGTATCTAGCCCTTGAAAAACTAACTGCTGATGCTGCTCAGCTAACAACTCAGGTGAAGCAAGAAAGCTGCACTTATACTCCCAATTCTGCTTATCAATCCACTGTAATCGATGCTCATTCGTACCGTAGAAAGGATCTGGAATCTGTTGTTCTCGTAATAAATCAGTATGGACGCAGCCCGGCACTTGTGCCGGCAGCCAATCAGAAGCTTCTGTTGATTTAAAAAACCATGAATCATTCAATGTTATCGCATTCATAATATCCCTCCATCAATGACACTGATTTGTGCACCGTTAATTTTGTTATTATTGTTATTATTTTGTTATGCAGTATAAAACAAACAATAACACCACAATTCACAATCGTCAATAACAAATAACGATTACATCAGAAACAAAAAAGCAGCTGTCTTATCGTCATAAGACGATAAGACAGCTGCCTAGATTGATTCAAGATTATTGAATTAAACCATCACTTTACAAATATTGTTGCTTAGTTCAACTGGGTCCTCGATAGATAAGCCCTCGATTAGCAAAGCTTGGCTATATAGCAATTGAGTATAAAGGGCGAACTTCTCTTGGTCACCTTCAAATGCTGCCTTTAGCGCACCATATACTTCATGGTTAACGTTAATTTCCAACACTTTATCTGCTTGAATGCCGTTAGCATCTGGCATTGCTTTAAGGATTTTCTCCATTTCAATGGAAAGCTCACCTTCAGCAGATAGACAAACAGGATGGCTTTTCAGACGTTTAGAAGCTTTAACTGTTTTAACTTTACCGTTAAGCAGCTCACCCATACGTTGGAATAGCTCCTTCGCTTCCTCACTATCAGCTTCTGCTTGTTCGCCTTCCTCATTGACATCAAAGCCAAGGTCTCCGCTAGCTACGCTACGGAACTCCTTCTCTTTGTAGTTTGCAATAATTTTAATTGCGAACTCATCAATATCATCGGTTAGGTATAGCACTTCATAGCCTTTATCAAGTACAACCTCAAGCTGTGGAGATTTCTCGATACGTGCTATAGACTCACCCGTTGCGTAGTAGATATATTTTTGATCTTCTGGCATGCGCTCAACATACTCTGCAAGACTAACAAGCTTTTTCTCAAGAGAAGAAGTGAAGATCAATAGATCCTGTAAATCACCCTTGTTCATGCCGTAATCATTGTACACGCCAAATTTTAATTGACGACCAAATGCTGCAAAGAACTTCTCGTATGTTTCACGCTCGTCTTTAAGCATTGACAATAGAAGCGATTTAATTTTGTTTTTAATATTTTTCGCAATTAGTTTAAGCTGACGATCATGCTGTAGCAATTCGCGAGAGATGTTCAAGGATAGATCCTCAGAATCTACCATCCCTTTAACGAAGCTGAAATAGTCAGGCAATAAGTCGCCGCATTTCTCCATAATAAGCACGCCATTGGAATATAGCTCTAGTCCTTTTTCGAACTCTTTTGTGTAATAATCGAATGGAGCATTTTCTGGAATAAACAAGATTGCATTGTATACGACTGCACCGTCAGCACTAATATGTACATGCTTTAACGGTTTGTCAAAGCCATAACGCTTGTCCATATAAAATTGCTCATAGTCCGCATCCGTCAGCTCGCTTTTGTTGCGACGCCAGATTGGCACCATGCTGTTAAGCACTTGTTCTTCTGTTACCTCTTCAAATTCACCCTCAGCATCTGCTTTAGGCTTTTGCGAAGTGACATCCATTTTGATTGGGTAACGAATAAAATCAGAATATTTTTTAACGATTGCTTTTAATCGATATGGCTCTAAAAACTCATCATATTGCTCGTCTTCACTGTTTTCTTTAATGTACAGCACGATTTCTGTGCCCACTGTAGCTTTCTCAGCAGGCTCGATAATGTAACCTTCTGCACCTGAAGAAGTCCAGCGATACGCTTTGTCGCTTCCTAATGCGCGCGTTGTTACAACAAGCTTGTCAGCAACCATGAATGCCGAGTAAAAGCCCACCCCGAATTGTCCAATAATATTGTGGCCGTCTTGCGCCTCAATTTCCTTTTTAAAAGCAAGTGAACCACTTTTCGCGATAACACCTAAATTATTGTCCAGCTCTTCCTCTGTCATTCCGATACCAGTATCAGTAATTGTTAAAGTACGAGCGGATTTATCAGCTGTAATTTTAATGAAGTAATCATCCTTATTAAATACAAGGCTATCATCACTTAGTGCTTTATAATAAATTTTATCAATCGCGTCACTTGCATTAGAAAGCAGCTCTCTAAGGAAAATTTCCTTTTGTGTATAGATGGAGTTAATCATCATCTCCAATAATCGTTTGGATTCAGCTTGAAATTGCTTTGTTGCCATAATTGATTATTTCTCCCTTCAATCTATAGTATATTGAACCAACTCACCTATTAGCACTCAATAACATCGAGTGCTAATTCCTATTAGATATATACCATAATTTGAAATTAGTTGTCAATGTGAACTGCTCCGATTACTCTCAAAAAAGAAGACCTCCTTAGGCTGAGATACTAGGCTCCTCGTCTACTAGACAAGGAGCACTACTCAACTTAAAGTGGTCTTCTCAATTGTTAAGCCATTGCTAATACACTCATTGGATCGCTAACGAGCTTATTAGAGCGGAAACGTGAAATCGACTGTAATTCGATACTGGATATTCATCATACTTGTATTATCCATCACAGTTAAAATCCATACTCTTTGCCCTGGTCCAGTAACCGTGTCGTAATTGGATTCTATAGGGGGGGAAGTAGATCCTCCACTATACTCTTCGACAAGATTAACTATCTCGTGATCCTCATTCAATACATCAAAATAAATCATATTGTTGCCACTGGTCATCCTATAGCTAGCATACAGTTCAACAAATCCTTCTGGTGTAGCCTGATAATTACCGAATAATGACACTCGAGATTCATTGCCATCCGCACTAAGCATCATCTTAACTGGTGCCTCAGTCGGCTGCGTATCCATAACTAATTTAAGCTGAAACTCATAGTTACCTAAAATATAATGATTCACTTCAATATAGATCGGTGACTTACGTACATTGTCCGAAGTTAGTGTAATAGTGTATGCACCATCATTATACTCAATCTGTTCATCATAGTGGATTACCTCGTAAATGTCATAATCTGTTGAATAGGATGAAATTGAAATCTGCATATCCTCTTCAAATACAAGCTCTTGTGTTTCTAAAAACATATTCCCTGAACCAGTTGGAGAATACGCAACGTATTGTGGAAATTCCCAATTCTTATAATTAACCATTAAATCAATTGGATAGTAGTATTGCTCCCAGCTATCATATAGATTAATCCAGAATGCCATCTCTCCTAGATAATCATGCATGACATAGATCCGAACTTCCACAGGCTCAGCTGTTTGATTCAGCTCCCACGAATACACACCATCCTCTGGTTCAATCTCATTTTCGTTGATTGTTACTGAAAAAATCTCTAGCTCATCATTCGTTAATGACAGCTGCAGGAAGTTACCTGTTCCTTGAAGGGTTGGATATCGTGCGCCATAGACCGGTGAATAGTCATTTTCATTTCTGGTCAAGGGCAATTCATTATAGTACTCGAAAGCACTATTATAAATTCCTACATCAAAAGGTAGACCATATTCTTCCCATGTTACAGGCTCAGCAACTTCAAACTCTAAAATATAGCTCTCTTCTTCATCCATACGATAATCCTGCAACGTAATCCTCAATGAATAATAACCAGACTCTAGATCCAGTTCAACAACTTCGTCTATTGCTTCATACTCTTCTGCTGTTTCGAGTACTTCAACCTTAGTTATTGTGTAATTTTCATTGCCTGGAATAATTTTAATCGAGGACTCAGCCTCTTCTTCCTTATAAATACGCTCTGCTAAGGTAAAGACTCCTTCGGTTTCGGTACTATAGTAATCAATATAGTAGTCGTAGCCATAACTCTCATAGACAAAGTGGAATCCAGGTATTACAGTGATCTCTTCGTAATCGGTCCTTGCGCTGGCTGTCTTAACACCATTCACTGCTTCATTGGTATTCGTCACAACGACATAATAATATTTGGTACCAAACTGATCCGCCGAAATATTAAGTGCATAAGAGGTTGCGCCTTCAATAGCTGTTCCTTCATTACGAACATCCTCTGTAACATACCATTGATAACTCAATTCGCCGCCATCCCCAACATTAGCGTAAACGGATAATTCAAATACCTCGCCCTTGATTAAACGATTTCCGTAGAACTCTCCTTGAATAAATGGCGTTTCAGCATCCGTTACTTCTTCTAATACTGAAATTTGTGCGATTTGACTACGTGTCGTTGCATTTGCAACATAGCCTCCAAGCTCTACAGTGTTGGTAATTTCTACAAAGTAGTATTTTTCTCCCAACTCATTGGTAGGCACTGTATAACCTGGACTCAATGCTTCGTCAATTTCCGTAGCACCCTGGTAGCTATCCACACTATTGACATACCATTGATAAGATAAATAGCCCTCAGATTGTATCGTTGCTTCAACATACAGTGTAAAATCTGAGTTCAATTGTACATTTCGACTTTCAATATCGTTCGTAATGATAGGGTTCTCTGCTGTAAGTTCTGAATTTACCACTACCTCAACGACTTCACTAGTTATCTCTTTTACTTTAACGCCATTTACATCATTGTTTGTGTTGGTCACAACAACATAGAAATAATATGTTCCGGCAACATCTGAAGTGAACGTAAAGGTATCGTTAGTTTCACCTTCAATTTCTGTACCACCCGATGCATTTGGCGTAGTATTGCTATACCATTGATAGCTCAATTCCCCAGCATCATTTCTCCATGCATCAACGCCCAACGTTACAGGTACGCCTATAACCGTATTTTGATTTTCTGGTTCGATTAATATATACGGATCAGCCGCATCAACAAGCTCATTAATGGTAACTAATGCGTAATCACTTGTTACTGAAGCTGTCGGTACCCCATACACACCATCTTTCGTATTCGTTACGACAACGTAATAGGTATATTCGCCCGCTTCATCCGTTGGTACGTCATAGCTTGCTCCCGTAGCGTCTGGAATTAATATCCCTTCTATCGGTGGTGCTGCCACGTTCGGTTGAGGCGGCTGGCTCATTTGAATATTGATTGAATTACCAACAAAACCTTCGTTTCCGCCACTATGGAAAACATACCACTGATAGGTTAGGTCACCGTCATCTGGTGATTCCGCCACCACGCTTAATGTTACCTCGTCACCTATATCCACATTGTGATTCTGCGGTTGCACATTGATGATCGGCTCCATCGCATTAATGATCGGATTGACCACAACTTTAGCATATCGGCTTGTAGTCGTCGCTGTTGTTGCTCCGTTTACTTCACTGTTCGTATTGGTTATCACTACATAATAATAGCTTGTGCCTACTTCACCTGTTGGTACAGTGAATACTGTAGCTGTTGCACCAACAATTGCTTCGCCTTCTCCATTTGCATCATCACTTCTATACCACTGATACGTTAAATCGCCATCATCTTGTACCTCAGCTACAACGATTAATGATAGCTGTGCACCTTCACCCACGTTACTATCCTGTGGCTCTGTAAGGACGAATGGATCAGCTGCATTTACTAGTTGTTCAACGATAACCTGAACCACATTACTTTTCTTATACGCTACCTGTTCACCATTAACATTCAGATTGGTGTTCGTAATTTCAACATAATAGTAGAATGTGCCTGCTGCTACTGCTGGAGCCATATATACTGGATTTGTTTCACCAGTTAGCGCCGAAGCTCCGTCCGTGCTGTTCACTGAATTACGATACCATTGATACGTTAAGTCTCCATTGTCTGGTGATTCTGCTTCTACAGTTAATAGAATATTTCCACTCTGTACTACCGTTGTACCAGTTGGCTGTGTAATAATTGCAGGCTGCAGCGCATCAATAATAGGGTTAACCGTTACTTGAGCTACACTACTTACCTTCTGAGCTGTTGTCGATCCATTGACGGTATTGTTCGTATTCGTAACGATAACATAGTAATACTTCGTTCCAACTTCATCAGTCGGAGCATAGTAGCTTGCATTCGGACCTCCGCCAACAGGTGTTCCATCAGTCGTGCTGTTCTCCGTGTTGACATACCACTGATAAGTTAATCCTCCACCATCTGGTGATTCTGCAACTACGCTTAGTAGTACCTCATCCCCTACATCCACATTTCGACTTTGTGGCTGTGTTTGGATAACTGGCTCTGCTGCATTGATGATCGGATTAACTATAACCTCAGCATATCGACTTGTTACTGACGCTATCGGTATTCCGTTAACCTCATCATTACTGTTCGTTACAACAACATAATAGTAGCTTGTGCCTGCTGTCTCAGTCGGTACAGTGTACTCATCAGTTGTTGCACCTACAATTGCTTCGCCCGCTTCACTACTGCTATCAGAGCGATACCACTGATACGATAGATCTCCACCATCTGGAGAATCCGCTTCTACGCTTAGAAGAACTTGATCACCTAAATCGACATTATGATCTTCTGGCTCAGTAATAATTTCAGGTGTGGCCGCGTGAATCAATGCCTCAACTGTAACTTCAGCTGCTCTACTTACTGTTACTGCTGTAGGTACACCATTCACACTGCTCTTCGTATTTGTTATTTCAACATAATAGTAGCTTGTGCCTGCTGCTACCGCTGAAGCCATATATGCTGGCCCAGTTTCACCAGCTAGCGCCGAACCTCCGATCGTGCTGTTCACTGAATTTCGATACCATTGGTACGTTAAGCTGCCGTTATCTGGTGATACTGCCACTACATTTAATAGAATTGATCCACCCTGTACTACCGTAGTATCACTTGGCTGCGTAATAATTGTAGGCGGAAGTGCATTAACAATTGGGTTGACCGTTACTTGAGCTACACTACTTACCTTCTGTGCAGTTGTTGCACCATTGACGTTATTGTTCGTATTCGTAACGACAACATAGTAATACTTCGTTCCCACTTCATCAGTCGGAGCATAATAGCTTGCGTTCGTTCCTCCGCTAACCGGTGTTCCATTAGCTGTACTATTCTCTGTGTTAACATACCACTGATAAGATAGACTTCCGTTGTCAGCAGATTGCGCTACTACTGATAATTGGGCACTTCCACCTATTGTGACGTACTTATCTTCAGGCTGCGTAACAATTATAGGAGGCAATGCTTCACTATACTGCAATTGACCTTGAAGCGTATACTGCGCGGTACCGTATGTTGTATGTCTCATACCGATCACCACGACAACATCTTTCGACTCCGCTGGTAAATTCCATACATAGCTTCCGTCTTCTCTTGCTGTTAATGTTTCACCATTGATTGCAATTGACCTTATTGATAAAGCTTGACTTGATGGTGCAAAGGTTACAGTGCTATCCACCCCAACTTGAATAGGAGCACTCAATTGTAGCGTCCTAGATTGCGAATTAACGAGACTATAATCTAGTGACGCTGATGTCGAGGCATCTCCATAGATTACATTGACCGGTTTCGTAACTGAGCTCCAGCCTTGAGTTGGCGTTGACGGTGTTGTTGATGGTGCTTGTGGTGGAGTAGGCATTGGATTCGTTCCACGATCTACACGATCACGCGCTGCTAATACCTCATCTCGTTGATTTTGCGGAAGAGTGTTTAAGTAGCGATCAAGTGCTTCCTGCTCACGCTTTTTTCTCTCTTCCTCTAGTTGCTGACGTTTACGTTCTTGCTCAGCAATAAGCTGTGCTTTTTTCTCTTCTAACACATTACTCTTATCAAGCTGATCGAGCATTTCCTTTGTTTTTTGATTTAGAATAAAGTCATAATCATTATTTTTCTTATCATTAATAAGTTCGTCTTCCTTATTATCAGCATCCTCACCAAACAAGGCAGTCATTAGCTCTTCTTGTTCATCTGCTGAAATAAGGTTTTGATTGGCTGCTTCCTTTAATAGCGCTGCAGCGATGCGTTCAATATTTGTTCGCAGCACATCATTTTCCAATAGCTCCTGCAGATCCTGGTCAAGACTATCTGGATTTGCTGAATTAAACTGTTCTAATAACTCATCATTTTCATTTTTAATTTTTTGTAAATTTTCAATGACGGATTGAAGCACTGCTGGTGTACTATTCTGAAGCAACTGAGCAATGGATTCATTAGACATATTGCCTAAGAGCTCACCATCATTTGCTGTATAGAAAATTTGTGCGGGGTATACATTGGTAGGCCTTTGGTAATTATCTTGATCCGTTAACTGCTTTACGACTCCAGCAAACATCGCTAGTACAGATTTACCTGTACTCGGATCGATTCCTACAAAGAAATTAGTTCCGCGCACACCCATGATCGCCGTTGGTGTTTCAAGCTGAAAATCATCGGAGCTATTTTGAATTGATTTAACATCAACCCAAGCTTTTCCGTTTTTCATCTTTACCTTGGTGACGGTACCGTTGCGATTAGACAGCTTGCTAAACGTGACCGTCGTATTACTTTCTAACACCAGCGTATCATCGGTGGACGTTCCATTGGAGAATTTTAACTCCACACTACTTTTACTTCCGGTGCTAACGACATCTCCCTCGTTAAGGCTCATATTTTTAAAGCCCTTGAGTGTCTTTTTACCACCAGATTTCTGTACATCAACGGTGCCTTCTAGCTTAGAAATAATAGCTACACGTGAGGTGGCCGCTTCTACCGAACCGATATTGGCCGTTAGTGATACAAAGGCAAAAATCAATATTAAAGCGATTATTAGCTGCCTTTTTATTTTCATAAAATTAATTCTCCCTCCTTATCATTCAATTGATTAGCAACCTTATTCCTTAATAATTGGTGTGCGAATAACAACATGCTTAAACTCCGCATCCCACTGTACATCATATTGTAGCTGCTCTGTAATAAAGCGTACGGGCACTAGCAATCTATTTTGATACATGATGCTCGTTTCATTTAACGTCTCTACACCTGCTGAAGTCGTCTTCACCGCTGCTGCACCGTTTTCTGAGAACGTATACGAAAGCTCGCTATTAATCACTAGACTAACTTGCCCATTGCTGCGATCGTAGCTAACCTTATAGCCTAATTGATCGGCCAAT
>Ga0180216_1000173_pt1 | contig 77296 bp, 62 predicted proteins | sample eDN3rd37CBELigMG_FD_128879 | JGI IMG/M metagenome (GOLD analysis project Ga0180216, IMG submission 128879) | Enriched Miracle-Growth compost microbial communities from Emeryville, California, USA - eDNA 3rd pass 37_C BE-Lig MG (version 2)... ... | reverse complement strand
CGGGAAGCTGGTGATGCGTAACGCGGCACGAGCGCAGACAGAAGCGCGGGAGACATTCGCATGAGCCTGTTCTCGTCCGGCGACGAGCACCGCATCTCCGCCGCGATCACCGAGGCAGAGCGGCACACGTCCGGCGAAATCGTCGTCGTCGTGGCCGCCCAGAGCGACGGTTATCACTACGTGCCTCCGCTCGTCGCCGCCATCATCGCCCTTCTCGTGCCGTGGGTGCTCATCTTCTTCACGCAGCTCGGGCTCGTGCAGATCTATCTCATCCAGCTCGCGGTCTTCGTCATCATCACCGCCCTGTTGTTCCCGCTGAAGCTGCGCACGGCGCTCGTCCCCGCCAGCATCAAGCATCTCCACGCGCGTCGGCGCGCGATGGAGCAGTTCCTCGTCCAGAACCTCGACACGACCGCTGGACGCACGGGCGTGCTGCTCTTCATCTCCGTGGCGGAGCACCACGCCGAGATCATCGCCGACCGCGCCATCAACGAGCGCGTGCCCGAGGGGACCTGGCAGCGGATCATCGATAACCTCACCGATGCCATTGGGCGCGACCGGGCGACCGAAGGATTTGTCGAAGCCATCGCGGCCATCGGCGCGGTCCTCGCCGAGCACTTCCCGCCCGGAGAGCACGATCCGGGCGAGCTGCCCGACCATCTCATCATCCTCCCCTGATTTTGCGGCGCGGGTGGGCAAATCCGCCTGCGCGGCCACACCCTCGTGCGGGCTCCAGCCGGCCCGTCGTGCGCACCGGTCTCGTCCTGCTGCGGCACTTCGCGGCCTCTCAGACGGCCTGTGGTCTAGGCCCCAACCGGCTCGCCCCGTCGCCCCGAATGGCCGGAGCGCACCGTCGCAAGCACGACCTTTTTTCCGTGCTATAGGGCTCGCTGGATACCGACGACGGGGAACACACACCGTGGATATGGCAACGTCCGCTCACGACGCCGCAGCAACGGCGCGCGCGCCGCTCTCAGCACGCATCTCCTGGATGCTCTTCGACTGGTCCGTGCAGCCCTTCTACACGCTCATCCTGACGTTCCTGTTCGCGCCCTATTTCGCAAACATCGTCGTCGGCAACGGTCCCGAAGGCCAATCCATGTGGGGCTTCGCCGCGGCGATTGCGGGTGTCCTCATCGCGGTGGGAAGCCCGTTCCTCGGCGCCTTCGCCGATGGACGCGGACAGCGCAAACCCTGGATCGCGCTCTTCTCCGTCATCCTCGCCGCTGCCATGGCTTCGCTCTGGATCGCCACGCCCGCGGCGCCAATGGCGACCATCTATCTGGTGCTTCTCGCCTTCGTGTGCGCGACTGTCTGCGCCGAGTACACCGCCGTCTTCACCAACGCGATCATGCCGAGCCTCGTGCCCCACAGCGAGCTTGGCCGTCTTTCCGGCGCCGGATGGGCTTGCGGCTATTTCGGCGGTCTCGCCAGCCTGTTCCTCGTTGCCGGCCTCATCGTGCCCATGGGCGACAGCGGCAAGACGATGTTCGGGCTCGAGCCGCTGCTCAGCCTCGATACCGTTGCGCGGGAGGGCGACCGCATCGTCGGGCCGCTTTCGGCAGTCTGGTACCTCGTCTTCATGATCCCGTTCTTCCTGTTCGTGCCGGACATTCGCCAGAAGCGCGCCCATGACGGCCGCCCGGCCACCGCCGAGCTTTGGGACACCGTCCGCGCGCTGCCCGGCAACCGCGACATGCTGCTGTTTCTCGCCGCGCGCATGATCTACACGGACGGCCTCACGGCCATCTTCACCTTCGGCGGCATATATGGTGCCTCGGTGTTCGGCTGGGGTCCGCTGGAGCTGGGCCTCTTCGGCATCATCCTGACCCTCATCGGCGCCTTCGGCGCACTGATCGGCGGCGTGCTGGACGACCGCATCAGTGCCAAGTTCGTCATCATCACGGCCCTGGTTATCCTGCTCATCGGCGCGTTCGGCATCCTGTCCGTCGACGCCAACCACGTCTTCTATTTCGTCGAGGTCGCGCCGAAGGCAGCCGGCTCGGGGCCGTTCTCCTCGGTGGGCGAGCAGGTGTTCCTGGGCTTTGCGATCGTCGTCGGGCTCGTCTCGGCGCCCGTGCAGTCGTCCAGCCGTTCGCTGCTCGCACGCCTCGCCCCACGCGATAAGATCACGCAATACTTCGGCCTGTTCGCCTTCTCCGGAAAGGTGACGGCGTTCCTCGCGCCGCTGCTGGTGGCCCTGGTGACGGCCGTGAGCCAGAGCCAGCGCCTTGGCATGTCGGCCATTGCCCTCTTTCTCATGACCGGCATCGCCCTCATGCTGCCGGTACGGATGCCGGCACCCAGGGATTAGCGTGGCCTTCGGCAACCGATTTTCCGCTAAGCAGCACAATCGAACGATGGGCTAAGGCTATTTCTGCGGTTCGGCAAAAAACCGAAAACGGCCCTAGCCCGGAACCGGACCGCTTCCCATCTGATGGGCGAAAGGCCTTGGGCGGGCACGCCCCCGCTTGCCCTTCGGGCCGCAGCAGGAGTAGCTTCGATGAACCGCTTTGCCCCGTTGCTTGTAGCCGCTCTGATACCGGCGGCAGCCCTCGCCGCCGACGATAAAACAACAGCGACGACCAACGCCCCTCCGGCCAACCCGCCCGCCGTGAACGAGCCCGCGCCGCAACCGCCGCCGCGCACCGCGAGCGAGGTGATCGACGACGCCAAGGCAGCAACGAACGCCGCCATCGAGGCGGCAAAGCAGGCAATCCTGAAGGCTATCGACGACGCCAAGGAGAATGCCGGCGCCGGCATCGAGAAGGGCAAGAAGGCGAGCGAGGACGCCATCGACGATGCGCGCAAGGCCACCACGCTGCTCGACAAGGCCGCCGAGGCCGCGCGCGAGGTGCTCGACAAAGCCAAGCAGGCCACGTCTGAGGTTCTCGACAAGGCGAAGGACGCCGCCGACGACCTCAGCGCGCAGCAGAAGAAATCGACCGAGGCGGCCCCCGTTCCCACGCCACCTGTCGCGCCAAAAGAAGAGGGCCCGCGCGACAAGCACGAGCCCTCGACGACCGAAAACCAGAAGTGGCATTGACGCCCAACGCCACCGCCCGTTCCGCGGCGAGCCGCTCCGGACTTCGATGATCCGGAGCGGTAAGCGCCGGGGGATTACGGCGTTGTCGTCGTAGCAGGCGTCTCCGCGGCGGGTGTCTCGGCCGGCGCGGCCGGCGTTTCCGCGGCCGGTGCCGCCGGGGCCTCAGCCGCTGGCGTTTCCATTGCAGGCGCCGCCGGAGCGGATGCAGGTGCCGGCGCCGGCGTTTCCGCGGTAGGCGTCGGTGCTGTCGGCAGCGGCGTATAAACGTACGATACCCCTGCCACGATCGCGGCCAGGATAGCGGCGAAAATAATCACTCGGACGGCGGTGCTCACGGGATTGTCCCCCAAAAATGGATGATCGTGTATTTTAGGGCTTTCACGGAAACACGACAATAAAACGTCATAACATTGAAGTGCGGACCGGGAACGCGACGCATTTAATGGCAGCGATGAATCCGCGCCACACCGCCCTCGTGCCGTTGGATTATTTCGTTCATCGAAGGCGAAGGGATTGAAATGCGATGATCTTTCGCCCGGCGCTCAATCGCAAAGCATCGTGTCAACGGCGCCATCGCTGGCGCACAAAAAATAGGCGCCCGCCAGACCATGATCGCTTCGGACCCTATCAGTCCGAAGCGTGAATCATCGGTCTAGTCGAAAAAACTCGAGCCGCATCGCGATTCGAAGAAGAGCGTTTGTGCGCTAGCGCCTCGGACGCTCCGCCAGCATGAACCACGATGGTCCCATCTGCGGATCATTCCAGATCCGCTGCCAGCGAAAGCCCGCCTTCTCGTAGGCTCGCACCGCGCGCTCGTTCCGGATCGAGGGAAAAACACACACCGCCGTCGCCAAGGTGGTACCGAACACCTCCTGCTTCAGCGCCGCCAGCGCCGCCTGGCCCACACCCTTCCCCCGATGCTCCTCCGACGCGATGAAAAGATCGAGATCCCACGTGCCCGCGGGCAGATCCTGCGGCAGCTCCTCACCCCACGCGGTCGCATCCACCGCATGCGCATATCCCACAGGCACGCCGTCCGCCTCGATGATTCGGCACAGCGCATGGCGTGAGTTGAGCGCGATGTTCACCTCCGCCTCGGTCGCCGTGCGCGGTCCCCACCAGGCTTCGATGTCGGCACGCTGAAGCCAGCCGCGGATCAGATCCCAATCGGCGCGGCGCGCAGGCCGCAGGCGGACGTTACTTCCGCCCGCCATCGTCAGTGCCGGAAGTGGCGCAGTCCGGTGAACACCATGGCGAGACCCTTCTCGTCCGCAGCGGCGATCACCCCTTCGTCCCGCATCGAGCCGCCGGGCTGGATGACGGCCGTCGCGCCCGCTTCCGCCGCCGCCAGCAGCCCGTCGGCAAACGGGAAGAAGGCATCGGAAGCCACGACCGATCCTCGCGTCAGCGGCTCGTCGAGGCCGAGAGCGCGCGCTGCATCGGCGGCCTTCTGCGCGGCGATGCGCGATGAATCGACCCGGCTCATCTGCCCTGCACCGATGCCCACCGTCGCGCCGTCCTTCGCATAGACGATCGCATTCGATTTGACGTGCTTCGCCACCTCGAATGCGAACAGCAGGTCCGCGAGCTCCTGCTCGGTCGGCTTGCGCTTCGTCACCACCCGCAGATTGCCGGCAGCCGTCGTCCCGTTATCGCGCGACTGCACGAGCAGCCCGCCCGCCAGCGAGCGCACCATAAGGCCGCCCGCGACCGGATCGGGGAGCGCGCCGGTTGTCAGCAGGCGTAAGTTTTTCTTCGCCGCGAAGATCGACTTGGCTTCCTCCGTCGCATCCGGCGCGATAACGACCTCGGTGAAGATCTTCGTGATCTCCTCCGCCGCCGCCGCATCTATCGTGCCGTTGAGCGCGATGATACCGCCGAACGCACTGACGGAATCGCACCGCAGCGCCTTGAGATAGGCCTCCTTCAGGTCGCCGCCGAGGGCCACGCCGCACGGGTTCGCGTGCTTGATGATGGCAACGGCCGGTTGCGCCGTGCCGAGCTCCGCAACGATCTCCAGCGCCGCATCCGTATCGTTGAGATTGTTGTAGGAAAGCTCCTTGCCCTGGTGCTGCACGGCCGTCGCAACACCGGGCCGCGCATCGCCGCTGGCGTAGAACGCCGCCCGCTGGTGTGGGTTCTCGCCATAGCGGAGCGGAAACTTGAGACGCCCGCCGAAGGTGCGCCACGCCGGCATCTCTTCCCCCAGCGTCTGCGCGAACCAATTGCTGATGGCGGCGTCGTAGGCCGCCGTGCGCGCATAGGCTTTCGCGGCGAGACGCTTGCGCATGTCGAGGCTCGTCGTCCCGCCGTTGGCGCGCATCGCTTCGAGCACCGGCGCGTAGTCCTCCGGCTCGACGATGACCGTTACGCCCGCGTGGTTTTTCGCGGCGCCGCGGATCAGCGCCGGCCCGCCGATGTCGATGTTCTCGATACAATCGTCGAACGCCGCGCCCTTCGCCACCGTCGCCTCGAAGGGATAGAGGTTGACCACCAGCAGATCGATCGGTGCGATCGCGTGCTCCGCCGTCTGCGCCTCATGGCGCGCATCGCCGCGAATGGCGAGCAGCCCGCCGTGCACCGCCGGGTGCAGCGTCTTCACGCGCCCGTCCAGCATCTCGGGAAAGCCGGTCACCTCCGACACATCTTTCACCGCGAGCCCTTCGCCGCGCAGCATCGCAGCGGTACCGCCGGTGGAGATCAGCTCGACACCCATATCCGCAAGAGCGCGCGCGAACGCAACGAGCCCGCTCTTGTCCGACACGGAAAGGAGCGCGCGGCGAATACGCAAATCTTCAGTCATTCCACATTCCCTTCGGGCAGCCGCTCGACCGCCCAGTTGACTTCCGTCTCGCCGTAGCTCGCCCCGCGCAGCACGATCTGCAGCGCCGGGCGCGGACCGGAGCTCTCGGCGAAGTATGTGCTTTCCTCGATGGAGAGCCGCGCCCCCTGCACCGTGAAATGCCAGCGCTGCCCATCGGCCAGCGTAATCGTCGCCTCCCGCGGCGCCGCGCCGAGGCTGCAATGCACACCGGGCAGAAGATGGAAATGGATGGCAAACGGCAAGTCGGCGCGCAGCCGCACCTGCCCATTCGCGCCGTCGAGGCGGTCGCACCCCGCGAGCCGCAACCCATCCGTCGAGAGCCGCAGCCTGCGGGTGTGAATGAGCTCGTGACGGCGCTGGTAACCGTCGTGGCTCGCCTCCAGAACCACCTCGCCGTCCGCTTCCTCGATGCGCCATTCGACCCTCTCGGGATAGCGGATCGGCGGCGCTCCCATCAGCGCCTCAAGCTTGCGATGCGCGATGAGACGCGAGGACGACTTTTCGGCGAGCGTCAGCGTGTTGTGGCTCGCCGTGGCGCGCGCCGCCGGAAACCACTCCGCCGAAGCGGGCGCCGGGGTGCCGCCGTTCACGAACAGTGGCAGCTTCCCAGCGCTCATCTCGAAGGAGAGGCAGCCGGCCTGCGCACTTGCCGATAGCGGAAGCGGCGGCGGCGGCCCAACGTCGGCGATGATCACCGTCTCGCCGCGCTCCATCCGCGCATAGCCCGAGTGGCGTGCTGCCAGCAGCGGTGGCCGCGAGCCGTCATCGTAGGCCGCAACGGTCGCAACGCCCGCCGCGAGCGCACCCGACACGCCGTTGAAGCGCGCCAGCATCCCGTCGCCGAGACGCAGGTGGTGGAGCAGCGGCAGCATGCTGTCGAGCGCCCGGTGCAGTTGCTCGGGCAGGTTGCGATCGCGCGCGGTGAAGCATTGGCTGAGCGGCAAAAGGTCGAGCAGCAGCTCCACCAGCAGCGCGGGATTGCGCGTCACGTGCCCGCCGTCCGGCAACACCTGCCAGGCGAGTTCCGTGCAAAGGCTCGTCTCGGCCTCGCGCGCATACCTGTCGTAGCCCGCAACGGAAAGCGCCGCGAACGAAAGCGCGATGGTTGTGAGCAGGCGCGGATAGCCCATCTGCGCATCGCGGCGCGCGGAGGAAAGAAATCCGAACTGCCGGCGCAGACTGTAGGTGATGGCGCTGTAGGTCTCGCGGTCGGCGTCTTCCAAAAGCAGGTTGGCATGCGACAGCCACGAGATGAGGCGGCGCGCCGCCACCGCTGGCTCCGCCGAGACGCCGCGACGCTCGTTGCCGAAGCGGACGATCCATTCGAGCGCAAGGCGCCGCGCCGTATCGCGGGCGATTTCGGTATCGACGGCGGCGAGATTGCGCAGCCATCCGAAACCATGCAGCTCCTGCGCCCAGCCGAGGCTCGGCACTTCGATCTCGAACGGCGAGCGGCCCTTGAGAAGTACGACCGTGCCCGCGAGGCCGAACTGCCCGTGCTCGATCTCGTCCCAGAAGCTCGGATCGGCGGTACGCAGGTCCTGGGGCACGATCAGCAGGTGATCGATAGGCCCGGAGGGCTCCGCAAGGCGTCGCAAGGGCGCGGCCAGGGCGCCGGCCAAAGCCGAGCGCTTCACCGCATCGACGTTGATTACCGCTTTGCGCAGCCGGTCCTTGAGCGTCAGTTCAGCCATGGAGAACCCCGCACCGCCCACAATCCACGGCGCAGCCCGTCGCGGACCGCGCCTAGAGCATTTTCCGACGAAGCGGATGCCGGTTCGCCGTGAGAAAATGCGACCAATCAAAAACCTAGAGCGTCCGATCCGATTCCATCGGATCGCAACACGTTCTAGTTCGGACTAGCGCCGTCGCGGGGCCAATACAAGGCTGGGGCAAACCCAGGCTGTGCGCAGATCGGATAGTGTGCAGCGAATCAGTCTCGACGCACGAGTCGAGCGGCAAAAAAGCCGTCCATACCCGATAGCTGAGGCTGCGCGCGGGCAAGATGGAACGGCAACGTGCGCAAGTCGCCATCGGACGTGAGCCACTCGGCGGCAATCCCCGCTTCCCCAGCGACAATGGGCGACCGGACAAAGCGCTGATCACGAGCGAGAAAACGCACGATTTGCTGCACGCCCTCCTCCGGCTCCAGCGAGCACGTGCAATAGACCAGCGTACCGCCGGGAGCCACGAGACCGGCCGCATGGTCCAGCAGCCGTTCCTGGGTCTCGGCCAGGGCAGCCACATCGTCGGGGCGCTTCAGGCGTAAAATGTCAGGGTGGCGGCGGATCGTTCCCGTCGCGGTACACGGCGCATCGAGCAGCACCGCGTCGAACATGCGCCCCGGCGACCAGGTCACGGCGTCGGCAGCGACCGTCTCCGCCTTGAGCTGCAAACGCGCGAGATTGCCCTTGAGGCGTTCGAGGCGCTGCGCCGAAAGATCGAGCGCCGTGACATCGGCACCCGCTGCGGCGAGTTGCGCCGTCTTGCCGCCCGGCGCCGCGCAGAGATCGACGACGGCCTTCCCGCGTACGTCGCCCAGCAGCCGCGCGGGCAATGCCGCCGCAGCATCCTGCACCCACCAGGCGCCCTCGGAGAAACCGGCGAGATCCTCGATGCGCCCGCCGGCAGCGAGCCGCACCGTGCCCGTCGCCAGCACGTCGCCGCCGAGCTTCTCAGCCCACGCGCCAGGATCGCTTTTCACGCTGATGTCGAGCGGCGCCTCCGTAAGCGAAGCCGCCGCGATGGCGCGCGCGTCCGCCGTGCCGTAGTTGGTCGTCCAGCGCGCCATGAGCCATTGGGGCGTGTTCAGCGCAACGCCGTCGAGCGCTTTCAGAGCCTCGACGCCTTCGCGCGAAGTACGCCGCAGCAGCGCGTTGACGAGCTTGTCATAGCGCGCCGCATGGCGATCCCAGCGCGCCTGATCCACCGCGAGCCCGACGGCCGCGTGCGGCGGCGTCTCCAGGAAAAGAAGCTGCGCCACGCCGGAAAGAAGGATCGGCCAGAGTTTGCCCTGGCGCTTCGGCAGCGGCTTTTCGAGGAAGCCGTTGAGGAGCGCTTCGAGCTCGCCGAGGCGCCGCAACACGGTCGCCGCGATGAGCCGCGCCAGCGCCCGGTCGCGGCCTTCGAGCCCGCGGGCTGAAAATTCCTTCGCGGCGGCTCCGTCGAACGAGCGCCCGTCGTCGAGCACCGCCGCGATCACCGCGACCGCCGCTTCCCGGGCAGGAAGCCCCGGCGGCAGAGGAGCCGGAGCAGGCGCCTTGGGCTTGTGTGCATGCGTATGCGGGCGCTGTGGCCCGCGGCGGAATTTCTTTGCGCCGGGCGCGGCTTCCTTTGCCACGCGCGTCAGCCCCAGGGACCGCTGGAGGCGTTGCGCGAGCCCTGGCCCCAAGGCCCGGAGCTGGCGTCATCGTCGGCGTAGCGCGGCGGGGCTGCGCTGCCGCCACCCATCTGGCGCGCCAGTGTCTCCAGCGCCGCAATACGGTTTGCCGTGTTGGGATGCGTGGAGAAGAGGTTGTCCATGCCCCAGCCCTGCAGCGGGTTGATGATGAACATCGGCGCGGTGGCGGGTGCTGCCTCCGCCTCCTCGTTGGGAATGCGCTTCGCGTAGTTCTCGATCTTGCCGAGCGCCGAGGCGAGCCACAGCGGCTGTCCGCAGATCCGCGCGCCCATGTTGTCGGCCACATATTCGCGCGAGCGCGAGATCGCCATCTGCACCAGCATCGCGGCGAGCGGCGCAACGATGATCGCCACCAGCGCGCCGACCATACCGACAATGCCACCGCCGCCTTCGCGGTCGCTGTGCCCACCGCCGAACATCATGCCGAACTGCATATACTGCGCCAGCATCGAGACCGCGCCACCGATCGCGGCGGCGATGGTCATCGTCAGCGTATCGTGGTTCTTGATGTGCGCCAGCTCGTGCGCCATCACGCCGGCAACTTCCTCCCGGCTCAGCGCCTGCAACAGGCCGGACGAAGCGCACACCGCCGCGTTCTGCGGATTGCGCCCCGTGGCGAACGCATTCGGCTGCGGGCTCTCCATCACGTAGACGCGCGGCATCGGCAGGCCCGCGCGCTGCGCCAGTTCACGAACGATGCCGTAATATTCCGGTGCAGACCGTTCATCAACCTCGTGCGCGCCGTACATGCGCAGCACCATTTTGTCGGAGTTCCAGTAGCTGAAGAAGTTCATCCCCATGGCAAGGATGAACGCCACAACCATACCCGTCGTGCCGCCGACGAGTGCGCCGAGCGCTACGAAGATCGCGGTGAGCACCGCGAGCAGCATGGCCGTCTTGACGTAATTCATTCTTGTCGCAGCTCCGTCACCAACCAACAGAGAAATGCTATATGGATAGCGCTCTCGGCAACAACCAGACCCGGCTAGACCCAATGCATTCCAAATCCGACCCCGATCCGTCCGCGAAGGATGAGCGCCGGCTGACACCGGCAGCCCGCCGGGCTTTGGCGGAAGCCGAGGCGCGGCGCCAGGCCGAAAAAGCCGCTGCCGAACGGCGCGCCACCGAAATCGGCGGTCGCGACGGCCCCGATCCCGTTCGCTACGGCGACTGGGAAAAGGGCGGAATCGCTTCGGATTTCTAACGGCACCTTCGCCGCCGATGTCCTAACGGGCCGTTCACGAAGCACGCGCTCCGTGCCTCTCCAGCCGATTCCCATCCAAGATCCTCGCCCGCCGCTTTGTCGCCACTGCCGCCAACCGCTTGGCGGCCTTCGGCCCTATAGTGAAAGCTGAATAGCTTTCAGGAACACCTATGCGCCGCTCTGGCAAGAATTCCACGCGCCTTCTGTTCATCGTGCTCCTGCTGGTCGTTGCCGTGCTGGGCGCCCTCCGCTTAGGCCTCGTCCCGCAGCGCTATGCGCCGTTCGCGCCCATCTCGCTCGACGAGCCGCCCGTCTGGTTCGTCGACGCGCGCCTCGCCGCCCTGCGCCACGATCCCGAGACGTGCCGCGCCGTACTGAAAGCACCCCACATCGCCGCGACGCCGATTCCCGATCGCGTCCGCCCCGACGGCTGCGGCTGGACGAACGCGGTGCGCATCGCAAAGGTCGGCGGCGCGGAGATCGGCCTTTCACAGCTCACTTGCGAGAGCGCCGCGGCGCTGGCCCTCTGGGTCGAGCACGATGTGCAGCCGCTCGCGATGGCAATGTTCGCCAGCCCCGTCACCTGGATTCAGGATATGGGCACCTACTCCTGCCGCAACATCATCGGCAACAAGCGCTGGCTCCATACGCGCAGTCAGCACGCCTATGCCAACGCCGTCGACATCGGCGCGTTCCGCCTCGCTGACGGCCGAAAGATAAGCGTCACGCGGGACTACCGCGCCGATACGCCGGAAGGCCGGTTCCTGCGCGAGGCACACATGCGGGCTTGCCGCTACTTCCGCGTCGCCCTCGGGCCGGAGTTCAACGCCGCACACCACGACCACCTGCACCTCGACCGGGGAATGCTGTCGAGCTGCAAGTGACGCTGCCGCCAGCTTTGCACCAATAGATCACGGGTCGCACCACCAGTCGTCGAGCGCCATCGCAGCGGTGACCGCCTTCGCGCCGATCGACGCAATAGGCTGCGGTGGCAACGGCAAGGAATTTCGATTGACGAACCACAGCTCCGTCAGCTCGCTACGCCGTCCGAGCACGAGATCGCGCAGGATGCGGCCATTCATATGCGTCATGGCAACGCCGTGCCCGGTGCAGCCGACGGAATAGAACGCCCCGCCTCCATGCAGCGTGCCGATCTGCGGCGTCGAGTTCGCGGTGACGGAGAACGCGCCGCCCCAGCGGTAAGCAATCGGCACACCCGCGAGCTGCGGGAAAGTTGCCGCGATGTGACGCTCCAGATGCCGCCACGCCGCAGGATAGGCATCGTGATCCATTCGCCCGGCAAGCGGCACGAACCCTGGCCCGCCGCCCAGCAATAGCCGGTTGTCCGGCGTGAGCCGGTAGAAATGCATGAAGTTGCGCCCGTCCTCGATGCCTTCACGGCCTTGCCAGCCGATGGACGCATGCTGCTCCGGCGTCAGCGGTTCGGTGACCACGATGTAGACGAACGCCGGCATCTGCTTCAGGCGCAAGCCGGGAATGAGATGCGAGTAGCCGTTGCTGGCGAAGACGATCTTCTCCGCGGTGAGCGCACCACCCTCGGTGAAGAGACGAAACTTACCTCCCGCACGTACCACATCCGTGACGCGCGAGTTCTCGAACACCCGCGCACCGCTGGATGAGGCGAGCGCTGCCAAAGCATCGACCCACTTGCGCGGATTGATGAGCCCGCAATGGGGCTCGTAGCAGGCACCGAGAAAGGTCGGCGAACGCACGCGCTCCGCAAGCTCCGCAGCACAGAGCCAGCGGTGCCCGTCGATGCCGAGCGCCTCCATCGTCTCGATCTCGCTGCGGATTCGCGCCGCATAGCGCGGCGACGTCGCCACCTTGAGAAAGCCGCTGCGCACGTAGTCGCAATCGAGCCCGTGCTCCGCAATCATCCCTTCAAGCCCGGCGATGGCGGCCGTCATGTAGCAATGGGCTTCCCGTACGCGCGCGGCGCCGTGCAACGTTTTCATGAGGCCGAGCGAAGCCCCGAACAGCGTCATCACGAACCCGCCGTTGCGTCCGCTCGCGCCATACCCGATCGTCTCGCCTTCGAGCACAGCGACGTCGAGCGAGGGATCGGCGGCTTTCAGGTGGTAGGCCGTGGAAAGTCCGGTGTAGCCCGCGCCGATGATGGCAACGTCCGCCCTCGCTTCCCCGCTCAACGGCGGAGCAGGAGCACGCACGCGCCTGCTGCCGTCCCAGTAATTTCGCGGAGTATTCCCACTTGAAGCAGCCATCGCAGCGCCCGACTTTTGCAGCGGGCCGGATCGGAGCCCGCCCCACCCCATTATCACGGCTCATTATCACGGCGCCGCACTTCCCAGCGATCAATACGGAACATCAGGCGGCCTGCATCTCGGGCGTGACGATGTTACGAAGGCCATCGACGATGCGGGCCACGAAATCCCGGGTACGGTCGACGACCACCTGCCGTTGCCTATCGAGCGTGACCATGTGGTAGCTGTCCTCCAGCACCACCATGTCGACGGTCCCCGCCAGCTCACCCTTCAGGTAGACGGCATTATCGATCGCCGCATAGTCATCCTCCCGCGAATGGACGATCAGCGTCGGCTGCTTCACCTGGTGCAGAAGACCGATCGCGGCATCCACCATGCGCCGGTGCTCCAGCACCATCGTTGCCGGCACGCCGGCGCGGCCATAGTCTGAGCCCTCGCCGGCCTCGAGCGCCGTCTTCACGAAGGCGCGTACCCGCGGGCACTTGATGCCGAGGGTCTCCGCGTCCGGAAATGTCATGAAACCGGCGAACCACCGCGAGCGGACGAGCTTGAACGCCTTCGCATACCAGGGCATCGCCCAGCCGTTGATCCAGAGCGTCGGCGAGAAGAGTGACACGCCTTGGACGTCCCCCGGATGACGTGCGGCGAGATGCAGGCCGAGGATCGCGCCCATGCACAGCCCGCCGACGATGACGGTATCGCATTCCTGGCGGATCTCGCTCAGCGCCTCCCGTGCCGAGAGATACCAGTCCTGCCACCGGCCGGTGTTCTCCTCGCCGTGCCCCGCGAGCTGCGGAACGTGGACCGTGTAACCGGCGCGGGCGAGGCCCGTCGCGACGTAGCGCATCTCGGCGGGCGTACCGCATAGCCCGTGCAGCAGCAGAACGCCTACCCGGCCGCCGGCAATACGGAGGCCCTGGCCCTTCGTGTGCATCTTGGCGAGGTTGGCGGTCATGGTCCTGTCTCCCGGTTCGATGGAGACAGGCTATGGGGAGCGCATCGGCCCCGCTGTTCCGCGCGCGACACGTATTGCCGGACCAGGAACGGCTCCGGTCATCGGAGCAGCCACCGCGAGAAAACCGCCCCTCGAAAAAGGGCGCCACCATCTCTGGCGACGCCCTGATTTCTTCAGCAGATACCTGTAGTTGGCTCTAGCTCGCTGCGTCGCGGCGGTTCTGCCGGTTGTCGATGAGATCCTGCACCACCGCCGGATCCGCGAGAGTGGAGATGTCGCCGAGGTTCGAGAATTCGTCTTCGGCGATCTTGCGCAGGATACGGCGCATGATCTTGCCCGAGCGGGTTTTCGGCAGCCCGGGCGCGAACTGCACCAGGTCCGGCGAAGCGATGGGACCGATCTCCTTGCGCACGTGCGCGATCAGCTCCTTCGCGAGCGCATCGTCCCACGTCTCGCCCGTGATGAGGGTGATGTAGCAATAGATGCCCTGGCCCTTGAGGTTGTGCGGGTAGCCGACGACCGCCGCCTCCGCCACCTTCGGATGGGCAACGAGCGCGCTTTCCACCTCCGCCGTGCCGAGGCGATGGCCCGAGACGTTGATGACGTCATCCACGCGTCCCGTGATCCAGTAGTAGCCGTCCTCGTCGCGCCGGCAGCCGTCGCCAGTGAAGTAGGTGCCGGGATAGGTGGTGAAGTAAGTCTGCACGAAGCGTTCGTGATCGCCGAAGATGGTGCGCGCCTGCGCCGGCCAGCTATCGAGAATGACGAGATTACCCGCCGCTTCGCCTTCGAGCACGTTACCCTTCTCATCGACGAGTGCCGGCTGCACGCCGAAGAATGGCAGCGTCGCCGACCCCGGCTTCTGCGCGATGGCGCCCGGCAGCGGCGAAATGAGGATGCCGCCGGTTTCGGTCTGCCACCACGTATCGACGATGGGGCAGCGCTGCTCGCCCACCACGTTGTAATACCACTCCCACGCTTCCGGGTTGATCGGCTCGCCGACGCTGCCGAGCAGGCGCAGCGAGGACCGGTCGCTCGCCTTCACGAAGTCGTCGCCCGCGCCCATCAGCGCCCGGATGGCCGTGGGCGCCGTATAGAAGATGTTGACCTTCCACTTGTCGATGACGTTCCAGAAGCGTGACATCGTCGGGTAGTTGGGCACGCCTTCGAACATCAGCGTCGTGGCGCCATTGGCGAGCGGGCCGTAGAGGATATAGCTGTGCCCCGTCACCCAGCCGATGTCGGCGGTGCACCAGTAGATGTCGCCGTCGTGGTAGTCGAAGACGTACTGATGCGTCGCGGCGACGAACACGAGATAGCCGCCCGTCGTGTGCACGACGCCCTTCGGTTTGCCCGTGGAGCCCGACGTGTAGAGAATGAACAGCGGGTCTTCCGCATTCATCGGTTCGGCGGGGCAATCGGCGGAGACCTTCGCCAGCTCCTCGTGGGCCCACAGATCGCGATCGGCGTTCCATGAGACCGGACGCCCCGTGCGGCGCACGACGAGCACCTTCTCTCCGCCCCTGCCGACCTTCGCGAGCGCGTCGTCCGTATTCTTCTTGAGCGGAACGTATTTGCCGCCGCGCACACCCTCGTCGGCCGTGATGATGAATTTCGATTCCGCGTCTTCGATGCGTCCCGCCAGACTCTCGGGCGAAAAGCCGCCGAACACGATCGAATGCACCGCGCCGATACGCGCACAGGCGAGCATTGCATAGGCCGCCTCGGGAATCATCGGCAGATAGATGGTGACGCGGTCACCCTTTTTGACGCCGTGCGATTTGAGCACGTTGGCGAACTTGCACACGCGCTCGTAGAGATCGCGATAGGTGATCTTCTCGTCGTCCGAAGGGTCATCGCCCTCCCAGATGATTGCAACCTGGTCGCCGCGGGTGGCGAGGTGGCGGTCGATGCAGTTGGCCGCGAGATTGAGCGTGCCGTCCTCGTACCACTTGATCGACACGTTATGCGGGTCGAACGAGGTGTTCTTGACCTTCGTGTAGGGCGTGATCCAGTCGAGCCGCTGGCCCACTTCGCCCCAGAAACCCTCCGGATCGGCCACGGACCGCGCATAAAGTTCGTGATATGCTTTTTCGTCGATAAAGGCGCGGCTCCGCCATTCGCCTTCCGGCACTGGGTAAATTTTCCCCGACATCGGCGTTCTCCCAGGAATTTTCGTCGTTGCAGCCATTATGATGGGGCAGACGCGCGTCTGCAATTTGGCTCTTTGGCGAAGTCAGGCCGCCGCATCAGGCGCCAAACCAGCCGATCACGGCACCCTGCAGGAGCAGGACGCCCAGCCAATGGCCCCCGTCGACAAGCGTCAACCCCGTCTTGGCGCCGCGAAAAGCATTGTTGACCGCAATCGTCGTGATCACGAAGCCGAGCCACATGAAGGCGCCGGTTATCATACCGTTGGCCGGGGAGGTCTCGAGGCTCGTATGGCGCAACACGCCCGCCAATACGCTGGCCATGATCAAAAGCCCGACAAAGCTCACGATGAAGGGCAGCGGGCTCGGACCGTCGGCGTGCACCTCCTCGCGCGTCCGGCCCACGGCGTCCAGCCAGGTATCGCCGAAGAGGATGGCATACCAGACCCATCCGAACATGAAGCTCACGACGGCCGCCGTCACCACGGCGAGGAGATTCATTCCCGCAAACTCCATGGCGCTTTCCCCTCTGCTTTGAGGGGCGCACGGTAGCAGAAGGGCCCGGGTCCGTCGCGGATGAAGCTTAGCCGAGACGCCAGACGGCTGTGCGTTTGATCTCGGCATCCTCGAGTTCGCGCGTCACCGGCACGCGATATTCCGCAACGCACTCAAAGCGCCCCTGGGGAAAATAATTGCGCTTCGGATCACCGATCAGCACCAGGGATCCGCGAGCGACTGCGGCATCGATGAATTGCAGGACCCTGTCAGCCAGTGCGCGCTCGTAGAAAAGGTCGCCGACCAGCACGACATCGAACGCCCCCGGTGGTGCGGCGAGGAGGTCGTCGGCCATCACATCGACGGCGACGCCGTTGAGCCTCCCGTTGAGACCGACCGCGGCCAGCGCCAAGCGGTCGATGTCGGCGGCGAGCGCGCCGTACGCCCCTGCCTTCATCGCGGCGATGGCCGTGAGGCCCGACCCGGCGCCGAGGTCCAGCGCGCGGCGTCCCTGCAGAAGGTGAGGATTGTCGAGCATATAGCGCGCCAGCGCCTGCCCGCCCGCCCAGGCGAAGGCCCAGTACGGCGGCGGCACGTTCATCTCGCCCAGCTCTTCCTCGGTCTTCTGCCAGATCGGCAGCGATTCCTCCGCGAGGTGCAGCAGAATTTCCGGCACCAGCGGCGGCGCGAGGGCGTGCGTGTTCGCTTTGATGAATGCTTCGGCCGCGGGCAGCGTATCGAGGCGGGAAGGTGAAGCAGATGCCGTCATGGAAGCCCTTGTACACACGTGCGCCCATCGGCATCCAGGCCGATTGCGGGGATAGCTCTATGCGTTCAGTCGAGCCAGTAGAAGACCGCATCGAAAAGCTTGGGCTCCCCGTCGCGGAGAACGCAGGGAATCCCGCGATAGGATTCCGGCAAAGGTATTGCGAGCTGGCTCTTGTGCAGACGCACGAGGCCGCCTTCCGCAAGCGTATTCTCCGCGACGGACGAGAGCGCCCGCACCGCCGGCGTGGGAAAGTGGTCTATTCCCTCGAAGCTCGGCAGCCCGCTGGACCCGGTCCGGGCTTCCCACGCCTTCGTATATTCTCCGAGAATGTAGTAGGGGCCAAAACGCCAAAGCGTGACGGCAAGACCCGCATAGGAATTCTTGCCGCCGAGCTGTCGATCCCGGAAGTCGTCGTGATCGCGATAGAACCACGCGTCGACGTACGATGCGAACCCCTGGCCGTGGCTGTCGACGTCGATCTTGGATTTGGCGCGGAGCTTTTTCTCAAGCTCGCGAAGGAGACCCGGATAGAAGCTGTAGCCGGGCTTGCGGCCCCCCGGTGCGGCCGGCAGGCGTTCCCATATCCAGGGGTCCTCGTGGGCTTCTTCCAGCGCTTTCCAATTGTCGTGCGCATGGCGCCCGGCCATCGCTGCCTCAGGACTTTCGCGCCGGTTTCTTGGCGGCAGCGCCCCGCTGGTTGCGCAGCCCGCCCATGCGGCACACCTCGGCCCACTCCTCCGCCGTCACCGGCTGCACCGAAAGCCGCGCGCTGTTGACGAGCGACATCGCCGCGAGCTTCGGATTGTCCTTGATCGCGACCAGCGAGACCGGGTTCGGCATATCCTCCACCGCGCGCATGTCCACACACTGCCAGCGGCCGGTGTCGTCGGTTGGATCGGGATGGGCGAGCTTCGCCACTTCCATGATCCCGACCACCTCCTTGCCGATGTTCGAGTGGTAGAAGAAAGCCAAGTCGCCGAGCTTCATGGCCTTCATGTTGTTGCGCGCCTGGAAGTTGCGCACGCCGTCCCAGGATTCCCCGCGCTTGCCGCGCGCCTTGAGCATCTCCCAGGAGAATACGTCGGGCTCCGACTTCATCAGCCAATAGGCGGGCATGATCTCCACCCCGTTGCATATCGCTTACGCGACCGGGGTTCGCCCACCGCGGGCGTACTGTCAAGCGAAGACGATGGTGCGGCGGATGAGAAATACACCGACGAAGCTGACGGCGACGGCAACGAGCTTGCCCGCGATGGGCGCCAAACCGAGAACGCCGGTCATGAACGCAATGACGGCCGCCGTAACCGCGAGGCCGACGAGGCCGCTGGCGAGGAACTCCACGAAGCGCCGTTGCACCGCCTTTTCCGAGCGCGCTGCATCGAAGACGAAGCGGCAGGACAGCACATAGTGCAGCACGATGCCCGCGCCGTAACCGATCACCCCGGACAGCGTCGGGTGGCCGATGAGACCGTTGAATGCCAGGAAGACGGAGAAATCGACGGCAAGCGCCGCGCCGCTGACGAAACCATAGCGCAAGAGCTGCGGCCACAGCTCGTGTCGGCGCAGTAGCCGTTCCACGGTTGTGGAAATTCCACCATCGGTCAGGCCATGAAGTGGCGCGGCCTGTTCAGCCGAAGCCGAAGACGACGAGGCTCGGCTCATGCCGCCGGCCTCAGCCGCTGCGGCACGGCGCGCACGCTCTCCAGCGCCGATTGCTCGCCGCCGTGTCCGGCCTCGTGATATTCGGCATCCTCGTTCACGCCCCACACGTCGTAGAGCGCCTCCCCGGCCATGATATTGCGGACGGTCAGCATGGCCGTCATCATCGCGTGGTCCTGGTTATTGTATTTATGCATGCCGTTGCGGCCGACGAGATGCAGCGTCGGATAGTTCGCCGCGATGTCCTCGCGCACGGCTTCCACGTGCGCGCGATAGGCGTCGTCATAGACGGGATACGCCTTCTTCTGGCGCACCACGCAGCCGTCCCGCACCTCGTGCTCTTGCGCCAGGCCGATCTGCCCCAGCTCTCGCTTGGCAAGCGCGATCAGCTCATCGTCCGGCATCGTCCATAACCCGTCGCCCTCGAAGCAGAAGTATTCGAGACCGAGACAGGAAAGCTTCTCGTCCGGCACCATCTCCGGAGACCACGAGCGGAAGTTCTGCACCCGGCCGACACGCACGTTCGGGTCGTGGATGTAGATCCAGTTGTCCGGGAAGAGATCCGGCTTGTCGACGACCAGCGCAACCGTGATGAAATCGCGATAGCGCAGCGCATCGGCGTCGGCCGCCGAGGCCGGACGCGGGGTGATGCTATCCATCAGCTCGCGGATGGGGGCTGAGGAAATGACATGCCGCGCGGTGAACATGCGCGCACCATCCGGCCCCTCGACTGCAATGGTCCACAATCCCTTCTTCGCATCCCACGACATCTTCCCGAGGCGATGCCCCATGAGGATCTCGCCGCCCTGCGCTTTCACCTTCTCCGCCGCCGCGTCCCACATCATGCCGGGACCGCGGCGCGGATAGTCGAAGTTCTCGATCAGCGTCTTGATGACGGGCTCGCCGGCTTTCGCCGTCTTCCCGCGCCCGAGCGACCGGCGCACGCCGTCGATGATGGCACTGCGCAGGCTGAGCCCCTTGATACGCTGCGCGGCCCAGTCGGCTGAAATGTCATCGCAGCTCATGCCCCACACCTTCTCTGTGTAGGTTTTGAAGAAAATCGAGAATAGCCGGTCTCCGAACTGGTTCGAGACCCACTGACGGAAGCTCTTCGGATCAGCGTTCGGAACCGCCCGGCGATAGGCATAGGACAGCACGCACATCGCGCTCTCGACGATCCCGAGATTGCGCAGCGCCTCGAACGCTTTCAGCGGATAGGCGTAATGTTTGCCGCTATAGTAGATGCGCGACAGGCGCGGGCGCTGGATGAAATCGTCGGGCAGCAGCTCGCGCCACAGGTCCACCACCTCCTTCGATTTCGAGAAGAAGCGATGTCCGCCGATGTCGAATAGGAAGCCCTTGTAATCCACCGTGCGGCTGATGCCGCCGACATACTTCGGGTCCGCTTCGATGACGCGCGTCGGCACGCCGGCCTTGGTGAGCAGATAGGCAGCTGTCAGGCCCGCAGGCCCAGCGCCGATCACGAAGACGTCCGAGTGTTCCAACGCGCCTACTCCGAACTGCGGCGTACGAAACGCCAGATGCGCATTGCGGAGCAAAGCTCTCCGCACGGAGCGGGACGCTAGGGATCAACATTGAACAAACAATTTCACTAAATGCCGACGATTGAGGACATCCGACAGAGTATCCGCGGGTTTCGTGCAGATAGCCGCAATTTACGGGGCCGCAAGCGCTTTGCGCTAACCTTCATCAGGGTGCACAAAGGATTAACCGGATGACCGCCACGGCGGACGATACGATTAGCCGCGCGAATGTTCCGGCGCGCGCAAGCGCTGCGCTGCTCCTTTGGTGCGCCATAGCCGTTGCGCTTTTCGCGGCGGCCTTCTTTCACCTGCAGCCCGGCCGCTTATCCTCGACACTTGGCGATACCGACGACGCGACGCGTCTCGTCGAGGTGCAAGCATTTCGCGATGGCGCTTCCTGGTACGACATGACGCTGCCGCGCTTCGGTGGCACCGAACCGTTGCAATCGCACTGGTCGCGGCTCATCGATCTTCCACTCGCAGCAATGCTGTCCGCGTTCGAGCAGGTAACGACACCGGAGCAGGCCGAACGCACCGTGCGCACGATCTGGCCGCTCTCGCTGTTGCTCGTGCTCCTTTATCTGCTCGGACGCGAGGCCATGATCCGCGGCGGCAGAAATGCTGGCCTGCTCACCGTGGCCCTCGCCGTTACCTGCATCACGGTCATCGTCCAGTTCGTGCCGGGACGCATCGACCATCACAACGCGATGATTCTGTGCGCCACCATCGGCCTTCTGCGTCTGTCCCGTAGCCTCCATGATCCGCAGGCGGGTTGGAGCGCAGGCGCCTTGCTGGGGCTCGGCCTTGCAATTGGCTTTGAGCCCCTGGCGGTAACCGTTGCCGGGATCGGCATCACAGTGCTGTTTGCGCTGCGGACGCAGCGAAGCATGCTCGGTCCGTCTCGCGCGGCGATTGCCTTTGCAGCGACGCTCGCAATTGCTTTGCTGCTCGCAAAAGCTCCCGCGGACTTCCCGATCCAGCACTGCGATGCGCTGTCGCTCAACATCGTGCTGCTCGCGGCGATTTCAGCCGTCGGCGTTTGCCTCGTGTGGATTTACAGCGCGCGGCTTTCCCTTGCAGGCAAGCTCGCCATTTTGGCCGCCGCGGGTGCCACCGGCATTGCGGCGTACGGATGGATGGAGCCGGCGTGCCTCGCCGGCCCGTTCGGCCAGGTCGAGCCCGAACTGTTTCCCGTCTGGCTCGACCGCGTGTTGGAAACGCGAAACATCTTCGCCGCGGCGCGCGCGTCTGATGTCCTGATCTTCGCCGCCGCCATCTATCTCGGCTTGGGTCTCTACAGCGGCAGCAAGCTCGTATGCGCAGCAGCAAGCGGCGACAGCGGTGACGTCGGAGCGGACGCCTCCGCGGCCCAACGCGATACGCGGCAGCTCGACCTCGCGATGCTCGCCGTTGCAACGCTGTTGAGCTGCTGGCAGGTGAAGCTGCTTCCCTACGCAAGCTGCCTCGCCATTCCCATGATCGCCGTTTGGCTGGTGCGCCGTGGGCCGGCGCCGGACGAAACGGAGAAACCCACCGGCCGGCACGTGACCGCGGCCATTGCGGCGGGTGTCGTCGCCATGGTGGGCGCTGCGGCATGGTTCGCCTTCAGCGGCGAGCTGACGAAGAGCACCGCAGCCGAGGCTGAGCAACCGGTCGTCGACTGCTCCAGCAACACAGCCATGGCGCCGCTGCAACAACTCGCGCCCGGCCTCGCCGTCGCCGACGTCAACCTCGGCCCGTACCTCGTCGCCCGCACCAGGCTCGATGTTCTCTCGGCCCCCTACCACCGGCTCGGCAGGCAAATTCTTGCCGCCCACGAAATCTTCAGCGCACCGGCGCAGGAAGCACAGGCACTTCTGCGCGCGGTGGGCGCGCACTACGTCATCACGTGCCCGGAACTCGATTCGACACGTCCCGCCGGCGGTCGCCCGGCCGGTTCCCTGCAGGCTCTGCTGCAGGCCGGCACACCGCCGCCGTTCCTCACGCCGGTCGCTCTGGACGGGTCGACGCCGCTGCGCGTTTGGCGCATCGCCCGCTGAGCTTCAGCGCCAACCGCGTGATGGGGTCAATCCTCGGCTTTCAGCGGACGCTGCATGAGCTGGCCGATGGTGTCGGCAACGCTCGCGCGGCCGTCGACGATATCGCACACGGCTGATGAGATCGGCATGTCGATGCCCATCTCGTCCGCAAGCCGCCGCACGGCAACGGCGGTGTAGACGCCCTCCGTCACGGCGAGCTTCCCGGCCAGCGCCTGATCGAGGCTCTCCCCTTTGCCGAGCGCGCGGCCGAGCGACATGTTGCGCGACTGCGGGCTGCCGCAAGTGAGAATGAGATCTCCGAGCCCCGACAACCCGTTCAGCGTTTCGGGCCGTGCGCCGAGCGCGTGCCCCAAACGGCGCATCTCGGCAAATCCGCGCGTGACGAGCGCAGCGTGCGCGCTGGCGCCGAGGCCTTGGCCGTCGACGATACCGGCCGCGATCGCGAGCACGTTCTTCAGCGCGCCGCCAAGCTCGACGCCGACGAGATCGCTCGACCAGTAGAGGCGGAACTTCGGGCTGCCGAGACGCTCGGCCAGCATTTGGCCTGCCACTTCGTCGGCGCAGGCGATGGTGAGCGCCGCGGGAAGCCCGCGCGCCACGTCGGCGGCGAAGCTCGGCCCCGACAGCGCCGCCGGCATCGCGTCGGGCAGCTCGGTCGCGAGCACGTCCCCCATCATCTTACCGCTCGCCTGCTCGATGCCCTTGGCGCACATGATGACGGGCTGGCCCGGTCGCAGAAGCCGGCTCAGCTCACGCGCGATTTTGCGGACGTGCTGTGCCGGGACGACCAGAAGCACCACATCGCACGCGGCGGCGTCCTTCAGATTGGCCGTCGCCCGAATCCCGGCATCGAGCGTCACATCCGGCAGAAAAGTCCCGTTGATATGCCGCGCGTTGATGGCAGCAACGACGTCCGCCTCGCGCGCCCACAGCACCACGTCCCGGCCCGCCTGCCGCATGGCCTGTGCCAGCGCCGTGCCCCACGCCCCGCCGCCGATAAGTCCGACGCTGTCGATCTTCACGGAAAACCCCCGCAGCCTATTCCGTCGTCCATTCCTAGCACGGGCGCGTGCCCTATGCTTTCACGCCTGCGCCGATGGCTGGAGCCGCATTCGCATCGAGCGGCCAGCGCGGCCGCACCGGCGCGCTCAGCGGATCAGTGAGCCCGTGCACGAGGCGCTCCGCCCCGGCCCATGCGATCATCGCAGCATTGTCACCGCACAGGTTCACCGGCGGCACGTGGAAGGAGAACCCGCGCGACTGCGCCAAGTCCGCGAGCGCCGCGCGCAGCCGCTGGTTTGCCGCAACGCCGCCGGCGACGACGAAACGCAATGGCGCATGGCTGCCGAGGCGCGCAACGGTGATGTCCATCGCGCGCGCGCAGCGGTCTGATACCGATTCCACCACGGCTTCCTCGAACGCCGCGGCAACGTCCGCAACATCCTGCTCGCTCAGCGGCGCAAGCTTCTCCGCGGCGCGGCGCACCGCGGTCTTGAGCCCGGCGAAGGAGAAATGCGGCGTCTCGCGGCCCACCATCGGACGCGGCAGATCGAAACGCCCCGCATGGCCCATACGCGCCACCCGCTCGACCGCCGGCCCGCCGGGATGGCCAAGCCCCAGCAGCTTCGCAGTCTTGTCGAAGGCTTCACCCAGCGCGTCGTCGATCGTCGTGCCGAGACGCTCATAGCTGCCGACGCCACGCACGATGAGAAGCTGCGTATGCCCGCCCGAGACGAGCAGCAGCAGATAGGGCGGTGCGATCCCCTCCGTCAGCCCGACGGTCAGGGCGTGTGCTTCGAGGTGATGCACGGCGATGAACGGCAGTGACCGCGCCAGGGCGATCGCTTTGCCCGTGATCGCCCCCACGATGAGGCCGCCGATGAGCCCGGGACCGGTGGTGGCCGCGACGGCGGAGAGGTCGGTAAAGTCGGCATCGGCGTCCCGCATCGCCTCGCGCACCAGGAGATCGAGGCATTCCACATGCGCCCGCGCGGCAATCTCCGGCACCACGCCGCCGAACGGGCGATGCCGCTCCCACTGCGTGCGCACGATGCTCGAAAGAATCCGCCCCTCGCCGGTCGGCTCACGCAGCACCACCGCAGCCGCCGTCTCGTCGCAGCTCGTTTCGATGCCGAGAACGAGGCGCGGCTTTTCATGCATTTGCTGTTCGTTGGCCATGGCCGGCTGGGGCGATCCCGCGTTTGCGTTCCAGGGTCTGCAGGGGCATAGATGGCGGCGCGCCGGCGCCCGGATGGGGGTCCTTGTGCTCCCCGGATGTGGGCACCGGTTCACCGATAAGAAGCACGTCAAAACAAAAGCATAAGGGCGCAACTGCCCAAAAGGCAGAACGGCTCTACCACCCGGAGAGAACGGCTTGCAAGCTGGCAAAATTCGCATCGGGACGCGGGGCTCGCCCCTGGCGCTCGCCCAGGCGCACCAGGTGGCGGACAAGCTGCGCGCTGCACACGGCCTGGCGCCCGAGCAGTGCGCGATCGTCGTCATCAAGACGACCGGCGACCGCGTGACCGATCGGCCGCTGATCGAAGCCGGCGGCAAGGGCCTGTTCACCAAGGAGCTCGAAGAAGCGCTGTTTGCAGGCGACATCGACCTCGCGGTGCATTCGATGAAGGACGTGCCCGCCGTCGTGCCCGCGGGCCTCGCCATCGTTGCAACCCTCGAGCGCGAGGACCCGCGCGACGCCTTCGTAAGCCTGAAGTATGCCTCCCTCGCCGAAATGCCGGCCGGCGCCGTGATCGGAACGTCATCGCCGCGCCGGGCCGCCCAGGCACTGCGCGCCCGCCCCGACCTCAAAGTCGTCGACTTCCGTGGCAACGTCGAAACGCGCCTGCGCAAGCTGGCCGATGGTGTTGCCGATGCGACCTTCCTCGCCTGCGCCGGCCTCAATCGCCTCGGCCTTGCCCAGCACATCACCGCGGCCATGGATACCGATGTGATGCTGCCCGCGGTCGCCCAGGGTGCGATCGGGATCGAGATCCGCGCCGACGACGAGGATACGGCCCGCCTGCTCGCCCCGCTCGATCACGCGCCGACGGCGATCTGCGTCAGCGCCGAGCGCGCCTATCTCACCCAGCTCGAAGGCTCTTGCCGGACACCCATCGCCGGCTACGCGGAGCTGCTGGCCGACGGCGCACTGCGCTTCCGGGGCGAAATCCTCTCCACCGACGGCAAGCGCGTGAGCGCCGTGGAGAATCTGGGGACCGGCACGGCGCCCGCAGCGCTCGGCCAGCAGGCCGCCTCCTATGTGCTCAGCCAGGCAGGCCCCGATTTCTTCGCAACCACCTGATGCATATCCTGGTCACACGCCCGGAAGCGGATGCGGCGGGCCTTGCCGCGCAACTTGAGGCGCTCGGGCACACGGTGAGCGTCGATCCGCTGCTTGAGATCAGCCCGCTGCCTGTCCCCGCGGATAGTCTCGCAGGCGCCGTTGGCCTCATCGCCACCAGCCGCAACGGCCTGCGCGCGCTCGCGCAGAGCCCCGCCCTCGAGGTCGCCACCCGTCTGCCGCTGATCGCGGTCGGCTCGGCGACGGCAGAGCTGGCACGCAAGATCGGCTTCACCGATATCATCACCGGCGAAGGCACCGCCGCGAGCATCGTGCCGCTCATCGAAGAATTATCGCGGAGCCAGCCCGGTCCGCTCGTGCACATCCGCGGCGAAGCGGTCGCCTACGATCTTGCCGCAGCGCTCCGTCCCCGGGGGGTCGACCTTAGCGGCGTCATCGTCTACAGGGCCGTCCCCGCCGATACCCTCCAGCCCTCCACAAGGGATCTTCTGGCGAAGGGAGAGATCGATGCGGTGATCTTGATGTCGCCGCGAACCGGAGCAACCTTCGCCCGCCTGGCCGAGACCGAAGGCCTGGCCGGTCCCGCCCGCAAAACCGTCCTTATCTGCCTTTCCCAAGCCGTCGCCACGGCCGTCGAACCGTTGAGCCCGGAGCGGGTTGAAGTTACCGAGAGGCCGGATTCCGCGGCCGTGCTGGCCGCCGTTACCCGAGTAGCAACGCTATGGTCAGGAGTGTAGGTTAGCGTCCGGCCCGCGTGCTACAGCTGCACCCTCGATTGGGCGTGCAGAGCATCAGTCCGCAGCGAGGTATTTGCGCACATGACTGCGAACAAAAACGAGCCCGGCCAGAAGCCTGCGGGCTCAGCTTCGTCGCAAGCGGGCAACCGCCCGCACGCGACCATCGATCTCAAGGCGACGGAGATCACGCCTCCGGCCTCCGAGGCCGAGAAAGAAAAAGCCGAGAAAGAAAAAGAAGCCGCAAAGGTTGCTGGCGCATCCGGTGCTGCGAAGAGCGCAGCGCCCGCGGGCACCGCGGCCGGCGCTTCAGCACCGAAGGCTGCAGCCTCCGGTACCTCCACGGATGAAAAGGGCGGCAAGGCCGGAGCGGACGCTGGCAAGCCGTCTGCTTCCGCCCCGCCGCGCGCCGCGCCACGCGGCTACGGTGGCTTCTTCACCCATCTCGCGGCCGGCGTCGCCGGCGGCGTTGTGGCTCTGTTTGCTGCCGACATGCTCGCCACCCAGCTCGGGTTCGAGACCGCCGACCGCCCCGATAAGACGGCAGCCATCGAGCAACGGATCAGTGCGCTCGAAACGTCTCACAGCCAGAGCACCATCCCACAGGAGCTGGCGACACGCCTTGCCGCCGCCGAAACCAAGCTCGGCAAGGTCGATCAGCTCGACGCCAACATCGAAGGCGTTGCGCGCAAGCAGGCCGATCTCGATAAGGCCGTCGGCAATATGGGCGAAAAGCTGCTCGCCCAGGGCACCGATACGCAGTTGAACGACCGCATCGCGAAGCTCGAGGAGCAGCTCAAGCTGATGTCCTCGGCCGCCGATCAGGATCCGCAGAGCGGACGCGTGCCGCAGCTTGCTGCCATCACCGGTAAGCTCGCCGACCTCGAATCGACGCTGGGGAACCAGCTCGATGCCCTGCGCAAGAACCTCACGCAGGAGATCGACACGCGCCTCACCGCCGCCACCGAGGCGAGCGAGGCCGCCCGCTCGGGCACCCAGCGCATGGACCGGGAGCTTTCCGTCCTGAAGGCCGACAACGCCGAGCTCACGAACGGGATGACGGCGCTGAAATCCGAAGCGGACCGCGCCGCGTCGTCCCTGCGAACCACGCAGGAGGACCTGAAACGGCTCAAGGCCGATATGGACACCCGCCTCGCCACCTTCGCGAAACCCGAGGACGTGTCTTCCGCCGTCAGCCCGTTGTCGAGCAAGCTCTCCGCTCTCCATGACGACGTGCAGAACGTCATCAAGAGCGAGGGCGACCGGCGCTCCACCGCCGAGCGCATCGTGCTCTCGCTGGAGCTTGCCAACCTGAAGCGCGCCATCGACCGCGGCAAGCCCTATGCTCCTGAGCTGGCCCAGGCCCAGAAGGTAGCCGGATCGATCGTCGATCTGTCACCCCTGGAGCGCTTCTCCCTCGAAGGCGTACAGACGGCCACGGAGCTGCGCGCCGAGTTCAAGCCCATTGCCTTCAAGATCATCGACGCCGAGGGCCAGCCCGCGGAAGCATCCATCGTCGACCGGCTGCTGTCCGGCGCGAAATCGGTCGTGCGCGTGCGCCGGACGAACTATGCCGCCGACGACAAGAGCGTCGAGGCGGTCGTCGCGCGCATGGAAACGGCGCTCGACGAGGACCGGCTGGACGACGTGCTCGAACAGGCAAAGACGCTTCCCCCGGCCTCGCAGGATGCCGCGCGCGATTTCCTTGCCAAGGTCGAAGCTCGCAACGCCGTCGATCGTGCACTCGCATCGGTCGAATCCCAGCTCAAAGCCTCGCTCGCCGCCGCGCCGGCGGACGCCGGCAACAGCACCGCACAGTAGAGATGGCTCCCGTATGCTGCGTCTAATTGCATTCCTCGTCGGCATCGCGCTTCTCGCCGCCGGTCTCGCCTGGCTTGCCGACAACCCCGGCGATCTGGTGGTCGACTGGCGCGGCTATCACATCGAGGCGAGCGTCTTCATCGCCATCGTCACGGTGGTGGTCCTCATCGCGCTGGCGCTGTTCGCATGGTCGATCCTGCGCAACCTCTGGCACAGCCCCGCCGCCGTCGGGAATGTGCTCAGTAAGCGGCGCCAGAAGATGGGCATAGACGCCCTGTCGAGCGGCATGATCGCCCTCGGCGCCGGTGACAAGTCAGCCGCCATGCGTGCCGCCGTCCAGGCGCGCAAATCGCTGCCGAACGAGCCGCTGACGCATCTTCTGCGCGCCCAGGCCGCCCAGCTGACGGGCGACCGCACCACCGCGCGCCGCATCTTCGAGGCTATGCTGGCTTCACCCGATACCGAGCAGCTCGGCCTACGCGGTCTGTTCCTTGAAGCCCAGCGCGAGAACGAGCATGAAGCCGCCCGCCACTTCGCCGAGCGTGCCGTTGCTCTCAATCCGAAGCTCCCCTGGGCCGTCGATGCCCTGTTCGACATCCAGTGCCGCGACGGCGATTGGGCCGGTGCCCTCGAAACGGTGGCGATCGCCCGCAAGAACGGACACATCGACCGCACGCAGGCAGACCGCCGCCGCGCCGTGCTCCTCACCGCCCAAGCTCAGGCCATCGAGGAAACCGATCCGGAGCGCGCGCTGAACCTGGCCGTCGAGGCTCACGGTCTCGCGCCGGATCTCGTGCCCGCGGCGGCCATCGCCGGGCGCATGCTGGCATCCCGCGGCAACACCCCGCGCGCAGCCAAGATCCTGCAGCGCACCTGGTCGCGCTCACCGCACCCCGATCTCGCCACCGCCTACGCCTATGCGCGGATCGGCGACAGTCCCCGCGACCGTCTCGACCGTGTGCGCCAGCTCGCGGCACTGAGCCCGAATTCGCTCGAAGCGCCCATCGCCATCGCAACCGCGGCCATCGAGGCGCACCAGTTCGATGAAGCGCGCGCGGCGCTGGAGCCGCTCATTCCTTCTCGCATGACCCAGCGCGTCGCCACGCTGATGGCGCGCATCGAAGGCGAGCAGCACGGCGACAAGGGCCGCATCCGCGAGTGGCTGGCCCGCGCCATCAACGCCCAGCGCGATCCCGCCTGGACCGCCGACGGCTTCGTGGCCGAGCGCTGGATGCCCGTTTCACCTGTCTCCGGAACGCTCGACGCGTTCCAGTGGCGCGTGCCGGTGGAGGCGATGGACAAGGGCGAGGGCGCCGTGCTCGCGAGCAAGCTCGAGGAGCTGATGGCACTCGGCGTACGCCCGAGCGACGATGGGGACGACACGGCGGAGACCGATGCCGATCACGGCGTGCAGCCCGCATCCGCTTCCGAAAAGACCGCCACCAAAATCGACACCAAGACGGCAGCCGCAGCCGCCCGTGCGACGGCCGAGGCGGCCGAGGTCCCCACCCAGCGCACCGCCGCACCGGCTGCTCCGGTCAAGGAAGCTCAGCCCGCCGGGCCAACGACGGCGCGCGAGACTGCTGCGCCGACGTCGACGAAACGCACGGCCCCCACGCAAGGATCGACGCGCAAACGCGGCGCCGGCGAGCCTGCGATCTTCGTGCCGCCCCATGCGCCCGACGATCCCGGTCCCGATATCTCCGACCCCGACGAGAACCACCCGCCGCTCCGTCCGCAGCGGGCCTGAAGCGCCGGGCGCTGACCCTCGCACACGATGGATACGGGGAGCTGAGAACGCTCCCCTATCCAATGGCGAAGCGATGTCGGCGAACCAGCGAGCGCGGCCGTGCGGTGCACTCGTCAGCTTGATTTCGCGTCGGATTGCGCTTGAGCGCTTCACAAATCAGACATACGATTTCAGAAATAAGAAGAAGCTTCGGGAACTCCAGGCGGAATAGCGGATTTGCCAAGGCCGCCGACAAGGTCGGGCCGCAGCGGAAGATGCCCACAAGGCCTTTCGATTCAGCAGGAAAGGGTGTCCAGCATGCCCCCAACCGCACGCCGTTCCGTTCCTGTCATCGTTTTGCCTGCCATCGTTTGCGCTTTGCTCGCGATTGCCGCTCCGCTTGGCGCGGCCGGCGATGAATCGCATGTGCTCGTGGAGTGCATGTCAGCCGGCGATAACTGTCGCCAGCGCATGATACGTCTGCCCGATGGCTTGCCGGGGCAGGTGCTGAAGTTCGAGTATTGCCACGAAGGCGACTGCGACCGTTCCCACCGCGAACGGTGGATCACGCACTATCTCGTTCCACCACCCGGCGAGGTCTGCCGCAACACCGATATCGCCGAGGCGCTGCGCTGGCTCGAGCAGAACCGCAAGGGCTGGCTGTTGGCGGGCTGGGGCTGCGTATCCAAGCGCCAAGTTCCAGCCTGACCGCGGCTTGTAGCGCCAGCGGAACGGCGGACCGCATACATCCGCCACGCGGGCCTGGCAGCGACGGCCCGAACGCACCCTACATGCTGGGCTTGCTCGCGTTCGCCGGCAGATGCTGGATCGCGATACGCATCAGCTCCGGCAACGTGCGCACGCCGAGCTTCGCCTTGAGCTGCGCGCTGGTGTTCACCACCGTCTTGTAGCTGACGTGCAGCTCCTCCGCGATCGAGATGTAGGGCTTGCCCTCGGCGATCAGCGACAGTGTCTGCAATTCGCGCAACGTCATACGGCTCAGCGGATTGCGATCGCCGCGCGCCTCCATGAACGCGATCTGCGAGGCGAGTTCGTGGTTGAGATACGGCAACCCTTCCCGCACGCGGCGGAAAGCCTTCACGAACTCCTCCGACGAGGTGTCCTTCAAAAGGTACCCGTTGGCGCCGACCTCCAGCGCGCGGCTGACGATCATCCGGTCCGAATGCATGCTGAGCACCAGGATGGGCGTGCGCTCGTCGTGCACGCGCAGCCGGCGGATGAACGAAAGCCCGCCGAGCGCACCCGACTGCATCGACAGATCGACGATGATCAAGTCGGGCCGGCGTTGGCGATAGACGCGGAAGCCTTCAGAGAGCGTCGCGGCCACAGAGATCTCATCGACCCCCATGTCCTCCAGCAGTCGCCGGCAGCCCTGGATGACGATCGGATGATCGTCGATGACGAGAACTTTCATATGGCCTGGCCCTCGATCGCTTCGCATGCGGCAGGGTCGCCACCCTTCCGCGGTTTCACCGGGAGGACGACTGAGACCGTGGTGCCGCCGCCCGGTGAGCTTTCCATGTTGGTCGTACCGTCAAGACCGCTCACGCGCTCGCGCATCGCGGTCATGCCGATGCCGGTAGACGCGCCGGGCGCGAGGCCGACGCCGTTGTCTCGGATAGATATGTGCAGCGTGTGCGCATTGCGGCCCGAACCGTTGCCCGCGCGCGCCACGTCGCGGATTTCGATGTCGACGCGCGTTGCCCGGCCATGCCGCATTGCATTCGTGAGGGATTCCTGCACGCACCTGAAGACCGTGAGATCCACCGCCTCGCCGTAGCTGTCGGCGAGCGGCCCGATAGCGATCGCAAATGTCGTATCCGGGTGGCGCCGTCCGAAACCGGCGATCAGGCTGCCGATCAGCTCTTCCAGAGGGATGCGCCCCAGCTCGACCGGGCGCAGACGCCGCAATAGATCGCGGTTGATCGTCTTCAGCCGCTCGGTCACTTCGTGAATTTCATCGAGACGGTTCTTGATCGGATGGGCGAGCGTATCGGGCGCCTGTTCCGCAAACCGCCGGATGGATGACACGTTGGCGGTGATTCCGAACAGGCATGGCCCCGCCTCGTCGTGCAGCTCGTTGGCGATCTGCCGCCGCTCGTCCTCCTGCAGCTCGATGACGTTGCGATAGAGCCTGCTGTTTTCCGCCCGCGCCTTCTCCAGTGCTTCGGCCAGCATGTTGAAGCGCGACGCGATGGATTTCAGCTCGCGCATGTGCGGCTCGTCGATGCGCGTGGAAAAGTTTCCATCCTCGAGCTTCTGCATTCCGCCCGCGAGTCCCACCAGCGGATTGAGCAGACGGCCGAGCACCACGTAGAGCAGCGCGAGCATGAGCGCGGTGATACCGAGCCAGATCACGGCGCGCCGCGTAACTTCATCCCACACCTCGCCCAGCTCATCGAGCGGCTCCCCGGTGATGACGATGGAGCCGACGCGATTGGGCCCTAGCATCACGCGCATTTCACGCGAGCCGACTTTCGGACCGACGAGACTGGCGAACCACTGCGGCGGGCGCTCCGCATGCTCGATGCGGCTTTCGGCATTCGCATCCGGCGCGATCTGCCTCAGGTTGCCTTGCGAGTCCGTCGCGAGGATGCGCACGTGACGGGAGTATTTCAGCTGCTCGGGCACGACCTGTTGCAGGTCGCGGATGTTGCCGTCGGCGGCGAGGCGCTTGATCAGATCGGTGAGGAGCTGGCGCGCGGTTTCCGACGCGGCATTGACCTCCACCTCCACGCGGCTGCGCGCGTCGACCATTGCGAGAATAATGGAAAGCAGAACGGCGCCGATGCTGATGACCGATATCGAAATCATCAACTGCCATCGAACCGGCAGATCGTTCCACCACTGGCGATGCATGCGTTTGTAATGCCTAACTTTACGAGCCTGTGGCGATTTCGCCCGCCCTATCCTGCTTACGCGTCGCCCACCGTGACGGGCAGGTGAATAAATGGCACCAAATAGCGCCATTTTTTCCCGCGTGTGAGCGCTGGAGTTTCCCGCCTCGGGAAGGTTTCCGCCCGGTGCGGATGTGCTCCTATCCGCCGGAAAGGAAAATCTGCGCGGGCCCGGCAGCGCGGCCATCCGCCGTTTTAGCCGTCATGCACATCTTGAACGCAGAGCGAACTTAGTCTATTCCGGCTCGCGCATGGCCGCCCGCGGGCAGCATGGCCGGGGCGTAGGCTGCTCCTCCGGCTTTGAAAGGCCTCCCAAGGCCTTGGCGCAGAATAAGAAAGCCGCAATAGCTCAGTCGGTAGAGCACGTCATTCGTAATGACGGGGTCGGGGGTTCGAATCCCTCTTGCGGCACCATTCTGAACAGCCATAAACCCTTAATATTCAACGCGCTAGCCCTGCGCGAGAGTAGCTAAGGGGGTCTTAGGGGGCCAATTACGTCGACATTTACGTCGACAAATCAGTCCGTCCATCTTGCCGCCGAGGAGCAAGGACGGACATGGCCAACAAGCCCAAACCAGCCCAACCCATCAAACGCAACGGCTTCTGGTACCTCGTCCGCCGGGTGCACCGTCATCTGGAGCACCGGCATCGCGGTGAGCGATGACCCGCGCGCCATGCGCGCACGCATCCTGGTGCGACAGCGCGATGAGCAACTGCAGCAGCATTGGAACAAGCTGCTCGCCGGCGCCGCATCGCCACAGCCGCACGTGCATCGCGCCAACGTCCAACACGCCACTGCCCTGCAGATCCCCTACGCCTCCAACCAGCAGCTGGCGACGTCGGCCAGCCTGGAAGAGCTCTACGGTCGCTTTGCACTTCTGCTCGCCACCTGGGGAGAGAAGGCGCTTCTGCAGGGCCAGTACCCCACTCCCATGCGCGCCGACATTGCCGCGACGCTGGGCGCCACCCAGGCACCCGACGAGGAGGATACCGCTGCCGGCATCATGGTTTCTCGCATGCTGGAAGAGTACGAGCAGATCCGTACATCCGAGCTTGCCCGCAAATCGCCCCGCCAGCTCGCCAAGTGGCGCGTCCGCCGCCAGAGCGCCCTCGACATCTTCGTTATCGTCATCGGCGGCGACAAGCCGTTCAGGCAACTGACCCGCAAGGACGCCCACGCTTTTCGCAAGCATTGGCAGAAGCGCATCGACGACGGCGAGATACGGATCAACTCGGCCAACCGTCAGATCCGCAACGTCTCCGGGCTCTACAGCGTCTTGAAGGACTATCACCAGGTCGACGGCCCGGGCATCTTCGAGCGAATTCGCATACCTGGCGGTGAGGAGGGGAAGCGCCTGCCTTTCGATCCCGCCTTTGTGCAGACGCATTACCTCGCCGAGGGGCAGTTCGCCGAGCTCAACCCCGAGGCGCGGCGGATCATCTATCTCTGCATCGAAACGGGTTTGCGGCTGTCCGAGGCCTGCGCGCTCGATCGCTCGACGATCCACCTCGACGGGCCCGTGCCCTACGTCGACATTCAGGCAACAAATCGCACAACAAAGACCAAGCAGTCGATCCGGAAGATCCCCCTGGTCGGTGTCGCCTTGCGCGCCATGCAGGCCCAGCCGAATGGATTTCCGCGCTATCGCGACAACGCCGATGCCGCGTCCGCCCTCATCAATAAGGCATTGGACGCACGCAATCTTCGGCCGGGTGGGAAGGGGCAGGCGCTCTATTCGATGCGTCACACCATCGTCGATCGCCTGAAGGCCGTGGAAGCGCCGAAGGACATTCAGGAGGACATCCTCGGTCACAAGCATATGTACGGCAGTGGTACCACCCTCGAGCACAAACACCGCTGGCTCCAGAAGATCGCCTTCGTGTCACCGACGTCGATCTAGCCCACCGATATGATCGCAAAGCGCCTTTATCATACATATTGCACGGATACGTGCATGCCCGTATGGTGCATATCATGCAGCATCGGAAGACTATTTCTCTGACAGCGAAGGACGATGCCTTTATCTCCGGCCAGGTTGAATCCGGAGAGTACGGCAACGCGAGCGAGGTCGTTCGCGCGGGGCTGCGCCTGCTCGAGCAGGAGCAGGCGAAGTTGGCAGCGTTGCGCCAAGCGATTGCCGAAGGAGACGCCGACGCCAAAGCCGGCAGAACGCGTGCCTACCGGCCGGGACAACTCGCCGATAGAGCCAAGCGTCGGATATCGAAGGCAGGCCGTTAGGTCGACGTTTGTCCAAGCTATGCGCTGGCACTCTGACGGCGACTCCCCGTAGTCTTTTTAAATGCCAAGGAAGCAGACACCGTTAGGTCCGAAGACGCTTCGCCTGACGCGCACCGCGGAGGCCGACTTCGACGGCATTGTCGACTACATCAACGACGAAGCGGGTAGCAAAACCGCGCTTCGGTTCGCCGAAAAACTCGATGCAGAACTCGCGAGACTGGCCTACTTGGGGCACGGAGGAGTTCGCCGCGAAGCGGTCAGCCCAGGTCTACGCCTAGCAGTCTTCGGCAATTACTGCATATACTTCCGCCTCACAGATGACGAGACCATCGTCGTGCGCATCCTTCACGGGGCGCGTGATACGGCGCAAATATCCTTCGACGCCGACGATTGAGTTCCGTCCAACCTGCAGGGATATTTCAGGCGGCGATTTGCCGAGCAAGCGGACACGCGGTCCGTGCCCCGAAGTGAGCGAAATGCGGGGGCCAAGCACGTCCGCACTTCAGCTTCGACCGGACGATCCGGTCACTGTCATAGCTCGGCCCGCGACGGCCTTGCAAAAGCACAAAAAGAGAACATTGACAGAATCAATTTTTACAACGAAAATGTTGTAATGATCCCGGCGTTCGATGAGCTCACTGGGGAACTGCCGCCTGGGGAACATCCGGCTGGATGGGCCGAGGTCGTGGAGCGATTCGGATGGAACGCGCACAGGTTGTGGCTGCTGGCCGGGCTTCTCCGAGCGGCTACCAATCTGAGGGACGCTGGCTGCACGTTCTTCCTCCTCGACGGGAGCTTCGTGACCACGAAACCAGATCCTTCGGACTACGATGCGTGTTGTGCCTTCACCGGAATGGACCCGCTCAAGATCGATCCTCACCTTTTAATGGGTAAGAAGGCGATGAAGGCTGAATTCAGGGGCGAGATTCATCCTGAAAGCCATTCAGCGGATGGGCTTTCCCCTTTTCGGGAGTTTTTCCAGACTGACCGCGACGGCGTTTCCAAGGGAGTTATCATCCTCGATCTGAGTACGCTTCCATGATCGCGACAGAAAATCAATACAAGGTCACATCTCGGAAGCTCGACAAACTCCGCCGGGCGCTCGACGACTTAGCGAGTGCGTCAGACTTGGAGCCAACCTTCATGAGAGCTGAGATGCTCAGTCTCTCCGAAACCGTCCAAGAACTTGAGGAGCAAGTCGCCGAATACGACGCGTTGAGATCGGGTCGCGTCACCGAAATACCTATCGACAGCCTTGCCGATCTCCCGAAAGCGCTGATCAAGGCGCGAGTGGCACGTGGGTTCAGTCAGTCCGATCTTGCCGGGATGCTTGGACTGCGGCCTCAACAGATTCAGCGGTGGGAAGCGGAAGAGTACGCGTCTGCTTCGTTCGCTTCCCTCGCCCGTATCGCTCGCGCGCTAAAGCTCGATACGAGACAGAACGTCCCTCTTGACGACCGTCCGTCCTATGACCCCAAGGAGTTGAGGCGGGCCCTGGTCGATGCGGGGCTGCCACCGTCAGTGTTGGACACGCGAATCCTGCCTCGGCGATTGCTGATGAAGCGGATCGACATGTACGTCGACGAAGTTGACGCGAGGTTGCGGAAGCTTTTCGCTTTCGGCATCCGGGAAGCGCTCTTGCGCCGAGAATTTACGCCAACCTCCCTTCAGTTCAAACTTCCCGCGTCAGCGAAACAGGCGCGGACGCGAGCGTATGCGGCATACATTGACGGTATGTGCGCCATCGTCGCCAAGACAATTAGGCGAAAGCCATTGCCGCTTCCAGACTCCATAGAGGAGATGCACTCGCAGCTGTTTTTCTACGGTCTTTCGTTACAGTCCGCCGTGGACGCATGCTGGGAAATGGGAATCGGGGTGATTGCCCTCGACGACAGTATTGCCTTCAACGGGGCATGCTGGAGACGGAACGGGCGAGCTGTAATCGTCCTCCGCAATGCCGGGACCGAGGAGTCTCGCGCTTTGTTCGATCTCATTCACGAACTCTACCACCTCATCGCGATCCAGGGAGACTTCGCGCTGGTTGAAGCCGACGAGACGTCCAGCGAGCGTCGCGAATCCGTAGAAGAGCGGAGAGCTGACCGGTTCGCTGCGGAAGTACTGACGCAGGGGCGATTGGGCGCGCTGATTGCGGAGGTCCTTCATCGGTCAGAAGGTCAGGTTAATCGCCTTGCTGAAGTGGCGATCGAAATCGCGGCCGAGGAAGATATCCCCATCGGTATATTTGCCAACCTAATCGCGGCGCAGGTCGATGAGGAGGGCAGCAACAGGAACTGGTGGTGGGCGGCCCGGAAGCTTCAGGAGCAAGGCGATCCTTGGAGGACCGTGCGCGACACCTTCATTCGCAACGCCGAACTCGAAAGACTGGATCGAGTGGAAGTAGACCTGATCAGCCAGATGCTAGAGACATCCGATGAGCGCATTAACAGACAAGCTTGATGCTCCGCTTCCTACCCTAAAGATTACTTGCACCTCGGTCGCCTGCGAAGAGGATCTACACTGCTTTCTTCAGAAGAAGCGAAGTGGGAACCTCCCTCACTACGGCCCCTGTCGCGCGTGCGGCGTGGAGCGCGTCGACTGGGAGAGAGCCCATCGCCGCGATCCTGGCGACATCGATCTGCTCTTCGCCGAACTCCGCCAGGAGATGATCCGGGAGCACATGTGGACAAAGCCGTTCGACGAGGACGCTGTAAGGCACGCGTCCAAATTTGACCGAAAGACGCTTTTCGAAAAGGCCAGAAAGAGGCTAGCTGCGTCTGTCGGCCGACCGGCTGGAGCGTTCGATAGCAGACAAACAAAAATGGAAGGCAATGTAATCTTCTATGCCCAGCATGCGACGGCGACCTGCTGTCGGCAGTGCATGCTCTATTGGCACGGCATCGACAAGAATAGGCATCTCACGACGGAAGAGCTCGACTACTGCGTCACGCTGATCGAAAGGTATTTGGGCGAACGTCTTCCTGAGATCGAGAGGGTAGGCGGGTAGCCCATGTCTCGCATACGAACCGACCATATGGTCTCGGCGATGCGTCCACGCATTCTTGACGCAAATCGTCGCCACGTCCTTGTCTCTCGCATGGAAGGATCGAAGCAAGAGCAGGACCTCGCTCTCCCTGCGAATGCGAACGGCATCGGACGTAGGCGACATTTCAGACGGCGGGCGGCTCCAGGCTGGCCGGACAATCCGCTTCCAGTTGTTCCTGCGAGCAGGTGGCTCGCCATCGAACCGCCTGAAATTATGCAGGCCCAGGTGTTCCAACTTGCCGGATGCGCGTGGCGGTGCTGGTACTGCTTCGTTCCTTTCGACCTGCTTTCCGCTAACGCTTCGAAGTCTGTCTGGATTGACGCATCGGAGCTTGTAGACCTTTATCTCGACCAGCCGGACAGGCCGTGCATCTTGGACCTCAGCGGAGGGTCGCCGGACCTCGCGCCCGAATGGATCGCCTGGACCATGGATGCCATCGAAAAACGCGGTTCCAAGGCCGAGGTCTATCTTTGGTCGGACGACAATCTCAGTACCGATCTGTTGCTTCGGAAGGATTCACGCGTTCTTTTGGAGCGCATTCAGGCCTACGGCCGCGGGTATGGTAAGGCGTGCTGCATCAAAGGGTTCGATGCAGAGTCCTTTGCCTTCAATACGGCAGCTGATGCGTCCGGCTTCGAGGAACAGCTGCGAATCCTTCAGGGCTACTCAGAAACGGATTTAGACCTTCACGTCTATGTCACTTTCACAGCGCCGCCAGGCGCACACGACCGAGAGGCGATGAAGGGATTTGTCGAGCGGCTCCTTGCGATCCGGGATGATATCCCCAGCCGCGTTGTACCCCTGCTGGTGAGCGAATTCTCGACGATGAGACCACGTCTAAGCCCGCTGCGAGCGAAGGCCTTAGATCACCAATGGCGGGTTCTGGATATGTGGCGCGAAGCCTTAAGCGCTCTTGGGCTGGCGGACTTCGGATGAAGGGAGCCATCTTCGACGTCGTGCGGGTGGAAGCTGCCCGCAGCAGTGATTTCCGCCATCTCTCGTCGAGATGCCGGGGAGCGTGGCCCGTCTCCATAATCCAATGCTTGGAAGCGCTTGCATCGGAATCAGGCCCGTCGCGAAAGGCCGCGATGCGCCTGGCTAGAAATGCGCAGGTAGGAGCCCCCGAGGAGCTTTCGCCGGTGGAGGGACTTCCAGCTGAGCACCCCCTTGACGGGGACTGGCGCTTCGCCCCGGGTGTACCCGAGGCGATCCTCCGAAAACTCTGCGACGCTGCAGGCACGAGTGGTAGGATTCTTTTGGCGTGCGTACCAACACTGGTTCTTGCGGCCGCCCGCCTGCGGGTGTGCGACCGGATTGTCGTGGCCGCAAGAAACGGATGCCCGGTTTCCGAAGCCCTGCGCGGACTGGTCCCCGGCGCCCTTTATCGGGATTTTGATCAGCTGGGTGGCCTGGAAGCGTCGGCCGGCCTAATCGATCCTCCTTGGTACGACGATGTGGCGGGTCCCCTCGTCCAGAGGATCTGCGCCGGCCTCCGCGAGGGGGGCATCCTCCTGATTTGCGGACCGGATGAGCTGACGGGTGCCTCGAGCGCGCGGGCTCTCGTGGGGAACGGGACAAGTCTCCATCGAGGGCTCGTCCCCATCGGGCCGACATTGAGGGTCAGGTACCGCACGCCACTTTTTGAATTCCGCGCGTTGCAGGCGGCGGGGGTCAGAAACGTTCCTGCGTTCTGGAGAACCGGCCTGTTAAGATCATTCATACGGTCCGGGAGATGCGCCGCTCCGATGCTGCCGCTGGTTCCGAATTGCGACTGGGTCGAAGTCCCCTCCAGGTCTGGCAGGATATGGCTGAGGGCTTCCTCGGCCCAAGGAGGAAAGGCGAGAATGTTTGTCGCCGACTCTGTAAGTAGGACTTCTCCGCTTCGCGCCAGTGCGTCGGTTTGGACCTCTTCTAACACGGTCGTCGTCGGCGGCACGATCGATGAGATCCGCAAGCTCACGCTTGGGCCTGCTGGGCCGACCTCCGAACTCGCAGTCAGGCTCGATGAGTTCGATGCGAAACCCTGTTGGCGACGCCGGGTCTCCCAGCCGCTGAAACTTGCACCCTCAGAAATTGGATGGGATAGTTCCCATGGCCTGCGAGAGCCAAGCTTATCTGCGGTCTTACCGGAGCTATGACCATGGGACTGAATTTCGTTCTCGCGTTTTCAGGGGGACTGGGCGCCGGAAAGTCCTCGCTCACAACGGCGTTGCATGAACGGCTCGGCTGGCCACGTGCCAGTTTCGGCGATCACGTCCGCAAGATTGCGTCGGAAAACGGGCGGGATGAGAAGGACCGATCCGTCCTCCAGCAGCTGGGCCAAGCTCTAGTGTTAACCAACGTGGGTGGGTTCGTTGACGACGTGCTCGCCCAGGCGGGGGACGCGCCAAACGTCATTCTTGACGGCGTGCGCCACGTGGAAGTGCTGTTCAAGCTCCGCGAAAAGCTGAACGACAAGGTCAAACTCGTCCACCTTGAGGCGCCAAGCGACGTCAGGCAGGAACGCTACCTGCAAAGAGACGATGTCGAGCGAAGACTTCTTGCCCGATACGAGCAGGACATTACCGAAGCGCAGATCGCTCGCATACTTCCACAATACGCGGATTTGGTTGTCGACGCGACGCTGCCATTATCGTTTCAAGTCGACAGGGTGGCTGACTTCGCAAAGAAGGCCGCCTCCGCAGTAATGGAAGCTGCGTAAGGCGCGACCGCCATGGAGGTCTTCGGGGTCTTTGAGGGCGGTGGAGCGAAGGGCCTAGCACACGTTGGTGCCTTACGCGCCACCGAGCAGCGCGGGTTTCGCTTCCGTGCCGTCGCGGGAACGTCGATCGGTGCGATGATAGCAGCCCTGATCGCAGCTGGATTTAAGTCCGATGACCTGTTCTGCGTGACCGAGGCCGGAGAGCATGGACTGCTTTCCGATAACCTCGAACTTAAGTTCATGGACGAGATCGAGTACTTGCGCGTGCTCCGCCTCCGAGCGCACGTAGAAGCGCTTCTGCGCCAGCCGGAACCTGGCATTCGCACCTACATCTGGGAGCACGTTGCCTCCCGACTTTGGTTCAGCTGGGCCGTAGCCGTGGTGGCCGCAAATCTTTCCGCTCTGCCTTTGGCAATACATCGCAAAGTGTTGGGCGACCTCTGGTGGGAGGCAGGCGCAGTTGGCACCGGACGGCTGCGCGCGTGGATCGACGACACGATTCGCATAAAGCTCGGACTTGCTGCTGGCACGCCGGTCCGATTCCAGGATCTGCCGATAGAGCTACGAGTCGTCGCGACTGATATCACAAGGAACGGCATGCAGGTATTTGGACGCGATAGGACTCCGGAGATCCCGGTTGCCGATGCCGTCGCTGCATCCATGGCGTACCCACTTTTTTTTAAGCCAGTAGAGGTCGACGGTGCGGTCTACGTGGACGGCGGCCTGGCGTCGAACGGGCCTGCTTGGGTTCTAGACGATCTGCGGGACATGGCCGACGCTAAGATTCCCACGTTTGCATTCCGGCTGCTCGACCCACCGCCGGCAGCGCCGTCAAAGCAATCTAAGAGATGGTGGCTAAGGAGGACGCTGCGGAAGTGTCTCAACGCGGCTCCGAAGGCGTCCTCGCGACGCCCAAAGCTCGGTCCGTTGGCTCGGCGTTTCGTCACTTCTTCGCTCAACAGCCGCTCGGTCTTGGAGGCGCGCAGGATAGACGAGTTTCACCTGATCGAACTCAATGCCCAGCTGAACACGCTAGATTTCGATATCGTCAATGCGAACAAAGCCGCGACGGTGGCGCACGGAGCCCGGGGGGTAGCGGAATATCTGTCTCGGAAGATCGGACCGCGTGACCCCGTCCTAATGGAGCGGGCTCTACGAGCTTTTGCCGGATTAGTAAAAGAGCATACGTATGACGAGGGCGTGGTGCGGGCGTACGTTCTGCAGCCCACTAGCGAGATCGTCGGCCGAGTCGTGTATTCGGCAATGCTGGAGGGCGAAGCAGACGATTCCCTTACAATGAGACTGGACACACGTTCCCAAGCGCTCTGCCTTGCGTTGAGGGAGCCTGTTTTGGTTAGGACGACTTCGCTCCCCACCGCGGACCTAACAAGAAACGCGACGAAATACCTTCATGCGACCCGCCCCCGGGACGTAACGCATATTCTCTGTGTCCCGATATTTCCATCGCATTTCGCGTGGAGCGAAGGAAACACTGAGAATCGTCCGGTACCCTTAGCGGCGCTGTGTTTTGATTTCCGCAGGCCAGGAGGAGAACACATTCTGCTGGATCCCAGAATCGAAGACCTGGTCGCCTCAATTGCGCAAGCCCTTGGAGATTTCTGGACCAGCATGCCGCTGTCTGATGCAGAATGCCTACCTGAGCAGGCGGGAGTGCCCTCACGCGACTGGGTGCAACTCGGCGGTACGGCGGGCTTCTATGTGTCGGACAGAAAGGTACGAGCATGCCCCGAGCCGTCCATTGCCGATCAGATTTCGGCAACGGTGGCGCGTATCGGCGGAGACGCCAAAATCTTTCCAATCGCCACGTTGTCCGATAGGCGCGAGTGGGTCGAGCTGGTGGCTCGTCCGCGTAGAGTCGCGAAGGCCACTCAACCTCCCTGAGCGGACCTCCACTGGATCACGCTGCCGGACGAACTTGGTCGCACACCGACTTTCCGCAAATGGGACTTTGCGAACGTCGGCGGAGGTTTACTGCGCTCCTCCGATCAAACCGATCTCTGCTATCTTTTTGAGCGATCGAACCCCAGCGCGCCTGAGCGTTGATCTCGACACTGCAAGCCCGGTCGCAACCTCTCCAACTGACCGCCCGTTGCGGGCGAGCGACCTCTGCGCGGACGCAATCTTATCTGACGACAACTTCGGAGGTCGTCCGAGCACGGCACCGCGCGACTTGGCAGAAGCCATTCCGGCCCGCGTACGCTCGCTGATGAGCGTGCGCTCGAACTCGGCTAGAGCACCCATTACGTGGAAGAGCAGTCGACCGCCCGCTGTACCGGTGTCGATAGCCTCGGAAAGGGAGCGGAAGGCCACGCCACGCACCTCCAGCTCCGATATCAGCGTGATCAGATGCGAGAGGCTTCGGCCAAGGCGGTCGAGCTTCCAGACGACGAGCGTGTCGCCCTTCTTCAAAACCCCCAGCGTCTCTTCCGATGACGGCCGGTTCGTCCGCGCGCCCGATGCACAATCGGTGAATATCCGTTTGCAGCCGGCGCGATCGAGTGCATCAAACTGGAGAGCCGGGTTCTGCTCGTCCGTCGACACGCGCGCATACCCGATCAACATGCACTCACAAAACCCCAGATTGCGTCCACGCCCGGCCGAGCCAAACGCGATCGTCAGGGCTGTGCATAAGTATCAAAAAGGGTCCTTTTTGCTTCAGACACGCGCCGCAGGTCTCGACTACTCAACTCGCGCGTATTTGCAGCATAACCTGCGCTAACCACGTAGCAACATGCGCTGCACAGAAAAGCACCCTTTTATGAGTATCAAGAGTTCCGCGCATGGAAGCGCAAACGTTCCGAACCAGCACGCCGCAAGGTTCCTGACAGCTATCGAAACGGCTGTGCACGTGGGGTTGCCGCCGAGCGCCCTTGAAGAGATGCGTCGAGAAAATCGCGGGCCAACGTACTACCGGCTCGGTTCTGATGCCGCCGGAAAAATCGTCTATATGCTCGAAGACTTGGATGCTTGGCTGCAGCGAGAGCGTCCGGCGATAAACAGCCCCACTTCACCCTAACGCTCCAGCGCAGGCTCGTGTGTGACCGAACCGAGCCTGCCTATTCCTTTAGGGCAGCCGCATCGAACCGAAAACTATAACTTCCGATCATCGCCGCGGAAAACCAGACAAAACAACGCTTGGCCAAACTTATTATCACGCATACCAGCAAAACAAACTGGGACTCGCTATTGGGAGCGAAACCCCTTAACCCAAGCCTCAACGTCAGCCAGCTTATAAATCACTTTTGATCGACCACCTTTTCCAAGACGGGCGTAGGGGGGACCGCGTTCCTCTTCTCGCATCTTTTCGAGCGTGCGTGTTGACAAGCATAGCATCTTGGCGACTTCAGTAGACGTCATATAAATTGGCAAGACCTATTCCGTTCGTCACCTTCCCCCGATGTCACGTCGCACTCCCCAGCAAAAAAATACTGAACAGCAATATACATTCTGCTACACTTGTAGCAACATTCATTCGTGGTGGTGACAATGCCCAATAGCCCCGAGCTTACAATTGCTGAGCGCAAGCTTGTCGAAGCGCGTGTCGCTTTCAATTTGGACCGCCAGCAACTCCAGACCGCGCTGCTACGGCTGAATGCCGTTGCCGATAGCCACGACCACCTCATCAATACCGCCGATGAGTTTGGCGTCGATCGCGCACTCGAAGGGCTGCTAAAGATTCCAAGTACGTACGGCCTACGGGTGCTCAGCGACAACGAGATTGACGAACTCCGACCGCTGCTCACGCGCGCCTACGAAACGTGCCACCTTGTGGACGCAGCCCTCGCCGAACGCGAGCACCTGCTGATGAGGGTCGATCCCAGCCACGTAAAGGTGATTCAGATCGGCCACGAAGAAGCCTGCCTAGACCCGGAAAGGAGCGTACTCCTGTTCCCGCAAACGCAGCGCTCCGTACAAGAGAGCGCTTGAGCAGGATCGTGACCAATAGGGCATTAGCGCGAGCTTGCGCGGGACCCGCTCTTCGGAAACCCTACTCGGCGTCTCCGGCCACACACAGCCCCGTAGGCCGGCAGACAGTTGCGGGGGGCCCACGTATGCAATCCGGTGGAGGGGGCTGGATTCGAACCAGCGTAGGCGAAGCAGTCGGATCCAGACCGAAAATACATGTATTATCAAACTCCTGCCGTAGCGGACTGCAAATCCACGCGCCCTCCGGGCATTTAACTCTACGCAGTCCTTGCAGATCCAAGAGCCCATTCCGCAACCCTACTTATTTCGTCCGAGGGGGTGGGATTCGACCCCACGAGAGCCTACGGATCCTAACGCATGCTGGCGGAGAGGGTGGGATTTGAACCCACGATACGGCTCGCCAACCTCACGGGAGTCTACGCAAGCTACTGGAGTGGCGGAGCCGGAGGGATTCGAACCCTCGATCCATACTCAAGCCCACTGAATTGTGCGCCCAGCGACGGGACTTGAACCCGCGGCCTCCGGCGTGACAGGCCAGCGTCCCACGTTTACCCCTAACACTGGCACAGCTACGCCATTCATCCTCCTCAAACCCTCAAGCGGAGAGTGCCGCCAGCAACTGCACAGCGTCCGGAGGAGTAGTGCGCACGGTTTCGACACCCTCCGCAAGCGCTTATACTCATACCAAAAGCCTCTCTGATTGGCCCATGAACAGGCTCTGTTTTTCTGAATTCATCGCACCGAACGCCTCATCAAAAAAGCCTCCCAAATCTTTGATAGAAGGCGCTCGCACGAACAAAACGCGCTTCGCCAGGTATTTGAGACATTTGCTCCGTTTTTTGCGAATTTGGCCATTCGTGTTTCCACCGCACTGAACTTTGGATGCGTATTGCGGGCCATCCATTCGACAACGGCACTTCGGCTGTAGACGACCTTGGCGTTTTGACAGTCTCCAAGGCGCGTGTAAGGGGGGCCCTTACCACTAACTCTCAGTCCCTCCTGAGTCCGCGGCGATACGCGCATCCATTTCGCCAACTCTTTGGTCGTCAAAAACTCCGTATCTGCGTTCATTTCCTGTGTCATCTTTCCTCTCCATTTGTCCGTCGTGGAGACCTTTTCAGCGCAAGTTCGCCCCCGGTTCAAGCGCGTTTTAAACGCTCGAGGGGTACAGCGAACCTGAGAGGAATTGCGCGGGGCTAAGCGGATATCACGTTTTTGTTACGACCTTCGCCAATCGAGAAACGCGACGACCGATCGTCGAATGAATGCCGACGACGAGCAGCCTCGCATCCGGCATTCACACATCACGCGTGGCGTCGTCTGTCCGTAGCAAATTGGCACCTGCCACCTCGACGAAGAATTGATCGTCAGCGGGCAAATCCGAAAACTTCAACAGGCTGTGGCGTATAGATCCGCCCTGCGCGGAGCCCGAATGGCCACGCCCATGCGCCACCCCAAATGGAGGGGACCGACGCCGCCGCCGCGTCTGCGGTGAGCCTAAGAGGGCGTAATCGTACGCTCAGATTATGAAAGTTGCGCAGTTCCAACTCCTCCAGCCATGCTCGTCTGAAGGCCGGATTAGAGTTCTTGCCAGTAGGAACGACAATCCAAACCCTGACACGCGAAATGGAGGACCAGAGATGGCGACGCAGGAAGAACCGATACTGAGAATGCTCACGCCCGCAGAACTCGCAAAGGCCCTGCGGCTGACAGAGCGCACACTTGAGAACTGGCGGCTCCGCGGCTACGGACCTCCCTACCACCGCCTAGGCAGCCAAGCTCACTACAAGGTGGTCTATAACTGGCGCGCTGTGGAAGATTGGCTAGGCCAGCGCAGGGCAGAACAAAATGCGCGTCCTCGATGACGAGGCGTTAGGTGTTCGCCCAGCGCATTCCATTCCAAGCAGGGACATCCGGATGATGCTGCGCATTATCGCGGCCATCGTTACCTACGAAGGCCAAGCTTATCTGCCCCTGCTGAACAGGCTAAAGCGGGAGTACGACGCTACTCGTCAAAGCGACCCTTCCGACTACGCCCGCCAGATTCTCAACGAGCTTGCTGACTAGCGCACACTGCAGGTGAGAGACAACTAGCTGAGCACGGCGTCGTATTCAGACTGTCGCTGCAGAGACTGCACCGAGGCCGCCTAGCGCACCTTGAGTCCTCTAACAGGCACCAGACCTCCGCCGCCTCGTGTAGCCTTAGATTGCGCCTCTTCAAATTGTTGAGTTTGACGACGTTGGGGGGGCCTAGTGGTCCGCTGGGCCGCTCGAATATGCAAAGCAAAGCCCCGAACCGCTCTCACCACCCCTCACGCATCCAAGCATCAAGGTCGCGCGACGACAAAACTCTTTCTGCGTACTCCCAGTCCAGCCCCTCATCATCAGCGACATCGCGCATGTAACGAAGCTCCATGGGCGGTCTGACAGTCTCAACACGTTGCGAGAAGTGGCGCACCGCTTCGCGATCCTTCATGATCGCGTCGATCCAATCATCTTCAAACCCATCGGGCAATTGCCCCAGCACCGAGAAAATATCTCCAAATCGATCCGACAGTGCGGCATAGACTTCATCCTCTACAGTCCCCGCATAGCGCAAGCTCAACACTCGGATCTCATCTCGGCTCTGACCAATGCGCTGAACTCGGCCTTTCCTCTGCTCTAAGCGCGACGGGTTCCATGGCAGATCAACGTTGACCTGCGCTCCCAGCTTTTGAAGGTTAAGCCCCTCGCAGGCGGCGTCCGTCGCGCACACCAGTCGAATATTACCGCTCTGGATAGCTTCCTTGATCTGCTCGCGGCCTGCAGAGCGGCGTTCGTTGCCTTGCTGAATAAACGACGCCGATCCGCCTGCGTAGACGGCAATTGGCTCGGCGGGGAACTCCGCGCATAGCGCTTCCGCCACCCAGGCTGCCGTTGTTAGGTATTGGCTGAAGATGATTGCGCCATTCTTCTCGAGCCACTTCTGCTCCTTCAGGTAATGCAGTATAACCTTCACCTTCGGATCGATGTCGCGGCCGTCAACAACTGATGCCAAGTTCCGCTCGATCTCACGAAGCAGGTGCAGTTCTTCGCCTTCCGGAGCTGGCGTGTCGTCCCGCACCGGCCCTTCGTCGCCGCGCTCTTCCTCGGGAACACCGGCCCCTTCTAGCCTATCCAGTAGGTGGCGCGCAGTCTCCAGGCCGGCTCGCGCCGAAGAGCCTATCCGCCGCAACAGGATGGTTCTGAGAAACCCAGCACCAGGCTGGCGAGCCGCGTAGAGCTTGCTGAACTGCTCCGCAGCCTCGTAAGCCGCGGTGAACGCCAGTCCCATAACCAATCCCTGCTTCTCGAACAGGTTCGCCGGCAACCCGTCTGAGGTTCTCGGGTGAGTTACGACAGCGATCGGCTTGAGAAGTCCCTTTTCTTCCAGCATGGGTCGCGTCCTGCGCACGACGCGGCGCACGATTGGGTTATGCTGCTGGGCGAGCACCGTGAAGTCGTCGCTCAAGTCATTCTTGATGGCCGGACCGAGTTCGTCGAACCGCGGACCGGTGACTTGCTCCGCCGGGATCGCGAAGTCATCGCGCACATTCCGGAAAATGCGGTGCTCGTTGGCCGGCGGCAGCGGATTGCGGAAAAGCGCCCATCGGCCAGTCTCGCTCTGAGGCCACGGGCGCTGGCCGCTGAGATACTGGATCGACGTGTCTTTCCACCAATCCCCACCGGCAAAGGGTGAGCCCAGGACGTGCGGAGCCCCTTGCCCGATCGCCGCCATGAGGTCCCAAAGCTCGACAGCATCGAGCTGGATCGGCGTTGCTGTCCCAAGCAGCACGCTGCCGGCATTGCGAGAGACCTGATGCAGGAACTTCATCAGATTGTTCTGGCTGGCGTCTACTTCGCCCTCGCGGGGTTGCCGGCGAGTTCGGGCCTTATGGGCTTCGTCGAGGATCACGACGCCGAAAGATTTCCTCGCCAGAGCACCACGTTCACCCTCATCGTCGCCATTGACGATCAGACCGGTCGAGACAATCCCCATCCGCCAGGGGCACTTGGCAACTAGCGTCGGATCACCTTTCTGAGTGAGGGCCCGCTTCTCGCCATCGAGCCAGCATTTCTTTTGCGTGGACCAGACCGCTGCGGGGACACCGAGTTTGTCCTCCAATTCCTCCTGCCACTGCCAGATCAGCGTCGATGGCGCGAGGATCAACACCGGGCAATTGTCCAGCATCGACAGCACGAGCGCGGCCGCTGCCATCGACAGGGTCTTGCCGAGACCGACATCATCCGCGATCAAGTACCGGGCACTGCCGTGGAGCTGGAAATCCTCGACGCACGTCTCGACAAAGCGCTTCTGCCAAGGACGCAGGATCTGCCCGGCTTTGTAGATTGGCCGGTCGGCGAGGATCGCTTCGGTCGGCACCGCACCCTTGCCGGCGTCGCGAGCCTCTTCGATGGAGCGGTATTCGCCCCGCTTCGCCATGGCTCCAACGTGCTGGACCACAGCATCCGGAAGGTCGATGCCCTGATCCCAGAAGTAGTTGAACTCGTCTCGGACCCACTGCGCGGCAAGCGGATCGTCGTCAGCCCAGAGGATCTCGTAGGCGTGCCTCAAACCGGAGGCGCTGTCGTTCAAGCTGCCAACGAACGAGTGCTGTCGTCCATCCGCGTGCTCTATCACCCCGGCCTTCCCGTGGACGAACACATTGTCGCCATCGCGCGGAATGACGCGGACCTTCATCTTGCCCGAGGCAAGCAAGTTGTGCAGGCGCTTGTAGCGTTCGCGAGCCAGCAGAACATCGATGCCGTGTTCGTTGGCTTGCCAGCTCGAGACGAGCGTCCGCGCCACCGACGCGGCGCCTTCGCGAGCGGCGCGCGCCACCTTCACATCGTGCGGATCGAGATCGCCATTGCAGACGAGGCGGATCTCATCGACCGTATCTAGCGCCTCGCCGACGACTTCGAGCAGGGAGGAGCGGAAGTATCCGGCTATGCGGAGATAGCGCTTTGCGCCTGTAAGCCGGTTGGACAGCACGTCCCCAAGCGCATGGCCGCGAGACGAATAGCGCTCGATCGCCATGGTGTCACACCCGATCCACCTTGAGCGCTTCGGCGAGTTCGTGCGCCGCAGCGCTCTCCTGCGGTCGGGTCTTTTTAGTCTTTGCTGAGATGTACTCGGCGAGGCCGATCAGCCGTTGACGCCGCTGCCAGTAGTCGACCGGGTACTCGGTGCGTAGCATCATAAGACCAACCTTGGGATCTTCCTTCTCGATGGTCTTCCAGATCGCAAACAGCACCTTGCGCATCGGCGTTTTGGCAAACCCGTCGCCGTCCAGCATGCGGCCCTTGAAATGCTCGGCACCAGCCAACGCAGCGGCGTTCGCGGCCGTGGACGCCATAAGGTCGGTGTAGTCGGCGTAGGAGAAACTCTTCGCGAAGTTCTGGAAGTCGGCGACCTTGGGTTCGCCCTTGGCCTCCATGTCAAGCATGCGGACATAGAAGCGCGACGGCGGGTCGAGATCGCGCCAAGCGTCGCGCGGGAAGCCCTCCGGCACTAGGGTCGTGTTGGCGACGGAGGCCGCATAGTCCACGAGATCGCGGATCATCGACCGCTCACCCTTTTCGAGCTTGCGGTAGAGATCGCGGTCGATCGTCTGGCGATCGATGGTCGAGTAGGATGTCACGACCTGAAGCGCGGCGGCGTAGGCCGCGAGCGTCAGGTCACCGTCGGTATAGAGCGTCTCGCCTTGCCAGTCCTCATCGAGAGCGGTGAGGCGGTCGAGCTGGGCTTTCACGGCGTCCTCGATCTCGGACTCGATCTCCATCCGACGTGCGTTGGACTGTCCGAGACGCTTGCGCAAGACGAGGCAGATTGTGCCCTGGACGTAGTTGCCTTCCTTAAGTGCGCTTTGCGTCTCGGTGACGATGTTCCAGGCGCCTGTGACTCGAAGGCCGGCTGCCCATAGAATAGCACCGAGATCGGCCCACACGCCTGCATCCTGGTGCGTGAACATGACGACCTGCATGCCGTTGTCCGGCATATGGCGTGTCATCGCCGCGTAGGCATCGACCATAGCGCGGCGGAAGTCTTCATCCTTGCCTTTAATCGCTCGAGCGCGCTGCGAGTCCCAAGTCCACTTGTCGAAAGGCGGCGGCGGATTCTTTCTCAGCCACGCAATAAAGAACTCCGTGATCTCGTCGTACTGAACTGCATCTGCGTACGGCGGATCTGAAATCAGAAAATCAGATTCGTGCGCGTACCCTCTAGCGTCATTGCAATCTACCAAAGGCACAGCAGGCAAAGATACGGCTCGCTTCACTTCGAGATACTGATCAAGGGCTGCAAAGGATCTAACCCCATAGTTAAGCATTGGGTTCAGAGCTTGGTTATAAAATATATTCTCTATTTTCTCGCTCAGTCCACCGGTTGTGCCTGGCGTTCTCTGAAGCGAGCGCCAACGCGCGAGCTTAGTCTCAGAATCGAGTGCCTTACACAATGTAAGTAAATGGAAGGCAGCATGATCGGAGTTGTCACTCTTCCGACTTGCAGATATCCAATAAGCATTGATTAAGATATGTCGCGGGGGGAACAAGTGATGCCAGTGCGTCCAGCCGCGTGTGCGGATCGGCTCGTCTGTCTTTTCTCCTGGCTCGATCAATAAATCAGGTACAAGGCCATCGCGCTGCCACTGGCCCAGGCGGGCGCGAACCAACTCGTCCACGCTCTGCTCTCGTTTCAAATCCTCCGATCCGACACCAGCAAAGAACGTCTCTTCACGGCCCTTCCCGAGTGTCTTCTTCGTAATCCATTGAATGCAATAGAGGCGTTCCTGATAGATATCGTCGGCACGAGGCGCGAAATCGCCTACCTCCCAGCGACGGAGTCGATTATGTGTATTTCCTCGCTCGTCCTTGTAATCACCCCGAATTGTTTTGAGGTCGACGCCAGAACGCTCCGGATTCATTGGATGCACTAGACGGCCATCTCGCACGGTCCCTTTTGCCGCCTCTGCCATCTCCTCGGGGCTGGCCCCCTGTACGATTTCAATATCGTACCGCTTATTATGTTCATCTGAAATTAGGCGGGCACATACGCGTCGATGATGTGAAACAACCCATGACGGTGCCATCGGCACCATCCAGCCTGTCTTGGGGCAGCGGGTTTCCAGGCAGTAGAGAAACGCCTTCGCCCGGTTCCCATCCTCATCATGCTCGATGCCGAGTTTGGTGATCTCGGCGTCCACGGCCTCGGCAACGGCCTTCTGCGCTGCTTCCATCTCCCCCCGCCGCTCCTTCGACGCACCAATGATGTTGAACGCGCCCCACGTCAGCATGCAGGCAATGGGGTTCAGGTCGGAGGCGTAGACATCGCAGCCGATACGTGCAGCCTCGAACGGTATCGAGCCGCCGCCACAAAACGTGTCGGCCACTTTCGGCCGACGTCCGAAGCGCGCGATACCCAACTGCTCCACTAGCTCCGGTATGCTGTGGGCATCGGTTCCTAGGTGGGCATTTACTTCCGGCCAGATCGGCGCGTACGCTTCGTCCTCCAGCTCCTCGGGCCTCAGGCAATACTTGATGCGCCGCTCATAGGGGATCGTGGGAAACCACTCGGTCACGATCCGATCGATCGTTTCCCAATCGAGCCGCTGCAGCCATTTGGGCTTGCCGCTGTCACCCGAGACGTACTTGGCAATGCCGGGCCAATCCGGATCAATATCGGAAGCCTTGAGGTCCTTAACGCGCCGCGCGAGGCCCGCATCATCCATCGCCATTAGCTTTAGGAATATGTCGAGATCCTTGGCCGGATCGTCCGTCGCTGGCAACAAGCAGCCGAGCACGACCGCGCGCACGAGCACGAGCGGCTTGCGGCCTTTCCAGTATGAGCCGAGGGCCGTCAGCGTTTGCCCCGCGCCCGCCTTCCTCTCCTTGTAGGCTTCAGCCGACAGCCGCCCTACCGGAAACTGCCGCTCTATGAAGGATGGCGCATCCTTCAGCGCGAACGGCACCAAACCAACCGGTGGATCGATCTTCTGCGGTTTCGCCATGTCGTCTCCAATTGCAGCGCGACGACCTCAAGCAGCTTTTGATCTGCCGTTCGCGAACTTGAACCCAGGCGCGTCGTCTGCCTTGGATTTTTTGCTGCCGCGCGGCTTCGCTTTCTTGGTCTTTGCGTTGCCCTTCGCGGCTTTCGCCTTGGGCTCAACGAATTCGTCGTTCTTCTGCGGTGCCAGCGTGCCGCGCCCGACCACAGCAGCCAGATGGAATGCATCCTTGCGGGTGCCAAAGCACAATGCATCGCGCAACGCATTGCGCCATCCCATCCCCACCTGATGGGCTAGGCCAGTCGCCGCAGCCGTCATCGTGTAGAGCCACCAGCGCTCTTCAGGCTTGAGACCTAGCCAGTTGCGAATCGCGACTGCTGTTTCTTCCTCCGAGACACTTTCCTGCTCGATTGCCCACAACAGCACTAGCAGCTCCTTGCCAAGTAGGCGCTGCACAGCCGTTTCATCTACGCCCCAGCGGCCAGCGGGCTTGTCGTCCGACTTCAGCCGTCGATTGAGCTCAGCGCGCACCTCGCCTGACACTGCATCCCACGTCGCCCGCGGCACCTCGCAGCGCAGGATGGTTTCCGGCGCCCATTCGCACTCGCCCGCCTCAGGCGACCGGCCGAATACCTCGAACACCTGCGCCTTCGCACGCTTGCCCTTAGAGAGGCGCACGAGAAAGGCGTGCTCCCGGTAGATGTCTGCGCAGTCGAACCCTGCGCCGCTATTTTTAGCCATTCCCAAACGCCTCCGTCGGACTGATGACGGTGTTACTCATCCTGATTGAATGTCACGCGCTCAAAATCCTCGCCCAGCAGATCGCAGAAGCCACTTAGCTCTCGCCCGGACGGGAAAGTCACACTGTCCAGACGCAGCTTGACGGTTGGCGAGTCCGCTTTTAGTTGATCAGCCAGCTTCTTGACCAGCTCGTCGAGGTCGCTGCCGCTAACACCAACATCCCGGCCCAAGCGCAAGTCGATGAAATCTGCCTCCGAACGCCCGCCGTTCAACTCGACCTTTCCGCCAAACACTACCGCCCCAGGGGTCTTGGCCAGCCGGTCAAGCGCCGAGAACGCTTGCGCCGTTTCCTTCGGCTCGATTCTGGATGTGAGTGTGGCAGGTGCATCCGGCTTCAACGCGGGGCGGGTCGGGGTATAGCTCCCACCTGCTCCATCGGCGAGGCCAGTAAGCGGCGCCGTCTCCTCCGGCGAGAACTGCCCTGCGATCTCGGCCACCACGCGGAGCTTCGACGAGCCAATTGGGGCGTCAATTTCCATCGACTGGAGAGGTGCCGAAAGCTTTGGGTCCGAACCGTCGAAGGTGGCGCGGACGATCGCGGATCGCGGCGATGCCAGAAACTTGACGCGGTGTCCGCCCGAGACGCGCTTGATATCCGGCCTCACACGAATCGGCGCGCGCCATTCGTAAGGATCGCCGGTCTTGTTCTTGCCCGAGCTGTCAACTGCCAGGAACCACGCCGCGGCTGCGTCGGTCTCATAGACGCGGCCATCAAGCTTCACCGCAGTCGCTGAGTCTGGCGGTCCGCTCTCGGATACGTAGACAATATCAGCGTCCTCCGGCGTCACGTTGACAATGAAACGGCCCGTGTCCAGCGGATTCGGGCCGAAGTCATCGAGGCGCGCATCTACCCGCGTTTTCTTCTCCCACTTCTTGGCGATCAGGCCTTGATGCTCGCGCCAGAAACTGCGCTGTGTCGCCGCCTTGATCAGTGCTTCCAGGCCGCCACGCGGCAACCAGAACCAGCCCGACCGTGCGGCGGCATTTCGCTTCAGCGAACCGGACTGAACCGCGTTGGCATCGAAAAGGATTTCCTCAGCATCGAGTCGTAGCGTCTCGAACTGCTCCTCAAACTTCTCGGTCGGCACGTACTTCCCGCGCTTGGCAAGCGTCTCGATGATTTGCTGCTCACCCGAATAGTCGTTGCGATCGAACTCCATCCGGAAATCGTCGACCTTACGCAACTGCTTGCCCGTCGGGAACATGATGGTCTTGAATGTCTCCCTGAGCGCGCTCGTGAAGCCGTTGGCTTCGCGACTCTCGACCGTTCGGACCTCCTCCATCTGCGGAGAGCTATCGCCGTGTTGCGACTTGATCCGCTCCTTGACCTTGTCGATTGCTCGCATGCGGCGAGCACTCGTGCGCAGCGTCGATACCGCATTCGGATCTGCAGTCAGGACCAGCATACGGTTCTGCGCATCTTGCTTCCTCCACCAGTCGTCGAAATCCTTCGGCAGCTGCTCTGCGGCACGCTCTAGGATGATCAGCGTGGGGCGCTCGTCATCGAGCTCAATCTCATCCAACGCTGGCAAGATAGCCATCTTATCCGAATACAGGTTCCCGGTGCGCGGCTTGAAGACCTCTTTCAGCTTGTCGCGAAGGGCCTGATCGACCTGCTCGTCAGCAATATTGGACGCAATCTCGGTGATCTCGGCCGTGACATTTGCCGTTTGCCCGAAGAAGATGCGCTGATCGACGCTCTGAAACAGATACCACGCCTGTCCCTGCAGCCGGCCGAGCGCCGCCTTGATCTCGGAGACCTCAAGCAGAGGATCTACCAGGGCCTCAATCAACTCGCCGTCCGTCAACCCCCGCAGTGGTGTCTCGGCAGATGAAAGCGAGGATGCCAGCAGGATCTTGGCAACCGACGAAGCCGTCGTGTTTCTGTCCAATTTGTCGATGCGCTCCGCTAACGCATCGCCTCGGCTCGCCACGTCGCGTGCAATCGCATTGACGTACTTGTCGTTGATCTTGCGCAGCTCTTCCAGCGTCGCTTGATCATTGAAATCGAGATGCTGCAAACCGACTAAGAAGACGTTGCCGTCACTCGCCAGTGCGCCACGCACCGCCAGCCTCAGGAGTCGGATCAACGCTCGGGTCTTCTGGTAGCCTCGGTTCTCCGAAAAGCGCGCTACAATATCGCGGATCGACGGATGGAACGGGTAAGTCTCCCGTATCAGGCCGACGACGGCCTCGGGCGTCGAGGCGATGGTATCGACCCGCTTGGCCTTCTGCAGCGCGCCGACATAGGCCTGAGCGACCTCGTCGATGCGATCCGCCGTTGGGAGCGCGTCGAACAACCGCTTCCTGACGATCGCAAACACTTCGCTGGTGTTCTGCTGGACTGGAGTAATCGGCGCGGCATTGCGGTCGTAGTGCTTGCTCAAGCTCTCGATCAGCGTCCTCAACTGCCCGGATCCGTCGAGATATACATCATCCTTCAAATTGGTGACGACTACGCAGGCCCGCGGGCAGCGCTCAAGCGCGTTGAACAACCTCTCAAGCGCACCGATTGTCAGGTCACCCAGCGTCGTGTTGCCGACCGGCTCGCCTTGCGCCATCTGCAGGTAGCTCGGCAGCTCGTCCAAAAGGACAAGCACAGGCTCGTCACCGAGAACGGCAGCCCACTCATCGACCCCTGGCGTCCGCGCTCCGTTGCGCCAGAACGGCGCCATGACATCCGCGCGCCCCATCTTCTCCGCGATGTGCCCCCATAGCAAACTTTCGGGATTTTGGTGGCCACTGAAGATGACGACTTTGGCTGCGCCAAATGCGGCCCCCGCATCCGAGCCTGGAAAGACTTGGCTGCGCAACGCCGGATCGGCTGCCAGTAGACCAAACGCAATGAGGCTGTGCGTCTTGCCACCGCCCATAGCTTGCGTGAGATAGAATGAACCCTCATCGCTGCGACCAGACAGCCGTTCGAAGCCGCGTTCAACGAGGCGTCTCAATCCATCAGTGAAATGGTTTCTCTTGAAGAACTCCCCGCCATTCTTCGAAAGCTCGGCGAAGCTCTCCAGCTGTGCAACCTGCTCGACCAGGCTCTCACTCGTGATGATCGGGCTCGGCTTGCATAGCTGCTTCACTGTGGCAATAGGCATAGGGTTTCCTGCAATCTCTTTTACCCAGCATTTTTAGCGCGAAGCACTTCCCACATGCCACAGCGATAGCAACGTAAGCAGCGTGGCGCATCCCTGCACAACGGTTCTCCACACTCGGCCCTAGCGCGCCGCCTAGATCGGCCCGCGCTGCGGCGAGGAAATGAGAATTGGCTGACTGGCTATCTCAAGCTTGCAGATCAAATCGCATCGACTCACGTGACACCGGCCGGCTGCGGGCGTTTCTCACTGGCCCTGAGCTTGCGGGTCGTCAGCTCCTGGGTAAATTAGTGGCAAGATTGGCTGAGCGACACTTCGCTTTCGGCCACGGAACACCGGTTTGTCGGTTAAACTATCGAGCGGAGTCGTGAAGCCTTGACAAATGATCCGCTCCTCGATCTGCAAAAAACCTACGCCACCATCCTGACGGCGGCACGTGAGAAACGCTTCATCAGCTACGGCGACCTCGCCGCCGCAAATGATGCACCTTGGACGCGCATCAGGCACTTGATTCCGCAGCTGCTCGGCCAACTCGTCACAGTTGCCTACGAACAGGGATGGCCAATCCTCAGTTCGATAGTCGTCAATAAGGAAGACGTACAAGCCGGCGTTCTTCGGGGATCTGCGCGCGATGGCTTTCTTTCCGCTGTCCGGTCGGTTGGCCTTGAGGTTGAAGACCCAGACGAATTCATCAAGGACCAGCAGCGCAAACTGTTCGACTGGGCGCCCGCGGCACCTGACATCCTGCCCGTGGGCTCAGCCGACAACCTAACTGCGACAGCGGGAGGCCCGCGATTTGTTCACTACTTCGGGCCTGTTCTCGACGCATTGCGTGATCTTGGCGGCGTGGCAAAGCCGAAGGATGTCTACGCATGGATCATCAACCAGCTGCCCGTGCCGGAGAGCGAGACGAACGCGGTGACCAAAGGCGGGCAGCCGAAGTTCGAGAACAAGGTCGGATGGGCGCGCTTCTATCTCGCCCGGGCGGGCCTAATCGATGACCGCAAGCGCGGCATCTGGGCACTGACGCCGGAAGGCCAAGCGGCCAAGCTCGACCACGCACAGGCACTTACCTTATTCAAGCAAGTCCATGCGCGTTTTCCGCGCGAGGACGCAGAAGAAGAGGAGCCCCCGCCACCCACCAGCGTAGCCGCGGAATTGTTCGACGACCCGTCGCGTCAGTTCTGGCTCGCCGGTGCGGCGTGGGCGGAGGGCGACCAGACGGAACGCTTTCTTCGGGAGGGTATCTGGCAGGACGGATACGATAAAAAGTTCACCGACAAAGTCCGCAAGATCAGACCCGGCGATCGCATCGCAATCAAGTCATCGTTCGTGCGGCGCCACAATCTGCCGTTTACCGCGGGCGGTAAGTCTGTATCGGCGATGCGCATCAAGGCAATCGGCACGGTCACCGAGAACCTTGAAGATGGGAGGACGGTTCGCGTCGACTGGAATGCAGTGAGCCCACCCCGCGACTGGTACTTCTATACTTACCGAACCACTCTGAATGAGGCCGATCCCAATGATCGGCTCGCCCGCCAGCTCATCCTGTTTGCTTTTGCCAATGCGCCGCAAGACTACCCGTTCTGGCTGAACCAGCCTTACTTCGCCGGTAAGTACTGCAATGATCCGAAAGCGGCAACGTTGGAGGCATTCTTCGGCGACGGCGACGAGGAAGAGCGGCTGTCCGAACAGGAGGCCGCGCCGAGCTACACGGCCGATAGTATTGTTGAAGACGGTTGCTTTCTTTCGCTTGCAGCTATCGGCAACATCCTGCAGCGCCTCGCTGACAAGAAGAACGTTATCCTTCAAGGCCCACCCGGGACCGGCAAAACATGGCTTGCCAGAAGGCTTGGATACGCGCTCATCGGAACGCGCGACCGCAAGACGATTCAGGACCGTCTTCGCGTCGTGCAATTTCATCCGTCGCTTTCCTACGAGGACTTCGTGCGCGGCTGGCGGCCTGATCGCGGCGGCGGTCTCTCTTTGATTGACGGAATATTCCTGGAGGCGGTACAGGCGGCCGCTGCGGAACCTGACCGGGCTTACGTCCTTATCGTGGAGGAAATCAACCGCGGAAACCCGGCGCAGGTCTTCGGAGAAATGCTCACGCTTCTGGAAGAGAGCAAGCGCCGTCCCGAGGAGGCTCTCGAACTGTCCTACCGCCGTACCGATGGCGAGCGCATTTACATTCCGCCGAATCTTCACGTCATCGGCACAATGAATATCGCTGACCGCTCTCTCGCCCTAGTCGATCTCGCGCTGCGGCGGCGCTTTGCCTTCATCACGCTCGAGCCTACGCTCAACGAGGCATGGCGTGCGTGGTGCACGAAGCGTTGCGGTTTTGACGCTGCTTTTCTATCGCTTCTTGAGGCGCGCCTCACGGCGCTCAACAGCGAGATTTCCGAGGATCGCTCGCTGGGAAGCCAATTCCGCATCGGCCACAGTTTTTTGACTCCAGCGGACGGCGCAGTGATTGGCGATCACAAAGCTTGGTATCGAAATGTCGTCGAGACCGAGATCAGGCCCCTCCTTAATGAATACTGGTTCGATGCGCCTGAGAAGGCGCAGCAGGCGGCCACCCGCCTTCTTGCAGACCTCTCGGGATGACTACCGCCGAACCCGCCCATAAAGAAGCCGTTTCTGCTGTCGGCCGCATTCCCGTCCGCAACCTCTGGCTTCTCGCCCTGTACGCATCTGATCTCGCCCGGTTTCTCAACCGTTTCGACGCCGCCGTCGAAAGCTCTCCCAATCTTCCCGACCTCATTGGAAGATTGCTTTGCCAAGCCGTCGAGACGAGGCTTCGCCGCAATCTCAGCTTTGGCTACCGCCGGCGCAACGCGCTCCTCTCTCGGGTAAAGGGCCGCATCGATGTGCTGGCCACACATTCCGGCGACCTACTTCGCCAGGGCCGCGTTGCCTGCAGGTTCGAAGACCTCACGATCGACACGACCCGTAACCGGCTGGTCCGTTCCGCTCTTGACGCAATCGCCACTCGGCTGAGCGACCCGGCGCTTTCGCACCGCTGCCGCACTCTTGCAGACAACCTTCGCTTCCTCGGCGTTATCGGCATTCGTCCTTCGCGCGGCGAGATTGCGCAGGACCAGATCGGCAGGCATGACGCCAGCGACACGTTCATGATGGCAGTTGCGAAGCTCGTATTTGATCTGGTCCTGCCTACGGAAGAAGAGGGTACAACCAGGCTCACATCAATTCAGCGCGAAGAGGCTGCCGTCCGAAGGCTGTTCGAGAAGGCCGTCGCGAACTTTCTCACTCTCGAGCTTCCCCCCGCCGAATGTTGGAAGGTATCGCCAGGCAAGTGGCTCCGATGGCAGACAGAGTTTGCCACGCCTGGCATTCCCGCCGTCTTCCCACAGATGAAAACCGATATCGTGCTGGAGAGTCCCTCACAGCGACGCAGAATAGTCATCGACACTAAATTTACCAGCATCTTCACGCACTCGGAATATCGCGAGCAGGTACTAAAAAGTGCCTATATCTATCAAATGTATGCCTACCTGCGATCGCAGAGTGGCGGTGGCAATCCGATGTTGGATGCGGCTGAGGGCGTTCTTTTGCACCCGACTTTCGATGCTAGCGTCGACGAGACCGTCCGCATTCAGGGGCATGCTATCAGGTTCGTCACCATCGACCTCAAGCTCCCGACGCCGATGATCCTCGATACGCTGCGTTCTCTCACTCGGCTTCCGCCTGATCGTTGCATCTGAAGTGCTGGTTATAAGCGGACGGGGCCGCTCATCGGACGATTCCTCCGCTCGGACTTTCGCTATGGGCCAGGTAGGCACTCGCCGGTCTTGGACCAACAGAGTATAGCGGCGGGCTTGCAATTGCCCACTTGCATCGACCGCGAAAGCAGCACTACAAATACGTCTGCAAACAGCGGCTTTTTGGCATGCTGGTTGCAGAATACGTTGACCGTTGAACCCGACGGACTGATAAAACGGCCTTTTAGATCAAGACCTTTGGCTCTTCGGCTAAGTGTCCCTCTTGCGGCACCATTCAGCTGAACGCCGGTTTCCCTACAAATCGACGATCTTGACCGTCCGGCTGCGCGCCCATCGCGCGCCTGTGGGAAGAGCGCCGTCTACGGCGGCCGGCCAGCCCGCCCGTTCGCCGGAGCTACAGCCGAGGCCAGGCGCCGCTACGCCCAGGCGTTTCTTCGTTTCTTCCCCGCCGCGACACCGGACAGGCTTCCCTCGTCCATATACCGCCGTCGCCCAGCTCCAGCCCCACGCTACGACCGCCGGCTACCCATTGGGAAGGATTCTTCACCCACCATCGCCATACTCCGCACCGAGCGGCTCTGAACGCGAGCACCCCGGACCGCGCGAGCTCGGAAGCCTGATCGGCCGCCAGCCATCCACTGAGAACGATAAAAGAGCCCGGTCGCTCACCGGCAGTCGGAGATACCATGTGCCGCTTCTGCATTGGAACAATCTTCACCAACCGGAGCCTCTACGCCGGCTGGCCCAGCGCGTCGCCTCCGCGAACGCTGCATAGCCATCCTTCCCGGCGCAACTTCATGGCCTTGGCCGGTGCAGCAGCGGGCGCCACGGGGCTCGGCATAGCAGCGCCCGGACGCGCACACGCGCAGGATAGAAACGGCGCCGACATCATCTTCAAGGGCGGCACGGTCATCCCCATGGCGTCGTCAGGGCCGAAGAGGGCCGAGGCGATCGCGCTGCGCGGGGGCAAGATCGTTGCGGCCGGCGCGGCATCCGATCTCTCCGGATTGGAGACCGCGAATACGAAGATCATCGACCTCGACGGAGGCACGCTACTGCCCGGCTTCATCGACCCCCACCAGCACAGCTGCTTCGTCGCACTGTTCTCCGAGCTGCTCACCGACGTGGGCTACACGACCTACCCAACGCGCGCCGACCTCATCGCGGGCCTCAAGGCGCTCGACGCCAAGCTGAAGCCCGGCGAGTGGCTTCTCGCTTACAACTTCGACAACCTGCTGCAAGGCGGCGACCTGTCGATGGCCGAGCTCGACGGCGTGTCGAAGGACCGGCCGATCATGATCTGGTACATCAACATGCACGACGGGGCGGCCAACTCGGCTGCCTTCAAGATCGCGCAGATCCCCGACGACGTCGGCATCCTCCCCGGCGGCGGACACTTCGGCCGCGGTCCCGATGGCAAGCTCAATGGCCTCATCTACGAAGAGAGCGCCATGCTGAAGTTCGTCACGCACGCGCTACCGAAAATCACCCCGGAGATGTTTGAAAAGGCGCTCGCCGATTACTTCAAAATGAGCGCCACGCTCGGCAACACCGCGACGCACGAGCCCGGCACGATACAGCCGGATTGGATCGAAGGTCTCGTCAAGCTCACAGCCCGCGGCACGGGCCGGTTGAGCGCCAGTCTCATGTACGAGCAAATGAACGCGGGCGACGCCTATAGGGATTACGGCCGGGGCGCCAAAGCTTCACTGTTCCCCAACTCGCGTTTCTCCCTGTACGGCATCAAGATCATCGGCGACGGATCGAACCAAACGGAAACCGGCGCCCAGACCCTGCCCTACATCGGCACCGACAAGAAAGGCACGCCCAACTTTTCGCCCAGCGACCTGAAAAGCATGGTCGCAGCCGTGAAGGAGGCTGGCTGGCCGGTGCAGATCCACTGCAACGGCGATGCCACCATCGACTATGCCCTCGATGCCATCGAAGCGGCCTACGGCGCCAATCCGCCGACGGGCATCAATCGCATCGAGCATTCCACCATGGCCCGGCCCGACCAGATCAAGCGCATGAAGACGCTGGGCGTCGAGCCGAGCTTTCTGATGAACCACGTGTTCTTCTATGGCGCCGCCTATCGCGACCAGATTTTCGGCCCCGAGCGCGCAGCTTTTATGGATCCCGCCGGCGCCTGCGTGCAGGAAGGCGTGCCCTTCACACTGCACACCGATGGACCCTGCTCGCCGCTTGGCGCGTTGCGTCTCGTTCAAACAGCCGTGACCAGGCGCTGCGCCATCGACAACTCCATCATCGGCGCCGATCAGGCAATTGCCGTCGAGGAGGCGATCCGCGCGGTGACATCTGCCGCCGCCGCCCAGATCGGACAGGCCGACCGCATCGGGACGCTCGAGGCGGGGAAGGAGGCAGACCTGGTGGTTCTCGAGGAGGACCCCTTCAAGGTTGCGCCCGACAAGATCATGGACATCAAGGTTTCGCAAACGTGGGTCGGCGGCGAAAAGATCTTCGGATGAAGCCCTGCTGAGCGGCCTCTTCCAACGCCAATGCGCTGCGGGCGCGGCTTCGGGCTCGACATCGAAGTCCAGTCGCGCCAGCAGACGGCGTCACCGCCGCGGCTTGCGCCAGCGTGCCAGCTCGATCTGCCCTAGCAGGAGAGCGCATTTCAGATAGCGCGGACCCAGGCGGCGCGGCTCGTGCGCAAGGCGCCAGGCCCATTCGAGCCCCGCGCGCTGGAAGAAGCGCGGCGCACGGACGGACTGACCGGAGAGAAAATCCGCCGCCGCGCCGACGCAGACGAAACAGCAGCCGACCCCGCTGCGCAGCGCCCGGGCCGCAAAGATCTCCTGCTTGGGCGCGCCCAGCAGCACGAAGCACACCCGTGCGCCTGACCGGCGGATCTCCTCGATATAACTGTCGGCAAGCTCGCCTTCGGGATCGAAGTTTCGCGGCGGAGCGACGCTCCCCGCGACGTGCAGACGCCCGCCCGTCGCATCGGCGAGAACCTTGCCCGTTCCCGCAAGCACGTCGTCGGAGCTGCCGAACAGGAACACCGGCTGGTCCGCCTGCGCTGCCGCGATGCACAGCGGCAGCATGAGATCGGCCCCTGTGGTGCGTTCGAGCGCCTTCCAGGTGCGTCGTCCGATGCGCACCACGGGCGCGCCATCGGCTGTGATGAACGTTGCCTCCCGATACGCCCGCTGGAACTTTTCATCGCTGCGCAGCTTCACGAGGTGATCGAGATTGAGCGTAAAGAGCGTGCAGCCCGCGCCCCGCGCCATGGCGTCGATCACGAGGCGGATCGCGGCGCTTTCAGTCGGCACGTTCACGCGCCAGCCGTCGATCACCACGCCATCACCGCATGCAGGCGCCGTCATTTGCTCTTCAGCGGTATCGTCCATCGACAAAATGTTGCTCGCCTTCATCCGTTGTCCGCTCGCCGCGCGCTAGCGCGCCGCCTCACACTTCACCGTTCCCCGCGCCAGTTCCGAAAGCGTTCGGGTGTAGAGATTTGTCGCCCCCGCGCCGTCGATCCTGAAAATATAATCGCGCGGCCACCACGGCCCCGCGCCCCAGGCGGCCCATCCGATCCAGACGTTCGGGTTACGCTCGAGCTCCGCCACCAGATTGATGATGGCGCTGCGTCCCAATGCGTCGCTTCCGGCGGCGAATTCACCGAGGTAGGCACGCAGACCACGTTCCCGCGCCCATTCCTGAAACGCCGCGATACGCTCCGGCCCGATCATGGCGCTGACGACGTCCGCGCGGGTGCCCGAGGAATCCGCATCGAGATACTGGTGCACCTCGATGGCGAAGTCGTCCCGCGGATCGACGATCCCCGCCATCGTCCCATTACCGCTGGCATGCCAGCTGTGGGCGCCCGTATACGCAACGCCCGGAACGAGAATGAGATGACGCGAGCGCGCGGCGCGGATGCGCGCGATCGCACCGTTGGCGATGGCAAGCCAAGCCTCCGGCGCTATGCCGAAGGGCTCGTTCATCAAGCCGAGGACGAGGTTCGGCCACGCATTGCATCGCACAGCGAGCGTGCCCCAGAAATCGATGAACGCCGCCGCCGGGACCATCCGCGAGCCGATCTTGTGCTCCGCCGCGAATCCGTCGGCGGCAACCTTGCGCCCCGCATAATTGTGCACGTCGAGGATGACGCGCAGCCCGGCCCCTTCTGCGCGATCGATCGTCTCGGCAAGACGCCGCCATTCATCCCCGTTGAAATCGCCACTCGGCTCCGGGGCGAGACGCTCCCAGCGAAAGGGCAAGCGCACCGAATTGAATCCGAGCCGCGCCACGGCGTCGATATCCGCCGCACCGGGATAAATGTAGTCCTTCCCGTACACGCCCGGCATGGGCTCGCCGAACTCCGCGCCGGCGAGACTGACTCCGCGCAGCGCAAGATGCGAACGCTCCGGCACGCACGCCGCGACGGCCGGCAAACGGAGCATGCCGCCACTCGCCGCGATGGCGAGCCCGCCACGGGCAAATTCCCTACGCGTGAGCGTCACGGCCATACCCACTGCGCCCGTTTGCACCCCGGTCGTCGCGCATGACGAGCCCGACACCGAACAGGAACCACATCGGTGCCGCTGTCTTGATGCCGACGAACGCGTTGCTGACCAGGAGCCCCACCGCCAGCGTCAGGCATATCGCCATGCGATAGCGGCGAAACGCTGCGCTCGTGCCCGCCTGCATCGAGACGATGGCCCAATACAACGCCACGCCGAATATCGACTGCGTAATGATGAGGTAGACGATGCCACTATCGACGGACGCCTCCAGATACTGATCCGAAAGGCCGATCCAGTCCTCGATGCCCATGCCCTCAAGCATGCGCACCGTCCAGCCGATACGTCCCGCGAAATCGTCCGCTGAGCTTTGCAGCTCCGGCAATCCCGAAAGCAGCATCACGCAGCCGGTCACCACGGGCAGCAGGAACGGCGGCATCACGCGCTGAACGGCGCCCGGCAGAAAGCAAATGCTGCCGACGACGAGCAGCGAGGATATGAAGGCGAAGCGTCCATCGCAGGCAACGAGGAACAAGAGATTCGTGAGAATGAGGAACGTCCTCGTCCAGCCGCCCAGCGAGCGCCAGAACGCGGCGATGAACGCCGTCACCGTTACCACGTAATTTCCCAGCGACACCGGCTCGATGAACAGCGAGGAAATTCTGTGCAGCTCGAAGAACGGAAAGAAGCGTTCTTCCGGACGCGTTGCGCTGATGTAGAGATCGGAATCGGCGTTGGTGAATTCGTCGAAGGAAAGCCCGCGCGTTGCGATGTAATATTCCTTCGGATTGAAGACCGCCGAGAAGGAATCGAGCGCCGCCGCCTCCCATACGACACCGATCAGCACCGCGATCTGAATGATCACGATGGCGCGCGTTGCCGAGCGCGAGGAAGCCGTGATGCCGAGCATCACGAACGTCGCCGGCAACAGCATGTCGCGGATGAACTTCGGATTGAAGTCTTCCATGGCGCCCATGCGCACGAGGCCGAATGCCACCGCGAACACGCCGAGCGCGATCCAAGGCTTCATCTCCGGCCGCAGATGCAGCACCGCCCAGCCGCCGGCGACACCGACGATGAGAACCTCCATCGCGATGACCATGCCGGAGCTGAGCGGAAACGCATGTGCATTGACGACGGCGAGCCCGGCGTTGAACAACACGGCGCCGACCACGAGCAGCGGCGCAAGCCACTCGCCGGCCAGCGCATACAAACGCAACCAGATCGTCTGTTCGGGAAAGGAGCCGGCGCTGGCAGAAGCCATGATCGACTTTCAAAAGGCTCTCGGGGCACCGGTATGGGCATCAGGCCGCGGGACAGTCAAACGTCCCTGCCTGCAATCGTAAATGCGATTGCGCCTTACAAATACAAGCCGGCCTAACGGCTTTCGTTCTGCCGCGCCGCGACCAGCATGTCCCACGCGCGGGCTACCATGTCGTTCATGGAGAGAAGGTTGTAGAGCCGCGCTGCCGCGAGCGCCGCTAGAGCGAAAATCGCAACCCCAGCCGCGAAGCCCGAAACCGTGTCCCCCAAGGCCTGTAGCGTTAGGCCGGAAAGCACATACGCCGCGACCCCGAACGCCGCGACCGACAGCGCTTCGAGGTAGGGTAAACGCATCACGAAGTGGCTGCGCCATGCCACGATGAAGACGGCGCATCCGAGCACGTTGCCGAGCAGGAGCGAACCGGCCGCGCCTTCGATGCCGTAGCGTGGAATCGCGATTAGCCCCACGACGCCCACCGTCACCGCATGCACCGCGGTGGAGATCAACAGCAGACGGCTCTGCTGCACGATGTGGATCACCTGCCCGAAATAGTAGCCGCGCAACACCGCAACCACGGCGCTCGCAACGATCAGCGGCAGTGCGGGCTCGATCGCGACGCGCAGCTCAGCGCCGAACACCGTATCGAGAATCGGAACGCTGAACCGCAGGAAGCCCAGCGGCGCAAACGTCAGCAGCGCCACATAAGCTAAGAACGCCTGCCCCAGCACCGCGCGCGCGTGCTCCTGCTCCCCGGCGATCACATGCGTGCGGACGATGGCCATGTAGGCGCCGGATATGGCCTCCGCAACGACGATCAGCACCTGGCGGAAGAGATCGCCGACGGCACCGTAGCGGCCGGTTTCCGCAAGATCTGCAAAGCGCGCCAGCAGCAGCCGGTCGAGCTGGTTTCCGGCCGCTTCGAAGCCGAAGGCTGGAACCAGCGGCCGCCCATAGCTCAGCAAACGCCGCGCATCGGCACCGTTCCAGGTCCACGCGCCGAGGCGCCATATGCTTGCTGAAAGCGCGACAGCCGCGCCGATATTCGCGAGCCCCACGGCAACCGCGAGCGACAATGCCGAGCCGAAGCCGACGAGGGCGAGAATGCCGAGCACGAGCATCAACACCGACCGCACCAGCACTCCAAGCGCCACGATTTCCGCATGCAGGCGCGTGCGCGCGATCTCGTGTAGAGCGTCATAGCTGGCAAGGCCCGCCACGAGGAACGCCGTCGCCAGAGCCTCCGTCGGCGTGACGAAGCCGGCAGATACGGCAACTGCAAGCCCGGCAAAGACGAGCACCAGGCCCACCGCCTGCGTGCCGAGGTAGGCGAATATGAAACCGGGCCCCGCATCCTCGCGGTAACAGGCGAAGAAGCTGAAACGCAGCCACTGCAGCGCAAGGCCGTAGACGATCGTCGCAATGGCGGTGAAGAGCACGAAGCCGCCATAGGTCTCCGCGCCGCCCATGCGCACGAACAGCGCCATGGTGACGACGTTGAGGATCGCAGCAAGGCCCTTGGAGCCGAAGTAATAGGCGATATGGCGGCCGATCATGCGTGTCTGTGGAATCTCAAGACCGGCTCAGCCGCCGGGAATGGCAGCACGCCACGGCGGCGAGCGAGAGCGTTGTCGAATATAACCGCCGCACGCCGACAGTTGCGGAATAGAACGCTTAATCTTAATTGCGTAAGGCACCTTTGCCGGGCGGCGCAAATGACCATTCTGCCTTTGGCGTACCACCGGGACAGAAGCGGAAGGCGTTCGTGCCGAACACCCACCAGCGGCATATCCGCGACACACACTCCATCTCTCCAACGACGGCGCCTGAGGCAGGCTCAATGCGAATACTGATACTGGGCGGCTCGGCCGGCCAGCAGGGCGGCGTCGAGGCGTTCTGCGCCCGCGCCAAACAGGCCATCGAGCAGCTTGGTCCCGATGCGGTGGAGCACCAGAACGCCGATACGGCGTTCCTGAGCCTGCGCAGGCTGCCGGGTCTCGCCCGCGGCTTTTACCGTCTTGCTCAGCAGCGCCGCCGGCCCCCGGACTGCGTCTGGCTCCAGTATTCCAACCTGCCGGACCTTTTCTATCTCCCTTGGGCCAAGCTGCTGGGCTTCAAGGTGCTCGTGACACCCCACCTCGGCGCCAACTGGCGCTCGCAAACCAATCCAATCTTGCGCACGTTGAGCCAGCGCCTCCTCGGTCTGTCCGACCGGCTGGGGCTTCTGTCGCACACGCAGGAAACCGAGCTCAGCTTTCCGCCGGACGTTCCGCGGAGCTACCTGCGCACGTTCCTCGCCTCCCGTGTGATCTCCGGCGAGCCTATGCCACGGCGGCCGGAACAGCGACCATTGCGGCTCGCACATGTTTCGCGTCTTTCCGAAGGCAAAGGCACGTTTCATTTCGTCGAGGTCTGCCGGCTCCTGCGCGATCGCGGCATCCCGTTCACCGCGACGATCGCCGGCGGCGCGGACCGCGCAACGCTTCAGCGTCTCGACGCCGCCATCGAAGCTTCCGGCCTCGCCGCGCATATCGAGATGGCGGGCAGCCTCGCCGAGCCCGACTATGCCCGTCTGCTCGCGGCAACGGACGTGCTCGTGCACCTCTCGACGGTCGATTCCTACCCGCTGATCGTCATCGAAGCCATTGCGTGCGCCGCCTTTCCGATCTGTATCGATTTGCCGGGTGCTGCCTACATGGTGGGCACCTACGCCGGCCACGTCGTTCCGGAGCAGAATTGCGCCGAGGCGACCGCAGATTTCATTGCGCGTACGCCATTGGCGGAGCTGCGCGGCGGGATGGAGAAGGCGATGCGCCACGCGCGCGCCGACTACGGCTGGCCGGCCTGCGTGGCGGCGCTGGATGCGGCGATACACGAAACCGTTGGCGAGGTTTCCACCGAGCGTGTCGCGGCCTGCTGAGCGTGGGGCCGATCCTGCTTCCACAGGATGCAGGGCCGATGCGCAACCAACGTCAGTGTCCGAAACCGCGCCGGCCGAACAGTGCCACCAGACCGACGCCGAACATCAAGCCCACCACGGCACCCATCACCAGCACGAAGCCACGCGGCGCCGATGGGCTAATGGGTGGCACCGCCGCCGCGATGATGCGTGCGTTCGAGGTGTCGATCCGGCCCTGCGCGCCGATCTCTTTGGCGCGCACCAGGAACGCTTGATAGATCTGCCGGTTGGATTCCGAAACCCGCTCCAATTCCCGCAGCTTCACCATCGCACCGTTCGAGCGCACCGTCGTCTGCTTGAGCCCTTCGAGATCGGCCAGAAGCGCCTTCTCGCTGGCCTCGGCCCGCGCATACTCCGACCGCGCCGCGTCGGCGATACGGCGCAACTCCTCGGCGATCAGCTTGCGATAGGCGGCGCGCTGCTCGTTGATGACTTTCAGCTCGGGATGTTTCCTGCCGAGCAGCGCCTCCGCCGCACCCTGCCGGCGCATGAGCTGCCCGTACTGCGCGCGCAGGTTTGCGATCGTCGGCGACTGTACCGCCTCGAAACTCGAATCGGGATCGGCGCCGCTCTCGATCAGTTTCGTGAGCTGCTCCACGCGCGCACGCTGCTGCACGACGTTGGCATGCTCCACATTGAGCCGCGTATTCAGCTCCTCGAGCTGCTGGTCGCTGATCAGTCGCGAAGCCGAACCGATGAGGTTGTTCTGCGCCTTGAATTTCTCGACTGCGTCCTCGGAATTGCGCACCCGCTCCGCAAGCTCGTTGAGACGCGCGGTCATGGACGTTTCGACGCGCTCCGCAGCGCTTTCGCGCGCGTTCACCTCATGCTCGATGTAGAGCTTCGCCATCGTATCGGCGATCAGCGCGGACTTCGACGGGTCCTCGGTGCGCGCCGAAATGATGACGACATAGCTGCGGTTGGCGCGGCGAACATCGACAGCCCGCTGCAGCTCGCGCAGGGCCCGCGTGCTGTCGTCCTCATGGATGGGTGAGGAGAGCAACCCGCGTACGCTGCTCAAGAGGCCCGGCGGCCGCACGAACTCCGGATCCTGATCGAGCCTCAGATGCTGCACCACCTCCCGGAGCACGGCTTCCGATTGGGCGATGCGCAACTGGCTTTCCACCAGCGACACCGCAAGCTCGTTCGTCTCCGAGCGCGGAGTCACGTCGTTCTGGATGACCTGCAGCCCGCGCGGATCGAGGAAGATTTCGGTGCTCGCCGCATAGCGCGGCGGCACGATGAAAAGATAAGCGGTGGCCAGAACCAGGAAGAAGAGAACCGACAGCACGATCGTGCGCAGCCCGGACCGCAGAAGTGCGATCCAGTAGTGCGCATCGCTCGTCCAATGGAATTCGGGGCGGACGGCTTCGGCCGACATCTTCAATCGATCCCCTTGAGCCGGAAAGGCTTCTGGCGTGCCGGACACAAAAGGCGCTGGCGACGGACCGACAATAGAAGCGCCGGCCGCCAACGGCATGTTTGCATACAATTTAGCGTTAATCGTTGGCGAGTTGCCGATGCCGACCGATGCCCGCGATGGGCGGCGCGTCGCAGCACCCGCCCCACGGCGAACGGCGCGCTCAGGCCGGATGTGGCACGCGCAGCGCTTTCAGCAAAGCTTCGGCGGCGGCATCCGCCGCTGTCCCCATTCCGTACCAAAGCGGCATGCGCAGGAGGCGCCCCGGCAGCGTGTCGGTCACCGTCATATCGCCGTGGACACGCCCGAACCTTTCGCCCGCGGGCGAGGAATGCAGCGGAATGTAGTGGAACGCCGAGCCGACGTTGTTCGCCTTCAGCGTGGCGATCATCGCATTGCGTTGCCCGTTGTCAGGCAGAAGCACATAGTAAATATGGCCATTGTGGACGCATTCTTGCGGCACCACCGGCCGACGCAGCAGACCATCCCGCTCCGCCTGCGCAAAAGCCTCGTGATAGCGCTGCCAGGTGGCGAGCCGGTCGGCGATGATGTCCTCCGCGCGCTCGAGCTGAGCCCGCAGCACCGCCGCGGTGATCTCGCTCGGCATATAGGATGCGCCTTTGTCCACCCAGGTGTACTTGTCGACCTGACCGAGCATGAAAGCGGTGCGGTTCGTGCCCTTTTCCGCGTGAACCCGTGAGCGCACATATTGATCCGCCGACGACATGACGAGCGCCCCGCCTTCGCCGCTCACGACGTTCTTCGTCTCGTGGAAGCTGAAACACGCCATATCCGCGAGCGCGCCCGCCGCCTTTCCCTTATAGCTGCACAGCAGCGCCTGCGCGGCATCCTCCACCACCAGGAGCCCATGCCGCCGGGCGATGGCGTTGATGGCATCCATCTCCGCGCAGACGCCCGCATAGTGCACCACATAGATCGCCCGCGTGCGCTCGGTAATGGCAGCTTCGATGCGCTTCTCGTCGATATTCAGCGTATCGGGACGGATGTCGACGAAAACCGGCGTCCCGCCGCGCATCACGATGGCGTTCGCCGTCGAAACGAATGTGAACGACGGCATGATGACTTCATCGCCCGGACCTATGCCGCAGAGTATGGCGGCAAGCTCCAGCGCCGAGGTGCAGGATGTCGTCAGCAGCACATGCGGCGCGCCCAGCCGCTCCGTGAGCCACGCCTGGCACCACTTGGTGTGCACGCCGTCGGCCGCCATGTGCGGAGCATTCAGCGCCTCCGCGATGAGCTCCAGCTCGCGGCCTGTCACGGGCGCGCGGTTGAATGGGACGAACCCTGACAAAGTTTCCTCGCTGATTTCTGGCAATGGGGCAGGGAGCTTTTGGCAGCCCGCGGCCTTTAAGTATAGCGAGCGAAAGGCCCTGCGCATCAGCCGCTTCCGCGCATAGTTTACCGGCGCATTCAACCGCGCAGAATTCGAACGGGCTGGGATGAAAAACAGAACGATTTTGGTCACGGGCGCCGGCGGCTACATCGGCAGCGTGCTCGTGCCGCAGCTGCTGAACTCCGGCTGGACTGTCATTGCGGTCGACCGCTTCTTCTTCGGCATCGACAAGCTTGCCGACCATGCGAACCTGACGAAGCTGCGCAGCGACGTGCGCTTGTTGCCGCCGTCCGTGTTCGAAGGCGTCCATGCCGTCATCGATCTTGCCGCGCTGTCCAACGATCCGCTGGGCGATGCATTCACCGATGAGACGTGGGAGATCAACCACCTCTCGCGGGCCCGCAACGCACGCCTCGCCAAAGAGGCGGGCGTTCCGCGCTACGTGATGCCGTCCTCGTGTTCCATCTACGGCTTTTTCCCGCCATCGCAGATCCTCGATGAGGATTGCACGCCCAATCCGCTGACGGTCTACGCGAAAGCCAACCTCGCCGCGGAGAACGATATCCGTCCGCTGGCCTCCGGCGATTTCACCGTCGGCATCGTGCGCTTCGCAACCCTGTTCGGCGTCAGTCCGCGTATGCGCTTCGATCTCGCCATCAACGGCATGACGGAAACCGCCTGGCGCACCGGCAAGCTGGCCCTGATGCGTGACGGCACGCAGTGGCGCCCGATGATCCACGTGCGTGACGCCGCCCGCGCGCTGGAGTTCATGCTCGGAGCAGACGCCAAAGCAATCAATGGCAATGTCTTCAACGCCGGCGCCAACGACCTCAACGTGCAGATCCGCGCGCTCGCCGATCGCGTCGCCGCCCTCGTGCCGCGCGACGTCGAGATCGATTGGTACGGCGACCCGGACACCCGCTCCTATCGCGTGGCGTTCGACCGCATCGCCGCGCTCGGCTACACCACCACGATGGGCGTCGAGGACGGCGTCCGCGAGATCGTCGGCGCGCTTGAAACCAAGCGTCTGTCGCGCAGCCTCGACACGCTCACCCTCGATTGGTACCGCGCGTTGGAAGAGTGGCGCAGCCGCATCGAGGAAGTCGTCATCGAGGGCAAGATCATCAAACGCCTGGGAGCATTTCCGTGCGTGGCATCGTCCTAGCCGGTGGCCGCGGCACGCGGTTGCTGCCGGCAACGGGCGTGATCTCCAAGCAGCTCCTGCCCATCTACGACACGCCGATGATCTTCCATCCCGTCGCCCTGCTCATGGCGGCCGGCATCCGCGAGATCATGCTCATATCGACGCCCGAAAGCCTGCCCGCATTCCGGCGGCTGCTGGGCGATGGCTCCCAGTTCGGCATCTCGATGACCTACGCCGAGCAGGCGCAGCCCCGCGGTATCGCCGAGGCACTCATCATCGCAGACGCGTTCACACGCGGCGAGCCGGCAACGCTTGTGCTTGGCGACAACCTCTTCCTGGGCGGGGCCACCGCGAAGCTCATGCGCAACGCATTCGGCCGCGTATCGGGTGCCACCGTCTTCGCCACCCCTGTCGACAACCCGCAGGCCTTCGGCATCGTGTCGCTGGACGAAAATGGCATCGCCTCCGCTATCGAGGAAAAGCCCCGCGAACCGCAGTCGAACTATGCCGTGACCGGGCTTTACATCTATGACGGCCTCGCCGCCGACATCGCCGCTGCCGTGCAGCCCTCCGCGCGCGGTGAAATCGAGATCACCGACGTCAACCGTGCCTACCTGAAACGCGGCAACCTCTTCGCGGAGATCCTGCCGCCCGGAGAGACGTGGTTCGATACCGGCACGCCGGATTCGCTGCTTGAGGCCGCGCAACGCGTACGCCGGCTCGAGCAGGAAAGCGGGCGCAAGATCGGCTGCCTCGAGGACATCGCCTTCGCTGCCCGCTGGATCGATGCGGATGGCGTACGCGCCGCCGCGCAGCGCTGGTCCGGCAGCACCTATGCCCGTTATTTGGAAGCCCTCGCCGCGCACGCCCCGGTGCTCGAGCAGTCCTGACGCGCGTCTCCGCCATTGACGCGACTGGCAACCGTCTCAGCATTTGAGCGGCGCCGCGCGCTCGCGCCTATCGCCCCGTTCTGCTAGGACGGTCAGCCTCCCGTCTGAAAAAGGGATGCCGCGTGCTGCGCCGTTTTATCGATCTCTGGTTGTCCCGCAACGCCGAGCCCCGAGCCGATGCCCTCGCGGCCGTCGCCCATTTGCAGCCGATGGTGGTCGTCACCGGCGGATCGCGCGGGATTGGCCTTGCGATCGCGCGGCGCTTCGCCCGCGCCGGCCACCCCGTCGCCATCATCGCACGGGGGGCTGCGGCGCTCGACGCCGCCGCTGCGGCGATAGCCGATAAGTATAACGTTAAGACCGTCGCACTCGCCCTCGACGTCGCCGACAGGGATGCGGCGCAACGCATCGATGCCGCACTTGCCGCCGAAGGCTTTTATCTCGACGTGCTCGTGAACTGCGCCGGCGTCGGGCTCGCCGGCCCTTTCGTCAGCCATCCCGAAACGGCCATCGACACGTTGCTCGACGTCAATGCGGCGGCGCTCACCCGGCTCACCCGCCACGCATTGCCACGGATGCTGGCGCGGGGCCGCGGGGGGATACTCAATGTCGCATCCCTCGGCGGTCTGGTGCCCGGACCGAACCAGGCCGCCTACTACGCCAGCAAGGCTTACGTCGTTTCGCTGACGCGGGCCATCGCCACCGAGAACGCCGGTCGCGGCGTTCGCATCATGGCGCTTGCGCCAGGACCGGTAGACACTGGCTTCCATCAGGCCATGGGCGCGGAGCTTTCATTTTATCGCCAGCTTCTGCTCGCCCTCAGCGCCGATCAGACCGCGCGCGCCGCCTACCGCGCCTACGTGCTCGGGTGGCGGCTCTTTGTCCCAGGCCTTACCGGCAAGTTGCTGCAAGTCGCGCTTTGGATCATTCCGCCCGCCCTCCTGCTGCCGTTGATCGGCTGGCTCTTGCGACGACGGGAGGAACGCCCCTGGATCGACACGCCGGATGAGGAAACGTGAGCGCTTCCGCACGGGCTTCGGCGAAGTCCATTTGCTTTGTCGAAAGACATTTCAGTTTTAGTGTCGATGGGCGCCGGGAACTGGGTATTGCGTATCACGGCGCAGTCGGCGCGGGCAGCGTGCCGGCGAGTCTACTAAACTCGCTCTGCGTATGCTCCCGCGTCGACTCGTCTCTTCCGAATTCTCTCAATCCCCCTTCGGCCGGTATTGAAACCGAAGCAGCGCGCACAGCCGCGCACGCCTCGCGTTTTGCACAAACTTAGCATTTTTCACCAAATTTTCCGCGTCCCTGGACAGGCGTTGACCGACGCCCTAAAGGCGGGTTTGCACTCTCCTCAGGGGATGAAATGCCCAATCGGAATAAAACTTTGACCGATGCCGTCGACCTCGATTTGGCACCCATCGGCAACGGGCGCATCGCCGCGCTCGTCAACACCAACGCGCGCATCGTCTGGTGGTGTTTCCCGCGTCTCGACGGCGATCCCGTATTCTCCCGTCTGCTCGCCGGCGACGAGGAGAAGGGCTTTTGCGACGTCGTGCTGCACGGACAGGTTTCTTCCCGCGCGCAGTACGTGCGCAACACGGCGGTGGTCGAGACGGTGCTGGAGGATGCCGCCGGCAACGCCGTGCGCATCACCGATTTCGCGCCCCGGTTCATGCTCTACGAGCGCGCGTTCCATCCCGCGCAGATCGTCCGCCGCATCGAGCCCATCAAGGGTCTGCCGCGCATCTCCATTCGCATACGCCCGACCTTCGGCTACGGCCGCAAGGCAGAAATCGCCGCGATAGGCTCCAACCACATCCGCTACAACGGCGGCACCCATGCTCTGCGCGTCACCACCGACGCGCCCCTCTCCTACATCGCCCATGAAACGCCATTCGCGCTCACCCATCCGGTGTCGCTCATTCTCGGGCCGGACGAGCCGCTCGATGCCGCCGTCGATACCACGGCCCGCGAGTTTTTGGAGCGCACGCGAAGCTACTGGCTTGGCTGGGTGCGCGGTCTCGGCATCCCGCTCGACTGGCAGGGAGCCATCATCCGCGCCGCTATCACGCTGAAGCTATGCAGCTTCGAAGAAACCGGCGCCATCATCGCCGCCCATACGACTTCGATCCCCGAAGCGCCGAACACGCCCCGTACGTGGGATTATCGTTTCTGCTGGCTGCGTGACGCCGCCTTCGTCATCAACGCGCTGAACCGGCTCGGCGCGACGCAGACGATGGAAGGGTATCTCAACTACATCACCACCATTGCGGTCGACGTCGAGCCGCCGCTGCAGCCCGTCTACGGCATCATTCCCAACCAGCCGCTCGATGAGCGCATCGCCGCCGACCTCGCCGGCTATCGCGGCATGGGGCCAGTCCGCGTCGGGAACCAGGCCGTCGAGCAGACGCAGCACGACGCCTATGGCAGCGTGATCCTCGGCGCATCGCATATGTTCATCGACGAGCGCCTGCCGGGCATGGGCGATGCCAGCCTCTTCCGCCGTCTCGAGCCGCTCGGCCATCAGGCGCGGCGCCTCTATCTCGAGCCCGACGCCGGTCCGTGGGAATACCGCGGCCGCAAGCGCATCCACACCCATTCCGCAACCATGTGCTGGGTTGCATGTGACCGGCTTGCCCGCCTCGCCGGATTGCTCTCCCTCGATGATCGCGCGGGCTATTGGCGCGAGACCGCCGACAAGCTCCGCACCGACATTCTCGAGCGTGCGTGGAGCGCGAAGTGGGGTGCATTCGCCGGCGCCCTCGACCACGACGACCTCGACGCCAGCGCTCTGCTCATTGCCGACCTCGGCCTCGTGCGTCCCGACGACGAACGCTACCGGCGCACGGTGGAGGTGATCGGCCGCGAGCTCAGCCGCAATGGTTACATGATGCGCTATATCGCCGAGGACGACTTCGGCGAGCCTGAGACGTCGTTCCTCGTTTGCCAGCTCTGGTACGCCGATGCGCTGACCTCTATCGGCGAGAAGGCCAAGGCGCGCGATATCTTCACCGACGTCCTCTCGCGCGCGAATTCCTTCGGCGTCCTCAGCGAGGATATTCACCCGGCAACCGGCGAGCTATGGGGCAACATTCCGCAGACGTACTGCATGGCAGGCATCATTAACACGGGCATGAAACTGTCGCGGGGCTGGGAGGAGGCCTGGGCAGCGCGGTGAGCGGATTTGCTCAGATGGAACCATAACGTTCACCAATTGGTTGTCTGCTAGGGGAATTCACTCTCGCTATCAACGGGAGAACTATGAGCCGGATCGTTCTGGTGTCGAACCGCGTCGCCGACATCTCGAAGGCCTCGCAGGCCGGCGGGATGGCCGTTGCGCT
>Ga0180216_1000170_pt1 | contig 78063 bp, 64 predicted proteins | sample eDN3rd37CBELigMG_FD_128879 | JGI IMG/M metagenome (GOLD analysis project Ga0180216, IMG submission 128879) | Enriched Miracle-Growth compost microbial communities from Emeryville, California, USA - eDNA 3rd pass 37_C BE-Lig MG (version 2)... ... | reverse complement strand
CAGGTGGCGGACTATGGCCTCGTCGGCGACCTGTTCACCGTGCTGCCGGAGCTGCAGGCAGCGCTCGGCAAGTAAGTCCCGCAAACCTGACCCGGCGGCGATCCCCGCCGCGGTCGCGCGGATGATGATGGGGGCGGCGCAGCGATGCGCCGCCTTTTTTCATGACAGCCTGCGTGGCGGGTGGCGGCCACACGCCCGCTCCGGCAGGTTGCGTCAACCCATTGCGACAATTTGCCTGGGGCATCCGGCCGCGCCGGACGCGGCGACGAATCCGCCGTCGTTGGCGATGTCTGGCGCGATCCGCGCCAGCGTGCTGAAATCACGCCGGTTTTCTGGTATGCGTTGAGGCGGCGTCCCGGCGCCGGGCCGCGTCGGGGTCCACTGACCGGGACGATGGTTAGACCTGTCCAAAGCGGGGCAACATCGTTAGAGTACGCGCCGGGTTCCGGGGACGGCTACGCGCCGGGCCGCCAGGGCAAAATCTGATCCGGATTCTTGCGCTGTCTTCCTGCATCGACCCGTTTTCCGGCGCATGAGGTCCATTTCGCCGCGAAACGCTCCAGGGCGCCTCCGTGGCCGCGCGCACAACTCACTCTCAGGTGGCAAAGACATGGCGATCGCAATCAGGAAAGTTGGCGTCATTGGCGCGGGTCAGATGGGCAACGGCATTGCCCACGTATGCGCCGCTTCCGGTTTCGACGTCCGGCTGAATGATCTGAGCGAGGAGCGGCTTAATTCAGCCCTCGCCACCATTAACGGCAACCTGGCCCGCCAGGTGGCGCGCGGCCAGCTTGACGAGGCGGACCGCCAGGCTTCCATCGCCCGCATCGTCCCGGCGCTCTCCTTTAACGATCTCTCCGAATGTGACCTGGTTATCGAGGCGGCGACCGAGCACGAGGAAACCAAACGCAAGATTTTCAGCGACGTTTGCCCGGTGTTGCGCCCGGACGCCCTGCTGGCCTCCAACACCTCCTCGATCTCCATCACCCGCCTCGCCGCCTCCACCGACCGGCCCGAGCGCTTCATCGGCATGCACTTCATGAACCCGGTGCCGATGATGCAGCTGGTCGAGCTGATCCGCGGCATCGCCACCGAAGACACGACGTTCGAGCAGGCCAAGGATTTCATCCGCGCCCTGAACAAGACCATCACCATCGCCGAGGACTTCCCGGCGTTCATCGTCAACCGCATCCTGCTGCCGATGGTGAACGAAGCGATCTATACCCTGTATGAGGGCGTCGGCTCGGTGGACTCCATCGACACCGCCATGCGCCTTGGCGCCAACCATCCCATGGGGCCGCTGCAACTCGCTGACTTCATCGGCCTCGACGTCTGCCTGTCGGTGATGCAGGTGCTGCACGAGGGGCTGGCTGATTCGAAGTATCGCCCCTGTCCGCTGCTGGTCAAATACGTCGAAGCCGGCTGGCTGGGCCGCAAGACGCAGCGCGGCTTCTACGATTACCGCGGCGAAAAGCCGCTGCCGACGCGTTGAGACGCACGCCAGAACAGTCGCGCTGCTTTCCGGCCCCCGCCCAGGCGGGGGCTTTTTGCTGGCGTCTGGTCATCGCGCTGAAAAGCTTCACAAACCGCCATTGTCGCGTGTAGGCTGCCCCCGGCCTTGCGGTTCGTCGCGCCGGCCAGCCCCGCGCTGGCTGCGCCCGGTTGCGGGCCGGCTGTTCCAGCTCCCGCGGCGGGTGCGCGCAACCTGTTGCGCCCCATCACGCGCCTGTCGTGGAACAGCGTCATCCTGCAGCGAAGGGTCGAGGGAATCACCCGCCGCTGGCCGGCGCCCCCGTTTCGGGCCAGCCAGGCGCGGACTCCCAGGCGCTCCACGACGGGCGGAGCGCGCGGCCGGTTGATGTGGCCCTCGGGCCGTTGACGCGTATCCCTGTTGACGGCTCCGCCTCCGCACGCCGGCCCTCGCGACGAGGCGCGATTTCCGTGGCGCATGCGACGGAGCGCGGCGCCCTGTCGCGATAACAGGCCTGTCTGGACCCAGAACGGCCGCCGGCCGGAGCCCCATGCCGACGGCGCCTGTTCTCCTGCCGGAGATCGCGCCAGTGTCATTTCACATGCGAGTTCGGACGCCGTTTCGCGCCAACCCAGGCCGCAGTCCGGAAAGCTGCCCGGCGCTGGTGCTGAACGCCGACTTCAAGCCGCTGAGCTATTATCCCCTGTCGCTCTGGTCATGGCAGGACGCCATACGGGCGGTGTTTCTTGACCGGGTCAACATCATCTCGACCTACGACGTGGTCGCCCGCAGTCCGGGTTTCGAGATGCAGCTTCCCTCGGTTGTCTCCCTGAAAACCTATGTGCGGCCCTGCCGCGAGCCGGCCTTCACCCGCTTCAACGTTTTCCTGCGCGACCGGTTCACCTGCCAGTATTGCGGCGCGCGCTCGGATCTGACCTTTGACCACCTGATCCCGCGCTCGCGCGGCGGCCAGACCACCTGGGACAACGTCGTCACCGCCTGCGCCCCCTGCAATCTGCGCAAGGCCGACCACATGCCGCGCGATATCGGCATGATCCCGGCCCGGGCGCCGAAGCGGCCCGGCGTCTTCGACCTGCACGAGGCTGGCCGCAATTTTCCGCCCAACTATCTGCACGAGAGCTGGCTCGATTATCTCTATTGGGACACGGAACTGGAGCCATGACCGGGGAGGCGCAACGGCTTCAGGCGGCATGATTGCAATTTTGCAATCAGTTGCATGCGGCGCCGTGGCTGGATTTGCGCCGCGCGACGCATCAGCTTGTGGTCAAGCCATCACCACAACCGGCCGCGCCGGAGAAAGAGGACGCCATGCAGCTCACTGGCATCCATCATGTCACCGCCATCACCGCGCAGGCGCGCGACAACCATCATTTCTACACCAGCACGCTGGGCATGCGCCTCGTCAAGCGCACGGTGAACCAGGACGATGTCAGCGCCTGGCACCTGTTCTACGCTGACGGCGAAGCCTCCCCTGGCTCCGATCTCACCTTTTTTGACTGGCCGGCCGCGCCAGAACAGCGCGGCGCCGACAGCGTCATCCGCACCGGCCTGCGCGTCGCAGGCGCTGAAACCCTGGCCTGGTGGAAGCAGCGGTTCACCGATCTTGGCGTCAGCCACGGCGAGATCGTCACCCGCGATGGCCGTCTGACCCTGGATTTCCAGGACGCGGAAGGGCAGCGCCTCGCGCTCATTGACGACGGCTGCGCTGGCGAGGCCCACGTCTGGGATCGCAGCCCCGTGCCGGCGGAGCGCCAGATTCGCGGCCTCGGCCCCGTCACCCTGGCGGTGCGCGACGTCGCCATGCTGGAGCTGGTGCTGGAGCGGGTGTTGACCATGCGCTTCGACCGCGACTACGCCGACCCCGTCCACGGAACCGTGCGGGTGTGGACCATGGGCGCGGGCGGCGCCGCCGCCGAGGTGCATGTGGTCGACGCCTCCGGTCAGCCCCGGGCGCGCCAGGGCGCCGGCGCGGTGCACCACGTCGCCTTCCGCACCCCGGACCCGGAGCAGTATCACGCCTGGGCGGCGCGCCTGAAGGACCTGCGCATTCCCAATAGCGGCGAAGTCGAGCGTTATTATTTCCAGAGCCTCTACTTCCGGGAACCCAATGGCATCCTGTTCGAGATCGCCACGGACGGCCCCGGCTTTGCGGTCGACGAGCCGCTGGAAACCCTGGGCGAGCGCGTCTCGCTGCCGCCATTTCTTGAGCCGCGCCGGGCGGAAATCGAGGCTGGGCTAAAGCCGGTGGACTGACGCGATCCGCAGGCGGTGAGCCCCGGTGTTTTGCCGGAAAGCCCGAACCTGCTATAGGTAGACCGCTCCAGAAAGCATTGCGCCGTCGGTTGAACACTGACGGCGCAATACTTATGTGGGCGCTGGAAAAACCATGCGCGACGCGGCGCGGCCCAAGCCGCGATCCGGGCGCGGCCGCCGGCGCGGGTCGCTGGCTTCCGCTCCCGCAAAAAAGCGGCGCGCACAATGATTTGGAGCGCACGCCACCAGCCGGTGGCGCCACTTTTGTGGACATGCGCCCCCTTACGGGTTGCGCCGGATACTGTCAGACGCGACCCAGGCCGCCCGCCTCCCCGGGGGCGGCTTCACAGGTCAGGACGCCGGCGGCCCCGTGGCTTCCGGCGGACGTTTCCGGTGGACTTGTTCGCGACGCCCTGATTTACAGGGCGGCGCACGCCTGTCTGTGGCGGTCCGCCAGTCCGAAAGGTCTTCGATGTTCGGCGCACTCGCGAAGAAACTGTTTGGTTCGGTCAACGACCGTCGGGTCAAGGGTTATCAGGCCAGGGTCAAGCGCATCAACGCGCTCGAGCCCGAAATAGCGAAGCTGACGGACGAACAGCTGCGCCAGAAGACCGACGATTTCCGCGCCCGGCTGGCGGCTGGCGAGACCCTGGACGATCTGCTGGAAGAAGCATTCGCCGTGGTGCGCGAGGCCGGCAAGCGCGTGCTGGGCCAGCGCCACTTCGACGTGCAGCTGATCGGCGGCATGGTGCTGCACGACGGGGCCATCGCCGAAATGAAGACCGGCGAGGGCAAAACCCTCGTGGCCACCCTCGCCACCTATCTCAACGCCCTGCCTGGCGACGGGGTGCACAACGTCACGGTCAACGACTATCTCGCCAGCCGCGACTCGGCCTGGATGGGCCGGCTTTACAACTTCCTCGGCCTCAGCGTCGGCGTCATCGTTCATGGTCTCGACGACGACGAGCGCCGCGCCGCCTACGCCTGCGACATCACCTACGGCACCAACAACGAATTCGGCTTCGATTATCTGCGCGACAACATGAAGTATGAAATCGCGCAGATGACGCAGCGCGGTCATGCCTTCGCGGTGGTCGACGAGGTCGACTCCATCCTGATCGACGAGGCGCGCACGCCGCTGATCATCTCCGGTCCGCTGGAAGACCGCTCCGACCTGTACAACCAGATCGACCGGCTGATCCCGCACCTGACCAAAGAGCATTACGACCTCGACGAGAAACAGCGCTCCGTGTCGCTGACCGAGGAGGGCAACGAGCGCATCGAGGAGCTGCTGCGAGAAGCAGGCCTGATGGAGGAAGGCAGCCTCTATGACGCCGCCAACGCCACCCTGGTGCACCATGTGAACCAGGCCCTGCGCGCTCACACCCTGTTCACCCGCGACAAGGACTACATCGTCAAGGACGGCGAAGTCGTCATCATTGACGAGTTCACCGGCCGCATGATGCAGGGCCGCCGCTATTCGGAAGGCCTGCACCAGGCGCTGGAGGCCCGTGAGGGCGTGCAGGTGCAGCCTGAAAACCAGACGCTGGCCTCAATCACCTTCCAGAATTATTTCCGCCTGTACAGGAAGCTCTCGGGCATGACCGGCACCGCCGGCACCGAGGCTGACGAGTTCCTCGACATCTACAACCTGCAGGTCGTGGAGATTCCCACCAACCTGCCGGTGCAGCGCATTGACGAGGATGACGCGGTCTACCGCACCGAGCGCGAAAAATTCCAGGCCATCGCCGCCGAGATCGCCGAGGCGCAGGAGCGCGGCCAGCCGGTGCTGGTCGGCACCACCTCCATCGAGAAGTCCGAGCTGCTGGCCGCCTTCCTTGAGGAACAGGGCCTGCACATGATGGATTTCAGCAATCCGCGCGTGCTTGATCCGCTGTTCGAGGGCGCCCGCACCGGCAAGCCGTCGAAGCAGTTCGCGGTGCTGAACGCCCGCTTCCACGAGCAGGAGGCGTTCATCGTCGCCCAGGCTGGCGTGCCGGGCGCCATCACCCTCGCCACCAACATGGCCGGCCGCGGCACCGACATCCAGCTCGGCGGCAACGCCGACATGCGCATCGCCTATGAACTGGGCGACATGGAGGAAGGCCCGGAGCGGACGGCCCGCGAGGAAGAAATCCGCGCGGAAGTCGCCCGTCTGAAGCAGAAGACGCTGGAAGCTGGCGGCCTCTACGTGCTCGGCACCGAGCGCCACGAAAGCCGCCGCATCGACAACCAGCTGCGCGGCCGTTCCGGCCGTCAGGGCGACCCGGGCCTGTCGCGCTTCTTCCTGTCGTTGCAGGACGAGCTGATGCGCATCTTCGGCTCCGACCGCATGGACGGCATGCTGCAGCGCCTTGGCCTGAAGGACGGCGAGGCCATCTTCCACCCCTGGATCAACAAGGCCATCGCCAAGGCCCAGGGCAAGGTGGAGGCGCGCAACTACGACACGCGCAAGAACATCCTCAAGTACGACAACGTCATGAACGACCAGCGCAAGGTCGTGTTCGAGCAGCGCCGCGAGTTCATGGCCGCCGAAAGCGTGCGTGAAACCATCGACGAGATGCGCGAATCGACCGTGGAGGACATTGTCGCCAGCAACATCCCGCCGGACGCCTACCCCGAGCAGTGGAATGTCGCCGGCCTGAAGGAAGGCGTGGAGCGCTGGCTCAATCTCGACCTGCCGGTCGACGACTGGGCGAAGGAAGAAGGCATCGCCGACGAGGAGATCCGCGAGCGTCTGCACAAGGCGGCCGACGAAGCCTACGCGGCCCGGATCGAGAAAAACTCGCCCGAACTGATGACCTACATCGAGAAGCAGGTGCTGCTGCAATCGCTCGATCACCTGTGGCGCGAGCACCTGGTGACCCTGGATCACCTGCGCCAGGTCATCGGCTGGCGCGGCCTCGCCCAGCGCGACCCGCTCAACGAATACAAGGCTGAAGCCTTCCAGCTGTTCGACCAGCTCATCGCCGGCCTGCGCGAGCAGGTCACCGCCCAGCTGATGCGCGTGGAAGTGATGTTCGAGGCGCCGCCGGAGCCGTCGCTGCCGCCGATGGAGGGGCATCACCTCGATCCGCTCACCGGCCAGGACGACTTCAACGTCAGCCAGGACTTCATCACCGCAGGTTATCTGCCGCAGCCGCCCCAGGGCGCCGAGGCGCCAGCCGGCGCCCGTGACCCCGGCGATCCCGCCACCTGGGGCCGCGTCGGCCGCAACGACCCCTGCCCCTGCGGCTCCGGCAAGAAGTACAAGCACTGCCACGGCCAGCTTTCCTGAAGCGACCCAAAGGCGACCTGATACGAGGCGGCCCCGCAAACGGGCCGCCTTTTCCATGAGCGCGCGCGGCGGGCTGATCCGGCTCCAGCGCGACGCCTGAAAAATCATGAACAACAGGGAGACAGGAATGGTCACGTTTCATGTGGGCGCGCGCACGCAAAGCTGGCTGACGCTGGACGCCGACGCCATCCGCGCGGGCGCCACGCTCGTGGGCGATTTCAATCCCCTGCACCATGACGAGGCTTACGCCGCCCGCACCCGCTTCGGCGGCCTGTTCGCCAGCGGCGCCCACACGTCCGCCCTGCTCGCCGGCGCGGTGAGCCAGGGCTGGCCATCGGCGGAGCCGGATTCGGCGCGCGGCTATGTGGGCGTGGATTACGCGGTGCAGTTCAAGGCGCCCTGCCCGGCCAATCACCGGCTGCGTCTGGAATGGGAGGTGACGGCGATCGAGCAGAAAAGCCGGGGCCATCTGGTGCGGCTCGACGGCCAGATTGTTGATGAGGACACCGGCGTGGTGGTGCTGACCGGCCGCATGGCCATGCTCAGCTACGGCGACTGATCCTGGCCTGCCGGTCAGCAGAACCGTCTGGCCGGCCAGAGCCTCCTGGGGGCAATGCTTCGCCGCCGCTCCCGGCCGTCTTTCTTGCGTCGTTGTCTTTCCTGCATCCCGGCAAGCCCTGCTCACCAGGATCTGGCCAGGCCCGCCAGTGGATGGCCCCCCGAAAGGAAATCCCTCACGCGGGTCTGGGCCTGGCAAAGCGCACATTGATCCGCCGCTGCGGAAGCGCCAGCGGACGGCGCCCGTCAGAAGTTGTTCTTCCACTCGCGCAGGGCGGCGAACACGGCGACCGGGTCCGAGCCGTCCAGATCAACCGAGGCGGCCAGCGCCGGCTGATCGGCGCGCAGGAAGGGGTTGGTGGCCTTTTCGTCGCGCAACAGCGACGGCACGGTTAGCTGGCCATCGGCGCGCTGGCCTTCCACCACGGCGGCGCGCAGTTTCAGCGCCGCGTTGTCCGGGTCGGCGGCAAGGGCGAAACGGGCGTTCGACAGCGTGTATTCATGGCCGCAGAACACCTGGGTGTCGTCGGGCAACGCCGCCAGCTTCTGCAGCGAGCGCCACATGTCCTCCGGCGTGCCTTCCAGCAGGCGGCCGCAGCCGAGGGCAAACAGGGTGTCGCCGGCGAACAGGGCGCGCGCGCCTGCGAAATAATAGGATATATGCCCAGCCGTGTGCCCCGGCGTGAACAGCACCGTTCCCGACAGGGAGCCAACCATCACCGTGTCGCCCTGGTTCACGAACAGATCAGCCTCCGGCACGAATTCAGCCTCACGCACGGGGGCGACAACGCGGGCGCCGAAGCGCTCCTTCAGCTCGGCGACGCCGGCGACATGGTCCGGGTGCTTGTGGGTGACGAGGATGTCGGTGAGCTTCCAGCCCGTCTGCTCCAGCGCCGCGAGGATCGGCTCCGCCTCCGGCGCATCAATGGAAGCGCAGGCGCCCGTCTCCTTGTCGCGCATCAGAACGCCGATATTATCGGACAGACAGGGAAAAACGTGGAATTCGGCTGGCATGCAGATATCTCGCTTGTCAGTTGCGCCCTGCAACAGCAGGCAAACGTCCGGTATGGTTTGCCCTGCAACAGCAGGCAAACGCCCGGTATGGTTAACAGGTGACCGCGAAGGGGCGCGCCGTCAACGCCTGTGGCCTCATAATGGCGCGATATCACCACATGGGGATGTATGATCCGCCCCCACGCCGGTGTGAACGGAGGCGACATGCCGATAGACGTGGTTGACCTGCGGGCCTTCTACGCCACCGCGACCGGTCGCGCCGCCAGCCAGATCATTGGCCGCGCGGCGGCTTCGTTGTGGCCGTCAGCGCGCGGCCTGCGCGTGCTTGGCCTTGGCTACGCCACCCCGTATCTGCCGCTGGTGAGCGACGGCGCGGAGCGGGTCGCCGCCTTCATGCCGGCGGCGCAGGGCGTGGTGAACTGGCCTGCCTCGGGGCTCAGCGCCTCCGCGCTGGTGGACGCCGCCATGCTGCCGCTGCCGGACGCCGCCTATGACCGGGTGCTGCTGGTCCACGCGCTGGAGCACGCCGATTCGCCAACCGAGGTGTTGTCGGAGGTCTGGCGGGCGCTCAGTCCCGGCGGCCGGCTGATGCTGGTGGCGCCGAACCGGCGCGGCGCCTGGGCGCGCAGCGACAGCACGCCCTTCGGCCATGGCCAGCCCTGGAGCCGGCCCCAGCTGCGCCATCTGCTGCGCCAGGCGCTGTTCTCGCCCGAGCACTGGCTGGACACGCTGTACATGCCGCCGTTCCGCGACCGCCTGATGCTGCGTTCGGCCGCCGGCTGGGAAAAGGTCTGCGGCGGCCTTGGCCTGCCCTTCGCCGGCGTGCATGTGGTGGAGGCCAGCAAGCAGCTGCACCGGCCAATCCAGGTGACCCGCCAGCGAAGGGTGGTGCGTTTCCAGCCGGTGCTGGCCCCGGGAGCCGGCGGCGCGCTGTCGCACGATGGTCCGCCGCATCCCCGCTGATCCGGCGCGGACGCGCCTCCGGTCCGCATGGCGCCCGTTACGGCGCCGTGGCCGCCGGCAGCGCGAAAGCCCGGCCGCCGGCATCGGCGGCGATCACCGTCAGGCGCGCCCCGGCCGGGCAGACGCTGGCCTGCGTCGCCAGGGTGAAGCCAAAACGCGTTTTCGCCAGCGACCGGGCGTCCGCGCCGGTTTCCGCCGCCAGCTGCGCCGCCTCGGCCCGGCGCAGGCGCGTGCGCTCCGCCCAGCCGATCTGGCGGCCATCGCAATAGACAGCGATCCAGGCGCGGACATCGGGCCTGGCCAGATCAATGGCCCAGCCCTGCACCGCGATCTTGTCGTCCGGCAGGCGCTGCGTCTGGTCGATGGCCCCGCGCGGCGTCGTGAAGCCCCTGTCCGCGGCGGCGAGCCGGGCGTTGAGCGCCTTCGGGGTCGCCGCGTCGTCCAGCGCGCCATTGCTGGCGATCAGCCCCAGCGCCGCGGCGGCCTTGCCCGACTGCTGCTGGTCGATGAGATGGGTCGCCGCGCCCCAGCTGGCGATGGCGGCGAAGAACCCGGCGTAGACCCAGGCCAGGCGCAGCGCCCGCGTTTCGCCCAAAGCGTCGATGCGGCGCTTCAGGCGCTGGTACATGCGCAGGTCAATGGCGCCGAAAAGCTGGCCGACGAGAACCGCCGCGACAAAGGCGACGCACCAGGCCGCCGGGAGCGGAACTGCCGCCGGCAGCCAGCGGAACACGGCGACCAGCACCGGCACATGCACCAGATAAATGGCGTAGCTGGCGTCGCCGAGGCTGATGCCGAGGCGGCCGGCGAGCCCACCGCCCGAAGGCTGCGCGCCCAGGGCCGCGGCGATCATCAGCGCGCTCACCGCGCCGGCGATGGTCCGGTCCGCCGGTATCATCCCGCCGATGTCCAGCAGCAGCACGCCCAGCCCCGCCAGCATCCAGGCCGGATGCACGCGCAGGCGCCTGGTCACCGCCGGAACCAGCAGGCCACAGGCAAAGCCGATATTGGCCGATGACGCCGGCAACTGGTAGATCACCGGCATTTCCAGGGACGCCGGCTCGCCGAACGCCAGCCGCCAACCGATGACCAGCGCGATCCAGCCGATGGCGACGCCCGGAATCGCCCGGACCTGGCCGGCCGCGATCAGCAGAAAAATGAAGACATAGAAGGTCAGCTCGTAGAGCAGCGTCCACTCGACGCCCAGGGTGTAGCCGGCGGGCCCGACGGGAACCAGCGTGCTGGGCAGAAAGCGCGGCGTGAACACATGGCCGACGATCACCGGCGACAGCGCGAAAAATACGGCGATGGCGACGAAATACACCGGATAGATGCGCGCCACCCGGTGCAGCAGAAAGCGGCCCGGCGGGGTCACCGGCGCCAGCCGCGCCATCAGATAGCCCGACAGGGCGAAAAACAGCGCCACGCCCCACATGCCCAGGGTGCTTTCCCAGAGGTGGATGGGGCCAGCCGGCTTGCGAAAATAGGCGAGATAGTGGGATGCGTGGTAACCGACAACCATCAGCGCCGCGATGGCGCGCAGATATTGCAGCGCCGCGATGCGGCCGGCGGATGGCCGGACCGGGCCGGCGTAGCCGGAAAGCCCGGCGACGCCAGAACCTGCGACGGCTTCAGGCGCAGGCACAGGCCACGCCGACGATGCGTGCGCAGGGACGATATCCGGTTTGTTCATTCCGAAGACTTCTGGGGCCTGTGTGCTGGCGCGAACGACGCGCGGTTCCAATATTTATTCGCATGCGAATAATTTCTGGTTCGCAAACGTTTAGCCGCAGCGATCGCCCTCGGGAACAGAATTTCGCCCAAATTGGCGCATTTCCATGCGCGGGCGCGGTCCTGCCCCGGCGCCCAGTCCGCACATTCCCATGGGACGGGACCCGCAGTTCGTGCTATGTCGCCCCGTCCGCGCCCGTATTCCGGCCCTGGGGCCAGAGGGCGGGCCGCCTGCCCTCGCGCCGGCTGCGGGCCGGAGATTTTTCCACGCGCTCCGCGCGGCCTCACGCCGGCGCGGAAGCCAGATGAATGGATGCGGCTGTCTCAACCATGCGAAGCTATCTCGATTTTGAAAAACCCGTCGCCGAGATCGAGGCCAAGATCGATGAGCTCCGCGTCGTGGCCGATGGCGACGTAAACGTTGCGCTGGACGAGGAAATCAGCCGCCTGCAGGCGCGCGCCAGCAAGACGCTGGCTGATCTCTACGCGGCCCTGACGCCGTGGCAGAAGACCATGGTGGCGCGCCATCCCAACCGCCCGCATTTCCGCGATTATTGCGACGCCCTGATCACCGACATGACGCCGCTGGCCGGCGATCGCGCCTTTGGCGAGGACGAGGCGATCATCACCGGCTTCGGCCGGTTTCGCGGCGAGCCAGTCTGCATTCTCGGCCAGGAGAAAGGCTGGAACACCGAAACGCGCCTGCGCCACAACTTCGGCATGGCCCGCCCCGAGGGCTACCGCAAGGCCGTGCGCCTGATGGAAATGGCCGATCGCTTCGGCCTTCCGGTTATCTCGTTCGTCGATACGGCCGGCGCCTATCCCGGCATCGGCGCGGAAGAGCGCGGCCAGGCCGAGGCGATCGCCCGCTCCACCGAGGAGGCGCTGGGCCTTGGCGTCGCCAATGTGGCGCTGGTGGTGGGTGAAGGCGGCTCGGGCGGCGCGGTGGCGATCGCCGCCGCCAACCGCGTGCTGATGATGGAGCACGCCATCTACACCGTCGCCTCGCCGGAAGCCTCCGCCTCGATCCTGTGGCGCAACGCCGCCCGGGCCCAGGACGCGGCCACCAACATGAAGATCACCGCCCAGGACCTGCTGAAGTTCGGCATCATCGACGGCATCGTGCCGGAGCCGACCGGCGGCGCCCATCGCGATCCCGCCGCGGCGATCCGCTCGGCTGGCGCCGCCGTCGCGGCCGCCCTGCAGGAATTCGCCGGCATGACGCCGCAAGCCATCCGCAAGGCGCGCGAAGACAAATTCCTGGCGATTGGCCGCAAATAAAATTCGCCGGCAGGCTCACGGGCAGGCCGTCGCCTGCTGGCGGCGGCGCGCCGGCCTCGCGGAAAAAGTCATTGCCCACAGGCGCCTGATGGTGTCTCATCCTGCCGGCCGGGCGCGCAGGCCTGTTCCCGCGGCTGGGCCGCCTGGTGGCGCCTGGCGCGCCCCGGACAGCCCGCAACGGCGCCGCGCGTAAGGTCCTGGTAAGGTCCTGGCGGTACAAGGTTGAATGGGGTCATGGACCGGAAAGGCCCATGGCGTGGGCATGGGTGACGACGGCGGCAGTGATGTCCAATCATGCGGCGCCTCCGCAGGCTGATTGGACATCGCTTGAGAGTGGATCTGGGAAGATGTTGAAGCTTGTCATCCGCACCACCCTGTTCGCAGCCGCGGCGCTGGCGCTGGCGGCCTGCCAGGACGGCGGCCCGGGCAGCGCCCGGGCCCGGGCTCCCATTCCCCCCAAAACCGTCGCGCTGATGCAGGAAAAGGGCATGAGCCCGGCTGCGCCAATTCTCATCCGCTCCTACAAGAAGGAAGCGGAGCTGGAGATCTGGAAACGCGACGGCAAAGGCGAATACGCACTGCTGAAGACCTATCCGATCTGCCGCTGGTCCGGCCAGCTCGGGCCGAAGATCCGCGAGGGCGACCGTCAGGCGCCAGAAGGGTTCTACACCATCACCCCGACGCAGATGAATCCGAACTCCAGTTTCTATCTGTCGTTCGACACCGGCTTCCCCAACGCCTACGACCGGGCGTACGGCCGCACCGGCCGCTATCTGATGGTGCACGGCGCCTGTTCGTCAGCGGGCTGCTTCTCGATGACTGACGCGCAGATCGCCGAGATCTACGCCATTGGCCGTGAGGCCTTCGCCGGCGGCCAGCGCGCCTTCCAGTTCCAGTCCTATCCGTTCCGGATGACGCCGCAGAACCTGGCCCGCTACCGCAACGATCCAAATATCGAGTTCTGGCGCAATCTGAAGGAAGGCTCGGACTATTTCGAGGTGACGAAGCAGATCCCGGTCGTTGGCGTCTGCAACAAGCGCTACGTCTTCGGCTCCCGGTCGGCGAGCTGCGGCGCGACGGAACAGCCAGCCATCGCCCAGGCTCTGGCCCAGAAGCGGGCAAGCGACGACCAGAAGGTCGCCGAGCTGGTCGCCACGGGCGCCAAGGCCGTGCGGCTGGTCTATCAGGATGGCGGCCAGCACCCCTCGTTCCGTGGCGAAGGCGGCTCGGTGCTGTCCTTCTCCCGCCCCACCCGCTTCTCGGGTGACATCAGCCGCCCGGAAGCCCTGGCCAGCGCCCCGCAGGAAATCGAAATGCCGGATAGCGCGCCGGCGCGCGCCGCCGTGGCGATGACCCCGCGTCCCGCCACGACCCCGGCCAACGCCGATCCGGTCGCCACCGGCTCGGTGACCGCCGCTTCGGCGGATGCGTCCGCGCAGCCGCTGAACGCCGCCGCGGAAGCGCCCTCGACCAGCGGCTTCAGCAAGGCCCTGTCGCTCGGCGGCATCCTGTCAGGCGGCGCGCCGGCGCAGGCCGATCCCCTGAAGGCGGCGGAAGGCCCCGCGCCTTCAGGCGGCTAGCGCCCTTCCGGTCAGCCGGAACTGGCTGATCGGTCAGAATGTGCACAAAACAGAAAAGCTGGAGCAGTTTGCGCGCCTGGTTGAACGGAAACGGATCCAGGCGCGGCCACGCCCATTTGAACAGCGCCGCCGCGCCCATATGAACAGACGCCACGGAAATAACCGGCACACGGGCTTTGGTCATGCACAGGTTGCCATCCGGAGCAGGGGCTGATCAGATTGCGACGCCTGCCGGGCGCAGGCGTCCGCCATGCCTGGGGCCGGACAACAACGGAAGCCGGCCGCCCGCTTCCGGCGCCGCGCGCCTGGCGGTCTGGAAATTGCCGGTCCCTGCCCTCACATGTCCAGGCATGCCTGTCATTGACCCGCATGTTGATCCGGGCCGCCGCAACGGTTCAGACCCGCATGATCCTGCCCCATGGCCGGCGGCGATGCGCCTGCTGGCCCGCTCGGCGCTTGTCCGTTCAGTTTTTGCCGGTTCAGTTTTTGCCGGCCCAGTTTTTGCCACCGCCCTGATGGCGACGCCAGCCATGGCCACCCAGCAGGCGGCGGATGGCGGCCCGGCGATCCAGGGCCCGCCGCTTCCCTCCCCGCCGCTTCCCTCCGCGGAACAGAAACCTGACGGGGCTGCTCCGGCCGCCGACGCCCCCCGCAAGAAGCCCCCGCCCGGGCGCGAGGCGCTGCGGCTCAAGGTCATGGACGCCGCCCGCGCCGCCGGCATGCCGCCGGAACTGGCGGACGCCGTTGCGACGGTTGAGAGCAATTACAACGTCAGCGCCATTGGCGGGGTCGGCGAGATCGGCCTGATGCAGGTGCTGCCGTCCACCGCCCGCATGCTTGGCTTTGATGGAAGCCTGGCCGAGCTGGCGGTTCCCGAAACCAACATCCGCTATGGCGTATCCTATCTTTCGCGCGCCTGGCGCATCTCGGGCGGCGATATCTGCACCACCGTCATGAAATACCGGGCCGGCCACGGCGAGAGCCGGTTCTCCTACCGCTCCGTCGACTATTGCGTCCGCGTCCGCGCCCATCTGGCGGCCCTTGGCTACAAGGTCACCGGCGAGGTGCCAAAAGCCACCTTTGGCGATCCCGCCGGCGTGCGCGTCGCCAGCAAGGGCGGCGTTCGCGTCGCCGGCGGCCGGCGCAGCCGCTACAACTGGCGCGCCGCCGACGCGCGGATGAAATCGATCGCCAGCAAGGTGTCGTTCAACACGCTGATCATTGCGCGTTAACGCCAGAGCGTTTCCCGAAAGACGTCGCCTCCGGCCAGCCGCCTGCCGGAATGAACATGGCGCACCGTCCGGCGCATCTTGAGGCGGGCAGGCCCGCCGCATTCCTGCAGCGACATGCGGCCCCCAGGCCTTTGAGCGTCGCTCACGCTCCATCCCGCCAGTTACGCGATCACCGGCGCGCCGTCCCGCCATGGCCTGCCCGCGATCGCCGACGCCGCCCCGAGCCAGCCGCCAGGCCCCCGCGCGCCAGGCTCCAGCACGCCAGGCTCCGGCGCTTCGGGCTCCAGCACTTCGGGACGGTGTTTTTCAGATAATCCCCGCACAGGTCCCCCGCGCGCCGTCCCTGCGTGTCATCCCGGCCACGTTCGTTCGCATTTCACCGGCTCTGATTCAAAAATGACCGCGATCAGGCGCCATTTGCACAGTCGTAAGGCAGTCTGCATCAAGCTTGACGTTGCGCCACAACCTGTTCGCCCCCGAAGCTGGCCATGAAGTTTTCGGGCACGCATTCAGGGGGATGCCACATCATGCGTCAGGTTTTCGTTCTTTCAGCCGCAGCGGCTCTCACCGTGGCCATGGCTGCGGCTCCAGCGCTGGCGGCTGATGTCCCCGCCCCGGCCGAGCCGGCCGCGCCCGCCGCCCCCACCCAGTTCGACATCGCCTTTGGCGTCAAGTACACGTCCAATTACGGTTTCCGCGGCATTTCCCAGTCCAACGGTTTTGGCGTCGCGCAGGGCTATGCGGAAGCGCAATTCTTCGACAATTTCTTTTACGTCAACGGCTTCGTCTCCAAGGTCGACCTGCCGACCCGGGCGACGGCCGAGACTGACGTTGGCGTTGGCATTCGTCCCAAGCTTGGCCCGCTGACCTTCGACCTTGGCTTCATCCAGTACGGCTACCCGGGCGAACGCCGCTTCATGGACCCGTACAATCCGGTCGAATACGTGACGCCGGCCGGGGCGTTTTACGGCCCCGCCATCCTGTCGCCAAGGAACTCAGAGTTCGGGGAAGTGCACGCGTCCGTCAGCGCAGCATTCAATGGCCTGACAGTTGGCGCCGGCGTCTATCACTCCTGGGACTTCCTCGGTCTTGGCGCGCCGGCCACCTATTACAACGGCACGGTGAAGTATACGCTGCCGGCCGAATTTCTTAACGGCATGAAGGGCAACTTCTATGCCTCCGGCGAGCTGGGCTACTTCCAGCTTGGCACGACAGCCGCGCGCCTCGGCGCCGTCAAGCTGAAGAGCTACACGACCTGGAACATTGGCGCCGGCTACACCTACGAAAACCTCACCGTCGACCTGCGCTACGTCGACACCGACCTCAGCAAGAAGGACTGCTTCCTGAACAGCGGCGACCCCGCCGGCTTCCTGAACGGCGGCAAGTCCAACTGGTGCAGCGCGGCCTTCGTAGCCACCGTTTCGCTGGACTTCACCCTGTCAGGCCTGCAACAGGCCCTCGCCCGGTAATAGCCAGGGCGAACACGACGCCCGGCCGCCAGGCGGCGGGAGCACGACAGCCCGCCGACAAAAAAGGCGGCCTCCCCCGGAGGCCGCCCCAGCAATCCCGACTGGCGGAACGGCTCAGCCGTTGCCGATGTACTGGCCGCCGTTGACCGTGTGCACCGCGCCGGTGAAGAAGGCGGCCTTGTCGGAAGCGAGGAACGCCACCAGATCGCCCACCTCTTCCGCCTTGCCGAGGCGGCCGGTCGGGATGGTGGCGATGATCTTCTTCAGCGCCTCCTCCGGCACCGCCGCCACCATGTCGGTGTCGATGTAACCCGGGCAGATGCAGTTCACCGTGATGCCCTTGGCGGCGTTTTCCTGCGCCAGCGCCTTGGTGAAACCGATGACGCCGGCTTTCGCCGCCGAATAGTTGGCCTGGCCCATCTGGCCTTTCTGGCCGTTGATCGACGAGATATTGATGATGCGGCCGAAGCCGCGCTCGCGCATGCCCTCGATCAGCGGCCGGGTCATGGTGAACATCGAATCCAGGTTGGTGCGCATCACCTCGCGCCACTGGTCGAACGTCATGCGATGAAACATGCCGTCGCGGGTAATCCCGGCGTTGTTGACGAGAATGTCGACCGGACCGAGATCGGCCGCCACGCGCGCCAGCCCCTGGGCGCAGGCCTCCGCGTCGCCCACGTCCCATTTGTAGATGCTGACGCCGGTTTCGGCGCGGAATGCTTCCGCCGCCGCGTCGTTTCCTGCGTATACGGCGGCGACCTTGTAGCCTTCCGCTGCAAGGGCCTTCGATATGGCGGCGCCAATACCGCGCGTACCGCCAGTAACAACAGCAACCCGGGACATCAATTTTCTCCAGACCGGCCGGCGTCGGCGTCGACGCTGGCCAGGGCGCCCACGCCATGACGGACGCGGTGACGCTGTTTCAAACATCGTGAGCGGGGTCGGCGCTCCCCGGAAGCCGCCATGCCGTTGCGCCCCGGAGGGTCGCCGCCCCTGGCCCGTGATACGATGGCCGGCCCGGAGGGAGTACTGTCAGAAAGTCGAAGACTGCCGGGGAATACGTCTTAGGAAGAAAGTATTATTACGCCGCGCTCCTCCCCCCATGATGGCCACGCCGCGAAAAACCCTCCAGACGCCGGTGTTCCTGAATCTCTTCCTGACAGCGCCGCCAGGTCATGCCTCCGCCGCGCCTGACGCAAGCCGGCCGACCTGACGCTGGCCCTTTCTCGCCCTTTCTCGCTCTTTCTGACGAAAGACGTAGGCCGTCGTCCGGACATACGGTGGAAGGCGCGGCGCCAGTCACCCTTTTAGGTAGGTGAAACTCAGCTCATTTGCCGAATTTGTGATTTTACCCGACCCGCTACACTTCAAAACAAGCCTGTTCCGGCAAGAAAAGCAGTATTTCCGGCGTCATTCAGGCGATTCACTGGAGCGGGGCCGGCTCATCCGGGGCGCATATGCGATCCGGCGTGAGCGGCGCATCCCGTCTCTGTCCAGTCGTTGGAGAGCGATTGACCCTGTGGAGCCGCAGCGCGGTCCCGCAGCGAAGGATCGCGCTCGGGCGCCCAGACGCAACTGCTTCGCATCGCCGGGCAATGTTGCGACGCCGCGCTGCAAACGCAGCGCCCAGGTCGCAAGCCCGTCCTGCATGTGCGTCGGGGCCAAAAACCTGCTCCGCCCTGGCTCCGGCCCCGGCGGCGCGGGTCGGGAGGGGGGCCCATGGCCAGGCTGAAAATTACGCTGACATCCACAACCGCAATGCGCCTGCTGTCTGGCGTGCTCGCCGCGCCAGCGATTCTCGCCGGCGCCAGTCAGGCGCGCGCTGACTGCACCACCGCCAACAGCGTCACAACGTGCACCACCGCCGCCGTCAATCCCTACCCGAACACGATTGGAACCGGCCCGGGCGACGACAACCACACCGTCATGATTGAAAGCGGCGCGTCGATCGCCACCTCCGAGAGCCCGGCCATTTCCCTGGGCGACGGCGCCATGATCACCATCCGCAGCGGCGGCCATGTGACCAACAACGCCACCAATTTTCAGGACGGTCCGTGGGGCACCGGCAACAACACCATCGAATTCGGCAGTAACGGCCAGTTGCTGATCGAGGCAGGCGCATCCGTCACCAAGACTGGCGGGCAGGACAACGCCGAGGCCATCAATGTGCACGGCGCCGGCAACGTCATCACCAATTACGGCCTGATCCAGACGGAGAACAGCCGACCGATCTGGTTCCAGGACGAGACAACAGGCGAGCGCAACGTCGTCGACAATTACGGCTCCATCATTCGCACCGACGGCAGCTATCTGTTCGGCTCCAGCACGGGCGGGGCCAACGCCGGCATCGTCCTGATCAACCGCACCGGCGCCCTGCTCCAGGGCGACGTCGTCTTTCTCGATGGCGACGATGACCTGCACATCCACGCCGGCTCAACCATCATCGGCGGCGTCGACGGCGGCGGCGGCTTCAACAGCCTGTTCCTCGACGGCGCCGCCGGAACCCAGGACCAGATCGCCAGCCACGTCGCCAACTTCCAGGCGCTGACCAAGGACGGCGCCGGCCAGTGGACCGTGACCGGCAGCCTTGACGGCTACCAGACAACCACGGTGCGCGACGGCCTGCTGACGCTGACCGGCGACAATTCCGACTATCAGGGCGACGTGCTCGTGGGGAGCGCCGGCGTGCTCGAAGCCCGCGCCCAGAGCATGCCGGTGCGCGTCGACCCCGCCGCCAACCTCAACAATATCCAGAACGACGGCGTGGTGCGCTTCACCCAGCCGGCCGGCGACGATGCAACCTATGTCGGCCAGATCACCGGCGCCGGCGTCGTCGAAAAAACCGGCGACGGCGTGCTGACGCTGGCCCCTGACGCGCCGGCGGGCAATGCCTACGCCGGCGGCACGATTATTCGCGGCGGCATTGTCGCGGCGGCGGCGGACAGCGCCCTCGGCGCCGCCAGCGGCCCCCTGACGCTCGACGGCGGCGCCTTCCGCTTCACCAGCAGCTATGCGCTGTCGGCCCGCGCCGTCACCATCACCGCCAGCAATGGCGCCTTCGATGTGGTCGCCGGCGCCGCCGGCAGCGTCCTCCAGGCCATCACCGGCCCGGGCGCCCTCACCAAGTCTGGCGACGGAACCCTGATCCTCGCCGGCGACAACTCCTGGGCTGGCGGCACGACCATCGCCGCCGGCGTGCTGCAACTGGGCAACGGCGGCGCCTCCGGCTCGCTGGTCGGCGACGTCGACAACCAGGCGCAGCTCGTGTTCAACCGCTCCGACGCCTGGACCTACGCCGGGGTGATTTCCGGCGCCGGCGCCGTGACGCAGGCCGGCCCCGGAACCACCATCCTCACCGGCGCCAACGCCTGGAGCGGCGGCACGACCATCACGGCCGGAACCCTGCAACTGGGCGACGGCGGCGCGACCGGCTCGCTGGTCGGCGATGTGCTCAACGACGGCCAGCTGGCCTTCCACCGGTCGAACACTTATGCGTTCGACGGCGTCATCTCCGGCTCCGGCGCCGTCACCCAGGCGGGCGCGGGCATGACGCTGCTCAGCAACGTCAATACCTGGACCGGTCCAACCCAGGTGCTGGCCGGAACCCTGGCGGTGGGCGGCCCCGACAGCATGGACGCCGCCATCACCGGCGCCGGCGCCATCGACGTGGCGGCCGGCGCGACGCTGGGCGGTTACGGCTCCGTGGCCGGCGACACGCGCAACGACGGCGTCATCGCCGTCGCCAATGCCCTGTCGGCCTTCTCTGGCGGCCCGACCGGCAACTTCACCATCGGCGGCCAGTTGACCAATGCCGGCCTGGTCCGTCTTGGCGGCGCTGGCGTCGGCAACACGCTGACGGTGGGCAGCTATACCGGCGTCGGCGGCGTCATCGCGCTCAACACGTACCTCGGCGGCGACGGCTCGCCGTCTGACCGGCTGATCATCAATGGCGGCGCAGGAACGGGCTCCACCACCCTGGCCATCACCAATGTGGGTGGGCCGGGCGCGGCGACCCCCGGCAACGGCATCCTCGTGATCAGCGCCATCAACGGCGCCGCCACGGCCGCCAATGCCTTCTCCGCCGGCAATCTGGTCGCCGGCCCCTACGAGTACACCCTGTATCGCGGCTCCCGCGACGCCTCCGATCCGGAATCCTGGTATCTGCGCTCGGAAGCGCAAAGCTCCGGCGGCAATAATGGCGGCCGCGGCGGCGATGGTGGTGGCGGTGGCGGCGGCCCGGTCATCCCCGACTTCCGGAAGGAAACTTCACTCTACGCCGCCCTGCCCTCCATGGCCCTGCTCTATGGCCAGACCATGCTCGGCACGTTGCATGAGCGCGTCGGCGAGCAGGAGTTGCAACGCGGCCTCAACGCCGCCAACGGCTCCCCCCTGTCAAGGGCCGTCTGGGGCCGCGTGATCGGCAGCCACGGCAATAACGACGGTGATGGTCGCGGCGTTTACGGCTCAGGCCCGGCCTTCACCTGGGACTTCTACGCCTTCCAGATTGGCATGGACCTGTATCGCAAGGAACATGCGGACGGCAGCCGCGATCACGCCGGGATCTACATCGGCGCCGGTCATGCCGACGGCTCGGCCCGCCATTACACTGGCATCCGCGCTGGCGACATGCGCTTCGACGGCTACACCGTCGGCGCTTACTGGACCCACTATGGCGCAACCGGCTGGTATGTGGACGCCGTCGCCCAGGGAACCTGGTACAGCGACGTGAAGACGTCCTCAGGGCGCCTGACGCCCCTGTCGACCAGCGGCTTTGGCGTCGCCCTGGCGCTGGAAACCGGTTACCCGTTCGCCCTCGGCGATGGCTGGGTCCTGGAGCCGCAGGCGCAGATCGTGCTGCAAAAGATCAACTTCGACGGCGGTTATGACGGCGCCTCTTACGTGCGGTTCAGCGACGTGCAGTCCGTCGCCGCCCGCGTCGGCGCCCGCCTGTCGAAGACCTGGGTGATGGATACGGCCCATGGCCCGGTGCGCCTCAACGCCTGGCTGCGCGGCAATATCTGGAACGAGTTTGCTGGCGTCCCCAAGGCCAACTTCTCCAGCGAACTGGGCTATGTGCCGTTCCGCTCCGACATGAAGGGCGCCTGGGCCGACATCAGCGCTGGCGTCACCGCCCAGTTCAACGCCTCGGCCGCGCTCTACGCCGCCGTCAGCTATCAAACCAGCTTCGACGGCCGCCGCGACGGCTGGAGCGGCAAGGCGGGTCTACGCTTCACCTGGTAAGCGCCAGGGCGCGACGCAGTCAAAACAGCTGCAAAACAAAAGCGCCGCGGCCAACCGCGACGCTTTTTATCGTCTGCCTTGGGAAAGCGCCCATCAGCGCTCCACGGTCATGGCCACGCCCATGCCGCCGCCGATGCACAGGGTGGCGAGCCCCTTGCGGGCGTCGCGGCGCGCCATCTCGTGCAGCAGGGTGGTCAGCACCCGGGCGCCCGAGGCGCCGATCGGGTGGCCGATGGCGATGGCGCCGCCATTGACGTTGACGATCGCCGGATCCCAGCCCATGTCGCGGTTGACGGCGATGGCCTGGGCGGCGAACGCCTCATTGGCCTCGACCAGGTCGAGATCCTGCATCTTCCAACCCGCCTTCTCCAGCGCCTTGCGCGAGGCGGGAATCGGGCCCGTGCCCATGATTTCCGGCGCGACGCCAGCGGTGGCCCACGAGGCAATGCGGGCCAGCGGCGTCAGGCCCCGGCGCTGCGCCTCGGCGGCGGTCATCAGCACGATGGCGGCGGCGCCGTCATTGATGCCCGAGGCGTTGCCGGCGGTGACGGTGCCGTCCTTGACGAACGCCGGGCGCAGCTTGGCCATGGCGTCGAGGGTCGCGCCCTCGCGGATGTACTCGTCGCTGTCCACCACCACGTCGCCCTTGCGGCCCTTCACGGTGACCGGCGCGATCTCGCCGGCGAAACGTCCCGCCTTCTTCGCCGCCTCGGCCTTGTTCTGCGAGGCGACGGCGAAAGCGTCCTGCTCATCGCGCGAGATTTGCCACTGGCGGGCGACATTCTCGGCGGTGTTGCCCATGTGGTAGCCATGGAAGGCATCCCACAGCCCGTCGCGGATCATGGTGTCGATGAAGCTGGCGTCGCCCATTTTGGTGGCGGCGCGCAGGTGATGGGCGTGCGGCGACAGCGACATGGACTCCTGACCGCCGGCGACGATGACGCTGGCGTCGCCATTGGCGATCTGCTGCATGCCGAGCGCCACGGCGCGCAGGCCGGAGCCGCAGACCTGGTTGAGGCCCCAGGCGCTGGCCTCCACCGGCACGCCAGCCTTCATGGCCGCCTGGCGGGCCGGGTTCTGCCCCTGGGCGGCGGTCAGCACCTGGCCGAGAATCACCTCGTCCACGTCGGCGGCGGCGACGCCGGCGCGCGTGAGCGCCGCCTCAATGGCGGTCGCGCCCAGTTCGTGGGCGGGAACCGCCGCGAAGGAGCCGCTGAAGGAGCCGACCGGCGTGCGCGCGGCGCTGACAATGACGACGTCGTTTGCAGACATACCTCTGTATCCTCATGCCCCGCCCGGCGGCGGAAAAAACGGGGGAATTGACCGGCGCACCCTACGCCGGGAGCACGCGCCGTTGAAATTGGCCAAAAGGCCAGCATGGCCCGCCGCCGGACAGGCGGATCGCCCAACCGGCGGGGCGCCCCGGCCCTCACAGGCCCAGGCCGCGTATGCCCAACCAATCATTGACATTCCGCCGCCATGGGCATTAAGAAGACGGCTTCCGCGCGGGTTTCCCGCCTGCGGAGCAATTGTGTTTGCGCTGTCAGCAACAGCTGACAACCGCGACACAGCCATCCATCGCACCGGAAACGGGCTGTCAAAAAGCCGGTCTGCCAATGCCGGAAGGCAGGGGCGGAGACCGGGATGAACACGGGAATGAACGATGTTCGCAGTCATTAAAGCCGGCGGCAAGCAGTATCGCGTCGCCGCTGAAGACACCATTTCGATCGCGCTCCAGGCTGGTGAGCCGGGCGACGCCCTGAAGTTTGACGTGCTGCTGGTCGGCGAAGGCGAGACCTTCAAGATCGGCGCCGACGCCGCCAAGGCGTCGGTCGACGGCGTCATCGTCAGCCACGGCCGCGGCGACAAGGTTATCGCTTTCAAGAAGCGCCGTCGCCAGAACTCGAAGCGCAAGCGCGGTCACCGCCAGGACTTCACCCTGGTTCGCATCACCGGCATCAACGGCTGAAGACCGGCCCCCGGCACATAACGGAGACATAAAATGGCTCATAAAAAAGCAGGCGGCTCGTCCCGTAACGGTCGCGATTCTGACGGTCGCCGCCTTGGCGTGAAGAAGTTCGGCGGCGAAGCCGTCGTCGCCGGCAACATTATCGTGCGTCAGCGCGGCACCAGGGTTCACCCTGGCGCCAACGTCGGCATGGGCAAGGACCACACCCTGTTCGCCCTTACCGAAGGCGCGGTGCGCTTTGGCGTCAAGCTCGGCCGCTCGATCGTATCGGTCGTACCGGCGAACGACGCCGCTGCAGGCAAAGCGGCGGCTGAATAACGGCGCAAGCTGAAGACAAGCTTCCGCCGGCGTCCCTGACCCTGGCGGATCCAAGCTTGCAGTGTTTTTTTGCAAGATTCCGCGAAGGGGAGATGGGGCGCCATCTCCCCTTCGTGTTTTTCCGGCATGGAAATTGCACGAGGATTGAAACTGTCCCGGGGCTTCCGCGTTGTCATCTCGCAACGCTGTGAATCTCCCTCACCTTTTCATCACCGGCATTTGCGGGCTCACTGTCCAGCGACCCGCGGAAGCGATTCGTCAGTTCCACCGGAGCGGAACCATGTTTACGCGCGAGACCATCGATGACGGCTTCACCCTGACCACGGAACGGCTTGCCCTGCGCTGGCCGCGTCTGGCGGACGCGGCGGCAATCGAACGTCTGGCGGGCAGCAAAACCGTAGCCGAGACCACGGCGCTCATTCCCCACCCCTACCCGGAGGGCGCCGCCGGCCAGTTCATTTTCGCCTCCCGCCTCGCCAACGCGCGCGGCGACGGCCTGACCCTGGCGATCACCGAAAAGAAGCGCCCGCGCGAGCTGATCGGCGTCGTCGCCCTGCAACCCCCCGGCTTTTCCGGACGCAGCGACTGCACGCACCCGTTTATCGGCTACTGGCTGGGGACGGAGCACTGGGGACGCGGCTACGCCACGGAGGCGGTTGGCGCCATGTTGCGGCTTGGCTTTGCGGAAACCGGCGCGGCGATGATCAGCGCCGAGGTGCTGACACGCAATGTCGCCTCGCTGCGCGTGCTGGAAAAGCTGGGCTTCACCGCCGCCGGTTCGGGCATGGCGCCGTTCCCGGCGCGCGGCGGCATGCTGCCGGTGATCCGCATGGAACGGCGGCGCGACGCTGCGGAAAACGCCGGGGCGCGCCAGGAGGCGCGGTTGGGCGACGCTTGGCCTACCGACTCCTGGCCGGCCGACTCCTGGCCGACCGACGCGCCTGTCGCCAGCCCGGCGCCGGCCGATGATGATCTCCTGCTTCCCGTAGCGGCTGAATGACCTGACCGCCGGGTCTGGACGCAAACAAGGCGCCTCCATCGCCCATGGAGGCGCCTTTCTTTTGATCCCGTTCTTTTGACCCCGGCATGGGGCAATCCCCGGCGCGGCGACGACAGGCGACCCAGCCGGCTGGTCACCGGCGGCCGATGCCGGCGCGCGGAAGCGCGGGGCATCGCAAATGCTGCAACAGCCCTCCAGCGCACTGGGAGGGCGCCCCTTGCCCTTCCTCCGGGCGACGCGTCACTTTACCCGCACCAGACAGCAACGCCCGTGCAAGCCTTCCAGAGGGCGCACCGTGGCGCGTCGCCACGCCGAAGCGTCCGCGGCGACACCGCGTCGCTTCCAACGTGTCTCATAACGGCGTCGTGCGCGGAGGCAGCCCAGCGGCCGGTTGCTGGCGCATGCCGGAGCCGTCCGTGAAAGGATGGGCGTCAGACGGCAAGACGCGGGATGGCGATGCGGAGCGGCCGCTGATGTTGCCTTGCCCTGCCGGCATGCCGGTCCCTTGGGCATGGCCTGGCGCCCGGCGCGACAGACCAGAAGGTCCGCGCTGTCAGAGCGGCCATGGCCACAGGCGTGGCCCCGCGCCGGCGCAAGCCATCGCGAACACCGCGGCGACGTCACATCTATCAGTCAAAAAGGAGAGCCTTCGGGGCGCGTCAACGGCCAGCGCCAACCCGCGCCTTACCCGCGCATGCAAAAGCCTCCGTCAGAAGGCCTGCCAAACATCACATGTATTTTTGCGTGATATATGCGCCCGACATGGATGATTGTCACTTCAACGCCAGATCATAAATCCGGCTGACATCAATTCATCCAGTCTCTGATGACCTGTATTCAGATCATCTTTCCCATCAAAGGGATGGTGCCCAGGAAAGGACTCGAACCTTCACGAACTTGCGTCCACTGGCACCTGAAGCCAGCGCGTCTACCAATTCCGCCACCTGGGCCCGACTTCCGGGAGCGGCTGGCGCTCTCGTCGTCCGGTGAGCGTTCGTTTAGGCCCCGCCCGCGTGGGTGTCAATGGACAAATCCTGCTTCCCGCCGAATGGCGCGACTATCCACAGGAAGCCGGTTTTTCCGCCCTGCCCTGTGCATTTCCCGCAGCTGTGCGACGATGCCCCGGGAGAGAACAGGCGCTGGCTCCGCGCGACGCGCGCGCCTGTCACACGCCTTTGCTCAGGAAAGGGTTTTCATGGCCGAGCAGCCTGCCGTCAGGCGGCCGGCGCGCCCCGGGCGCGCCGCCTTCCAGCACTTCACGCCGATTCAGACCCGCTGGCTGGACAATGACGTCTATGGGCACGTCAACAATTCCGTCTACGGGCACTATGTCGACACCGCCATCAATGACTGGCTGATCGGCAATGGCATTGTCGATTTGCACGGCGCCCATGGCCTCATCGGCCTCGTGGTGGAAACCCGCTGCCTGTTTTTTGACAGCGTGGCGTTTCCCGACAGGCTGGAGGCCGGATTGCGCGTCGCCGCCCTGGGCAGGTCATCGGTGACGTTCGGGGTTGGAATTTTCCGTCAGGGCGAGACGCTGGCGTCGGCGCTTGGCGTCTGCGTGCACGTCTATGTCGACCGGACGACGCGGCGTCCGACGCCATTGCCAGAGGCCGGGCGCGGCAAATTCGCGACGCTACTGGCGTCGGCGTCAGATTGACGGACGCCGGCTGGCAACACGGCGGGCGAAACAAAAAAAGCGCGCCGGTTCCAGACCGGCGCGCTTCAGGCATGGCAGTTTTATCAGCCTCCGCTCGCGTTGGTCGTCGCCTCAGGCCTGGAGCGCGATGAGATGCGGTATCAGCGGTTCATCGGCGGGCGGCATCGGGTAGTCGCGCAGGCGGGCCGGCGCGACCCACTTGAGCTCCTGCCCTTCCCGCGCGCTCACGAACCCGTCCCAGCGGCGGCAGACATAGAGCGGCATCAGCAGGTGGAAGTCGTCATAGGCGTGGCTGGCGAAGGTCAACGGCGCCAGACAGGCCTCCTTCACCGCAATGCCCAGTTCCTCGTGCAACTCCCGGATCAGCGCAGCCTCCGGGCGCTCCCCCGCCTCCAGCTTGCCGCCGGGAAACTCCCATAAGCCGGCCAGCGCCTTGCCTTCCGGACGTTTGGCGATCAGCACGCGGCCATCGGCGTCCAGCAGGGCGCAGGCGACCACGAGCACCATCCGCAACGGTTTCGACGCGGCGGGCGGCAGGGATTGCGGGGCGACGTCGCTCATTCGGCAGTCCCGTTCATTGCAGGTCCAGTCTCGCCAGGGTCCAGTCTTGCCAGAGTCCAGCCTTGCATCGCTCCAGGCTCATTCAATGGTCCACGTGGCCTGAACAGACGAGGTGATGGTCATCTCGCCGGCCTCCACGGGAGCAGCCGCCGGCGCGGCCTCGGCCCGCATCATCTTCATGGCGCCATAGGGGCGCGGCATGGGAATCTGGCCGGCGCTGATCATCTGCAACTGGCCAAGCTTGCTGCCGGCGGCTTCCACCAGGCGCTGCGCCGTGGCGCGGGCGTTGCGCACCGCCTCGGCCTGCAACTCATCCGCCACTTTCTTGCGGCCGGAATAGTCGAACGTCAGGCTGTTGATGTTGTTGGCGCCCTCGCCGGCCGCCGCCGTCAGCAGCGGCCCGAGCTTGTCCAGATCACGCACCCGCACGCTGACCGAATTGGTGGCGGTGAAGCCATCCGGCTCCTGGGTGTATCCCGAAGCGTCGCGCCTGTTGCGGAAATTCTGGGAGATCGACACCGTGTTCGTCTGCACGTCGCGACTCTCGACGCCGGCCTGGCGCACGGCGGCGATGACTTTCGCCGCCGCCTGGGAATTGCCATTGAGCGCCTCCGCCGCCTTCGGCGCCCGGGTGGTGACGCCAATTACGATGGTCGCCATGTCCGGCGTCACGTCGCGCGTTGCGGTTCCGCTGACGCTGACGATGCGCGGCGGCTGGCGCGCGCCTTCGCTTTCGGCCCTGGCCGGCGCGCCCATGGCCAGCAGCAGCGATGCGGTGGCGAGCGGCGCGGCGAGAATGAGGCGGGAGACTGCGGAACGGCGGACGCTGGAGGTCATGAGCGATAATCCCCGTTAATTGCGACGTACTCCTTGGTGAGGTCGCAGGTCCAGACGGTAGCCGAGGCCCGGCCGAGGCCGATGTCGACCGTGATCGCTATTTCATCTCCGCGCATGTAGGCGGAAGTTTGCTCTTCGTCGTAGGCGGGGTCGCGGGCGCCCTGGCAGGCGACCCGGATGTCGCCGAAGGAGATCGACAGGCGGTCGCGGTCAGCCGGTTCGCCGGCCTTGCCCACGGCCATCACCACCCGGCCCCAGTTGGCGTCCTCGCCGGCGACGGCGGTTTTCACCAGCGGCGAATTGGCGATCGACATGGCGATGCGGTGGGCCGAGCGCTCACTCTTCGCCCCCTGCACGTTCACGGTAATCAGCTTGCGGGCGCCCTCGCCGTCACGGGCCACCTGCTGGGCCAGATCGCGCAGCAGCGTCGTCAGCGCCTTGCGGAACGGTGCCAGGCGCCTGTCGCCAGGGGCGGTGATCTGCGGCGCGCCGCGAGCCGCCGCCGCGCCGGTGGCGAACAGCAGCAGGGTGTCGGAGGTGGAGGTGTCGCCGTCGATGGTGACGCAGTTGAAGGTGCGGTCGGTGGCCTTGCGCAGCAACGCCTGCAACACCGGCGCGGCGATCGGCGCGTCCGTCGCCACGAAGGACAGCATGGTGGCCATGTCCGGGGCGATCATGCCCGCGCCCTTGGCCATGCCGTTGATGGTGACCCTGACGCCGCCAAGCGTGGTGGTGACCGTCGCCACCTTGGGAAAGGTGTCGGTGGTCATGATGGCCTGCGCCGCCTCGCGCCACTGGTCCGGCGTCGCGCGGCTGGCGCAGTCGTCCAGCACGCCCTCGAATTTTTCCGCGTCCAGCGGCTCGCCAATCACCCCGGTGGAGGCGAGGAACACCTGGGAGGCGCGGCAGCCCGCGGCTTTCGCCGCCAGTTTCGCGGTCAGCTCAACGGCCTTGCGACCCTTCATGCCGGTGAAGGCGTTGGCGTTGCCCGAATTGACCACCAGCACGCGGGCTTCGCCGCCAGGCAGCCGGTCGCGGCACCAGTCCACGGCGGCCGACGGGCATTTGGACCGGGTCAGCACGCCGGCGACGGCGGTCGGCGCATCAAACAGCGCCAGCATGACGTCAGTTCGCCCCTTGTAGCGAATTCCAGCCTCGGCGGTGGCGAAACGCACGCCGTCGACCGGCGGCAATTCGGGGCTGGTTTTCGGCGCGAGAGGGGAAATGGCAGACGACATCGGTCGCTCCTGAGGGTTGCGCGCAGCGTCCCGGAAAAAGAGACGCCGGTGAAATTTGAAACGTTCGGCGACGCGCCCGCCGGCCTCCCGCCAGACGTTCGTCCTGACAGACCGGCTGCTGCGCGCCGGGCCCGGGCCCCGGGGAAAGCGGCGCTCTCGCCCGCGTGGCCGCTTTAGCGTTTGGCGCCGCCGTTGGCCGGCGGCTTTGGCGCGGTTTGCGCCTCGTCCTTGCTGGTCGCCGGAGGCGCGAACCGCTCGATCTTCGCCTTCGACCGCAGGTTGAGCACCAGATCCTGCTGGGCCTTGCGGGCAAGATAGGCTTCAACCTCGGGCTTCACCTCATCAAACGACGGGGCTTGCCGGGTGCGCCGTTCCTCCAGCTGGATCACATGCCAGCCGAACTGGGTTTTGACAGGCGCGGAAATTTCCCCCGGCTTGAGACGGAAAGCCGCTTCCGAGAATTCCGGCGCCATGCGGTCGCGGGTGAACCAGCCGAGCTCGCCGCCGCTTTTCGCCGCGCCCGGATCGGTGGACATGTCGGCGGCGACCCGGGCGAAATCCTCGCCGGCCTTCAGGCGGGCGATGGCCGCTTTCGCGTTCGCTTCGCTGTCGACAAGGATGTGGCGGGCGCGAACCTCTTCTTCCGGCTTCAGATCGCGCAGGGTCTGCTGGTAAGTCTTTTGCGCCGCCTCTGGCGTCACCGCCTTGCGCGCTTCGTGCGCCAGCAGTTCATCCAGCAGCAGCTTGTTGCGGTTATACGCCGCCTTGCGCTCGAATTCCGGCGTGGTGTCAAGTTTCTCCGCCACGGCGGCGCGGCTGCCGAGCTGGAGGTCGATCAGGTAGCTCAGCACATAGTCCTGCCGGTTTTCCTCCGACACGCGCGGCAGGCGGTCCGCAAGGTCTTCCATCGCCAGACGCACGTCGCGCTGGGTAATCGGCGCGCCGTCCACGCGGGCCAGAACCGTATCGTCCGGAACCGGCGCGGCGGCGGGAGCGGCGGCGGGCGCGGCGGCGCCAGGAGCGGACGTGGCGGCCGGCGCGGCGCCGCGCGACGGCATGCTGCGGATGACGCCGGAAAGGTCGCCGCGCGCCGGATCCTTCGCCAGCAGCGGGCCAGCGAGCAGCGAGCCGCCCAGCAGGCTCGCGGCGACGAGCGCCAAAACGGCCGGGCGTGCGGAGCGACGGAGGCGGACGTTCATCAGCGGCTGGTCCTGCATCTGCATCAAGGGCGTATCCTGCCTGGGGCGCATCGCGTTCGCATGGCGTTGAAGGCCGGCGCCGGCGGCGCAGGCTGCCGGCATGAGTGTCTGATCGCGCCGGATTTTGCAAGCGAAGACGGGGCCATGGCGCTGTCGGAAGCCGCCGGCGCGACGGTCCCGTTCAGCGCGTCTGGCTTCCCTGGAATCCGGTTCAGGGCGGCCGGTTCACGGCGTCCAGGCGGGACGGGGCGCGGCCTCCAGCTCCGCCTGCCGCGCGGAATCGATAACGTCGCGCAAAGCGCGCAGCACCAGCTCCACCCCCTCGCCGGAGGCCGCCGAAAGCATCAGCGGCCGTTGCCGGCTCGCCGCCGCCAGATCGGCCAGCCGCGCCGCGCGGGTTTCATCATCCAGGGCGTCGATCTTCGACAGGGCGACGACCTGCGGCTTCTCGGCCAGGGCGTTGCTGTAGGCGGCGAGTTCGTCGCGCACCACCTGGTAAGCGCCAGCGACGTCCTCCTGGGTTCCATCCACCAGATGCAGCAGCACCCGGCAGCGCTCCACGTGACCAAGGAAGCGGTCGCCGAGACCAAGCCCCTCGTGGGCGCCCTCGATCAGGCCGGGAATATCGGCGAGCACGAACTCGCGCCCGTCGAGCCCGACGACGCCCAGCCCCGGATGCAGCGTGGTGAACGGATAGTCGGCGATTTTTGGCCGGGCGGCCGAAACGGCGGCGAGGAAAGTGGACTTGCCGGCGTTGGGCAGTCCGACCAGGCCCGCATCGGCGATCAGCTTCAGCCGCAGCCAGATCCATGCCTCCTGGCCTTCAAGGCCGGGATTGGCGCGGCGCGGCGCCTGGTTGGTGGAGGTTTTGAAATGGGCGTTGCCGAAGCCGCCGTTGCCGCCGCGCGCCAGGCAGATTTTCTGCCCGGTTTCGGTAAGGTCCGCCAGCATCGTCTCGCCATCCTCGGCGAAGATCTGCGTGCCGGCGGGCACCCGCAGCACCACGTCGTCGCCCTTGGCCCCGGCGCGGTTGCGGCCCATGCCGTGCATGCCGGCGCGCGCCTTGAAATGTTGCTGATAGCGATAGTCGATGAGGGTGTTGAGATTGTCGACGCACTCCACCCACACATCGCCGCCGCGCCCGCCGTCACCGCCATCGGGGCCGCCGAATTCAATGAATTTCTCACGGCGGAAGGAGACGCATCCCGCGCCGCCATCGCCCGAGCGAATAAAGACTTTCGCCTGATCCAGAAACTTCATGGCTTCCCGTAATTGAGTATGGGCCGGACTGCAAACGGCTGCCGGTTCGTTCACGACGACCGGTGGGCGACCGCCCTTCATACCCTGGCCAGACCCTTTCGCATATCAGCCCCCGCCTGACCGGGCATTGCGCTGGCGTTTTGGCCGGATATGGTCAAAATCCAGGCAACGGCCCAAACGCCCTGCATTGAACCGCCCGGGAACCGGATGTCCACACAATCCACGTCAGCATCCGCCAGTCCATCGCCCACCGGTTCGCCCCCGCTGGGGGCGGCGCCGGTCGCGCCGTCCAGCCGCCTCGGCGTTGGCCTGATGATCACGGGCGTGTTCCTGTTCGCCCTCAACGACGTGCTCGGCAAATGGCTGGTCGGCTCCTATGGCGTCGGCCAGATCCTGATCGTCCGCAGCATCACCTGCCTGGTCATTCTGGCGCCGTTCTACTGGCGCACCGGGCTGACGCCGCTGCTGCGCGCGCCCCGCCCTGGCCTGCAAATCCTGCGCGGCCTGTTCTCCGCCATGGAGGTGGCGCTGTTCTACACGGCGGTGATCTGGCTGCCGCTGGGCGACGCGGTGACGTTCTACATGGCTGGACCGATCTATGTGGCGGCGCTCGCCGCCGTGCTGTTGCGCGAGCGCACGGACACGACCGGCTGGCTGGCGATCACCGCCGGCTTCATGGGCGTGATCGTCGCGCTGGAGCCGGGCGGGGCCAGCTTCACCTGGCCGGCGCTGATCGCCCTTGCCGGCAGCATGCTGTTCGCCTGCTCCATGATCATTACCCGCTACCTGCGCGGCACGCCCGACGTGGTGCTGGTGACCGGCACCATGCTTGGCGCGCTGGTCATCGGCTTCATCATGCTGCCGTTCGGCGGCTGGAAAGCGGCGCCGGCCGTCGATCTGGCGCTGATGGCGTGGCTCGGCGTGGTGGCGCTCATCGCCCATGTCTGCGTCAACCGCTCGCTCAAACTGGCGCCGGCGACGGTGGTTGTTCCCTACCAGTATCTGCTGATCGTCTTCGCCATGGCCCTGGCCTGGGTGGCGTTTGGCGAGCAGCCGCGGGTCACCGCCATGGCCGGCTCGGTGATCATCGTCGCCGCCGGCATCGTGGTGTTCCTGCGCGAGCGGCGCCTGAATGGCCGCATCGACGCCAACGCTGAAACGCCGCCGCTGCCCTGAGGCTCGCGACGGCAGACGCCCTGGCGCGCGCGGCGCCGGGCCAGCGACGCGGCGTTGACGCGCCGCCAACCGGCGCCCATGCCCCTGAAGGCGCCAGCAACCGCAAGGCGGCGCCCCGGCGCGCCCTCCAGCCCAGGACAGCGACATAAAATGACGCCAGTTATTTATATTGTTACAATTTAAAATTGGCGCATCCCCGCTCCAGACGGCACGAAAACTGAAACTGACCGGATCAGTTCTGCGCTTTCACAACTATATCTGTCGACTATGACGCGCTGCGGCGTTATGAGCGACCGGCGCGACGCTGGCGGCTCCGGAGCCTGCGCCGCCCACCCCGGATCTGCTATTGATGACTGATTTGCTGAAGCGCTTCGCTTCCTACTACCGCCCGCACAAGGGCCTGTTCGCGCTGGATTTCGGCAGCGCCATCGTCGCTGGCCTGCTCGAGCTCGGCTTCCCCATCGCGGTGATGCTGTTTGTTGACCGGCTGCTGCCGACCAACCGGCTCGGCCTCATCACCGTGGCGGCGGCGGGGCTGCTGGCTGTTTACGCCGTCAGCGCCGGCCTCCAGGTGGTGGTGACCTATTGGGGCCACATGCTCGGCGTCAGGATCGAAACGGAAATGCGCCGGCGGGCGTTCGATCACCTGCAAAAGCTGTCCTTCGGCTATTTCGACAACGTCAAGACCGGCCATCTGGTGGCGCGGCTGACCAAGGACCTGGAAGAGATCGGCGAAGTGGCCCATCACGGGCCCGAAGACCTGTTTCTCGCGGTGATGACGCTGATCGGCGCCTTCGCGCTGATGCTTGGCGTGCACGCGCCTCTGGCCGTCATCACGGCGGTGATCGTGCCGCTGACCGCTTTCATCACCATGCGCTATGGCGCGCGGATGACGTCCACCTGGCGCGCCATCTACGGGCGCGTCGCCGATTTCAACGCCCGCATCGAGGAGAACGTCGGCGGCATCCGCGTGGTGCAGGCCTTCGCCAACGAGGACCACGAACGGGCCCTGTTCGCCCGCAACAACAGCGCCTACCTCGCCACCAAGCTCGAAGCCTACCGGGTGATGGCGGTGTCCCAGTCCCTGTCCTACCTCTCCATGCGTTTCGTCCAGGTGGTGGTGATGCTCGCCGGCGCCTGGTTCGTGGTGCGCGGCGAACTCACCGCTGGCGGCTTCGTCGGCTTCCTGCTGCTGGTCAACGTGTTCTTCCGCCCGCTCGACAAGATCAGCATGGTCATCGAGATGTACCCCAAGGGCATCGCCGGCTTTCAGCGCTATCTGAAGCTGCTCGACACCCGGCCGGAGATCACCGACCGGCCTGGCGCCGTAACGGCAGGCCGCCTGCGCGGCGATATCGCCTATCACAACGTGCGTTTTGGCTACGCGGACGGCGCGCCGATCCTCCAGGACGTGGATTTTTCCTGCCGCGCCGGCGAAACCGTCGCCTTTGTCGGCCCGTCTGGCGCCGGCAAAACCACGATCTGTTCGCTGCTGCCGCGTTTTTATGAGGCGGACGCAGGAGCCATTACCATCGACGGCGTCGACATCCGCGACATGACCCTGCGGTCATTGCGCGAAAACATCGGCATCGTCAGTCAGGACGTATTCCTGTTCGCCGGAACCCTGCGCGAGAACATCGCCTATGGCCGGCTGGAGGCGCGCGAGGATGAAATTCTGGCGGCGGCCCGCCATGCCCGTCTCGACAGCCTGATCGCCGATTTGCCAGCGGGCCTCGACACGGTTGTCGGCGAGCGCGGCGTCAAGCTCTCCGGCGGCCAGAAGCAGCGCGTCGCCATCGCCCGGGTGTTTTTGAAGAACCCGCCGATCCTGATTCTCGACGAGGCCACCAGCGCCCTCGACACCGAGACGGAGCGAGCGATCCAGCAATCCCTGGCCGACCTGTCGCGGGGACGCACGACGCTGGTCATCGCCCACCGCCTGGCCACCATCGCCGACGCCGATCGCGTGCTGGTGGTGGAGGACGGCAGGATCGTCGAACAGGGCGATCACGCCACCCTGCTGAACCGCGCCGGCGGCCGCTACCGTCGCCTGCACGCGGCTCAGGCCAGCGCCACGACATTGCCCGACGATCTTCTTGCGGCGCCGGACCGGGCACGGCCCTGACGCGTCGAATGGCCGGCGGGACCGCGTGGACCCGCCAGACGGGCGGCGGCGACGCCGGCGCCTTCGCCGCGAGGGGGAACGCCCCGGCGCGACCGGGACGCGGGCCATTGCAGGTTTTAGTTCGGAAGCGTCTTGCCTCCTGATGTGCTTTTCATGCAAGGCGGGGGCGCCATGTCGCGCGGACGCGCCAGACCAGCGCGGGCAGCGTCCGGTTCGACCGGGCGCATCCTCACCCCGCCAACCGCCAGGGACCCTGCCTGTACCCATGAACGCCCTGCTGAGCGCCCTGCAAAACTCACTTCGTGGCCTGGCCGTCGCCGCGCGGCGCGAACGCGCCATCCGCCAGGAACTTGTCGTGTTGCTGCTGGCGGTTCCCGCCGCTTTCCTGCTGTCTGGCCAGCTCTGGGTGCGGATCGCTCTCGTCAGCAGCGTGTTGCTGGTGCTCGCCGTGGAATGCCTCAACACGGCGATTGAAAAGTTGTGCGACCACCTGCACCCCGGCCGCCACGACGCCATCGGCTTCATCAAGGACATGGGGTCCGCCGCCGTGCTCTGCGTCACCCTGATCGCTTTCCTCATCTGGGCCGGCGCGCTCGCCATGGCGCTCTATCCGTAAACGGGTCACCAGATCGCGTCCGGCGCGCGACTATCTGGCGGGCCGTTCACCACCTAGACTGGGGCGTCGCCCTGCCCCGAAGCGTTCCATGAGTGTTCCCTGAATGAGCGGTCTGCTCGCCCTGCTTGACGACGTAGCCGCCCTGACGCGGCTGACGGCGGCCTCCCTCGACGACATCGCCGCCAACGCGGCGAAAGCCGGCTCGAAAACCCTCGGCGTGGTCATCGACGACGCGGCGGTGACGCCGGCCTATGTCAACGGCGTCCACGCCAGCCGCGAGCTGCCGATGATCGGCCGCATCGCCCTTGGCAGCCTGCGCAACAAGGTGGCCCTGGCGCCGGCGCTGCTGTTCCTCAACTGGTTTTATCCGCCCGCCATCACCGCCCTGCTGCTGGTGGGCGGCGCCTATCTGTGTTTCGAGGGCGCGGAGAAAATCTGGCATGCCCTCGCCCCCGGCGCGGACCATGCCGTCAGTGAGGACATGTCGTCCGGTGATCCGGCGTCGCTGGAGCAGACCCGCGTCAAGGGGGCGATCAAGACCGATTTCATCCTGTCGGCGGAAATCATGACCGTGGCCCTGTCGGTCATCACCACGCCCTCGCCCTGGCTTCAGGCCGCCGCGCTTCTCGCCGTCGGCGCCATGGTGACGGCGGGCGTCTATGGCGCGGTGGCGATCATCGTCAAGCTGGACGACGCCGGCCTGTTCATGGCCCGCTTCGGGCGCTTCGCGCCGACCCGCGCCCTTGGCCGCCTGATGGTGAAAAGCCTGCCCTTTGTGCTGGGCGCCCTGTCCGCCATCGGCACGGCGGCGATGCTGTGGGTAGGCGGCAGCATCGTGCTGCACAGCCTGCACGTGTTCGGCCTGCACGCCCCCGCCGATGTTATCGCCCGCATCTCCGCCGCGACGGGCGCGCTGGCGCCGGGGCCGGCTGGCCCTGCCGTGACGTGGCTCGCGGGCGCGGCGCTTGACGGCATCGCCGGCCTGGTGCTTGGCCTGGCGCTGGTTCCACTGGCCAGCCGCGTCGCGGCGCCGATGTTGCGGCTTCTGTGCGGCAAAAAGCCAGGCTGACGCAGCCAGCCCCCCCCAAGCCTGGGCCATGGACGCGCGCTGGCGACCACGCGCCAGCTTTCCTTATTGCTCCAGGGCGCGACAGACGCATGCGCGCCTTCATAACCGCGTCGCATTTTCTCGCACGAGCCGGTATCGTCCCGCCGACCACGACGCCGCAACAGGACCAGCCCTTGCCAACCGCCCGTCCCCTTTGGCTGATCCTCGCCGTGTCGATGTGCGGCGTTTTTCCCGGCGCCGGCGCGGCCGGGGCGCAGCCGGCGGACGTCGCGGACGGGCAAATCACCGGCGAGGCGGCCGCGGAGCCCCGGGCGAAGGCCGGGGCCAGCGAGGCCAGGGCGAGTGAGGCCGGGGCCAGCGAGGCCAGGGCGAAGGCGGACGGCAGCGCCGCTTCGCAGGCTGATGACGATAATGACGATGACGACGATGGGGACAGCGCGCCGGGCGCGCCGCCGGATTCCTGGCCGACAACCTATGTGGACCTTGAAACCGGCTGGTCGTCGACGCCCGGCAATACGATCGGCCTTGGCCGCAACAACCTGCGTTTTCTGACCGGCGAGAAATCGCGCGGCTTTTACATGTCCGCGCCGCTCACCATCGAGCTCAGCGACCGGCTGACCGTTTTCGCCGGGCTGGATGGTTCTGGCTCCCAGACGCCGGGGGACAAATGGAGCAAGTTCACGCCCGCTTCGTGGAGCGTCGGCGGCTCGGCGGAGGTCATCGAGCAATCGGGCCTCATGCCCGGCGTCACCCTGTCGGCCTCGGCGTCACGGCCGTTCGAGCCCATCGCCCTTGGCGTATTCAGCACCACCTGGGCCGGGGGCATTGACCTCGACCTTGCCTTCGACGCCGACCAGACGCGCGGTCTCACCGCCGGCGTCAGCTACAGCCGCACCCAGGTATCCTCCAGCTTCGCCCGGGTCGGCGCGCAGCTTGGCGGATATATTGGCGGCTACTGGAGCCCATCGAAACTGGTCAATCTGTCCGCGCAGGTCGGCGTGCAGTATTTCGGCGGCGCCGAGGCCGCGTCGCTGCTGCGCCTGAAGCCGGTGACCACCCCCTATGTCCTGGTGGAGCTGGAGCACGTCGACGATGACGACAACCGGGTCTTCGCCATGAACCTCGGCCTTGGCTGGTCGCCCAAGCCCGTGGTGCAGTTCACCATCTCCACGCCGCTCTACCTTGCCCGTTGACCCCATCGCCAGTTGACGCCTCGCCCGTTGACGCCGCAGCCGGCTGGACCACCGGCTGGACCAGACAACGCCCGGGGGCGCGCGCGGATCGGACTTGCAGGCATGAAGCTCGCAGGAAGGGACTTGCAAGCGGTCGCCGCTTTTGACGCAATCGGCAGGCAACCGGCGCAGCGCCGATGAGGAAAGGCCCCCCATGAGCGACAGGAAGCAAAACGGACAGCGCCCCGCGCCCCCCGATGCAAGGCCGCCGACGCTGGCTGACCTCGACATGTCCCCGTCGCTTGGCGACAAACAGTACGCTGCGGAGCTCAAGAGCCTGCAACAGCGGTTCGCGCGCATCCAGCAGGCCTATCTGTACCACGGCCACAAGGGGCTGGTGGCTTTTGAAGGCTGGGACGCGGCGGGCAAGGGCGGCGCCATCCGGCGGATCGCCGCGGTGATGGACCCGCGCGGGTTCAAGGTCTGGCCCATCGCGGCCCCCGAGCCGCAGGATCAGAAACGACACTACATGGCCCGTTTCTGGGACCGGGCGCCGGCGCGCGGCGAAATCTGCATCTTCGACCGCTCCTGGTATGGCCGCGTGCTGGTGGAGCGCGTCGAAGGGTTCGCCAGCGCGGCTGAATGGCGCCGCGCCTATGATGAAATCAACGCCTTTGAACAATTGATGGTTGATGACGGCGCCCGCATCGCCAAGGTGTTCCTGTACATCACGCCGGACGAGCAGTTGCGGCGCTTCCGCGACCGGCTCGACGATCCGCTGAAGCGCTGGAAGCTGAGCTATGAGGACTTCCGCAATCGCGAGAAATGGAGCGATTACGAGGCGGCGGTGAACGACATGCTGGCGAAGACCCATACCGGAACGGCGCCGTGGAAACTCATTCCGGCCAATTGCAAGCGCCATGCCCGCATCGCCGCCATGACCGAAATCGCGGACCGGCTTGAGGCCGGCGTCGATCTCGCGCCAAGGCCGGTTGACCCGGAAATCCGTCGCCGGTTTCGCAAGATTGACAACACCCGGGACTGATCGCGAAGCAGGCGCCGCGCTGGGCGCCGGAAAAACCGCGCCGCCGCCCGGTATCCACAGCGTATCCGGGCCGTCGTCGCGGCCGGCTGCCGCAGGGGCCGGCGAAAAGTCTGGCCATCGCCCTATCAGCCTGATCTGCAAAATATTTCGCCGCATGGGCGGGCGCCGCGCCGCGCTTTGCCGCATCCTCTCGCGCACGCGGCGCCAACGTACGTATTTCCGCCCACGAGCCGGAAATGCCGCGCCAGAACAGGCGCACGGCTCAAACCGGGCCTGCCTGTGGACAGGATCGTTTCCCCTCCAGGGCGCGCGGGCCGCGACGCCGTGAGCATTGACAGCCCTCCACATGTGATCTCTGATAAAAAATATAAACAAGGACGACAGGTCACGGACCAGGTCCAGATAACGCCCGACTGGAAACCGGCCGCACGGCCGTCACCGGTCCGGGGAAGGCGCTCCGAGGGGGGAACGCCACTGCAGCCTGCCTGCTGCGCCAGCATTCCTGCGCGATGCGGCTCCGCGTCGGTTGGGGAAGTGCGCCAAAAGTCGGGGCGACGCCAGAAGAACTGCCCTGATGTTTCTGGAGCACGCGCGGCGCCGCGGGCCGGCCGGCAATCTGCGCGCCCGGCGTTCTTCATGGGAAGCAACCGCTGCGACCCACGGGAAGAATGCCCGGAACCCATAAGACAGATCAGAATTCCGCTGCGGCGCGGCGGGCATTTGCTCTGTCAAAAAACAGACGGGAGGGCCGTCATGACCGATATTCCGGCGAAGCTGTCGTTCGCCACAGGCGAAGGGGGCCAACTGGCGGGCGGCGCATCCGTGACCGGGCGCATGTCCGCGGCCAGGTCGGCCGCCGGCGCGGCGCCCCTGCTCGACGTGCGCGATCTGTCGACGGCCTTTCTCACCAGCAATGGTGAATTGCCCATCACCCGCCAGATCAGCTTCAGCATCAGGGCCGGCGAGCGTGTCGGTCTGGTCGGCGAAAGCGGTTGCGGCAAATCGGTCACCGGCCTGTCGCTGATGCGGTTGCTGCCGCCGCAGACCGCCCGCGTCACCGGCGAGGCGCGCCTCGCCGGCCAGGACCTGATGACCCTGTCCCCCCGCCAGATGCGCGCGGTGCGTGGCCGCGACGTCGCCATGATCTTCCAGGAGCCAATGAGCGCCCTGGATCCGGTGTTCACCGTGGGCGAGCAGATCGCGGAGGCGTATCGCGTGCACTTTCCCGTCAGCCGGGCGGAGGCGCGCCAGCGGGCCATCGCGGCGCTGGCCGAAGTCGGCATTCCGGCGCCGGAGCGGCGCTACGATGAATATCCGCACCAGCTGTCCGGCGGCATGCGCCAGCGGGTGATGATCGCCATGGCGCTGATCTGCGAGCCGAAGCTGATCATCGCCGATGAGCCCACCACGGCGCTGGACGTCACCATCCAGGCGCAGATCACCGACCTGTTGCGCTCCCTCAGCGAACGCACCGGCGCCGCGCTCATCTTCATTACCCACGATCTGGGCGTCGTCGCCGAGACGTGCACGCGCATGATCACCATGTACGCCGGCGAGATCGTCGAGGACGCGCCGGTGGACGATGCGCTGACCCGGCCGCGCCACCCGTACACCTCCGGCCTGTTGCGGTCCCTGCCCGGCCTCAGCGCCCGGCGCGGCGTGCTGCCGTCGATCCCCGGCCGCGTCCCGGCGCCGGGCCGCATGCCGGATGGCTGCCGGTTCCGTGAACGCTGCGGCTACGCCATCGCCGGCTGCGAGGCCGCCCAGGCGCTGCTGCCCATGGCCGCGGACCATGTGGCGCGCTGCTGGCGCGCCCGCGACCTGTGGCTGCCGGGGTCGGTGGACGACATGGCCGCCGGCAGCCCCGTCGCCCACAACCTCGCCGCCGCCACAGGGGAGATCCGCCCATGAGCATGGGGCGCCAGGCCATGCATTCCGCCGCTCCCGCCACGGACGCCGCCGCCGGCGGGCCGCTCGCGACGCCGGGCGACCGCCCGCCGGTGCTGCGCGTGGAGGATTTGCGCATCCGCTTTCCGGTCAACAATGGCCTGGAGACCGTCAAGGCGGTCGACGGGGTGGATTTCGAGGTGCGCCAGGGCGAAACCTTCGGCGTCATTGGCGAGTCTGGCTCGGGCAAGACCACCATCGGCCGGGCCCTGGTCTGCCTGCTGCAGCCCACCTCCGGCCGCATCCTGCACGATGGCGTCGATCCGGCTACCCTGAGCCGCTCGGCCTTCCGCAGGCGCCGGCGCGACTACCAGATCATTTTTCAGGACCCCAACGCCGCGCTCAACCCGCGCATGACCATTCTCGACAGCGTCATGGAGCCGCTGCGGATCGCCGGCGAAGGCGATGACGCCGCGCGCCGGCGCGCCGCCACCGAGGCGCTGGTCCGCGTCGGCCTGGCGCCGGAAGCGGGCGTGCGCTATCCGCACCAGCTGTCCGGCGGCCAGAAGCAGCGCGTCAACATTGCCCGGGTGCTCACCCTGCGCCCCCGCATGATCGTCTGCGACGAGGTGGTGGCGGCGCTGGATGTGTCGATCCGTGGCGACGTGCTCAACCTGTTCGCCGACCTGCAGCGCGAATTCGGCCTCACCTATGTGTTCATCACCCACGACATTTCGGTGGTGTCGCACATCTCCGACCGCATCGCCGTCACCTATCTCGGCAAGTTCCTGGAGCTGGGGCCGGCCGACGCGGTGACGGAAAAACCGCTGCATCCCTACACCCAAGCGCTGCTGTCGGCCGAGCCGGTTCCGCTGCCGTCCAGCATGCGGGTCAACCGGCGCATCATGCTGGAGGGCGAAATCCCAAGCCCGGTGTCGCCGCCCTCCGGCTGCCGCTTCCGCACGCGCTGCCCGTCGGCGCAGACGCGCTGCGCGGCGGAGGAGCCGGCGTGGCGCGAGCTGCGGCCGGACCACTGGGTCGCCTGCCATTTCGCCACGCCGGAAGGACCGCCGCCGCCCAACGCCTGACCGGCACGACCGCACACAGGTTTCAGCCAGACAACAAAAGGCGCGGCCCGAACCCGGGCCTCACGCCGCAGCAGGGGAAACGTCCATGAGCCATGATCTTGCCCGCGCGCCGCTCGCCAGCATGCTGGACCGCCGCGCCTTCCTCGCCCTGGTCGGCGCGGCCGGCGCCGCGACGCTGGCCGGCGGCTCCGCCCTCGCCGCGGAACCGAAGCGCGGCGGAACGCTGCGCCTGTCGGCCCTCGCCAATCCCTCGTCGCTGGACCCGGCCACCGGCGGCTCCGGCTTCGACCATTGCTATCTCTGGACAATTTACGACACGCTGGTCGAGTGGGACTACGACACCCTGAAGCCCAAGCCAGGCCTGGCGAAATGGTCGTTCCCGGACCCGAAAACCATGGTGCTGGATCTCCAGCCCAACGTAAAATTCCACGACGGCGCGCCGCTCGACGCAGAGGCGGTCAAATTCAATCTCGACCGCAACCGTCAGGACCAGCGCTCCAACGTCAAGGCCGACCTCACCAGCGTTGAAGAAGTGGTGGTCACCGGCCCGCTGCAGGTGACGCTGAAGCTGAAGAACGCCGACACGGCCCTGCCGGCCATCCTCTCCGACCGTTGCGGCATGATGATCTCGCCCGCCGCCGTCAAAACCCACGGCGCCGCCAGCGATCGCAACCCCGTTGGCGCCGGCCCGTGGAAATTCGTGAGCTGGGCCGACAACCAGAAGGTCGCCGTCACCCGCAACGACAATTACTGGCGCAAGGATCGCGGCTTCGTCGACGCCATCGAGTTCAACATCATTCCCGAACAGGCGACGGGCCTGCGCTCGGTGGTCGCCGGCCAGAATGACATGGCGTTCGCCCTGCCAGCGCGCCTGAAGCCAGTGATCCAGCGCGCGAAAGAGTTGCAGGTCGTCTCGGCCCCGACCCTTTACTGCATCCAGTTCTACTTCAACACGAAGCGCAAGCCGCTGGATGATCTGAAGGTGCGCCAGGCGATCAACTTCGCCATCGATCGCGACGCCTTCGTGCGCGCCACCATGGCCGGCCTCGGCGAGGCGGCGACCATGACCCTGCCGAAATCCCACTGGGCCTGGTCCGAAGCGGCGTCGAAGCTTTATCCGCACAGCGTCGACAAGGCGAAGCAGCTGCTGGAGGAAGCCGGCCTCGGCAAGGGCTTCGAACTGACCGTTGGCTCCTACACCGACCAGGATTCGGTGCGCCGCGCCGAGGTGTTGCAGGAGCAGCTGGGCAAGGCTGGCATCCGGCTGAAGTTCACGCGCGGCACCGTGGCCGAGATCAGCGCCAACTTCTTCAATCAGGGCTACGACATGCTGCTGTCCGCATGGACCGGCCGGCCAGATCCGAGCATGACCTACGCCCTCGGCTTCGACAAAGGCGCCTATTACAACGCCAGTCGCGAAGCCACCGATGAGCTGAGCGACCTGATCCGCCGCAGCCGGGAGAGCGAGGACCTGAAAGAGCGCGCCGCCGTGTTCGACAGGATCCAGCAGATCACCATGGGCCAGGCGCTCTCGGCGCCGATCGCCTTCCAGTACGAACTCGACGCCCTGTCGCCGAAGGTGAAAGGCTACAAACCGGATCTGCTCGGCAAGCCGAAGTTCGAGTTCGTCAGCCTGGAGTGAGCCTCCGTCACCGCGCCCGTTTCCGGCGGCCGGTCGCCTGAGGCCCCGCCGCCGGAGCCTCTCCACCCTCACGACGGTATGAGATGCTCGCTCCAGCCAAACGCAGAATGATCCGCAGGCGCCTGCTGCAGGCGATCCCGGTCATCATTCTCGCCACCTTCATCGTCTTCGGACTGCTCAAGCTCGTGCCTGGCGACATCGCCGTCACCCTGGCCGGCGACAACGCCACCGACGCACGCATCGCCGAGATCCGCGCCATGTATGGCCTCGACCAGCCATTCCTCGTCCAGTACGGCGGCTGGTTGCTGAAGGCGGTGCAGGGGGACCTGTCGAAATCCCTGCTGTCCGGCGAGGCGGTGCTCACCTCCATCGCCCGTTGTCTGCCCAACACCATGCTCATCGTCGTGCTGGCGTTGCTGCTGGCAATGGCGATCGGCATTCCGCTGGGCATTCTGGCCGCCAGCCGTCCCGGCGGCTGGATTGACGGCTTCGTCATGTCGGTGGCCTCGCTCGGCGTCGCCATTCCCAACTTCTGGCTGGCGATGCTGCTGGTGGCGTGGCTGTCGCTCAGCATGGGCTGGTTTCCGGCCACCGGCTCTGTCCCCTTCACGGAAAACCCTTGGGAATCGCTACGTCACGCCATATTGCCCGCCGTGGCGCTGGCCTCCGGCGGCGTCGCCGAGGTGGCGCGCCAGTTGCGCTCGTCGCTGGTGGAGGTGCTGGCGTCGCAGCAGGTGCGCACCCTGCACGCCAAGGGCGTCAGCCCCGCCTCCATCCTGTGGAAGCACGGGCTGAAGAATGTCAGCGTCAACCTGCTCACCGTCATCAGCCTGCTGGCCAACCGCATCCTCGCCGCCACCGTGGTGGTGGAGGCGGTGTTCGCCATTCCCGGCATGGGCGGACTGATCGTCAACGCCGCCATCCAGCGCGACTTTCCGGTGGTCCAGGGCGTGGTGTTCGTGATGGTGCTGATCGTCGTCAGCATCAACCTGCTGACCGACGTGCTCTACAGCGTGCTTGACCCGAGGATTTCATGATGGCGGACATCACGTTGTCCACGGTCCCCGCCCGCCCGCGCCGTCTCGGCGGCTTCGCCCGCTGGCTGCGCGCCGACCGGCGCGGGGCCATTTCGCTGTTCTTCCTGCTCGCGCTGGTCGCCGTCGCCATCGCCGCGCCCCTGCTGGCGCCGTACTCGCCGACCGAACAGAACATCGATGCGGCGCTGGCTCCCATGTCGGCGCAGCACTGGCTGGGCGCCGACGACCTCGGCCGCGACACCCTGAGCCGCCTGCTCTATGGCGCCCGCGCCAGCCTGTACGCCAGCGTGCTGGCCGTGGTCATCGCCATTGCCATCGGCGTGCCGGTGGGGCTGATCGCGGGCTATGCCGGCGGCTGGACCGACGAGATCATCAGCCGCGTCATCGACAGCCTGCTGTCGTTCCCGGCCATCGTGCTGGCCATCGCCGTCACCGGCGCGCTCGGCATCGGCCTCACCAATGGCATGATCTCGGTCGGCATCGTGTTCTCGCCCATGCTGGCGCGGCTGGTGCGGGCCCGGACGCTGGTGGTGCGCAACGATCTCTATGTGGACGCGGCCCGCTGCTTCGGCCTGCCCACCTGGCAGATCCTGTGGCGGCACGTGCTGCCCAACACCATCCAGCCGGTGATCGTCCAGGTGACGCTGCTGCTGGCGGCGGCGCTGCTGGCCGAGGCCAGCCTCAGCTTTCTCGGCCTCGGCATCCAGCCGCCGGAGCCAAGCTGGGGCGCCATGCTGGCCCGCGCTTACCAGAACATGGAGATCGCGCCCGAGCAGATGTATCCGCCCGGCCTCATCATCATGTTCACCGCCCTCGCCTTCAACACCCTCGGCGAATCCCTGCGCACCGCGCTTGATCCGACCATGAAGCGCCTGTGAGCGGCCATAAGGCTTCGACGCACGACACGACAATAAAACCGCGTGAGGAAACAATGACGCCCGAGGAACTGTTCGCCGACATGCTGGCGCATGGCGAGATGGTGCTGGAACGCCTGGATGACGTCGCCGCGCGGCTGCCGGACAAGACCTTCATCCATTATGGCGAGGACAATGTCCGCCTGAGCTTCGCGGAGTTTCGCGACCGGTCCGACGCCATCGCCGCCGGGCTCGTCGCCATGGGCCTGCCGCGCGGGCAGCCGGTCAGCGTGCTCACGCGCAATTCGCTGGTGGCGACGCTGGCCATGTTCGGGATCTGGCGGGCCGGCGGCGTCTATGCGCCGGTGAATTTCAACTTCACCGGGCCGCTGCTCTCCTACCAGCTGCGCGACACCAACCCGTTCGCGCTGATCACCGACCCCAGCTTCGCGCCGGTTCTGGGCGGCATTGTCGATGAAATCCCGCTGCAACGCCTGATCGTTCACACCCCGGCGCCGGCCGATCACGACGCCACGGGCGAGCGCTTCGGCCCCGAATTCAGCCGCCTGGAGGTCAGCGATTTCGCCGCGCTGCTGCGATCGCCGGGGCCGGCGCCGCGTTTCGTCTTCCGCCCGTTCGATCCGGCCAATATCGTCTACACCTCGGGCACCACCGGTCCGTCGAAGGGCGTGCTCCAGCCCTACCGCTGGCTCAACAATTACCTGCACATGATGCGGCGCATGACCACCGCCGACGACGTGATCTATTGCGACTTGCCCATGTATCACGTGGGCGGCGCCTTCTTCCTGCTCGCCAGGGCGGTCTGGCAGGGCAACACCGTTGGCCTGTGGGACAAGTTCAGCCCCAACAAATTCTGGGACCGCATCGCCGAGTGCGGCGCCAGCACCTGCGTGCTGCTCGACGTCATGGTGCCCTGGCTGATGTCGGCGCCGCCGCGCGACAACGACCGCGCCAATACCCTGAACAAGGTGCACATGCAGCCGTTGCCGCCCAATCACCACGAGGTGGCCCAGCGCTTCGGCTTTGACTTCGTCACCTCCGGCTTCGGCCAGACCGAATCCGGCCTCGGCTTCGCCGGCGTCATCGATCAGTTCGGCGATGCGGAAGGTACTCCGGGTCATCTCTGGAAGGGCTATTCCAAAGCCGACCTGCTCGCCCGCTGCCGCGAGGCCGACCGGCCGGTTCTGGACGGCGCCGGGCCGGTTCCGAAGGGCTTCATGGGCGCGCCCAACCAAGTCTACGAAGTCGCCATTCTTGATGAGGACGACAACCGCCTGCCGCCTGGCGAAGTCGGCCAGCTGGCGTTCCGCCCGCGTTATCCGGGTCTGCTGCTGCTGGAATATTTCGGCAAGCCCGAAGCCACGGCGAAAGTGCTGCGCACCTGCTGGTTCCACACCGGCGACGCCTGCCGCGAACTGCCGGAGATGCCTGGCGTCTACAGTTTCGTTGACCGCATGGGCGGCTTTTTCCGCGTGCGCGGCGAGAACGTCTCGTCCTACGAGGTGGAGGCGCTGCTGGCCCGCCACGACAAGGTGCGCGCCGCCGCCGCCGTGCCGGTGCCGGCGCGCGAGGGCTCGGAGGAGGACATCGCCGTGTTCATCGAGCTGGTCGAGGGCGAGATCATGGACGAGGCGGAGCTGCGCGAGCACGCCCGGGCGATGATGCCGAAATACATGCAGCCGACCCATGTGCGCTTCATCGAGGCCCTGCCGCTGACGCCGACCAGCAAGATCGAGAAGTACAAGCTGAAACGCCAGATCATGGAAGAACTCGGCCTCTGATCCGGCAGCCGGAACAACCAGGAAGAACCCATGACCCTGAACGTGGAAAACCAGACAGCGCCGGCGATCGACGAGGACGCCTATCTCGCCCACCTGCGCGACCTGCATGACAAAGCGTGGCCCGCCGGCGTTCCCCGCACGCCGACATACGTGCACGGCGAAATCCCGCTCAGCGAATATCTGCGCACATGGGCGCGGCTGCAGCCGGACCGCGACGCGCTGATCTTCTACGGTCGCCGTTACACCTGGCGCGAGCTGGACGACCTCAGCGACCGTTGCGCGGCGCTGCTGCAACGCCTCGGCGTCCGGGCCGGCGACCGCGTCGCCGTGTTCATGCCCAACTGCCCGCAGTTCCACGTCGTCTTCTTCGGCATTCTCAAGCTTGGCGCCGTGCATGTGCCGGTCAGCCCGCTGTCGCGCGCCTTCGAGCTGGCCTATGAGCTGAACGACACCGGCGCCGAAGTCATCGTCGCGCTGGACGAGCTCAGCAGCGTCATCGACGCGGTGCGCGGCGAAACCAGCCTGCGCGAGGTCATCGTCACCGGCTTCGCCGACGTCCTGCCCGAAGAGCCGGAAATTCCGGTTCCCGCCTCGCTGCTGACGGCGCGGACGCTGCCGGCCGGCGCCACCGACCTGATGCCGGCGCTGGCGACGATCACCGACGCGGCGCCCCTGCCGCCGCCGGACATCGACGCCGTCGCGGCGCTGAACTACACCGGCGGCACCACCGGCATGCCCAAGGGCTGCATTCACACCCAGCGCGACATGGCCTACACCGCCGCCGCCAATTACGGCGTCTCGCTGCGCATGTCGCCGGACAATGTCTCCCTGTCGTTCTTCCCGGAGTTCTGGATCGCCGGCGAGAACGCCGGGCTGATCTTCCCCACCTTCGCCGGCTCGACCCTGGTGCTGCTGGCGCGCTGGGACCCGCTGGGCGTGCTGGCGGCCATCGACCGCTACAAGGTCAACACCATGGCCATGCCGGTCGACGGCGCCGTCGAACTGATGGATCATCCGCGTTTCGGCGATTTCGACCTGTCGTCGCTGGCCCAGGTGCGCGTCGTGTCCTTCGTCAAGAAGCTCAACGCCGAATATCGCGGCCGCTGGAAGGCGCTCACCGGCCTCACCCTGGTCGAGAGTTCGTGGGGCATGACCGAGACCCACACCTCCAACACCTTCACGGTCGGCTTCCAGAACCACGATTTCGATCTGAACACCCGGCCCGTGTTCGTCGGCCTGCCCGTGCCGGGCGCCGAATTCAAGATCACCGATTTTGAGACGGGTGAACTGGTTCCCCTCGACGGCGAAGGCGAAATCCGCGTGCGGACGCCGTCGCTGCTCAAGGCTTACTGGAACAAGCCGGAAGCGACGGCGGAGGCGCTCGGCGACGGCTGGTTGCGCACCGGCGACATCGGCTGCATCGACGCCGACGGCTTCCTGCACTTTCTGGGACGCCGCAAGGAAATGCTGAAGGTGAAGGGCATGAGCGTGTTCCCGCCCGAGATCGAGGCGGTGCTCGGCCAGCACCCGGCCATCCTCGGCTCTGGCGTCATCGGGCGCGCCGATCCGGACAGGGGCCAGGTTCCGGTCGCCTTCATCCAGCTGAAGCCGGAAGCGGCGAACGAAGTCACGGCGGCCGACATCGAAGCCTGGTGCCGCGAACGCATGGCCAGCTACAAGACGCCTGAAGTGCGCCTGGTGGAGGCCCTGCCGATGACCGCCACCGGCAAGGTGCGCAAGCAGGACCTCAACGCCGATTGATGCGTGGCAAGGCCAGGGGCGCGACCTGGCCCACGCCCCCTCATTTTTTGACGAAACGGCTGATCGCCTCGCGGAACGCCGGCGTCTGCATGCAATGGGCCATGGCTTCCAGTTCGGCGTCGAGCTGGGCCGCCGCCGGGATCCGCGACGACTGCTGCACCAGCTGCTTCGTCAGGCGGATGGCGTCCGGCGTATTGCGCGCGAGCCGGGCCGCCAGGTCGGCGGTGGCGGCCTCAAGCTGGTCGGCCGGAACCACCTGGTTGACCAGGCCCAACTCCAGCGCCTGCTGCGCCGTCAGGCTGTCGGTGGCGAGGAACAGCTCCAGCGCCTTGCGGGAGCCAACGCGCTCGACGATGCCGATGGAGCCGCCGCCATCCGGCGTCACGCCCAGCTTGTTGTAGGCGGTGGTGAAGCGGGCGCTGTCCGCGGCGATGCAGATGTCGCCGAGCGCCGCGATGGAAAAGCCGGCGCCGGCGGCGGCGCCGTGGACGCTGGTGAGCACGATGCGCGGCCCGTCGCGCAACGCCATCAGGAACACGTGCAGCGCCTCCAGCAGCGCGCGCACCATTGGTTCAATATTGTCGATATGGGCGACGAAGCAGCGGATGTCGCCGCCGGCGCAAAACGCCGGACCATTGCCGCGCAGCACAACGACGCGAATGTCCGGGTTTTCCGTGATCCGCGGCGCCAGCGTCGCCAGATGTTTTGCTTCGTCCAGACCGATCGAATTGTAAGCCTGCGGCCGGTTGAAGGTGACGGTGGCGATAGCGCCCTGAATATCGAGCAGTGCGGACGGTTCGGCGGTCACGGCGGCTTTCTCTCCCCAACGGTGTTCCGGTTCCTGTTGCCAGCAGCCATGGCGCGTTTCGCCAGATCAGGCAAGCGGCGCGCCCCCGGCTGACAGGCCCAGGCGTCCGTCCTGTGGCGCGAGGGGAATTTGCGGTGACTGGGCGCGGCGCGCGGAGTATGAAACCATTCCAGACGGAGCCTGACGCCGTCGCCACATCATGCAACACATCATGATGGAGCGTTTCCCTCCCTGAACGGGACGCTCCAGGGAGCATTGCAGCCCATGACCAACCGGGTCCACCGCGGCGATCTGCCCGCCGACGTCGATTTTGGCGCTTCCGTCGCCATTGACACCGAAACGCTCGGCCTCAATCCGCTGCGCGACCGGTTGTGCGTGGTGCAGCTTTCCGACGGCAAGGGCGACGCCCACGTGGTGCAGATCCTGCGCGACGGCCCGCCGCCGGAGAACCTGATTCGCCTGCTCGCCAACCCGGACGTGCTCAAGATCTTCCATTTCGCCAGGTTCGATCTGGCTGTGCTGGAGCGCTATCTGGGCGTGATGACCACGCCGGTCTACTGCACCAAGATCGCCTCGAAGCTGACGCGCACCTACACCGACCGCCATGGCCTGAAGGATCTGACGCGCGAACTGCTCGGCGTCGATCTCTCCAAACAGCAGCAGTCGTCGGACTGGGCGGCGGAAACCCTGAGCGACGCCCAGGTCGCCTACGCCGCCTCCGACGTGCTGCACCTGCACGCCCTGAAGGCAAAGCTCGACGCCATGCTGGCGCGCGAGAACCGGACGGAGCTGGCCAGGGCCTGCTTTGAATTTCTGCCGACCCGGGCGCGTCTTGATCTGGCCGGGTGGCCGGAAACCGATATTTTCGCCCATACGTGAACGCGCTCCGCGCCTTCGCGCGCGCGGTTCTTCTCCGCGCGGCGCCAACGGGCCTCCCCCTGCGCCGCCGCCTCCGGTCCGGCGCAATTGTTCCATTTTGGGGACCCATTGTCGCCGAAAGCCTGCTGCAAGGTGCAGCGTCCCAAATCTGGAAACCATTTCGGCATAAGGATTGGCCGGGACAACCGGATGGCGCGTCGGGAGAGGGCGGCCAGGTTTGCACGGGGCGCCGCGTCTCGCATTTGTGACGCCAGTCGCCCATATAAGGGAATTGCGCGGCCAGGGGCCTTTTCCTGTCCCCATGCGCCACGCGGGAACATGCGCATTTGCGCGGCGTGAACCGGCGCGCGAACGCCCCTGCCGCGCAGTGCGGCGGGCGCGGGAAAGTTGACAATGAGCGACACGATGAGAGCGGGCTATCCCGCCATGGGGCATGGTCTGCTGGATGGCGAGCGTCTGAACGCCTACCGCGCCGCCCTGCGCCACTCCCGCCTGGTCCGCACCCTGCGCCTGATCATTCCGGCGGGCGCGACGGCGGCCGTCATCGCTCTGGTAGCCTGGAGCCTGTTCCGGCCGCTGGGCAATCTCGCCGGTCTGGAGATGGGCCCGGTGGCGCTCACCGGCACCAAGGTGACGATGGAAAAGCCGAAGCTGACCGGCTTTCGCAAGGACGGCAAGCCCTACGAGGTCACCTCCCTCGCCGCCTCCCAGGACGTGCGCAAGCCAGGCATCGTCGAACTGGAGCAGATCAACGCCCGCCTCGGCGCCATTGGCGACAACGCCACGCACATGGTTTCCTCCCATGGCGTCTACGACATGAAGTCGGAAAAGCTGGAGCTGTCTGGCGGCATCGACGTGCACACCGACAATGGCGACAAGGCCAGGCTCCAGGCCGCCCACATCAACCTGAAGGGCGGCGAACTCGAAACGAAGCAACCTGTGCAGATCACCACCGCCAACGGCGGCTCCGTTAACGCAAATTCCATGCGCGTCACCGACAGTGGCAAGGTAATCGTGTTCGAAGGCCGCGTGCAGACTGTGCTATATCCGCAGCAGGACGGCCAGAAGGGCGCGTCCGCTACAACCTCCGGCCATGCCCCCGCGACGGGCGCCGCCGGAGAACCGGATACGGGTGACCAGCAATGATGCGCCGCTTTGCTCCTGACAGTTGTCCGCCAGCCGGGGCTCCCGCCGCGAGCCGTCGCGGCCTGCCGCCGGACATGGTCTGGCGCGGCGCGCTGGCGGCGTGCATGGGCATCGCCGCGTTGCTGCCCGTCGCCCCGGCCAGCGCCCAGCCGAAAAAGCCGCATGCCGCCGCCGCGCCCGCCCCTGCCCAGAACCAGGGTTTCGCCGGCTTTGGCGGCGCCAACAGCAAGGAGCCGATCAAGATCGACTCCGACCGGCTCGACGTGTTCGACAAGGAAAAGAAAGCGATCTTCGCCGGCAACGTCGTCGCCGTGCAGGGCGAAACCACCATGCGCTGCAAAACGCTGACCGTGTTCTATGAGCAGGGCGTCGGCGCCCAGGGCGGCGCCAGGCCGGCGCCCGGCGCCCAGGCCGCCGGCGGCGGCGACAATGGCGTGCGCCGTCTGGAATGCGCTGGCCCGATGACCGTGGTCTCGAAGGACCAGATCGCCACGGCCGACAACGCCATCTACGACAAGGGCGAGCAGAAGGTTTACCTGAACGGCAACGCCAAGCTGAGCCAGGGCGAGAACGTCACCACCGGCGACCGGCTGATCTATGACCTGAGCACCAGCCGCGCCTCCGTCGAGCGCAAGCCCGGCCAGCGCGTGCGCGCCTTGCTGGTGCCAGGCAACGATGACAAACAGCAGCCCGGCAAACCGGCCAAACCGCAACCCGGCAAACAGCACTGACATATTTTTGGCGAAGCGGACGCCTGACCATGACGCCCGCTTTGTGAAGCACAGGTTTGACAGGATGTATGACAGCACGGACGCCCCGACCGTCGGGTCCGGCGAACAGCACTGGACACACGCCGATCACGCCGCGCGCCTGGCGTCGGCCCCCGGCGGGGTGCTGTCCGTCGACGGGCTGCAAAAGAGCTATGGCGGCCGCACCGTCGTCAAGGGCGCCAGCCTGTACGTGCGCAATGGCGAGGCGGTGGGCCTGCTCGGCCCCAACGGCGCCGGCAAGACCACGATTTTTTACATGATCACCGGCCTGGTGCGGGCGGATCAGGGGGTCATCGGCCTCGATGGCTACGACATCACCCGTCTCCCCATGTATCGCCGCGCCCGCCTCGGCATTGGCTATCTGCCGCAGGAAGCTTCGATTTTCCGCGGCCTGTCGGTTGAAGACAATATCCGCGCCGTGCTGGAGGTCACCCAGCCGGACAGGAAACTGCGCGAGCGCGAACTGGACCAGCTGCTGGACGAGTTCCAGATCGCCCGTTTGCGCAAGGCGCCGTCGATTGCCCTGTCCGGCGGCGAGCGCCGCCGCTGCGAGATCGCCCGCGCCCTCGCCGGCCGGCCGTCGTTCATGCTGCTCGACGAACCCTTCGCCGGCATCGATCCGATCGCCGTCGGCGACATCCAGGAGCTGGTCAGCCAGCTGACCCGTCGCGGCATCGGCGTGCTGATCACCGACCACAACGTGCGCGAGACCCTCGGCATGGTCGATCGCGCCTACATCATCCACTCCGGCCAGGTGCTGATGGAAGGCCGCGCCGAGGACGTCATCGCCAACCCGGACGTGCGGCGGCTGTATCTGGGCGAGGATTTCCGGCTTTGACGCCGACCGCCTTTTCCGGCTTTGACGCCGCCCCCCGGGCGCCGCAACCGGGCGCATCGACATGGGGCCCGCGCTGATATAAGCAAGAACCGCGCCAACTCCCGGCGCCGGGCCGACCATCCTGCCGGCCGGGCCCCGGGCGGATCCACGCGGTAGGCCGGATGTCGTTCTCGCACAGGCTTGAAATGCGCCAGGCCCAGAGCCTGGTCATGACGCCGCAGCTTCTGCAGGCGATCAGGCTGCTGCAAATGTCCAGCCTGGAGCTCTCGGCCTGGATCAGCGACGAGCTGGAGCGCAACCCCTTTCTCGAGGCTGAAAGTCCTGACAGTCCCGCGCGCCAGGCGGAAGACAACCGCCGCGCTGGCGTCGACAATGCGCCGGCGGCGGCTGAAGGCGACGCTGAAAAGGCCGAACGTCCGTGGGACGCAGCCGAGCTGGAAACCAGCCGCGCCGCCCTGGAAAGCAACCTAGACGCCAGCCTCGACAACACCTTCGATCCTGACGGACCATCCCTGGCTTACGCCGGCCATGCCCTCTCCGCCGGCCGTGGCCGGCCTGACGATTTGGACCCGTTCGCCCGGCTCGCGGCGGCCCCGGACCTGCGCGCCCATCTGCGCGGTCAGCTCGGCGCGGCGCGCATCGCCCCCCGGCTCCGGCTGATCGCCGCCGTGCTCATCGACGCCATCACCGACGCCGGCTACCTCGACGCCGAAACGGCGGCCGATCTCGACGGCCTTGGCCAACGCCTCGGCGTCACTCGCGCTGAGGTCGATGCGGCGCTGGCGCTGGTCCAGGGCTTCGACCCGCCCGGCGTCGGCGCCCGCGATCTCGCCGAGTGCCTCGCCATCCAGTTGCGCGAAAAAGACCGTTACGACCCGGCCATGGCCGCCATGGTGGCGCGGCTGGATCTGGCGGCGAAGCGCGATTTCGCCGCCCTGCGCCGCATCTGCGGCGTCGACGACGCCGATCTCGCCGACATGCTGCGGGAATTGCGCGCCCTGGAGCCCCGGCCCGGCCGCCCGTTTGAAACCGCGCCGGTGACGCCGCTGGTCGCCGACGCTTTGGTGCGGCGGGGGACAAAGGGCGACTGGATCGTCGAACTGAACAGCGACGCCCTGCCCCGCGTTCTGGTCGATCGCGCCTGGTACGCCCGCGTGGCGCGCGCCGCCCGGGGCGAGGCGGAAAAAGCTTTTGTCAGCGACGCCTGGCAGAGCGCCAGCTGGCTGCACCGCAGCCTCGACCAGCGCGCCCGCACCATTCTCGCCGTCGCCACGGAAATCGTCCGCCAGCAGGAGGGCTTCTTCGCCAGGGGCGTCGCCCATTTGCGGCCCATGACGCTGAAATCGGTGGCTGACGCCATCGGCATGCATGAATCAACCGTGTCGCGCGTCACCGCCAACAAGTCGCTTGGCTGCGAGCGCGGCGTCTTCGAGATGAAGTATTTTTTCTCGGCCGCCATCGCCACGTCCGGGGCCGGCGAAGCCCACGCCGCCGAAGCAGTGCGCCACCGCGTCCGACAACTGATCGAAGCGGAGAAGCCCGACGCTATCCTTTCGGATGACGCCCTCGTTCGCATGCTGCGCGCCGATGGCGTCGACATCGCCCGCCGCACCGTCGCCAAATACAGGGAGTCCCTTCGCATTCCCTCGTCGGTCGAGCGCCGCCGGCGCAAGGGCGCGGTGGGCTGAGGCGCCGCGACGGGGCGACGACAGGGCCCCGTCCCCATTTTGTATCCGTTGACTTGGCCGGGCCGCGTTCCTACGATTCAGATACCGGAGAGACCATCGCAACTCGCCGCTTCGACGGCGCAGGGCGGCCGTGTCGCCCTGCCGCATGGGAGGTTGATATGACGCTACGCGTATCTGGCAAGAACATGGACATCGGCAGCGCCCTTCGCGGGCAGATTGAGGTCCGCGTCAACGCTGCGGTGGAAAAATACTTTGGCGGCAATGCCTCCGGACACGTGACCCTGACCCGCGATGGCGGCGGCTATCGCACCGAGTGCGGCCTGCACCTGGATTCGGGCGTCACCCTTGAAGCTTCGGGTATCTCCCACGATCCGGTAATCAGCTTTGATCAGGCGGCGGACCGGATGGAAAAACGCCTGCGCCGCTATAACGCCCGGCTGAAATCCCGCCAGGCGGCGAACGACGCATGGGCCAGCCCGGTGCTGAATGGCGCCGGCGAGGCCGATGACGGCGACTATGTGTCGGCCACAGTGTTCGCGGAGCCCGGCGATGAGGCGGATCAGGAAGATTTCCATCCCGTGGTGGTGGCGGAAATGACCAAGACCCTGCCCGTGCTGCCTGTCAGTTCAGCGGTGTCCCAGCTCGACATTACGGGCGCGCCCATTCTTCTTTTCCGCCATGCTGGCACTTCCAGGCTGAACATCGTATATCGGCGCAATGACGGGACGATCGGCTGGGTCGATCCTCCCGCCTCTGAAAAGGCGTGAATGCCGGCGCGGCGCGGACCATCGGGTCAGCGCCGCAACTGATTCATTGCCCAGGAGCAGGGTGGACGGAAGGGTCCGTCGCCCGGCGCTTCGCTTTTTGATGGATGTCGCCGGACGGCTGCGCCGCAGTCCGCCCGTCGCCGCACGCGAGACAACATGCCCCTGACAGATCTTCTGACACCCGAGGCTGTGATCCCGGCCCTCAAGTGCAACAGCAAGAAGCAGGCGCTTCAGGAACTGGCGGCGCACGCGGCCACGCTGATTCCCGATCTGACCGAGCGGGAAATCTATGACACGCTGGTGCAGCGTGAACGCCTTGGCTCCACGGGCATTGGCGATGGCATCGCCATTCCTCACGGCAAGCCCGAGAAGCTGGATCGCGTGGTCGGCCTGTTCGCCCGCGCCGAGCGCCCCTTTGACTTCGACGCGCTCGACGGCCAGCCGGTTGACCTGATGTTTCTGCTGCTTGCGCCGGAGAACGCCGGCGCCGATCACCTGAAGGCGCTGGCCCGCGTGGCGCGCGTGCTGCGCGAGCCGGCCATGCTGGAGCGCATCCGGGCCACCCGTGATCCGGACGCGCTTTACGCCCTGCTGACCGAGACCAACGGCGCCGCCCAGCCCGCCAGGGCCGCGCTGGCCTGAGGCCGCAGCAAGCGGGACAGGCGCGCGCGGACAAGGCGCGCAGCCGGCTCATTGCCTGGCGCCGTCGCGGCGCCGCTACGGCCGCGCCCGCGTCAGCAGTCTGGAAGTATACTAATTCTCTTTATCAAACGCCGCGCAGCGCTTATGCATGCAGCAGAGGCCCTGGAGCCGGCTCCGCCCGGATGGATCTGGCGTCGCCCCGTCCGTCCGGACGTCGCGACCGCCCTTCCATGAGTTGAGCCGCCCCGGGGCCGCCTGTTGACAACCAGGCGTCCTGCCCGGCGGCGAAACGGTTTCCCGCCGCCGGCGCGGGCGCGCAAACAAAGGGATGGGCGTTGTCGCTGTCCGGCTCCGGACACAGGCGCCCAGGCGTTGATTCATGTCTGATGCGTCCGGCCTCGCCGCCACCTCAACCCTGTTTCCCCTCGGCCCCGATACGACGCCCTACCGCAAGGTCACGGACGCCGGCGTCAGCGTCGAGAAGATCGGCGACCGCGAGTTCCTGAACGTCGCTCCGGAGGCAATCACCGCCCTGGCCGAAGCGGCGTTCATGGACATCAACCACCTGCTGCGCCCTGGTCACCTCCAGCAGCTGGCCAAAATTCTCCAGGACCCGGAAGCTACCGGCAACGACCGCTTCGTCGCCTATGACCTGCTGAAGAACGCCAACATCGCCGCCGGCGGCGTGTTGCCCATGTGCCAGGACACCGGCACCGCCATCGTCATGGGCAAGAAGGGGCGTATGGTCTGGACCGACGGTGGGGACGAGGAAGCCATCGGCAAGGGCATCAGGGACGCCTATCTGAAGCGTAACCTGCGTTATTCCCAGCTCGCGCCCCTGTCGATGTTCGAGGAAAAGAATACCGGCTCCAACCTCCCGGCGCAGATCGACATCTATGCGGAAGGCGAGGACGCCTACAAGTTCCTGTTCGTCGCCAAGGGCGGCGGCTCGGCCAACAAGACCTTCCTGTTCCAGGGCACCCCGGCGCTGCTCACCCACGACCGCATGATCGCCTTTCTGAAGGAAAAGATCCTGACGCTCGGCACCGCCGCCTGCCCGCCCTACCACCTCGCCATCGTCATCGGCGGCATGAGCGCCGAGCAGAACCTGAAAACGGTCAAGCTCGCCTCCACCCGCTACCTCGACGACCTTCCCACCTCCGGCTCGGCGGACGGCCACGCCTTCCGCGACGTCGCCATGGAGGAGGAAATCCACAAGCTGACCCAGAGCCTTGGCGTCGGCGCCCAGTTCGGCGGCAAGTATTTCTGCCACGACGTGCGCGTCATCCGCCTGCCGCGCCACGGCGCCTCGCTGCCGATCGGCCTCGGCGTCTCCTGCTCGGCCGACCGCCAGGCCAGGGGGAAGATCACCCGCGACGGCGTGTTCCTCGAGCAGCTTGAAACCAACCCCGCCCGCTTCATGCCGGAGGTGGACGAGGCGACGCTGGGCGGCGACGTCGTGAAAATCGACCTCAACCAGCCGATGAGCGAGATTCTCGCCACCCTGAGCAAATATCCGATCCGCACCCGCCTGTCGCTCAGCGGCCCGATGATCGTCGCCCGCGACCTGGCCCACGCCAAAATCCGCGAGCGGCTGGAGCGTGGCGACCCGATGCCCGAATATCTGCGCAACCACCCGGTGTATTACGCCGGCCCGGCCAAGACGCCGACCGGCTATGCCTCCGGCTCCTTCGGCCCCACCACCGCCGGCCGCATGGACGCCTATGTGGACCAGTTCCAGGGCGCCGGCGGCTCCATGGTGATGCTGGCCAAGGGCAACCGTTCCTCCCAGGTGCGCGAAGCCTGCCAGAAGCATGGCGGCTTCTACCTCGGCTCCATCGGCGGCCCCGCCGCCCGCCTCGCCCAGGACTGCATCCGCAAGGTCGAAGTGGTGGAATATCCCGAGTTGGGGATGGAAGCGATCTGGCGTATTGAGGTGGAAGATTTCCCGGCCTTCATCGTCATCGACGACAAGGGCAACGACTTTTTCCGTGAACTGAACCTGAGCTGAGGCATGAATCGCGCACACCCCGCCCTGGCCATCGCCGCCCTCCTGTGCCTGCCCCACGCCGCGGCCGCCGCGCCCGTGAGCCAGACCTGCCAGCGCGACGCCCTGGTCATGCTGTCGGAAGTGCGCGAGGCCCGCGCCGAACTTGCCGAGGCGGCCACCGCCTCGGACAGGGAGCGCTGCGCCGCCTGGCGCAAGCAGGCGGCGACGCTTCGCAAGGCCAGCGCTTTTTACAAGCGCTGCCAGACCGGGGCGGAGCGTGATCGCAACGTGGCCAACGCCAACGCCGGCGTCGCCCAGTACGACGGCGCCGTCAGAACCCAGTGCGGCGGTAAATAGCCTTCCGGCGAAGCCGGCGCGCTGGCGACGCAGCCCCACGCGACGGCGGTGAACGGCGTCGCGCCAGCCTCCCGGCAAAGCCGGCTCCCACTTTGCGGCGACTTGCTTTACAAGCCATGACGCGCCGGCGCCGCATGCCGGCATCGGTCCGTCGCCTGAAAGCAGGAAATCCCCGTGAGCGCTCATTCAACGCCGGTTCCCTCCGCCTCCCGCCCGTCCGGTCCGCTGCAAGGCGCCGTGCGTGTGCCTGGCGACAAGTCCATGTCGCACCGGGCGCTGATCTTCGGCCTGCTGAGCGTGGGCGAAACCCACGTTACCGGCCTGCTGGAAGGCGATGACGTGCTGGCGACCGCCGCCGCGGCCCGCGCCCTCGGCGCGGATGTGATCCGCACCGGCGAAGGCGCCTGGACCGTGCGCGGCGTCGGCGTCGGCGGCTTGGCGTCCCCTGCGGAAACACTGGATTTCGGCAACGCCGGCACCGGCTCGCGTCTGATGATGGGCGTGGTCGCGGGCCATCCGGTCACCGCCACCTTCGACGGCGACGCCTCCTTGCGCAAACGCCCCATGCGCCGGATCATCGATCCGCTGCTGAAGATGGGCGCCCGCGTCGTCGCCGAAGCGGAAGGCGGGCGCTGCCCGCTGACCCTGGAAGGCGCCCGCGAAACCATTCCGGTGGTTTATGAAACGCCGGTGGCCTCGGCCCAGATCAAATCGGCGGTGCTGCTGGCCGGCCTCAATGCCCCAGGCAGGACCACGGTGATCGAGCGCGAAGCCTCGCGGGACCACACCGAGCGCATGCTGCGCCACTTCGGCGCCACGGTGGACGTGGAGCCTTGGGGCGAACACGGCCGCAAGATCACCCTGACCGGCCAGCCGGAGCTTGCCGGCTCGGACATCGCCATTCCCGCCGACCCCTCCTCCGCCGCCTTTCCGCTGGTGGCGGCGCTGATTGTTCCAGGCTCCGGGATCACGCTGGAAGGCGTGATGATGAACCCGCTGCGCACCGGCCTGTTCACGACCCTGCGCGAGATGGGAGCCGACATCGAGGTCATCAACCAGACCAGCGAGGGCGGCGAGGACGTGGCCACCCTGCGCGTACGCGCCAGCGCCCTGAAGGGCGTCGACGTGCCGGCCGAGCGGGCGCCGTCCATGATCGACGAATATCCGGTGCTCGCCGTGGCGGCGGCCTTCGCCGAAGGTGAAACCCGCATGCGCGGCCTCTCCGAACTGCGCGTCAAGGAATCCGACCGTCTCGCCGCCATCGCCGACGGCCTGACGGCGGCGGGCGTCGTCAACCGCATCGAGGGCGACGACCTGATCGTCACCGGCGGCGCCGGACGGGTGCGCGGCGGCGGCGTGGCCGCCACCCATCTCGACCATCGCATCGCCATGTCGTTCCTCGTGCTGGGCCTTGCCGCCAGCGAGGGCATGCGCATCGACGACGCCGCCATGATCGCCACCAGCTTCCCGGCGTTCACGCCGCTGATGCGGTCGCTCGGCGCCGACATCGCCATGGACGGAGGCTGAAATGGGCGCGCCGACCGCTGCCGTCATCGCCTCCAACATCGCGCCGGTGATCGCCATCGACGGCCCCGCCGCCTCCGGCAAGGGCACGCTGGCCCGCCGCCTCGCCGCCCATTACGGGCTGCCCTGGCTGGACACCGGCCTGCTGTATCGCGCCGTCGCCGTGGGCGTGCTGAACCACGGCGCGGCGCTCGATGATGAGCCGGTCGCGGTGGCCATCGCCCGGGGGCTGCCGGCGGATTTCGCCGACAACCCCGCGCTGCGCACCGGCGAGGCCGGGGCCGCCGCCTCCCGGGTCGCCGCCCTGCCCGGCGTGCGCGCCGCCCTGCTGGACGCACAGCGCGCCTTCGCCGCCCGCCCTGGCGGCGCGGTGCTGGACGGGCGCGATATCGGCACGGTGATCTGTCCCGACGCGCCCGCCAAGCTGTTCGTCACCGCTTCGGCCGAAGCCCGGGCCGACCGCCGCTACCGGGAGCTGGCGGCGCGCGATCCGGCCGCGTCCTACGACCGGATTCTGGCGGATATCCGCAAGCGCGACGCCGACGACGCCAGCCGCGCCGTGGCGCCGCTGGTTCCGGCGGCGGACGCGGTGCTGCTCGACACCACCAGCCTCGACATCGACGGCGCCTTCGCCAGCGCCCTTGCCATTGTCCAGCGCCTGCTGGGCGCGCCCCGACCCGGCCGCTGACCCCACGCGACGTCCACAATCGGAGATTTCCGGGCTGGCGAGGCGCCGGCTACTGCTCCTGTCCATGAAGCGCGATCCGGTGGATCCGCAAGGAGCGGCAAGCAATGGCAATGGGTTCCGTCCCCGCCGGCGAATTTCTGGGCGCGGCCGTCCTGGTGTATCTGGGTAATGGCGGCGTCGCCGCCACCCTGCTCAAGGGCTCGAAAGCCGAGGGCGCCGGCTGGCTGGCGATCACCGCCGCCTGGGGCTTCGCCGTCGTCTGCGGCGTGCTGACGGCCCAGGCCGCCGGCAGCCCTGAGGCGCATATCAATCCGGCGATCACCCTGTTCGCCGCCGCCCGCTCCGGCAACTGGTCCCTGCTGCCGCTTTATGTCCCAGCGCAGTTTCTCGGCGCCTTCGCCGGCGCGGCGCTCGTCTGGCTCACCTACCGGCCATTCTACGCCGCCACCCCCGATCCGGCCCTGAAGCTGGCCACCTTCTGCACCAGCCCGGCCGAACCCGCGGCGGACAACCCGCCCGCCGACGATGCGCCGACGCCGCCGACGGGCGCCAGGCCCAGCGGCGCCAGCGGCGCAAAGTCCAGCGGCGCCAGCGCCTCAGCCTGGCTCGCCGAAATGCTCGCCACCTGCATGCTGGCCCTGCTGGTCGCCGTCATCGGCTCGCAGGGCGTCGCCGCCGCCGGCCTGCCGCACGGCCTCGGTCCGCTGCTGGTCGGCCTGGCGGTCTGGGCGATTGGCCTCAGCCTCGGCGGGCCCACCGGCTACGCCATCAACCCGGCCCGCGATCTGGCTCCCCGCCTCGCCCACGCCCTGTTGCCGGTAGCTGGCAAGGGCGATTCGGGCTGGCGCTACGCCGCAGTGCCGACGCTGGCGCCGCTGGCCGGGGCGCTGCTGGCGGCCGGGCTCACGCGCAGTTTCGGCATTGGCTGAGCCGGCGCCCCCGCGGGTTGACCCGCCGCGTTCCCCCAGTCCACCCTGCCACAGGGCTGTTTTGCCCTGAAACATTTCCGTCCGCCGGGGGGCAAAACGTTTCGCCGCCGCCCCATGACGGTTAATGATGGGCCGTGACCGATTCGCCCGGCCCTCACATCCCAGACCGGAGACTGCGCCAATGCCAGCGCTGTTGCGCTCGTACACCTTCTGGATTGCCGCCGCTGTCATTCTCGTTCTGGCTTATATGGCGACGCCGTTCATCGCCGCGGCCCACCTGGCCGAAGCCGTGCGCAACCGCGATGCGCCCGCCATTCTGGCCCAGGTCGACAAGGGTTCGCTTGGCCGCTCCCTGACGCGCCAGGTGCTGCGCGCCTATCTGGCCATTCACGGCAAGGAGCAGGCGGCGAGCCCGTTCGCGCAGCAGATCGCCGCCGGCCTCGCCGCCAACGCGCTCTACCCGGTGCTGCACCAGATGACGACCCCGGCCGCCCTCTCCGAACTGCTGGAGCGCGGCTGGCCCGACGAGGGCGGCAAGCCAAAGCCTGTCGCGCGTCTCGGCATCGACGGCATCGGCGGCGCGCTGGCCAAGATCAACGACGCGTCATTCACCGGCCTGACCCACTTCCGCATGAATGTGGACGTCGACGGCGACCCCAAACGCCGCCTCGGCTGGCGTTTCCGCATCAGTGGCTTTCGCTGGAAGCTTTACGCCATCGACCTGTCGCCGGAGATCCTTCACGATATCGTCGCCCGCCTCCCCGTTGCGGAGCGCATGAAGATCGAGGACAAAAGCGGCGAGCGGCGCGTCTTCTGAACATCGCCGCGCGTGGCGGATCGCGACGCCGCCGGCGCGCCGCGCTCCCTGCAGGCGCCAGACCGGTGACTCAGGCCCCGGACGGGCGCCCGGCGCGCCGGGTCGCCGGCGCCTTCGCCGGATCTTCGGGCCAGAAGTGCCTGGGATAACGTCCACGCATGTCGGCGCGCACGTCCGCCCATGAGCCGCGCCAGAAACCTGGCAAATCACGGGTGATCTGGATCGGCCGTTGCGCCGGCGACAGCAGATGCAACGCCAGCGGCGCGCCCGCCACGTATGGATGCGTTTCCAGACCGAACAGCTCCTGCACCTTCACCGCCAGCGTTGGGCCATTTTCGCCGCTGTAGTCGATCGGCGCGCTGGTCCCCGCCGGCGTCGCGAAATGCGTCGGCGCGGCGCTATCCAGTTCGCGCTGCAAATCCCACGGCAGCAGCGCCCGCAAGGCGTTGCTCACGTCCTCGGCGCTGATTTGCCCCAGGCTGCTGCGCCCGGCGAGGAACGGCTCCAGCCAGGCGCCGTCCAGCAGGGCGGCGTCCGACAGGTCGGGCCAGCGTTCATCGCCGGCGGCGCGGCGCATGAACAGCACCCGGTCGCGCCATTGCCGCAGCGCTTTCGACCAGGGCAAGGCGTCGAGCCCCACCACGGCGAGGCCACGCGCCAGCACGCCGGCGCAATCATCGCCCGGCTCCGGCGCGGCGGTGGTTTCCGCCAGCACCAGGGCGCCGAGCCGCCGTTGCGTCCGCACGCGCACCGCTGACGTCTCGCGATCGAACGTCACCACGCGCCGTTCTTCGATGCGGTCGCCGCCGAGCAGCAGCACCTCCTCCGGCTCCAGCGCCGCCGCCAGCATGACGCGGGCGGAAGCCGCCGCGCCCATGGCGTCGGCGACGCATAACCAGCCGGCGCGGGCCAGGGCGCCGCCGCCCTCCAGCCGCACGCCGCGGCCATTGACCATATGAAACTGCCCGTCCCGTCCCCGCGCCCGGGCGATGCGATCCGGCCAGGCCAGCGCCAGCAACAGACCGGTGGAAGGCGCAATGCCTTCTGGCAGGCGCAGCAGCGCCGCCAGGGCCTGGCGCGCCGCCGGGTCGCGCAGCGCCCGTTCGGCCTGCTTCACCCAGCCATCGGCCATACGGCGCAGGGCCTGGGCGCGGGGGGCCCGATCACGGCCGAAGCGCTCCAGCCGCTCCGCCAGATCGATGCTGTCGCCGCCGGCGCCCCGTTCGCCGATCAGCGCGGCGATGCTGGCGGCGGCGCGGCCGTGGCCCGCCACCGTCGCCGCCAGCACCATGCGGGCGAGGCGCGGCGACAGCGGCAGTTCCGCCAGCGCCCTGCCCAGCGGCGTGGCGCGGCCATCCGCATCGCGTGCGCCCAGGTCTTTCAGGAACGCCGCCGCCTCGTTCAGGACCGGGCGCGGCGGCGGGTCGCAGAACGCCAAGGTCGCCGGATCAGCGACGCCCCACATGGCGCAATCCAGCAGCAGCGGCGCGAGGTCGGCGTTGAGAATTTCCGGTTTGGCGAATGGCTCCAGCGCCGCGTCCGCCGCTTCGGCCCACAGGCGGTAACATACGCCTGGCGCGGTGCGGCCGGCGCGCCCGCGCCGCTGGTCAGCCTCGGCCCGGGAGACGCGCACGGTTTCCAGCCGGGTCATGCCCACCGCCGGCTCGTAACGCGGAACCCGCGACAGGCCGCTGTCGATGACGACGCGCACGCCGGCGATGGTGATCGATGTTTCAGCGACGGACGTGGCCAGCACCACCTTGCGCCGCCCCTCCGCCGCCGGGGCCACGGCCCGGTCCTGCGCCGCCGGCGGCAGCGCGCCATAAAGCGGCGCCACGTCCACCAGCTCGCCGCCAGGGAATCCGGCCAGTCGCTCCGTCAGCGTTCGCTGGACGCGCATGATCTCGCCCTGCCCCGGCAGGAACACCAGAATGGAGCCGGGATGGGCGCGCAACGCCCGCATCGCCGCGTCGGCCATATCCTGCTCCAGCGGCGCGTCGCCACGCCGGCCCAGCCAGTGCGTCTCCACCGGATAGCTGCGCCCCGGGCTTTCCAGCACCGGCGCCGGGGCGCCAGCGCCGCCAAGCAGGCGCGCGACCCTGCCGCCGTCGAGCGTCGCCGACATCACCACCAGACGCAGATCGTCACGCAGGCCGTTCTGCACGTCGAGCGCCAGCGCCAGGCCGAAATCCGCATCCAGCGAACGCTCGTGGAACTCGTCGAACAGCACGCAACCGACGCCGGTGAGCTCCGGATCATCCAGCACCATGCGCGCGAACACGCCCTCGGTGACCACTTCGATGCGGGTGCGCGGCCCAACACGCGATTCCAGCCGCACGCGCAGCCCCACCGTCCCGCCGACCTCCTCGCCCAGGATCGCCGCCATGCGGGCGGCGGCGGCGCGGGCGGCGAGGCGGCGCGGCTCCAGCACGATGATCTTGCGCCCTCGCAGCCATGGCGCGTCGCTGAGCGCCAACGGCAGACGCGTGGTCTTGCCGGCGCCGGGCGGCGCAATCACCACGGCGGACAGACCGGCGGCCAGCGTTTCCCGCAGCGGCGCGACGATTTCCTCAACAGGCAGGACGTCGGAGACAGGCGACAAATTCAGCATCCTGAATGGGTTAGCGGATGTCGAGGCCGCAATTCCTCAAATATCCATATAAACGGCGTTGTTTTTGGAACAATCGTGGCTGGCGATTGTTTCTCATCCACGGAATGGCGTCGACGCCCTCTCCACAGGTCAGTCCAGCTGACCTGACGATAGCTGACTGGCGGAGTCCGGGCGCGCAAGGCGCCGCCAGACGCAACAACCAAAAAACATCCTGACAAGCAAATTGAATGCTGCGGTTCGCCAGTGCGGGCAAGGCCTGTTCATGGCTGCAGCCGGGGAAGAAATGATGACAGAGAACACCGGAAAATCCCGCCGGGGTTTCGCCTCCATGGATCGCGAACGGCAACGGGAAATCGCCAGCAAGGGCGGGCGCAGCGTGCCCGAGGAAAAGCGCAGCTTCTCGCGGGACCGCAGCCTCGCAGCGGCCGCGGGGCGCAAAGGCGGCCAGAATGTCAGCCCGGAGGACCGCAGCTTTTCCCAGAACCGTGAGCTGGCCTCTCATGCCGGGCGCAAGGGCGGCCAATCCTCGCAACCCTTGCGCAGCGCCGGCCGGAGCGCCGCCCCGGATGATATGCTCAAAAGCCCTGTCGTCGCTGGCGCGCCAGCCCCCCTGACAGAGGCATGAACCGGAAATACCTGAGCAGAGGCGACCCATGTCCCATGGATATGGGTCGTTTTTTATTGGCTAATCTCAGGCGTGACGGCGCCATGGGCCAATCCCGATGGTTCCACCGGCGGATATCACCTCCGTCCAGGAAACCGCCGCACGCCTGGAACATTTCCACGGGGAGCAACGCGCAAAATCCGCCTAACTTCTTCAGTCCAAGACGCCTTCAGTCCAGGACGTCTGCTTCGCGCACCGGAGAACAAGCCCTACCGAAAGCGCGCTAACGCGCCGCCGATTTTGACCCGGATTTCGCCGGCGGACGCGCCGCCGGCGACGATCCCGGCGCCGCCCGCGGCGCGACGCCGATGATTGGCCCCACCGGATGACGATCCCGGCGCCGCCCGCGGCGCGACGCCGATGATTGGCCCCACCGGATACAGCCAGTCGCGGCGCCCCACGTCCGGCGCATAGATGCTGGAGATGGAGCCGTCGAGATAAAGGGCGTCCGGCGTCTTCAGGACGTCGCGGAACAGGCGGGCGAAGGAGCCGAAGCTGACCGGCTGGTCCGAGATGGCGAACACCACGGTCCCGCCGCCCCGGACGCCGACGCCATTGCGAATCTTGAGCGACTGCCCCTCCCCGGCGAAACGCGGATGCAGCTTGCCGTCGATCACCAGCATCGGCCCCGACTGGGTGGCGTAAAGCGCCCGTGGCTTCTGGCGCAGGTACCGCTCGGTGGTCAGAACGCCGGCCCCGGAGGCGGTGACATAGAACACCCCGTTTGGCTTCATATGAAAATTGCCAGAGCCACGCCGGGTGTTGGCGGCGCGCAGCTGCTTGCCCCCCTCCACGAACAGGCCGACCGGCCCGCGATCATCGCCGTACATGCCGCCATTGATCGCCATCACCAGTTCCCGGCCGGCGGGACTGTCGACAAGGCGGCTCAGGCGGCCGTAAGGCTGGCCATCGGCGCCGCGCAGGTACATCCGCACCTGATGGTCGCGCAGGGAAATTTCGCAAACCACATGCCCGACGCCTTCAAACGTCAGCTTGCGGCACAACCCGTCGGCGTGGGCCACGCCCGTCGCGGCGACGCCGCCGGAAGTCGCGACGGCCGCAAGGAGCGAGGCGCGGACGACAACCGCGCGAATGCCCTGCCGCCGGCCGGACCAGGCCTCGCCGCCATGATCCGGGTCCGGCGCAACGGCTCCGCGCAAAACGGCGCCCGCCCCACCGGCAGGTTGCCCTGACAGGAGCGACCGGAAAACGACCCGCCACCGGCGAACATTACAAATCTCGCGAAGCATGGAATATCCGTCGCCGGAAAGTTGAAACCCTGGGTCCGCAGCCAGCGCGACCGGGAATCGGCCGTCATGGCTGCGCTCGCTTGTGTCGCGACTTGTCGGCAGCATGATGGCGCGGCGGCGCATCAGGTTCGCATCTGGTCCAGCATGCGGCACAAATCGGCGCGAATGGTGCGGCGCGCCAGCGCCTGCATCGGGCGCGCCGTTGCGGGATCAGCGAAGCGCGCGGCCATGGAGCGCCCTGGCGTCACGGTCACGCCGTCGCCGTCGCGCGGCTCCACCCTGGAGGCCGGATCCTGAAGGGCGCGGGCAATGTGCTCCGCCCCGCCCAGACAGATAAAATCATCATCGCGACGCAAGGGTGCCGTCGCCTGCTCCAGCGCCAGCGCTTCATCGATGATCCGGTCGCGGCGGTCCTCCGGCATGGCGGCCGCCCATGCGAAAGCCTCCGCCGCCAGATCGAACAGTTGCTCGCTGCGCTGCGAAGGCGCCGAGGCGTCGGCGCAGCGCGGTCCGTCAATGGTCAGCACGGCCATGGTGTAGATCGCCACCAGCGACGCCTGCTCCCGCAACCGCGCCCGGTCGCGCCGGGCGCTCCTGGCCGCCGAGCGCATCAGTTCGCGGCTGTAGACGAAACCGAGATAAGCGCTGCCGCCATCACGCAGGCGCCGGTCCTGCCACCCCCGCGCCAGCCGCCCCCGGCCTGCGTCGTGCTCGCGCTCCAGCGCATCGCCCAGCGCCGCATATTGCTTGTGATCAAGCAGGTCGTCGAACTGGTCGATCATCTTCTGGCTGGCCGGCGCGGACGCACGGGCCTGAGGATGCGTCCGGGTCGCCGCCGCGCCAACGCTGGCCCAGCCCACCGCCATGGCGACCGCAAGGACCGCCCGCATCGCCAGGCGTCGGCCGCGGTTGCTCACATATGGCGTCATGCGCCGGCTCATGCCGCTTCTCCTGTCCCCCTGGGGCGCTCCGCGTCACGACGGCCGCCGGGGCGCATGAGGGGATAAACTTCACAACGCATATCCCGGAATATGCGAGCATATGTCAGCGTCGCCATGATCGCACCGCATCCTGCCCCCCGCTCATCCGCCGTCCCGCTTCCCCGGAAACCTCGGGACAACCTCCGACAACGGCCAGGGGTCTGAAGCGCTGAACATATGGCGCGGCGAATGGTTCCCGCCGCGATCATCCCGAAACCCATGCGCGGCGCGCAAGACACATCGCGCGGGCTGGCCGGGCGGGCTGCCGGCTGCCCCGCGACTTTTCAGGGCGCGGGCGCGCCGGAACGCGCATTCGGGCGCCCTGACGTCAGTGCGCCTCCTCCCAGTTATCGGCGGCGCGCGCGTCCACGTGCAGTGGCACGGCCAGCGACAGCAATGGCAGCGGCGCCTGCTCCATCACCTGGCGCGCCACGGCGATGGTGCGGTCGGCCTCCGCCTCGGGAACCTCGAAGATCAGTTCGTCGTGCACCTGCAACAGCATGCGGCCGGTAAGGCCCGCGTCAAGCAGCGCGGCGTCCATGCGCGTCATGGCGCGACGGATGATGTCGGCGGCGCTGCCCTGGATCGGCGCATTGATGGCCTGGCGCTCCACCGCCGCCCGCTGCGACGGGTTGGAGGACGTGATGTCAGGATAATGGCAGACGCGGCCAAACAGCGTGGTGACGTAACCATTTTCCCGGCAGGCTTTTTTGGTTGCGTCCATATAATCACGGATGCCGGGGAAGCGCTCGAAATAGCGCTTGATGTAGGCGCCTGCTTCCTCGCGCGGAATGCCGAGCTGCGCCGCCAGGCCAAAGGCGGAGATGCCGTAGATGATGCCGAAATTGATCGCCTTGGCGCGACGGCGCACCAGCGGATCCATGCCCTCGACCGGCACGCCGAACATCTCCGACGCCGTCATGGCGTGAATGTCGACGCCCTCGGCGAACGCCCGCCGCAGCTGCGGAATGTCGGCGATATGGGCGAGAATGCGCAGTTCGATCTGGGAGTAGTCGGCCGAGATCAGCTTGCGGCCCGGTTCGGCGACGAAGGCCTGGCGGATTTTCCGGCCTTCTTCAGTGCGCACCGGAATGTTTTGCAGATTGGGCTCGGATGACGACAGCCGGCCGGTCGTGGTCGCCGCCAGGGAATATGAGGTGTGAACCCGGCCAGTCTGCTGGTTGACGTATCCCGGCAACGCGTCGGCGTAAGTGGACTTCAGCTTGGCGAGCTGGCGCCATTCCAGGATGCGGCGCGGCAGTTCGTGGCCGTCGTCGGCCAGCTCCTCAAGAAAACGGGCGCCGGTGGCCCATTGCCCGGTCGGCGTTTTGCGGGCGCCGGGCAGTTGCATGCGGCCGAACAGGATGTCGCCGAGCTGTTTGGGCGAGCCGATGTTGAACTTCTCGCCGGCGAGTTCATAGACCTCGTCCTCAAGTCGCGCCAGCGACTGGGCGAACTCGCCGGAGAGGCGCGACAACATCTGCCGGTCGATGGCGACGCCGCGCTCCTCCATGGCCGCGAGCACGGCGACCAGCGGGCGCTCCAGGCTTTCGTAGACCTGGGTTCTGCCTTCAGCGACGAGGCGCGGCTTCAGCACCCGCCACAGGCGCAGGGTGACGTCCGCGTCTTCGGCGGCGTATTCGGTCGCCCGGTCGATGGGCACGAGGTCGAAAGTCACCGCATTGCGGCCGGAGCCGGCCACATCCTTGAACGGAATGCAGGTATGGCCGAGCAGGCTCTGGGCCAGCGCGTCCATGCCATGGCCGCCGGGACCGACGCGGCCGGCGTCCAGCACATAGGACATCAGCATGGTGTCGTCGTAACCGCTGACGCGCACGCCATAGCGGGCGAACACCAGCAGGTCGAACTTGAAGTTCTGCCCCACCTTGAGGACGTTCGGGTCCTCCAGCAGCGGCTTCAGCAGGGCGATCGCTTCGGCGTGCGGCGTCTGGTCCGGCAGCAGGCCTTCGCTGAACAGATCAGCGCCGCCGCGATGCTGCAACGGGATGTAACAGGCCTTGCCAGGCGCGGTCGCCATGGAAACGCCGACCAGGTCGGCGGCCATGGCGTCAAGTCCATTGGTTTCGGTGTCGACGGCGACGACCCCGGCCTCACGGGCGGCGGCGATCCAGCGTTGCAGGCCGGCGGCGTCGGTAACCGTTTCATAGCCGCTGCGGTCGACGGGCGTACCCGCGCCCTCCAGCCGGCGCGCGGCGGCAAGCGCCGCAGGCATGGCAAGCGCCGCAGGCATGGCAACCGCCGCGGGCATGGCAACCGCCGCAGGCGTGGGGGCGCCGGGGGCCGCCGGCTCCATCGCCGGCGCCAGCGCCGCCACAGCGCCGCCGCTTTGGTCCGATGCGCCTTCGTTGGCCCCAGCCGCGGGGCCCTTCGCGCCAGCTGGCCCCGGCAGTTGCGGCGCGCCCATCGGCGAATAGACGCCCGCCACAAGCTCCGGGTCGGGCTCGATGGTCGCTGCATCCACGTCGAAAAGTTCCGCGGCGCGCTTCACCAGCTGGGTGAACTCCATCGCCTTCAGAAAGGCGACCAGCCGCTTGGGATCGAAATCAACGATGCGATGATCGCCCAGCGGCGTCGGCGTCGGCGTGTGCGTGTCCAGCGTCACCAGCTTCAGGGACAGGCGGGCCACATCGGCATTGTCGAGCAGAGACTGGCGCCGCTTGGGCTGCTTGATGCCCGGCGCCGCCGCCAGCAGCGCTTCCAGGCTGCCGTATTCGTTGATGAGCTGGGACGCCGTCTTGACGCCGATGCCAGGCACGCCCGGCACATTGTCGGAGGCGTCGCCCACCAGCGCCTGCACGTCCGGCACCAGTTCCGGCGGCACGCCGAACTTCTCGATGACGCCTTCGCGGTCGAGCCGCCGCTCCGGCCGGTAACCCGGCTTGCCGCGCACGCCCGATTCGAAATCGTAGAAGGTGACGCCGTCGCCAACGAGCTGCATCAGGTCCTTGTCGGCGGAGACGATCAGCGTCTGGGCGCCAGCCTCGGAGGCCTGACGGGCGTAGGTGGCGATGATGTCGTCGGCTTCCCAGCGCGGCATTTCCACCGGCGTCATGCCGAAGGCCCGCACCGCCTCCCGCATCAACGGAAACTGCGGAATCAGCTCGGCTGGCGGATCGGGCCTGTGCGCCTTGTACGCGGGATAAAGCTCACGCCGGAACGAATCCTCCGACTGGTCGAACACGATGGCCATCACCGTCGGCTTCACGCCCAGGGCGCCGTCGCGCACGAACTGCAGCAGCTTGGCGCAGAACAGCCGCACCGCCCCCGTCGGCAAACCATCGGACGGGCGGGCATTGTAACGCCGGTCCTGGTTCATCGACTGGAAATAGGCGCGGAACACAAAGGACGAGCCATCGACCAGCAGAACCTGGTCGTCCGGCGTCAGGGCGGGGGCCGACCCCTCTGGAGCGGAAGCGTTCATGGCCCCAGTGATAGCAATTTAATCGGCGGGCAGCCATGCCTGAAGCCGGCCGATTTTTCCCATGGCCCGCCCCCGCATGACGACGATAAGGCACACATATCAACATGGTAGGGGCAAACTGCGGGTCGCGCCCACCGAACCCCGCCCCCTGGTCGTCCCCTGCTAACCGCCCTGGCCGCTGGCCCGGGCTGCGTCCAGCAGCGCCGCGATCTCCGCCGCCGCATCGGTGAGCGGCTGGCGGCTGCGGAAGACATGGGACTGGACGATCGCCCCCTCCAGCGCCGCGATCGCCAGCATGGCGAGCCGCCGGCTGCGCCCGGGGTCAATGCCGCCCGCAACCATGACCTCCTCCAGAACCGCGCTCCAGCCATGGAACGCTTCGGCGCCCGCCTCACGAATGCCCGGGTTGTCGGCCGCTGTTTCCAGCAATGTGGCGGCGATGGGCGAACCGTCGTGGAAATCAGATTCCGCGATCCACACGCCGACCATGTCGAAATAGCTCGTCAGCAGCCGGGCGGGGTCCGGGTCGCGGGCGGCCAGATCGCGCAGGGTCGCGGCGACGCGTGATCCCGCGCGCCTGACGGCTTCGGCGCCAATGCCGACCTTGCCGTCCGGAAAATAATGATAGAGCGAGCCCTTCGGCGCGCCGCTATGGGCCAGGATCTGGTTGAGGCCAGTGCCCGCGTAGCCCTGCTTGCGAAAAAGCGTGACGGCGCTGTCCAGAAGCGCTTCCCGATGTTTGCGAGGCCCAGCCATGCATCCTCTATAGGCCAGCCCGCCCCGCGCGGAAATGGGCCCGGGCGCCGGTTTGCCCCGATCATACCAGTTCGCCGGCCTCCAGTTTCTGGTGGCGCGGCGAAATTTATTATATAGACTGGTCTATATAAGGAATGAGGAAACCGCCGTGCATCCCAGCAATCCGCCAGAGGGCTTCGTCCCGCACTTTCGCGATAGCGGCCTTACGGCTCCCTGGAAGCCGCTTTTCAGCCGTCTTGACGGCGACGCCGTGATCATCGGCCTGCGCGCCGGGTCGGCCCACGCCAATTCGCGGGGTCTGGTTCACGGTGGACTCATCATGGCGCTCGCCGACAACGCCATGGGGCTGAGCTGCGGCCGCGCCAGCGGCGGCTCCGGCCTCGTGACCGTGGCGCTCACCACGGAATTTCTCGGCGTCGCCCGCCTCGGGCAGTGGCTCGAGATCCGGCCGCGCGTGCTGAAAGCGGGCCGCTCGCTGTGCTTCGCCGCCGCCGACATCGTCGCCGACGGCGTCACCTGCGCCCATGCCAGCGCCACCTTCAAAACCGCCGCCTGAGCAGCGGCCCTGGGGAGCACACGCCATGACAGCCGATCGCCTTTCTCCGGCGGACGACGCCCTGCTGCGCCGCCTGCAGGAGATCAACGCCAGCGCCGCTTTCAACCGTTGGGCGGGTTTTGAAGTCAACAGCGCGGCGGAAGGCTACGCTGAACTGACGTTGCGCTGGCGTGAAGACTTCGGACAGTACGCCGGCTTTCTCCACGCCGGCATGATCGGGGCGCTCATCGACACCGCCTGCGGCTACGCCGCCGCCACATTGTGCGGGCCGGTGCTGGCGTCACATTTCAATGTCAGTTGCCTGGCGCCGGCGACCGGCGAGAGGTTCCTCGCCATTGGCCGGGTGACGCGCGCCGGTCGCAAACAGGTGTTCACGCGCGCGGATCTGTTTGCCCTGACCAGCGACGCCCGCAAATGTGTGGCGACGGGAGAGGCGCTTCTCGTTCCTGTCGCCGGTTGAACCGGTCAGGATGGGCGCCTGGCGGCAGGCGCCGGTTCTCCCATTCAGGCCTGCCGGTCGCCCTTGCGCCGGCGTGTCGCCACGAACACCATCAGCGCGGCGCCGACGCCATACAACCCCCATTTGAATGGCAGGACGTCCGCCGTCTCGGAGCGGATCGGCAGCACGGTCACCGTGCCGGGACGCGACTGAACCCCGGCCTGGCCGTCGGCCCGCGCGGCGGCGATCTGCTGCGGCGACACCACCCATTCGGCGCCGCGATGCCTGTCCCAGGCCATGAAGCCGCCGCCGACCACGACGCCAGCCACAAGCGCCAGAATGATGCGCGAACCAAGGTTCATACGTCTCCGCTCCCAATATTACGTAACGGAAGCTACATACGCCGCGATCCCTTGCGCTGTCACGCCTTCGGGAGCCCGCCGCGTCTCACTTGAAATCCAGGGTTGCAGCATGCAAATCCACAGGCAGGCGGAAACGCCGCCATGATGCGCCGCCGCGCCGCCAAAAAGGTCGCGGACCGTTCGGGAGCCTGACGATGACCACGCTTTTCCGGGATCCGCGCCTTAAACTTCAGGCTGGCGCGCCAGCAGCCGTCATGAAGCCGTCCGCTGTCCTGTCTGGCGCCGCGCCGGGGCTCCGGCTGGCCGCGCATCGCTGGGGCCGCGCCAGCCTCGCCGCCTGCTCCGCCCTCGCCGCCGCCGTGTTCGCGTTTGAAGCCGCCGAGGCCGCGTCGCGCCATGGGGCGAGCCGGAGCAGCGCGCCGCAGGCCCGTCAGGCGGCGCCGCGCGGCGAGGTCTTCCTCAACGGCCGCTGGGTCAGCTCATCCTGGTGCGACGCCACGGTGCCGGGCCCCGACGGCGGCCCGGGCGGCCCCGGCCGCGGCCTTTGCAACGCCAATACCCCCCGGCGCTGAAACACGCGCTCTGACAGGCGCCGCCTGACTACCGGCCGGCCCGGATTCCGGGCCTCGCCGCCCATGCCCGCGATAGCATTTACGTCTGACATGCCCGAACCGGGCGGGCCCGGCATGCCCCGCGTGCGTCTTGCGCGCCGGCGGCCCGCATGGAACTGTGCGGCCATGCTGCGGGCAAGGCCCCGAAGACATGCGCCGGGCCATTCTCCATGGCCGTCATGTCCGGCCCTGTGACGCCCGGGTGAAGAGGGAGAGAAACCATGCCAGTCAATCGCCAGGTCACCATGGCCGTGCGCCCGGTCGGCGAGCCCAAACTGACCGATTTCGGAATCGTCGATGCGCAGGCGCCTTCGCCCGGCCCCGGCCAGGTGCTGGTGAAAACCCTGTGGCTGTCGCTGGACCCCTACATGCGCGGCCGCATGAGCGAGGCCAAATCCTACGCCCGCTCCCTGCAGCCGGGAGACGTGATCGTCGGCGGCACTGTTGGCCAGGTGGAAGCGTCCAACAATAACGCCTTCAAGCCCGGCGACATTGTCCTCGGCTACGCCGGCTGGCAGGGCTATTACGTCACCGACGGCTCGGATCTGCGCAAGATCGACCCCGCCGACGCGCCGATCCAGAGCCATCTCGGCGCGCTCGGCATGCCGGGCATGACCGCTTACACCGGCCTGCTCAACATCGGCCAGCCCAAAGCCGGCGAAACCGTCGTCGTCGCCGCCGCGACCGGCGCTGTCGGCGCGCTGGTCGGTCAGATCGCCAAAATCAGGGGCGCCCGCGCGGTCGGTATAGCTGGCGGCCCGGAGAAGTGTAAATTCCTGATCGATGAGCTTGGCTTCGACGCCGCCGTCGACCATCGCGACCCGGAGATGAAAGCGAAGCTGAAGGCGGCCTGCCCGGATGGAATCGACGTTTATTTCGAGAATGTCGGCGGCGCGGTGTGGGACGCGGTGTTCCCCCTGCTTAACGACTTCGCCCGCATCCCCCTGTGCGGCCTCATCGCCCACTACAATGATACCGCCGTTCCCGAAGGGCCGGATCGCCTGCCTGGCCTGATGCGCCAGGCGTTGACGAAGCGCCTCACCCTTCGCGGCTTCATTGTCTCGGATTTCGCCGCCGACGGCCCGGCGTTCCAGCGCGACATGAGCCAGTGGATCCGCGAGGGCAGGATCCGTTACCGGGAAGACATCGTCGAAGGCCTCGACAAGGCCCCGGAAGCATTCATCGGCCTGCTTCGCGGCAAGAACTTCGGCAAGCTTCTGGTCAAGGTGGCCTGAGGAGCCCTTTGCGGCGGACCCCATGAATAACACGCTCCGGCGGGGTTGAGGCATTTTCCGGCAAGGCGCGCCGCCAGCGTCGTAAAATGCCCCCGCCTGGGCTTTTTGCCATCACGCCCCATCACGCCATGGAGTGCGCGAATTCCCGCACGCCCGAGGCGATGAACTGCACGGCGATGCAGGCCAGCAGGAAGCCCATGATCTTGGTAACGGCCTGAATGCCATGTTCGCCAAGGAAGCGGGCCAGCCAGTCGGCGCCAGCCAGCACGATCCATGCGATGACGCCGGTGATGACGATGCCGGCCAGGACCACGGCGTAGCCCAGAAGCTGGTGATCCGCCGGAATTTGCGAGCCATAGCCCATTACGATGGCGATACAGCCCGGCCCCGCGAGGCCCGGCATGGCGATTGGCGAAAATGAAATATCCACCTCGGCCCGCTTGATGGCGTCCGGCCCGCCCTTCACCGTATCCGCCTTCCCGTCGCCGGAGAACAGCATGCGGAACGCCAGCACCAGCACGATCAGGCCGCCGGCAATGCGGATGCCGGCAAGCGAAATGCCGAACAGCGCGATGATGCCGTTGCCGAGCAGGAAAAACGCCACGAGGACGCCGATGGCGTACAGCGCTGATTTGCGCGCCTGCCGACGCCGGAATTGCGACGAACCCTGCCGGGTGAGGCCCAGGAACAGCGGCGCCATGCTGACAGGGTTCATCACCGGCAACAGCCCAAAAACCACCAGCGCGACGTCTTTGACGGCCGTGACGACGAGGTTCATGACTTATCCATCCTGGCGGAAGCGCTATCGCGCCCGCCAGTCCTGATCACAGAACCGGACGGTTTGCGCGCCAACCGGACTCATCATGCGAACAACGCGTCAAACAATGACCAAACGGCGATAGCGCCGGCATTTTCGGCCGTTACGCGCCCCGCCCTTCCCGCCGGCTCATCCGGCGCCTTCCCGGGCGGCGGCGGCCTCCGGCTCCGACGACCGCTCCGGCAACCGGCGCGCACGGGCCGCCCGGCGCTCCAGGCGCCACACCGCGAGCGACAGCAGCGCGATGGGCGCGCCCACCAGCGCCGTGCAGATGAAGAACCATGGATAGCCGACCTTGTCCGCCAGCAGCCCCGAGGCGCCGCCAACGAATTTGCCCGGCAGGGCGTAAAGCGAACTGAGCAACGCATATTGCGTGGCCGCCATGGTCGGCGACGTCAGTCCGGACATGTAGGCGATCAGCACCGAGCCGGCGAAGCCGCTGGCGAAATTGTCGAGACTGATCGACAGGGTGAGCAGCGTCAGGTCATGCCCGCGCACCGCCAGCCACGCGAACATCAGGTTGGAGGCCGCCGCCGCCACGCCGCCGAAGACGAGGCAGGGCATGACGCTGAAACGGGCCGCCGCCACGCCGCCGACAAAGGCGCCGGCGATGCCGACCCAGACGCCAAACACCTTCGATACGCTGGCGATCTCGGATTTGGAGAACCCCATGTCGATATAAAGCGGATTGGCCATCACCCCGGCGACAAAATCCGGCAGCCGGTACAGGGCGATCAGCGCCAGGATCAGGATCAGCGAGGAGCCCTTGCGCCGCGCCAGATCGCTGAACGGCTCCACGATCGCCTCGCCGATCGTCGCACGCCAGCTGCGTTGCCGTGATGGAGCCGTATCCTCCGCCAGGCGCGGCGCCGCCAGCACGCCAACCATGCCGACCAGCATCAACACCGCCATGGCGAGATAGGCGCTGCGCCAGTCGACAAAATCGGCGATATACAGCGCGCCGGCGCCGGAGCAGAGCAGCGCCAGCCGGTATCCCAGCTGGTAGATGGCCGCCAGCATGGCCTGCCCGTCCTGCGGCGCGGCGTTGATGCGCCAGCCGTCTACGGCCACGTCCTGGGTGGCGCTG
>Ga0180216_1000168_pt1 | contig 78496 bp, 68 predicted proteins | sample eDN3rd37CBELigMG_FD_128879 | JGI IMG/M metagenome (GOLD analysis project Ga0180216, IMG submission 128879) | Enriched Miracle-Growth compost microbial communities from Emeryville, California, USA - eDNA 3rd pass 37_C BE-Lig MG (version 2)... ... | reverse complement strand
TTCAATCCACGCACTCGTGTAGAGTGCGACGGCTATTCGATGGTCAATTTGCTAATAGATCAAGTTTTCAATCCACGCACTCGCGTAGAGTGCGACGGCTATTCGATGGTCAATTTGCTAATAGATCAAGTTTTCAATCCACGCACTCGCGTAGAGTGCGACAACTAATACACCTGTAGTTGGAGCTTCAATTACCTTTTTCAATCCACGCACTCTCGTAGAGTGCGACTGTCCACACTTTCCACATTCATACCGTAACAATTTGCAAACGCTTTAGTTCGAATCGTTTTAAATTTACCATATTTGTGCAATAATATCATCATTAATTCGAGAATTCCCTTATTTTATGCGAGGTGCGGATCTCCTAGGGATTTTATGTTAGCTTCCAATCCGCACCATATATTATCCCTTCCCTATCTCTAACATCTGCCGCTCATCCAGTCGATCTATCATAAAACTTTGTACAACAATCATAAGTATGATCATAATTAGTATAACTAGCAGAGCGAGTGTAAAGCTACCCGTCCAATCATAAATATAACCGACAAGCAACGGTCCCATCGCACCAACGATATAACCCCCGCCTTGAGACATGGCTGACCATGCTCCAGCTTCCTCAGCGGTAGCTGTCTCGACAATAGGTAACATCAGTGCGAGCGAAAACAATCCACCAGCCCCGATACCAAGCAAGATTACCACAGGTAGCATCGGCCAACCTAAGAGTAGCATCGATATACCAATTAGTTCGCTTACACTACAGCTAATGAGCAACCTTCTACACTTGCCCCATCTGCTTGCTAAACTTGGAATAATAAAAGAGATTGGAATTTGCACAATAACAAATATACTCAGCAGCACTGCTGCATTTGTTTGCGAATAGCCGTAGCTAATAGCAATAGGTGAAATCCACGCAAGCATACTATAAAATATGCTAGCCATAAGCCCAAAAAAACTCGTCAATAATATTGCCCGCTTATTGCTCAGTGGTAATTTGGAACGACTGGAGACTGTCACATGCTGTCCTTTATCAGATAAAAGCACTGACCAAATGAATAACGCTGCCACAGCTATTAGACTCCAACAACCGAGGGCTAATGCTAAATTATTTCCACTGCCCCTGTAGATAGGAACAGAAAAAGCTGAAGCAAGTACAGCACCAACTGTTAAAGCGGCGGTATAGTAACTCACAACACTTGGTCTTGTCGGAAAATGCTTTTTAATAAAGCTAGATATCAGCGGTCCAGATATACTGATTCCGATTCCACCGATAAATGCACTAACGACTAGCACAAACACAGAATGAATAATCCCTCGTGCCACAGTCCCAACTGCTATTATCGCAATCGCGAAAAAGATCGTACGCTCAAGTCCAAAACGATCATTCAGTCTAGTCGCTGTAGGTGCAAAGATTCCCATACAGAGTACAGGCAATGTCGTGAGTAGACTAACAACAACACCACTCATGTCTAGCTCCCTTTGTAGTGTGCCTAGCAAAGGACCTACAGATGTAATTATTGGTCTTAAATTAAACGCCGCAATAATAATAGCTAGCAGTAAATAAAGCCTCCTCATCACATCGCCTCCTCCTATAACATATGACCGGAGTGGGCTCAGTATTGGAGAACTAGCATATTATTTTTGTTGTAGACATTACTCTCCTTGCTCATAAAGCCTAATTGCTGATCTTGCTTGCTCGATTATCGACGGAATTAAATTCGCTGGGCTCAATAATCGCATTGCTCCACCAAAACCAAGCACGAATTCCACTGCTTCCTGCTCGGAATTAAATTGAAGGTTAACAGGTACCATAGTTGCCGAGCCCTCATCTGCTCCGGCTGTCCCCTCCCTTGCTGTATCCAGTTTTGATCTGATACTCCGTTCATCAATGCTCAACGGCTCAACCTCAAGCTTGCTTACAAATTTTCCAGTGTATCTTAAACGAGAAAGGATACTTTTATGAGCCAACACCATGACCTCAACAATCGGCAACGCCTCAATAAACTGACGCTTGCTTTGCTCCCAATACTGACTAAGGTTGAAATGCTCAGGTCTAGTAAATGTCGTATCCATCACCTTCACAGAAGCTATACGAGACACCTTATAATTGCGATATTCTCCATTTTCATTAAGCGCAACCATGTACCATGCATTCCCTTTTGCTACAAGCCCAAGCGGACGTACGATACGCTGTGAGCTTTCTCCTTTGCCATTAAGATAGGTAATCTCTAACCGCTTGTCCTCCCATAATGCTGCTTGCAGCTCTCGCAGCTGAACTACGGCTGCTGTACCAGCAGAAGCACGCCATGTTGCGCTGTCGATATGAATTTTATGAAAATATTGCTGTGCGTCCTGCTTTGCCGCATTAGGTAGCTTATTGAGCAGGCTTTGTCTAATCTCCTCACTGCTTGCATCAATATTTAATGCCGCTAATATGCTGTCAGAGGGCAGAATAAACAATGATTTGAGCGCTTCAAAATGCACCTCATTAAGACCATGCTTAAAATGCTCCATCAGCTTCCATCCACCGCTTTTACCTCGCTCTGCTACAACAGGTATACCTGCCAGCGTCAATGCATCCATATCACGTAAAATCGTTCGTTCAGATACTTCCACTAGCTCAGCAAGCTGACGTGTCGTCATTTTGCCTTTGCTTTGTAACGCCATTAGCATTTTAAGAAGTCGATCCGCACGCATGTTATCCCTCCTTCGATTATTACTAGCGACTGCTTCAGTCCCATATGCTTAATTATTTCAACTTTAACATTTTATATATGACAATAGTTGTCGTCTTTACATTTTACAATAGATTTTACAGCACGATAAACTGCATGGAGATCATTTTAGAGCGTTAATCATGAACGGAATGAAGAAAGGATGAGGAGTAAATGACCTTAGAAACAGTTGGAGATCATTACAAGCCCTTGAAAGGCAAGATTGCTTTAGTAGCTGGCGGTACACGCGGAGCTGGACGAGGTATTGCTGTGGAGTTAGGTGCCGCAGGAGCAACCGTCTATGTAACTGGACGGACTACGAACAACCAGCGCTCAGAATATAACCGTCCAGAAACGATTGAAGAGACGGCAGAATTAGTGAATGAGGCTGGCGGAAAGGGCATAGCGATACAGGTTGATCATTTGCAGCATGATCAGGTCAAAAGGTTAGCGGAACGTATTGAAAGTGAGCATGGGCGACTGGATATTTTGGTAAACGACATCTGGGGTGGAGAAAACCTGATTGAATGGAATGTTCCCGTATGGCAGCATTCGCTAGAGAACGGTCTGCATATGCTTCGATTAGCCGTAGATACACACATTGTGACAAGTCATTATTTGCTGCCTCTGCTTATTAAATCAAACAACGGACTGCTTATTGAAATGACCGACGGCACAACCGAGTACAATGAACGCAACTATCGCCTTTCTTTGTTTTATGATTTAGCTAAAACCTCTGTCAATCGTATGGCATGGGGACTATCCAAGGAGCTAGCTCCGCATGGCTGCACCGCCGTTGCCTTAACACCAGGCTGGATGCGCTCTGAAATTATGCTTGAGCACTTTGGCGTGAGTGAGAGCAATTGGCGTGATGGCGCAGCCGTTGATCCACATTTTCTAATTTCGGAAACACCACGCTTTGTTGGTCGTGCAGTCGCAGCGCTGGCACAGGATGACGATGTAGCGCGCTGGAATGGACAATCTCTATCTAGTGGTGGGCTCGCACAGGTGTATGGATTTACAGATCTCGATGGCTCGAGGCCCAATTGTTTTTCGTATATGCAGGAGGTCATTGAAGCTGGTAAGCCAGCGAATGTTGAAGGATATAGGTAACTACTGGAATAAAGACAGTATCTCGCAGAAATCCTCGTGAGATGCTGTCTTTTTTCGTTCAATATATGAAAGCGTTCTCTAATTTAACCTCTGCAATTTATTTTTTAAAATTCAAAAAAACCCAATGCAAATTATCATTAATTATGCTACGATACCTTTTGGTTTAATTTATTTTACAACTAAAAGAAAGGGAAGCACATGTCTAGTAAACATACATCAGTGAATCAAACAACCACTGACAAAGGTGCATCTGAATTTAATCTATTCAAGCTAACTTGGCCGATTTTTTTAGAAGTATTTTTGTTTATGCTGATGGGTATCGTCGATACCTTTATGCTTAGTGAAATTTCCGATAATGCTGTGTCGGGTGTCGGAGCATCTAACTCCTTCCTTCATATCGCCATTCTGATTATGGAGGTCATCGGCAACGGTGCATCAATCGTAGTAGCGCAATACATTGGTTCACGCAAGCTGATTGAAGCTTCGCGAATCTCCGCACTTGCAGTTACGTTAAATCTGCTTGTGGGACTTGTAATTAGTTGTATCTTCATCCTATTCGGAAAAAATATGCTTACGATGCTTAACCTTCAAGGAGAAGTATTGGAGCATGCACACAATTATCTCTCCATCGTCGGGGGAGCCATTTTCTTACAAGCGATTATTAATTCACTCGCAGCAATTATTCGTGTACATGGCTTTACGAAGCAAGCGATGTTTGTTTCGGTCGGTATGAATGTCATTCATATTGTGATGAACTATGGATTAATTTTTGGTCATTTTGGCTTACCAGAGCTTGGAACGCAAGGTGCTGCGATTTCGTCAGTTATTAGCCGCTTAATTGCAGTTATTGTATTCTTCTGGCTGCTCTATCGTATTCTCGAAGTCAAAATTGAGTGGAAACATTATTTTTCTTTGTCGAAATCGTACATTTCGAAAATTTTGAAAATCGGTATTCCATCTGCACTAGAGCAAGTCATGTATCATTCCTGCCAAATGGTATTTTTGTTCTATGTTACGTATTTGGGAGAAGAGGCGCTTGCAGCAAGAACGTATGCGAACAATATCTCAATGTTCATCTATATGTTTGCCATCGCTGTTGGTGTCGGAACATCGATCATTGTTGGTCGCTTAGTCGGTGCTGGCAAGCCTGATGAGGCCTATACCCGAGTGTGGGGCAGTGCGAGATCTGCGTTAATCATTTCACTTGTAATGATTGCTGTGGTTACATTATTCCGCGTACCATTAATTTCAATTTTCACAGATGACCCAGAGATTATTGCTATTGGCGCGAGCGCACTATTGCTTAGTATTGTGCTAGAATCTGGACGTACGATTAACATCATTATTATTAACTCACTACGGGCTGCAGGCGATGCGACCTTCCCGTTAATCATCGGTATTTTTACGATGGTATTTATGAGCTTACCGCTCGGTTATTTATTTGTTTTCCACCTCGACATGGGACTTCCTGGCGTGTGGCTCGCAATTGCATCTGATGAATGGGCTCGTGCAATCATTATGTCGATTAGATGGAAAGGACGAGGCTGGGAAAAGCATGCGTTAGTTAAAGCTAGTTCGAGCTCGTCAACGACCACAGTCGGTCATTAGTACGGTGCACGAAGGTTTATCGTAAATATACTAAAGGCGATCATCATTCCTAGTATCGATTAGGAATAACGATCGCCTTTTATTTTGCTTATATATTTGGGTTATTAGAGCTACTGCTATAGGCTTGCCGCACCATATCATATACTTCCTTAAGCGGCAATTGATGCTTCTGAGCAAGTGACTTGCACTCCTCATATTCTGGCGCCCATTGCATGGTCTGCCCTTGAAAGATGCCAATTTTCACAGTAACCTCTCCTAGCTCAGTTACAGCTTTTACGAAGCTGCGCTCCAAGCGATGTACCGTCAAAGGATAGTAGCGTATGCCGAGCGTAGTCGTTTCGCGAAATATGATTTCTTTGATCGGCTCAAGCGAATGAACGGAGCATAACACAGAAAGAAGCACACCTGGACGATTTTTCTTCATATATATTGGCGAATAATATACATCGTTGGCCCCTTGCTCGAGTAGCAAGTCCAATACATAACCAAGCCACTCCCCCGTTGTATCATCGAGATTAACCTCTAGCTTGATCATCTCCTCATCGATATGCTCATGTGCTGGCGGCGACTGTTTCAATGCTGCTCACTCCCTAGCTTAACTACTATCTATATAACAATAACGAACCTACAGTTTCACTAATCTACGCTAGCTCCCCAATCATGACACGCAATACATTGGGATGCTCACCAAAGCTCTTCGTGCCTGCACCGTAGCCAATGCTTTCCACAGTCATCGAAGGAACCGGACCATATTGCTCTGCCAGTACAGCAGCAATTGCCGCACCGGTAGGAGTTGTTAGCTCAGCACGAATGGTAGACTGCTCAAGCGGAACACCTTTCAATATCTCTAGCGTTGCTGGAGCAGGAACTGGATAAATCCCATGATCTATACGAATTTTACCCGATCCCACTGGAATACGAGACGCATAAACCTTCTCGATCTTCAACTGATCTAGTAAAATCGCAGCGCCAACAATATCAATAATTGAATCAACCGCACCTACCTCATGAAAATGCACCTGTTCAAGAGGTAAGCCGTGTATTTTCCCTTCTGCTTCACCAATTTTACGAAAAATTTGTAATGCTAGAGAAGTCACTTGCTCATTGTAGCCAGCAGCCTTGATTAATTTTACGATATCAATATAAGCGCGATGGTGATGGTCGTGGCTATGACTGTGCGTATGCTCGTGACTATGGTCGTGCGTATGACTGTGCGTATGCCCGTGCTCATGACTGTGACCGTGCTCATGACTATGTCCGTGCTCATGACTGTGGCCGTGCTCATGGCAATGGTCATGTCCATGGCTGTGAGCTTTCAGATGTTCATGCCCTTCACTATGGCTATGCTCATGGCTGTGTCCGTGCTCATCACAATGTTCGTGACCATGGCTGTGTGAATGGCTATGACCATGCTTATGCTTGTGATTATGCTTGTGATTATGATCGTGAGTGTGACTATGCCCGTGTTCATGACTATGTCCGTGCCCATGACTGTGTTCATGCTCATGCTGCTCATGCAAGATAACATCGAACTTCGTTGCCGTAATACCATTCTTAATCACTTTTTTATAGGTAAGCTCATATTCCTGGGCAATGCCAAGCTGCTTTAAGCCTTGCTCCAGCGCGACAGCATCAGCTCCAGCATCTAATAGCGCCCCAATAAACATATCTCCACTAATGCCTGAAATACAATCTAAATACAATAGCTTCAAGCTTCACTCACTCCTTTATTGGCAAGACGATGGATTAGAGCCGCATTGTAGCCTCCTCCAAATCCATTATCTATGTTGACGACACTTATTCCCGATGCACAGGAGTTGAGCATCGTAAGCAGGGCAGATAACCCTTGAAAATTCGCCCCATAACCTACGCTTGTTGGCACTGCAATAACTGGATGAGAGACAAGCCCACCCACTACACTCGGCAGCGCACCTTCCATGCCTGCAACAACGACAGATACTACAGCCCCCTGTATTTCCTCAGCATGATGCAGCAACCGGTGAATTCCCGCTACCCCCACATCATATATTCTCCGCACATTGCTGCCAAGCACCTCGGCAGTGAGCGCTGCTTCCTCGGCGATTGCAAGATCAGACGTCCCTGCTGCAATGACAGCAACATACCCGTGCAATTGCTGCTGTGCAAAAGCCTCTTCCTTCTTATAAAGCAGCCGTGCAAGTGCATTGTACTGCAGGTCAGGAATGACCGCTTGAATCGCACTAGCCTTTTCCTGCGAAATTCGTGTGCACAGGATGTCATCATGATTGGCTTGCAGTGAGGAGATAATGGCGATGATCTGCTCAGCGCTTTTCCCCTCACCATATATAATCTCAGGGTAGCCCTGCCGCTTTTTCCGATGGTAATCCACTTTCGCAAAGCCAAGATCGTCAAATGCAGCCAGGCGCACCTTTGCCTCTTCAACACTAAGCTGTCCTTGCTGCACCTGCTGTAAAATTTGATCAAGCAAGTCTACTCCCCCTAACTAACATCAGATACTACTGAAATAATGGCTCAATTGTAGTAGCGAAACGCTCATAATTAGCATACAGCTCACTGTATAGTTTCACACCTTCAGCATCGGGCAGCGTCGGTTCACTCATCGGAATATTATGCTTAATCTCCTCGAACGAAGAAACAACACCTAATCCAACTAAAGCTGTCCAAGCCGCCCCCCATGCTGCACCGTGATGATTTTCCGACACATAAATTTCTGCGTTAAACATATTGGCCATCATTTGTAGCCATAACGGAGAACGAGCTAAGCCACCGTTGACGTACATTTTACGTTGACCCTGCTGCGCGGCATGTTTTCCGATGCTATATAAATTAAACGTAATTCCTTCAAGCGCCGCACGTACAAAATGCTCCTTGCGATGCGTGACGCTCACACCATAAAAGCTTCCTTTCGCCTTCTGATTCCAGACCGGCGCACGTTCACCATTGATATACGGAACGAATAGCAGCCCCTCAGCACCAGGCGCTACATCATTAGCCTGTGCTAAAAACTCCGTAAAGCCCTGTTGATCCTGCAGCAAATCCTTCAGCCATTGCAATACGATGCCGCCATTATTGGTGGGACCGCCGACAATAAATGAATCTGCTGTAAAGGCGTAGCAGAAGCTTTCCTGCTGTACACCTACAACCACTTCATTCGTAAATTGTCTAATCGCACCACTTGTGCCGACGGAAACCGCAACCTCGCCAGGCAGCACGGCACCAATCCCAAGATTAGATAGCTGACCATCTGCTGCACCAATGATTACTGGCAGATCGCCTCTAACGCCCATCGCTTCGGCAATTGCTGGCTTAATCGCAGATAGCTTAGTCGTTGGCGGTACGATCTGGGATAACTGATCCCCCGTAATGCCTGCCAATTGCAATGAACGCTCATTCCAGCACAGGCTATGTGGATTAAACATACCTGTTGCCGATGCCATGGAATAATCGATAACACGCTCACCGCTCCACGCATAGATTAGATACTCTTTAATCGACATGAAATAAGTCGCTTGCTTATATGGCTCGTAGTTATTGTGCTTCATCCATAATAGCTTCATAAAAGGCGTCATTGGATGCAGTGGCGTCCCCGTCTCTCTGTAAAGCTGAGACTTTAGCTGAGGCTCCAGCTGTGCTGCTTGCTCCGCTGCTCGTCCATCTGCCCAGATAATCGCAGGAGACAACGCCCCTCCTTCTCCATCCACAGCAATAAGTGAATGCATGGCTGCACAGAACGATAGAGCGATTAGCTGCTGCTGCTCAATCTCTGCCGCAGCTAACGCCGTTTTGATCGCTGTAATAGCATGCTGGGCTATTTCCTCTGGTGCTTGCTCAGCCCAGCCCTGCTGAGGATAATAAGAGGTGATCATCTCTTCTGCTGAAGACACCAAATGACCACGCAGATCGAAAAGACACGCCTTTGCACTTGTTGTTCCTAAATCTAAGCCAAGTATATATGAATTTTCCATACTGGATAGTTCCTTTTCCATTAAACTTTTCTGTTAGGATGACGATGAGACACTGAGCAGCTTATTCATGCTGCCGCTCTTGTACCCTAATAAATCTAGTGTAACATATTGATAGCCGTAAGATTGCAACGCTTCCACAATTTGTTGATGATGCTCCACAACTTTCGGTAAATCCTGCGGCTCTACTTCTATTCTAGCAATCCCTTCATGCGTACGAACACGTACTTGTCTTATATGAAGCGATTTGATAAATGCTTCTGCACGCTCAATTTTGCTCAGCTTCTCATTCGTAATACGCTCGCCATAAGCAATACGAGAGGATAGGCAAGCAAACGATGGCTTATCCCAGGTTGGCAGATCGTAGCGCTTCGAAAGCTCGCGAATTTCAGATTTATATAGCTCAGCTTCTAGCAATGGACCGCGAATACCTCTTTCCTTTGCAGCCTGCATACCAGGTCGATGCTCGTTCATATCGTCGGCAATAACGCCGTAAACGATGTTAGAGAAGCCTTGCTGCTCTAGTAGCGGAAGCAAATGATCAAACAAGCTGCTCTTACAAAAGTAGCAGCGATTTTTATTATTTTCCGCATAGCCTGGAATAGCCAGCTCAGACGTTTCAATGACTTGATGACGCACGCCAATCCGTGCTGCCAACGCCTTCGCTTCCTCTAATTCGCTAGTAGGATACGTTTCGGAATCTGCTGTAACTGCCAGCACATGCTCCTCACCCAACGTATCTACTGCCGCCTTTAATAAAAATGTGCTGTCCACTCCACCAGAAAAAGCTACTACGACCGAGCCCATCTCGCGCAGAATACGTTGCAATTGTGCATACTTCTGCTCTAGCATCTCGCCACATCCCTTCATTAAATCGTCATGCTGCCAAATCCACCGTCCACGCGAAGCAGTGCGCCTGTTACAAAGCTTGATGCTGCATCAGATGCTAAAAATACTGCTGCCCCTTTCAGCTCATCCGGCGTACCGAAGCGATTCATTGGTGTATGACGCATGATCGATTCTACACGTTCCTGACTTAAAATTTTACGGTTTTGCTCGGCTGGGAAGAAGCCTGGAATGATTGCATTGACGCGAATGCCATGCGGTGCAAATTCACGCGCCAAATATTGCGTTACGCTGTTAATGCCCGCTTTCGACGCTGAATACGTGAACACCTTGGAAAGCGGCGTCGTGGATGATACCGATGACAGGTTAATGATGCTGCCTGTGCGCTGCTGCTCGATCATTCGTTTAACGAAGATTTGGCAAGTTAGTACAACACCCTTTAAGTTTACATCCATAATATCGTCCCATTCTTCCATTTCCAGCTCAAAAAATGGCGTCGTGCTATTTTTACCTGGCGCATTTAAGATAACGTCCCAACCGCCGCTCCATGCTTCGATCTCAGCCGCTGCTGCTTCTAAGGAAGCCTTCGAGCTAACATCGGCACCAAATGCTTTCGCTTTTCCGCCACGAGCAATAATTTGCTCGGCTACTGCTTCTGCCTTCTCAAGATTGCGACCAATAACGGCAATTTGGGCGCCGTGATCAGCAAGCCCTTCGCAGATTGATGATCCTAATGTGCTGTTCCCTCCGAAAGCTAGCACTGTTTTCCCCGTCAAATCAAATAGCTGTGACATTATATTCGCTCCCCATTCATTTAATGTATATTGCTAGACCACCGTATACCTTAAACTAATTAGTCAAATTGCCCTGCTCATCAAATTGCAGCTCATATGGCCCTTCCACGATCTCCATCTGTGGATGCTGCTTTACATAGTCAATCAAAGCCTCAGAAACCTCAATCTCACTGATTTCCAATGTATTATGAATTCGAACTAGCTTCACCTGCTCGAAGTCTAATATATTACAGGTTTTAACCGCTGCTTGAATACATTGCAGATCGTTCGGCAGCGTAGTAGCAATTTTCGTTGGTGCACAGACGGTTGAGGTTAAGCCGTTAGCATACGTTACATCTCGGTCCATCTTGTCTACTAGACGCTGAGTCGTAAAGTCTGCCGTACCTACACCGTTGGCATTGCCTTCCGTCTGTGGTGTAAGATCGAGCACGCACATTTTATTAACATCTGGCCCACCATGGGCGTAAGGCGTTGGATAACGACCTGTAATGTTCGGGTCCATACCATCACCACTTATGTTTTTACCGATCTGATCAATTACTAGCACATCTAGCTGGTCGAAGAATAGCTTCGGCAGCAAGCTCTTCGCTTGTTCCTGCAACGCTGGCTCACGCTCCACAATGTCCTCCTTCGTCATAACATCAAGGTACGCGACTTTATCAAATGCGTTTTCAATACTCGCCACACCGAACAGTAGCGGCTTTTTCTCCATAATCATATGTGCCATCGCTGGTACATTCTCTGCCATATATTTAAATCCAAGCTGATGGCAAGCCTCTGCTCCCTTTTGCTTGCCTAGCCCGATACTAATCATTTTCATGATGCCGCTTTCAACAGGTCCACGGAAGGCTGTGTGCGGCTTGATACGATTGATCACGACGATGCCGTCAGCTTCCGAAGCGAATTTATCTACATATACGGGCAATCCGTTAGGCAATGTTCCAAGCTGTACCACTTCCATTGAAGAACGGATTTCGCAGTTTACTGTTTGCTCCGTTACGCCCAAATGAGCAAGCACCTCTCGCTGTCCTTCTGCCGTTGCCCCACCATGACTTCCCATACTAGGTACAATAAATGGCTTAGCTCCTGCCTCCTGCAGAAATTTCACCGTTGTCGCAGTTATCTCAACAAGGCGATCCAAGCCGCGACTACCAACTGCGATTGCGATTTCCATGCCAGGCTTCACTAGCTGCTTAATTTTATCCTGCTCCAGCTTCAGCTTCAGCTCTGCAGCTACATCCCCAATGCAGCTATCATCGAAGCTAACCTTTACTTTCGCCATCTTAGGTACAGGTATATTTTTCAACAGTTCTTGAACAATTCCCATCGTTTACTTCACTCCCGACTATGTGATAAAAAACGTTGTTTTTGACATCTGTTCACAATTGGTTTACTATTTGTTTAGTAAGTGAACTAATTATAACTTTAAGGTAACAATTCCGTTACGCTTTGTCAAATATTTATTTTGAATAATCACTTGGTAAGTTTAAGGGGGATCACTATGGCAGCAGGCGATGCAGCGTTAATTAAGAAAATAAATCGTTCGCTCATCTTGCACGAAATCGTTAAGCATAGCTCCATTTCTCGAGCAAGCTTGTCTAAAATCACCAATTTAACGAAGGCCACCATCTCTGCACAGGTTGCCGACCTGCTCGAGGAAGAGCTGATCGTAGAAAAGGAAATCCCTCATAATGGTGTAGGCCGTAAACCAATTATGCTTTCAATTAACGGTGAAGCAGGCTATGCGCTAGGCATCGATCTAGAAATGGATGGCATCACCTTTGTCGTAACTGATCTATTAGGTAAACCCGTAACGATTGATGTCGTGGAACATGATTGCAGCAGCTATGAGCGAACAGTTGAGCTGCTGCTTGCACATATTACAAGCTACCAGCAGCGCTACAGCAATTGTCGGTACAGCATTATCGGTATCGTTATTTCTGTACATGGACTAGTTGATTCAGAGCAGATGATCCATTTCATTCCTCGATTAGGCTGGGAGCAGGCGCCACTTAAGAGGGATTTGCAGAAGGCACTCGGGGTTGATGTACAAATTGATAATAACGCCAATTTGACTGCTTTCGCAGAACGAGTGTTTATTCATCACACGACTACTAATTTAATTAGTGTTTCGTTTTATTCAGGCATTGGCATGGGGATGATCGTTCATGATCAATACTTTAGTGGACATGATGGATTCGCTGGAGAAATCGGTCATATGATTGTTGTTCCTGCAGGCAAGTCGTGCGAATGCGGCAATGAAGGCTGCTGGGAAAAATACGCCTCCGAGCAGGCGTTATTTGCAACCTTGTCCAAGCTATATCCTAACGAGGAAATCAGCTACGCATTTATTAAGCAGCGCCTAGACCAAGGCGATATTGGGCTAATTTCAACAATTGAGCAATATATCTACTACCTATCGATTGGTGTAAACAATGTCATTAATATCTACAATCCTGATGTAGTAGTGCTAGATAGCGACATACTGCGCTTCTATCCTAACGCGTTGAATAAAGTAAAGGATAATTTACGCTCTCGCGTTAGTCACTATCACGGACTATATATTTCAACGCTAGGCAGAACTTCCTGTACGCTTGGCGCATGTGCAAAGTCGATTGTACGCTTTCTAGATATTCCATCGCTTAATCTGCCATATGTGCAAGTAGAGGCTGATTCTGAGGCAGATATGAACTAGCAGAATTTATATTCTATTGTCATAATTTGTACTCCATTTGTCGATATTATGAGGATAATGCAACTAAGGGGCGAATCGATAATGAGTCATTTTTGGCAGGATCGTAAGCAGCGCAAGCTATTAACGAATGCAGGCTTTAGCTGGCTGTTTGATGCAATGGATATTGGGATGCTTTCCTTTATCATTGCAGCACTTGCGGTATCATGGGATTTAGGAGCGGATCAGGTCGGCTGGCTAACAGCAATTAATTCAATCGGTATGGCTGTTGGTGCTGCAGCCGCAGGAGCACTGGCGGATCGGTACGGACGCCGAACGATTCTACTAGCTACACTTGTATTATTTTCAATCGCAACCGGGCTATCTGGCCTAGCAACTGGATTTATTATGCTCTGTATTTTACGTTTCTTCGCAGGCGTAGGGCTTGGTGGAGAGCTTCCCGTTGCCTCCACGCTTGTTTCTGAGTCAGTTCCGATTAAGGAACGTGGACGAATTATTGTTATTCTGGAAAGCTTCTGGGCAGCTGGCTGGCTAGTCGCAGCGTTAATTTCCTACTTTGTCATTCCTAAATACGGCTGGCAGATCGCCTTCTTTATTGGGGCATTGCCTGTGTTTTATGCGATATACTTGCGTCGCTCGATTGAGGATTCACCGCGTTATCGAGAGCAAAAGCCTGCCAATAAGCTAAGCTTTCTTCAGCGTATCGCATTTATTTGGTCTAAGCCGTATCGTCGCTCGACCGTCGTATTGTGGGTGCTATGGTTTACGGTTGTCTTCTCTTATTACGGCATGTTTTTATGGCTGCCGTCGGTCATGGTAATAAAGGGCTTCACCTTAGTGAAAAGCTTTCAGTACGTATTGCTAATGACACTTGCCCAATTACCTGGCTACTTTACCGCAGCTTATTTTATCGAGAAATTCGGTCGGAAATTTGTGCTCGTCGTCTACCTAATATGTACGGCAGTCTGTGCATTATGGTTTGGTCTAGCGGAGTCAGAAGCTAATTTGCTAGCAGCAGGAGCACTGCTTTCCTTCTTCAATCTAGGTGCTTGGGGTGGCATGTACGCTTATACGCCCGAGCTGTATCCAACGGCAGCGCGAGCTACCGGGGTCGGCTTTGCCGCGTCATTTGGTAGAATCGGTGGAATCCTAGGACCATTTCTCGTTGGGATGCTCGTTGCCAGCAATATTGCGGTATCTACGATTTTTACAATCTTTTTTGTTTCGATCCTAATCGGCGTGGTCGCAGTCATGTTCTGGGGCAAGGAAACGAAGGGCATTGACCCTGATGCTTTGGAGAACGGTTAATTTTGCGATTTCCTTTAAGGCACCACAAAGTAATGATCACAGTAAGACAAGCTGCAGCAAGTTGCATTTGCAGATTCGATGGATTATTTCATTCGAATGCCGTAAATGCGATTGCTGCTTTTTTTAATGCCACTTTTAACGTTTCCGTTGCTATTTCCAGTACTACTACGTTTGCCATTGCTGCTTCCATTTTCATTACTGCTACCATTGCCGTTGCCATTATCACCTGAATCAACTAGCAAGGCAAGCAAAGCAACTGCATCACCCACTACTACAATGACTGCAGATATTAAACCTAACTTCTCTGCATCGGACATTGAACTCCAGCTTTTCATATGCTACCCCCGCTCTTAGCCCATTGTTATGATGCTAATAGAATATGCAGCACCCAGAAATTGGGCTGTGCGAATGCCTATATGCTAATGTCTATCACTTTAATCGTTGGTGGCCGAGTATCCTTTTGAACATTATTTAGAAGCGTATAGGTTATTAGCGCGCCTGAGATTATATACTCCATCCCTTGCTCTGGCATACTGCTTACATCAAGCCAGTACAGATTAGTATATTGTCTAATAATTTCGTCCGTTGTTTTTTTCAAAATCGCCTGCAATTCCACCTCGGACATTTCAATATCTGTACTAATAAGGTACAGATTTTTGTTATGTTGGTTTTGACCAAGTACGATGCCTTGACTTTCTAGATCATTTAACTGACCTGCTGATTCATTAGAATTGCTGCAGCCTGCTGTAACAAAAAACATTACGCATATTATGAAATTTATTAGTCGTTTCATCTCTCTCTCCTCCTCGTCTGTAAAGCGTCAGTTTAGGTCTGCACCCATTATAAAGTAAACGGCTATTGGGATAAGTAATATGTTTTAAATAAAAATATCCAAGCCAACGATTACGTCAGCTTGGATTTTTGTGTTTACTCTAGCACTTACATTGATGAATTCACTTAACCAAAGAATAAGTCTAATAAATTAGAACCTGTTGACGATTCGCGATTATAAAACTCTGAGTAGCCACATTTTTTGCAGTATACAACGACAAACTGATTTTTCTGAATGTCAAACATTTTAGATAATCCCGTTCCTGTCATTGCTACTTCTTTTGTAGCTGCGTCTCTACTTCCGCACTTTATGCAGCCTTGTTGATTCATACTGGATCACCTCATTATTACTGAATAAAAGCTATACATCTATTTACGAATTTTCCAGAAATTTGTTTCAAAATTATTCCATTGTTAGCTCTATTCATTTTTTCGTCAAGATAGAGCTCGTGATGGTGGAGCCACGCGGAATCGAACCGCGGACTGATCGCTGCCAGCGACCTGTTTTCCCCCTAAACTATGGCCCCAAAAGATGGTATATATTACTATATGCGCTACAATCTCTATTATTATCTTATCCTATCGTTAAAGTCAACACACCTAATAAGCGACCTCCACTCTAATTGAAAAATGCCCCTTGCTTACCTCCTCAATAGGAGTGCAAAGGGCATTTCTATTAAATCATCTATCGACGCTTTCCTTCATTAAGATTGAATTGCCCAATTAGCTGCTGTAAAAACGAAGCTATGGATTCTACATCCTCGGAAGCTTGCTGTACGTGCAGGAAGTCCTGCTTCAGCTCTGCAACCTGTTCCTCGGCTTCTCTAGAAAGCTTACGATTACCAATGCTGACGGCTGTAATATTTTCCATAAGAGATACAACCTCGTCAACAATTTTCGCCTTTTGACTTTCTCCTTCATTCGCCTGACGAAGCAATTGGGAAGCGGCAGCAATAAGCTCCTCCCCTTCAGTTACAACTCGATTCCCTTCCTCCATGGATTGTTGGGCATTAGTCGCACCTGTATATACCTCCGCAATAATTCCTTGGATTTGCTCTACAGAGCTACGTGTGCTTTCAGAGAGCTTACGGATTTCCGAGGCAACTACAGCAAAGCCTTTACCATGCTCACCAACGCGTGCAGCCTCAATTGAAGCGTTCAGCGCTAGCAAATGCGTTTGCGACGATATGTTTTCAATAATTTGCAGAACGTCCTCAATGCTTCGAGTCGTCTCTACAAAGGAATTAATGCTTTGATTCGTGTTGCTTACCTGAGTTGAAATATGTGTCATTTTGCCGCCGATTTTTTCAACTTCCTCACGGGCAACGGCAATTTGCTCCGCAGCATGCTCCTCAAGCTGATGCAACGTCAGCTTCATATCTCCGACAACATCCTTTGCAGCATCAAGATCCTGCAATTGCTTACGAATCCCTTTAAGCATTTTTTCTACGCGATTACTAACGCGCTGTGTCGTTTTCGCCGTTGTGCTCGTAGATTGATGAAGCTCTGTTTGATTTGTTCGCACATCCTCTGCAGCTTGCTTAACCTGAATCATAATGCCTTCTTGAGAGTCAATAAAGTTGTTCAGCCACTTAGCCTGATCACCAATTTCATCTCTTGAAAAGGTATTAGTTTGTAGGCGCTGCGTTAGATCGCCTCTACCTTCCGCATTACGGCGAATAAATCGATTAATCTCCCATAACTGCTCCGTTACAGGAGCTGTGACTTTGACTTTAACTAGCTTAATAATTAATGCAATGAATGGTAAGCCAACTAAAGCGGTTATTCCAGAGAGCAGTATTGGCGAGCTAATTTCTAACCAACTAGCAATACCAGCTGCTAACGCTGATACAACTATCATTAGTAGCAATAGTGGTAGTAACAGCTTGGTTGTTCGCCATGCAATTCCGCGATTACGATAAACCTCTTCCAAGTCCCCTTCACACATCATTCCCCACAAGTCTGGGTTATGCGGCATATGGAACGTAATCCCTTTACCAATTACGGGAATATGGCGGTAATCGGAGTACCCTGGAAAGGCAACAAACAAATTGCTACCGTTCTTGATCGTATTGGCAACCCCAGGATGCAGCTGACCTGTTGCTGGGTCAGTAAACATAATTTCTAGCTCTGTATGCTTTTCAATTCGCACAGTACCCCAATCTGTCGGAATTCCATCCTTCAAATTATCGCCATGTGCAAAGGTTTGATCTTCAAATCGACTTCGTGACAACGCCGTACCTGGCTGTATATGCGTGTTAAGTACTGGCTTCGCCATAAAAATGTAGTTATCACCAGAATCAGGATAGACATGCCCTGACTCGCGTTGAATAAGATCTCCAACGACATCGCCTGGCACGCGTCCACAAAGTAGACCTATGCGCTGTTCCTGAACAATAATTGGTGCGACAAATAGTAACGTCATCTCGTCATGAAACGAGGATGTACTCGGTCCGATTTCCAGTGTTAAAGGATCTGCGTATGGACCAAACAAACACTTACGCCCTGTAACAGTCTCAGAGGCATATTGTATTCCTTTGTCTATTACGCTGTTATGACGGTATGACTTTCCAAGGTGTGCTTGATAGGTTGATGCGATAACTTCGTTGTCGGTATTCAGCACAAACAATTCTGAGAAATCAATTCCTCTCACGCGAACAGCCTCTAATAGCTGCTCCCACCGTTCACGGCTTACACCAGTTTCTGACTTCTCTAGCTCTGGTTGAATTTTTAGTAAGGCACGATCTAAGTAACTCCAGTACAGTTCCGCCCATTGTTGTAATAATTCTTTTCTAGTTTGGGCAATCCCTTCGAAAATGTCACTTACATCATCATGCGTGTGCGAATTTATCCGCCAAGAAACCCAAAGCGGCAAGCCTTTTTTCCATCCTAACCAATCGAACATAAGCATCCCTCACCCACAGTATGTAGCATTCTATCTTTATATACACTGGCATGGGAAAATTATACTCCACCATTTTTTTCTTGTCGATAATCGTAACGTTACATTGCCGATATTTGTCGTAAAAAGATAAAAATTTATGAAAATAACACAAGGCGCTAAATTGTCTTTTAATATTCCAACGGTAATTATGGTAAATTTAGGGTTTATATTTCCGAACTATTATAAGGGCATATTTGGTTGAAATTGGGGTATTCAGAGATTAAATTGATCGCCTTATCTCGTAAGCTAAGACGTCGCTTTACCGTGGCACGGTAAGCCTTCGTAGTCACTCATCGCCGTGTTTAAACCAAAAGCGCTGCATACCCTAAAAGTACGCAGCGCCCTTCCTACTCTACACCATCATGATAATGTCTAGTATAGTTTTTATCACCCTTATTCTTGAGATCACTTAATGTTTTTTCAAGCGTTTCGACGATCTGCTCCTTCGCATCACTTAGTGTATTGTAAAACATTGATTCTTCACTGCCTACAATTTTTACACCGCTTATCGCTTGCATCGATGTATATTTTCGATGCTGATCGGCCAGGTCATCTAAAGCCTGTAGCGCGTGCTTCGTCTGCAGAAATAGATCCTTATGATGCTGCTCGCTTAAGCGTTGCTCCAGATCATTTAATCGTTCATTCATGACTATTCTCTCCTTCGATTTCCAATGGAGTATTTCATGAACTTAGTATAACCAAATGATACCAAGATTATGGTTCACTTAAGCTTCTTGCTCTTAATATGCTTGCGAGCATTTTTCATACCGCCTACACCACTAAACATGTCATTAAGCTTCTGCGCTTCAATTTGCTTGGAGTTCAGACCATCATATTTCGCTTCCTTCTGAAGCTTAAAAAAGCTTGCCAACCGTTCCTGGGATAGCTCCCCTAGCTGAACAGCACGCTGTACCGCACAGCTTGGCTCCTTCTGATGAGAACAATCTGAGAATTTACATTGCGAGGCCAATTGCTCGATATCAGCAAAGGAGCGAGCTAGATCGGCACTTTCCAAGCCTAATTCGCGCATCCCCGGCGTATCGATAATAATGCCACCAGTCGGCAGCACAAATAACTCTCGATGCGTCGTTGTATGACGCCCCTTATCATCGTTTCTCGTTGCACTCGTTTCCATCTGCTCTGAGCCTAGTAAGCCGTTAATAATCGTTGACTTACCTACCCCGGAGGACCCGATGAATACATAGGTCAACCCGCTCTGAAGATAGTCACGTACCACATCGATTCCATTCTCCATCAAGCCAGAGGTCGTTAGCACATCAACTCCAAGCGCAACCGAGGCTACCTGCTCTAATTTCTCCTCTAGCTGATCGCAGAGATCCGACTTCGTCAGCAGTACGACTGGTGTCGCCCCGCTATCCCATACAAGCGATAAATAACGCTCCAATCTTCGCAAATTAAAGTCATCATTTAGCGCCATGCAAATAAATGCGACGTCCATATTAGCCGCGACAACCTGCACATCATACGATGTTCCAGCCGCTCTGCGCTCAATAATGCTTTTCCTTGTTAGCACATGATGAATGAGCGCACGCTGACTGTCTTGATCGCCTTGCTCCTCATAGCTCAGCATGACATAATCACCAACTGCAGGATAATCACTGGTAGAAGTAACGCCATAGCGAAACTTCCCTGACACCTCCGCTAGCAGTTCGCCATGTGCCGTAGCGACCCGGTATACACGTTTGTATTGCGTTGTAATTCGACCTAGCTTCAGCTCTGGATACATCGTTGCTTCCTGTAGAAATCTCTCACTAAGTCCGATCTTTTCTAAATGAGTATTCAATACTGTTCCTCCTCAAGTAAGTTGACCCTCTTGGGAGGTGAAGTGCTGCTATGCTAGGGCACGACCCTCCCCGTTTGCTGCAATGCCAGCTACAATCTGCACCGTGTAGTTGCTTTTCATATGACAACTCCCCTTTCCTTCATATTACTCTTATCTTAGAATGATTGAGAGTATTTCGCAAGTTTTCCTATTTTTGCCCTCTATACTCAACTGGCGGCACATTCAGTATCGCCTTAAAGCATTTATTAAAGTAGCTTTTATTCTCATAGCCAAGCTGGTCTGCAATTTCTTCAATACTTTTTGTTGTTGTATCGAGCAGCCTGCACGCTTCCTCCATTTTAATTCGCGTAACATAGCGAATAAAGCCCTCGCCTGTTCCTTGCTTATACATGCGGCTAAAATAGTTTGGATTAAGATGAAGGTGCTTGGCAACCTCCTCAGTCGATATTTTCTCGTTTAGATGCTTAGCGACATAGTTTTGCGCCTTAACAATTAACGAGTTAAACATCAATTGATCGGACTGTGGCAGCGAAATCTGCTCGATATACGCAAGCAGCCAATCCTGCAATTGATAGATCGAATCGACGTTCAATATTTTTTGATGGATAACCTCTTCCGAATAGGTTGAGCTATAATGATTAAGTGTACGAAGCTTAATGAGCAGATCAAGCATCAGCTTTAGCACCCATTCCTTGACTGCGGAAGGCTGATAATGTTTTTCCATAATAAGCCCAAACCACCTTGACAGTATCTCCTTTAGCTCGTCCTTACTACCGCTAACTAATTCACGCTTCAGCTCCTGCTCTGCCTCAGCATAATGGGCAAATAAATCCTCTATCGAGAAAGCAACCTCACGATAAACCGCAATCGTCATATCTCTATCGTAAAAAGGAGTATCCTTACGAGCCAGCATGCTTGCTACAGCGCGGCGCAGCTCAGCTCCAACCGTTCGCTGCCCAATATAATAGGAGCTGGACGTTTTCAAATACTTCATCAATTCACTTTGAATGACCTTCACTTGATCTCTTACCGTCTCGAAAGCATTGATATTTAATGAGGCATCCGCAGAAAAAAGAATAACTCCCAGCTTGCTATCCAGTGGTAAATACATTCCGCTAGAACCCAGTCCTTCACTTACAATATTATCGAAGGCAAAGCTATAGGTTTCATCACTCAGTCGCAAGCCCGCGATCGTATCGGCATAACGATCCACGCGGCATAGCACCGGAATAATGGCACCTTGCGGAATAGATACACCTTGCTGTACACAATAACGTAGCCAATCCTCGTAATTCCACAGCGGCGTATGCAGCATATTGTGCAGCAGCTTTTCTTTAATGACTGAGCGATGCTCGCTTTCAAACTTTTTAAGTCGTTCTGTTTGTGAGATTACAGCTTTCTCATGCTCTATCTCTTGAACCATCTTCTCTAATATTGGAGCAATGCTTTCTACACTGAGCGTTTCCTTCAAAATATATTCATGCACATTGAGCTTTAACGCCTGCTGTGCGTAATTAAATTCATTGTGACAAGAGATAATGAGCACCTGCAGCATTGGAGATTTCTCCTTTAACCGCTTCACCAGCTCCAAGCCATCAATCCCTGGCATGCCTATATCGGTAATTAATAAATCCGGCATTTGCTCTAGTGCAGCTACTAGTGCTTCCTCCGACTCATCATAGCCTCCCAGCAGCTGCAAACCTAGCTCTTCCCAAGGGAGCATCTTCTCTAAATAATCCAATACCGGTATATCATCATCAACCAACATCACTTTATGCATAGGTATTCCCCCCTGCGGATTTAATATCTAGAGTTAATGTAATGGTAGTGCCTTCTCCAGCCTTACTTTCGATATGCATGCCAGAAGCAGGACCATAAATAATTCTGATGCGCTCGCCAACATTCGTTAATCCAATCCCATTCAGCTTATTTCCATCCTGGTCATTTGCAGCAATAAGCGCTCCTCTTACTTTGCGGTTAATCTCATCAGCAATGTCTGGCTCCATCCCTGCACCATCATCGGCAATTTCGATGATTAATGCAGTCCCTTCAAAACGCGCCTTAATGGAAATACAGCCTTGCTTCTGCTTAATGCCGTGCATGCACGCGTTTTCGATAATGGGCTGAATAATAAATCTTGGAATTTCCTGCAGCATCGCTTCTGGCTCCAGCTCTACCTGCAAATCAATTGGCCTTCTTCTACGGAAGTTCATTAACTGCAGATAATGTCGAACGATATCAACTTCCTCATGTAGGGGGACAAATGCATTGTTCCGTTCAATCGTCATGCGCAGCAATGTGCTTAGTGATTCCAATATACCAGCGTTCTCCTTGTCACCCTTCATCAAAATGCCCATCCGCACCGAATTAAGAATATTGAATAGGAAATGAGGGTTAATTTGCGCTTGAAGCATATCGATTTCAGCCTTGCGCTTAAGCTGCTGCTCTAGCGTAATTTTTTGAATCATCTCAGAAATGCGATCTAGCATATTATCAAGCGCTTTGCCTAGTATTCCGACTTCATCCACACCACGAACCTGTGAACGAATGTCCATATTACCCCCATTAATCTGCTTCACAACACCTAGCAGCTCAACCATCGGCTTTGTAAACTGTCTTATTAATATAATGAGCAGCAATAGGAATAAAGAGAAGAACAGCAGCAGTGTCCATAGAATGGAGCGACTAATTCCAGCAATTTCGCCAATCGCCTGCTCGTACGGTGTTAAGCTAATTAAATTCCAATTATAGAAGCTGGCTTTCTTCCACGCCATCAGATATGTCTCATCCTGCAGCTTAATAAGCTTGGAGCTAAAAGCATCCTCTGCCCCTGCTTGCCCTACAGCTCCAGCCGCCATCACCTTCGTTGTATCTCCCGCTCCATCACTCTCATCAAAAAAATGAGCGGTAGACTGGCCAATTTTCGTCGAATCTAAATGCGATAAGATAACACCATCAAGATCAGTCAGCATCATTTCCTGATTATTCGTTTGATCGCCCCACACCGTATTCAGCCTTTTCTCGTCCACACTAACAAATATGTACGCATATTCTGATTTGGTCGTCAGTCGCATCGGTCGAACAACTGTAATGAAATGAGACGACGAGGATTGATCCTTTATATAATTTTCATGGACGCCGATCCAGCCACCGTCATAGGGTAGCTGCTCTTTCACATCTACAAACCATGATTCGTTAATTAATTGCTGTGGCTCAAAGCTTCGGCTGGCATAGTTCGTAAATGATTTGCCGTTAGGCAGCAATATACTAATAAACAGCTGCTCACCAGACAGTGACAACGTCTCTAGCGTTCGCAGCAGCTGCATATGCTTGGAATATTGATCATAGGTTTCTATTTCTACTGGAGATAATAGCTCGTCACGTAATAAGCTAATCATTTTCACGTCGAATTGAATAAAGTTAACGACATAAAGCATGTTGTTTAATATCGTGCTTACTGATTTGTTAGCGATTTCAAGAGATTGTAAAGCATTATTTTCCGCGTTCTTTCTAAGCTTATCCTTAGTCAGCCATTCGGAGGCGGGCAGCATAATAAGCATCGGCACAAGTATACATATGATCGAAGCAACAACCAGCTTACTTCTTAATGTTCGTCTAGTAAAAAGCCATTTACCATTCATACTCCCGTCTCCGATCCCTTAAGTAGTCTTTTACAATAAGTCCGAGAAGCCACAGAAGAGAGAAGACCGTTGGTCTTCTCTCTGGAATCTCAATTACTGTACTATAGAATTAGAACTAGTTGTTCGCATCAATCAATTGCTGCACTTTAGTCTTCGCATTAGCAAGCGTAGTTTCTAGATCCTGTGCACCTAGTAGATAAACCTCCGCTTCTTCAATAAATGCACTTTCAAGCTCCGCTTGATAAGCTGGCATATATGCTTGACCTGCTTTGGAATTGTTCAATACATGCATTAACGATTCACGATCAATTAGGTCAGGATTTTTAGGGAATTTCATCATATTATCAACAACGGTATTCAGATCTGCTTTCGTCCAAGATGGGAATTGCGTACCTTGGAACACGATCCCTTCCGTCGTTAACCAACGAATAAATGTAAATGCCTCTTCTTTATGCTTGGATTTTGCAGCAATACCATAATAGTCGGCACTTGCACTTGTATAACCGCTAGGGTCGCTAGCATTGTTTTTCGGATAAGGAGCAAATACCGTTTTATGCTCATAGTTAAAGTTGTCATTGCCACCAACCTCGATAACCATCCAGTTACCGATTGGAATCATACTTGCTGTTTGGTTAGAGTACACATTTCTGTAGTGCATTTTTTGAGACGTTACATCTGCATAGGAATATGCGGATTTATCAATATTCATTGTTTGATTTAGAATTTCAAGTGATTTAGCAAAGCCTGGATCATCCATATTGGATGTACCATCTAATTTCAAAAAGCTGCTATTCGTTGGTTGGTTAACTACGGCTTGATTGAAGAATACAGCCCAGTTATGGAAGTAAGCACCGTAACGCTTAGATGCACCTTCACCCTTCGTTAACGCCTTCGCATACTCCGCAAACTCATCCCAAGTCCAATCTGTTGGAACTGGTAGATTTGCTTCATCCAAATGATCTTTGTTCAATAGTACCATGTACTCTACATACTTACCAGGAAGCGCATACACACTGCCTTCAAAGGTAGGATCAATCTTGTAATCTTCCTGTACATTGATATTGTTAGCAGCAAGAAGCTCATCCATATTAGTAAGCATGCCCATCGCTGCACGTTGATTGTACTTCGGTGTATCTGGGAATACAACAACATCTAGTGCGTCACCAGAGGCTACTAGCAGGTCTAGCTTCTGCATACTTGCCGTTGCGTCTCCATTGTCAACAAGTGGTACATAGTTAATTTTAATTCCTGGGTGCTGGTTTTCAAACTCAGCAATAACTCCGCTTAGATTTTCGTTTTCAAGAATGTGCCAGCTATGAAAATTAACTGTTACAACCTCATCGTCACTTTTACTTTCTTGCTCATTAGTAGCCGTTGAAGTAGTAGCTGTCGGCGTAGTTGCTTGATTATTAGCATTGCCGCTAGTAGATGTGTTATTGCCGGAACAGCCCGTGATGACCATCGCTAGAAGTGCAAGGCTTAGAAACAATTTTTTCATTTCCTCATTCCCCTTTTTATTATAATAGTGAATCTACGGTTATTTTCCCATACCGTGAAATACTCTCGTAATCTACTTTTGTTACTTAATTGAAAAATAAATGACTAGGGCGTGTCCGAGAACTCTGAGGACAGCAAATTTTGCCGAATTTTTGTTCCATGCAAGGCGCGTTTGTGAAGGTGTACCGGGGGTACATCAAGCAAACGGAACGAAGCAGGGGGCGAAAAGGCGGTGAAAGGTGCCACTGAACTGGTTTTCAGACACGCCTAGCCCTTTACACCACCAAGCGCAATCCCTTCGATGACTTGCTTCTGTCCAATAAGGAAGACGATCAGCAACGGAATTATGGCGGACACCGCCGCAGCCATCGTTAACGAATAAAATTGACCATACGTATCTGAGAACTTATTCATCGCTAGCTGCAGCGTATAATATTTGTCTGTACGGAGGAAAATTAATGGATTCTGGTAATCATTCCACGTCCAGATGAATCGCAAAATCCCGTATGTTGCAATGGCAGGACGGATCATTGGCATCGTCACATTTAAGAAAATCCGTGCATGACCTGCACCGTCAATTCTCGCTGCTTCGATAAATTCATTGTTGATGCTCATAAAAAACTGTCGCAGCATAAACGTTCCAAGTACACTGAAGCTACCTAACAGAACGAGACCAAGATGCGTATCGAACAGCTTAATCTCTCTCATTAGTAGAAATTGCGGAACGATAATACTTTGCTGAGGAACCATAAAGGTCGCCAGCACGATTAGGAATAAAAAATTATTGCCGCGAAAATTCACCTTCGTAAAGCCGTAAGCTGCCATACTGGACACTAATACAGAGGTAAAGGTCGTTAATATCGTCACCTTAATTGTGTTCCAATAGTATAGGTAAAATGGATAGTCACCAAGCCATACCTTTTTATAATTGGCTTCCCCATTAAACTGCGATGGAATCCATTCAATCGGAAACTTAAACACATCCTGTTCTACTTTCAATGATGTACTGATCATCCATATAAAAGGTAGTAGAAAGATTATACCGCATGCAAATAGGATGATGGTCAATGCAATTTTAGATATTGGCCACTTTTTCACGTTTTACCCCTCCTAGTAATTGACCCATTTTCGCTGCCCGATCCACTGCAGCACGGTAATGACAAGCACACATAAGAACAGCACCATCGCAATCGCTGAAGCATAGCCTGTTTTTAGATTAGTAAACGCTACATCATATAGGTAGTAGACCATAACTGAGCTTGAATGTGCAGGTCCGCCAGCCGTTAGTACCGCGATTAGATCAAACACTTTAAAGGAGTAAACAACACCTGTCACCAGTAGAAAGAATGATGTGGATGAGACAAGCGGCAATGTAATGTTGCGGAATTTCTGCCAAGCGTTCGCCCCATCAATGCTTGCTGCTTCATATAAATCTTTCGGGATGTTTTGCAGGCCAGCAATGTAAATAATCATATTAAAGCCTATTTGAGTCCAAATAAGAATGAGCATAACCGAAGGCAGCGAGTAATGAATATCTGCCAGCCATTTTGGCGGATTATCGATGCCAATATTTATTAAAAACTGATTAATCGGCCCCAATGAAGGATGGAATAACACCTGGAATACGATAGCGACCCCAACCACACTTGAGATATAAGGCATAAAATAAATGATCTTGAAAAAGTCTTTAAAGAAAACACCGCTGTTAATCGCAATCCCAAGTAATAGAGAGATCGCCATCGTAATTGGTATGGCAAGCATTAATATAAAATTGTTTTGAAAGGATGTAATAAACGTCTGATCCTTCGTCAAATCCACAAAGTTGTCTAGACCGACAAATCTGATCCCGTCGATCCCTTGAATTAAGCTCCAATCGGTAAAGCTAATCAAAACTGATGCAAGGATCGGCAGTAATGTAAATAGCGCAGTTCCGATAAGCATAGGTCCTACAAATATCCAGCCTGCAATATTCTCTCGTAATCGTCTCTTTCTGCGTTGAACTTGGTCTTGTTGGTTAATTGCAATAACAGATTCCACGATGCCACCTCTTTCTGTAGTAATAAGGTAATGATAGCTTGCTAGTAAGCTTGCACATCATATACTTTTGTGACTTGTTTGAAAAATTAATTACTCAATAGTAGATATTCAAAAGGCGACTAATAGCAAACGAGCATCACCACCCTCTTGGAGGGAGCTGCGATGCTCGTTAAACGCTCTAGTTTCGAATCGAAACTAGGAGGTATTTTCCAACTTTTGTCGAAGAAATAGAATTAAGTATGAATAAAAGTTGAAACCAAATTTGACGAAAAATGATATAGGAGAAATGTCAATGTACCGTCTGCCCTCTCAAAAAAACAGTGATTCAAATAAAGAACAACCAACAACTCATTCACTTGCTGCTGATTCTATTCGCAGTCCATCGGCAGAGACGATAAACCCACTACAATTGACACCTTCGAATTTATTCGTATTACAACGAACGATCGGGAATAGAGCTTTATCTCGTTTATTAAGTCAGTCGAATACTCAGCCCCCTTCTTCCTTAATTAATTCCAATGTTCCGCATAGCACTCCCACCTCAGAGCCTGTCCAAAGAATTGTTATACAAAAAAAATATGATCCCAATAAAGTTCCATACAAAACTGAAAAAAGCTTAATTGATCGAGCCAATGAGCTATATGAACAACGTGAGGATATGCTTGATAAAGGAGATATATCTGGCATTTACTCAATTGGAGGGGATTTTGAAGAATTAAAGGAAATCGCAATAGCTAACGGATGGTTAGAAGCTTATGATTTACTTATAAAATGGGGAGAAATGATTCCTGGTGATGAAGAGGAGGAACAAGAATTTGCATTGTACGATAAAGTTGCTGAGCTTGAAAAGAAGCTTAAAGGTTTGAAATCCGAAGTGTCGGATGCTAGTGAGGAAATTAACATAATAATGGATGAGCTTCGTAGTATAGAACACATCGCGGCAATGAACGGCTGGAACCATATCGTTAACTATGCCCGCAAAGTTGGGAAGTATACCCCTGTTGTATACGGCAATCCTAGTGGGGATACAACTAATTCTATGGATGCGGATAAGTTGGATGAGATTATCAAGAATGATGTTCCTGACCCTGAGGAAGCTATGGGGATTATCGAGGCTTTAGAATCTCAAGCTTCTGAATCGCTTAAAAAAGATAAAGATGAAATCATAGATTTTATTAAAAGTACCATTGATGAAAATATTGAATTGAGCACGAAAGAAAATATTAAAATCATTAAATCATTTATTAATACTTATAAAACTGCTCAGACAAGAAAGTTTAATTTCGATAAATGTTTACAAATGCTATATGGAGTTTTAACTACCGGTCTTAAAAGGCGAACAGAAAGTCCAGAAATCGAGGTAACCGGAGAGCCTTTTAATCCAGAGCTTCCCGAACGAGAGGACTACACAGGCATCCATATGAGCGAAATTGAGAGCAAGTATGATGTATTAGCTCGCAAATCAGGTGCACCAGAAAAAGATGGGGAGCTGATTCCCGGTGCTGTACATGAGGTCGATCTTGCGTTTTTGGATGGAATGAGAGGAATCGCGGACTACCGAGTCACACTTACAGAAGAAGAACCAGTACTGGGAGGAGGAGATGGAGGAGGTGAAAAAGTTTACGCTCTGGGACATACAGGAGCCATTAACTTCGAGGGGGCGCTTTCCAATCGCGGAGGAGAAAGACTGTATGGCGTTTTGTTCCCTCCTGGATTTATGGATAGGTACGGATTAGATTTGCGCACCAAAGGCATAAGCGGCAAATCGGCTCAGACACCAGTAGATCAAGATTTTGCCCAAGGTTATATGTATGACGATAAAGAAAAAACACACCGTGTAGAAATTCCTTCTACTAAGGCTTTTGCTATTCGTGCTGAAGATAACACTCCTGACGGTCAGGCTCATATTCATTTTAGTAGATCCAATATGAATATTCATGGTAAAAAAATGTCTCAGCTTGAATTCATGAGGTTATTTGTGATCGGTGTTGTAGAATTTAATATGCAGGGCTTTGTCATTAACATAAAGTATTTTTAGCGAAAGGAAATAATACGATGAATAACAAGCTAATCGACTCACTTTTACACCCTAAGGAATCCTATGAAAGAACACAGGCACTGAGAGAAGCGATAAATGAATTACAAAATAATTCCTTCAGTTCCCCTCAAGAAAACGTTATTAATTTTTTAAGAAGCTATAAAACGGAGGATCAGGTTCAGGCCGCACTAGTTGGTATTTTGTTGCATAGGTTGGATCGGAGTAAACCACCACAAATTGGCGTATTTGCGAGACTTTTTCCTGCGTTGCAGATGTTATGGGAGCCTCAGATTCAGAAAATGGCAATTGAAATTTTCTCTGGGCATTCACCAAAGGAAGTTTTCTATGAACTAACTGATATGGTTGCTTTAAATGAAGGCTCCGAAGAGGATCGATATTATGCGTACAACGTGATTAGCACAGTCGATTTTGATTCAGTACCAGAAACGATGTAGATTAGACTTAATTAAAGTTTAAGCGTGCCAACAACTCACATCTGTTGGCACGCTGTAAGAGCTAGCGTCTCAACTAGCAGCTTCGTAAAGTCAGCGCGCGTAATATTGTTGGCGGATTAGGCTTAGTTGGAGTTGGCTCTCCTGGAACTGGAATTTCCATATCACCAGTGCTTGCTTGGCCCATTGCTTGTAACGTTACCGCTATAATCCTCCGCTTCTACCTTATACGAAGCGTCAACATCATTAGAATGATCAATCTTGTAGCTATTCAAATTACCGCTTACCGTAGTCAATAACAAGCCATTACGATAAATGTAATATTGCTTAACTGCGATATTGTCGGTTGCATGATTCCACTGCAGCTGAACATTCTCCCCGTCTAATGTCACTGTCATCCGTGCACCAGTTGGCCATGTCGGATAAATATTGTTGAACTGGAAATAATCCAGTATATTTAATGAACATATTTCCCGCTTGATGGAATAGCGATCTCATCAAAGCGTTCGACGAGCTCCCTTAGGTTAAGAGATAATTCTTCATCAGTCATCGGTAAGCCATGTCCTGTTACCGCTATTTTGGGATTCAGTGCTTGGAGCTTAATGACGGATTGACGTGCTTGCTCCCAGTCCGTCGTAAAATATTTCGGAGGGCCGCTAATTTCGTGCTTCTGCATCAGCACCTTATAGATCGACTCCTGCTGAACAGTAACGAAGGCATCACCTGCAATTAAGCATCGATCAGCTTCTCTATAAAAAGAGATATGCCCTGGTGTATGTCCGGGTGTATGAATCCAGCGCCAGTCGGACAGCATTGGAATGGAGCCATCAGACGGGAAGGGCTTTACATGATGTCCAAGATTAATTGGCTCGTTAGGAAATAATGGCGATAGCTTGGCGAATAATCCTCCATCTACTGTTGGATCAGGCGGAGGATAAGCTTGCTTCCCCGTTAGATACGGCAGCTCTAAGTCATGTGCATATACCGGCACATCCCAACGCTTTACTAATTCAATGATGGCATCAGCCGAGTCTGGCATGCCAGCATCAACGAGCACCCAGCCTTCTTGCTGCTTATGCGGATCTCCAATCATACAGATGTTAACGATTTGTATCGTATGGCAATAAAGATCTGGTAGTAGCTCTTTTCCCTTACCGCTTGCAATGGATGTCGCTGGAAGATAAGTATAGTCCTCACCATACGTCATTTCTTGATCGATCATTGTTGCTCCTTTTATTAAATAATGGCGTTAGCTACTATTGTTTCCTCACCTCTCCGTCCTATGCAATAAAATTCGCCGATTTGCTCGCTTACATTTAAAGTCATTCTCTTGGCTGTATTGAAGCTCTAATTTCGGGGAATAAAATCAACAGTGCTTATTTCTAAGCAAACTACGCAAGTCACTTGAAGGGAGTTAAAATGCAATAATGGAAAGGTCCCAAAAATTGAGCCTACTCGCTCTTTCCTCTATTCCTTTAATTATGACCTTAGGAAATTCAATGCTTATTCCAATACTCCCCTCTATGGGTCATCAGTTAAAGGTCAGCTCGTTTCAAATTAGCTTGGTCATCACTGTTTATTCAGTTGTGGCAATCTTTCTTATTCCGGTGGCTGGCTTTCTGTCTGATCGATTTGGACGACTTAAAGTAATTATTCCAGCTTTAATTCTTACAGGATTAGGAGGACTGCTATCTGCCATTGCTTCAACATGGTTTGATAATGCTTATCTATGGATATTAGTGGGCAGATTTATTCAAGGGATCGGTGCCGCAGGCTCCGCACCTATTGTACTCCCACTCGTTGGTGACATGTTTAAGGAAGAGAGTGATGTTAGCCAAGGCCTAGGTATTATCGAAACATCAAACACCTTCGGTAAAGTGTTAAGTCCTTTATTAGGCTCACTGTTAGCGATTATCGTATGGCATCTTCCCTTTTGGGCGATTCCAGTTTTATGCTTAGGTTCAGTTCTGATGGTTGCTTTTATGGTGAAGGTGCCTAAAAAGAACAAAAAAGCTCCCACCGTTCAAGTGCGCGCTTATATTAAGCAGGTTAAGGAGTTATTTGGTGACAAGGGACGCTGGCTTTATACGACCTTTGCGATAGGCGGCGTCTGCATGTTTGTTGTATTCGGCGCTTTATTTTATTTGTCGCAAACTGCAGAGGACCAATATGGCATTAAAGGAATTTGGAAAGGGGTCGTCTTAGCGATTCCGACCGCAGCCTTATGTATTGCTTCGTTTGTTACGGGGAAGCTTATAGGTAGTAATAAAACTCGGATGAAATGGTTTAACTTTAGCGGCATAGTTATCGTCTGTGCGATGATGCTGGTCATTGCATGGTTAGGAGGCAAATCGATTGCGATGGACATTCTCTATATTGCGATCGGTGCTTTAGGCATCGGTATTGCCTTGCCTTGTCTTGATGCATTAATTGTAGAAGGAATTGAAAAGGATGTGCGCGGTACGGTTACTTCCTTTTATAGCAGCGTCCGATTTATTGGTGTAGCTGCAGGACCACCTGTCGCTTCAATTATGCTAGCACCGACAGCCGCTCCATTTTTTTATTTAAGTGCTGGGCTAGTGGGCATCTCATTATTACTCGCGCTATTTGCCATTAAGCCGAGTAAAGATACAAAAGAATCAAAAGCAGCTTAAATAAAAAGCCTCTGCGATTGAACCCCCCCTGTTCCGTTAATCATGAACGGCTGGACAGTGTTCAATGCCGAGGCTTTACTTATTTACATAGATATATCTACAGAATCCGATGCTTCAGCACGTAGCTTCTTTTTGCTGAACATTGAGAGTAACACATTCCCTTTGCTTTCGATTTGCATAGCAAGGAATAAAGTCAGCATTAGACCAAGCATCACAACTGTCACTGAAATCGGTATTGTCCAAAGCTGCGGTGTCTCTGAAAAAAACGGAATTAGCGACACAGCAACGATAGGTGGCGCATTCCATTGAAATTTCTTAATTAGCCAGATCGCAATAAGCACATTAACAAATACAGAAACTGCACTTGGATAAATATAAACTAGCGTTGTTCCGATTGTTGAAGTAATAAAAGCGCCCAGCGTAATTTTACCAAGCTCCGCGAAACGGAAGGAGCGAGTAATAAATAAAAAGCCAAATGCCCCTAGCGTAGGAAAAAATAATGTATCTAAATGCGACACATGCAAGGAAATCCAATAAATTAACATAATATATGCACAGATCATTAAAGTCTTTACGTTCATCGAACCTACTTTAAGCCTCCTGACAATGAAAACCAAATTTACATACCCGTACTATTCTATCATGTTACTTTCAGCAGTCAAGGTTTACTTGGAATTCATGAACGCATATTTGCTTGTCGATTAAGCTTGTCTTGTTCTCTTTGCTCTGTAATATCTGAGAGATAATTTGTAAATTTCGATTCCCCGCTATATGTTAGAAATAACCACTCTAGCGCACGAGTCATTGCGATATAGAACAATGAAACCTCTCGCTCTTCCACTTCCTCAAGTCGAAATGGCATGTTTTCAACATTAACAATAAACACTGCTTGGAAGTCTAATCCTTTGGCACTATCAATGGTCGATATTTTGACCGTCTTTTTATTACGAATAAAGTTCCGTTTAGCTTCTGAATTTTCAGTAATCCATGTATACGGCAGATGATGATGGTCTAAGCTAGTCTTTATCTCATCAATATAGGAAACTGCATGTGTATTTTTTACGCGATATAAGATCGCCATATCTTCAAGTGCAATCCCTTTTTCCTTATGAAGATAATGAATCGACTTCGAGACGAACTTCATTTCCTCTCGAATATTGCGACATGCACGAATGATAGGATCAGGGCCTTTTCGCTTCGTTGCTTGAGGAGGAATGATTTCTACGCCATCAATGGTTCCTTCGCGCACCTTGTTTTTTAACTGTGAAAACACTTGATAGAAATCCCATGCAAATCGAACGATTTGGGCTGTATTGCGATAATTAATTGACAAGATTTTTGATCTGCCTCGAAAATCAAGTCCAACATCATGAGCTAGACTACTTTTACGTTTAAAGATCGATTGTGCTCTATCCTCTACCAGAAGCAGCGATTGCGTTTTAGGGTTTAGGCAATGACTTAGTAGCTTTAGCCATTCCGCTTCAAAGTCTTGCCCTTCATCAATTAATATCGCATCATACTTTGGCAATATCGCCTCGTTGTTATTTATTTTCTCCAGTAATGTCGGAATGTCCGTCTCCTTCATTCTCAAGCTGTTACGAAGCCATTCATGAAAGTTATATACCTCCACATTGGCATGGTTCTCATTGACCTCATCAATATTCATGAAGTCAAATAAATCCTCTGGCTCGTTTAGCTTTTGGGCAATCATTTGCTTGAGACTGCGTGACAACGGAATGCCATAGCATAACACAAGTATTTTCCATTCAGGATGCTGCTTCACTAATAGCTTGGCTCTCGTTGCTAATACGAGCGTCTTACCACTGCCTGCTACACCGCGAATAAGCCGATGCCGATCACCAATCTGCTTTGCCATATTTTCTTGATGAATATCCATTGTGCGAATATTGTGTAAGGAAAGCAGCAATTGATCTTGATGCTGAATCGGTAACTGATAATCCGCTCCGATACGAACCTCGGGAAATAAATGAAATCTTATCGCTTGTATATCTTCTTCAGTTAACACTGCACGACGATATAACGGTACGGTGAACATGTTTTGAATTTTTTCTAGCAGTATTTCTTGCGAAAAGCCCTCTTCATCAGGATCGATTTCATCTTTACACAATACAAATTGCGGTTCAATAACTTGAAATAATCCTAGCTTGATGAAATCCTCCTGACGCAAGCGTGTAAATACCGTACCGTAGCCATATGGGAATTTTAGATGGGTGCTGCCTTCTCGCACTAAATTTTTATCCTTTTTCAAATGGGTCTCAATCTTTCGGGCATAATCGCGGGCTTGCTTTAGTGGACTTTTTGTTTGATGCAGTTGACCAACGCCAGATTCACGGATAACCCACTGATCTTGGTTAACTTGAATAATTGTTCCTTTCGTATAGTCCTTCACCTCAAGAATAACAATACCTAAATCAGGTCCAATAATGACAAAATCCGGTCTATGATTACGGATTTCAGGTTCATAGTATACGATATAATCACTAGGCAAATGATCTCTCAAACTATTAAACAAAATGCGTTCACCCGAGGTCGCTCCTCTAGGAATAAATTCAGGAACCATATAAGCCATAATTTTTCTCCTCTAGTATAATATACCTATTGTTATTATAGTATAAATACCAGTGCTCGTGAATCTTAAAAAAAAGTAATCTCCTTGCACCGTAAGGGGGACAAGGAGATTACTTTTTACTACTGCTAGTTTTAATTTCTGCTAATAGAATTTAATCTTGCTATTACTGTGACTTTTTTACTAGTGAATTTTACTATTAAAATGTTACTATCTGCTAGTTAGGTATTACTGTTAGCATGCTACTAGTTTTGAACATTCTCTTGCTCACTAGAAAAACCTTCGCTGACTGCAGATCCCTTTGTAAGCCTTCTTCTAGAGTTTTTCCCTATTTTCACCCAAAGAGCACCTTTGTCATCGCGCATAAATCTGATTCCAAAAAGTTTCAAAGGCGTTTTAATTTCCTCATAATAATAATAAGGCATGTTATCACTCCTTTTATCCTATACAATAAAAGAAGTAGTTCTATTAGTATAGTGACTATTGTCACGGTTTTTGTCATATGACAAGTTATTAGTGACTATCTAGTACATGCTGCTCATTACTTAAGCCACTCTTCAAATCATGACCAGTAGGATTTTGGAATACACGAAGTCCGAACTCAGGTGCAACTGCTAAAATATGATCGAAAATATCCGATTGAATGCCCTCATACACTGCCCACGCCGTATCATTGGCAAACGCATAAATTTCTAACGGCAAGCCTGTTTCTTCTGGTTGCAGCTGGCGAACCATACAGGTCATCCCTTTATGAATTTTCGGATGTCCTTCCAAATACCGCTGAATATAGGCTCTGAATATACCGATATTGGTCATAGCTCGACCATTTACTTTAATCGATTTATCAATCCGATGTTCCTCGTTATAGGATTTAATATCCTTTTCCTTCTGTTCAATATAGTCCTTTAGATGATGAATCTTTTTGAAGCGCTCCAGCATTTCTGTATCACAGATCACGACACTGCTTGTATCAATTCGTACCGAACGCTTAATTCGGCGACCACCTGCGCTTTGCATTCCTCGCCAGTTTTTAAATGAATCTGAAATTAGCGCATACGTTGGGATCGTTGTTATCGTTTTATCCCAGTTTTGAACCTTGACCGTATTTAAGGAAATATCAATAACGTCACCATCAGCACCGTACTTCGGCATTTCGATCCAATCGCCTACTCGCACCATATCATTGGACGTTAATTGAACGCCGGCAACTAAACCTAATATCGAATCCTTGAATACGAGCATCGTTACTGCGGACAAGGCACCTAGACCACTTAACAGTATGAGTGGACTAACGCCAAACATGCTGGAGATGAAAAGAATGCCGCCAATGAAGAACAGCACAATTTTAGCAACTTGAACATAGCCCTTTATTGGTTTAGCCTTGGAAATTTCAAACGTACTGTAAATATCGTTAACCGCATCAAGAAACGCACTTAGCACTAGTAATACAATAACAAGCACATAAACATTAACTGCCTTAACAATAAAAAAGGACGCTTGTGGAAAAATCATCGCCGAAAAATAAATAATGATCGCCGGCACAATATGCGACAGCTTATGAAATACTTTTCGTTCAAGTAAGTAGTCATCCCATTGAAGCTTATTGTTTTTAATAACAAATGAAATGGACTTAAGCAAAACCTTTTTCGTTACAAAATTAGCAATGATACATAGCAGTGCAAGTGCGACAATCATAATTGTTGTCGCTAAATATTTTATTAATGTAGCATCCGTCATAAATTGGGCAAGAAAATTTTCTATTGTAGTCATATCCGTCTCCTTTCTTCCCTTCCTTTACATTGAAAGTTTAACCATTGACTGCTTAGCAGCGCACATGTCTGCGTTTAAATCCGATCTTCCCTCGCACCATAAACTTTTCGATATTTTCCATCGCATTGAGGTATTTAATTTTACCCTTTTCCTTCTTAAATTCGACCGGTCCTACTGCCTTAGCGATCTCAATTGCCTTCTCATGCAACGGTATATACGAAACCGCAACGGTATAAATAAAGTTGTTCATGGACGATTTTGCACGCAGAGGTTCGCTGTGAATATTGCTTGCAACATGATCGAGCATTTGCGATATTTTCTCTTCGGAAAATTCATGATCTGGACGATTACCTAACAGCCAGCAATAACAGCTCCAGCCTGCTGACATTCGCAGTTCATCGCCGCTTGCAATCCATGAATCGGCAACCTCCTGGGCAATGTCGCTTTCTGACAAGGTGACCGCTACTACAAAATCAGACAGCATATAGAAGTACGCACCGTCCATCCAGCGATTATAATCCTCGACCGTCATCGCGTTTGGATCAGCAATAATACCTGCGAAGTACATCGCATCGTAATTTCCTGTACGATAAAGCTGCTCAGCTAGCTCTTGATTAATTCTTATTTGCTTAAATAGCGGCTTCATTTCCCCAGTAGCAACTCCAAATACTGGCTCCTGTGCGCCATTTGTCATGTACATTTTTTTAAGTCTTTCCTTACCTAGTGCCTCTAGCTCCTGCATAACCGTTGCCAAATCCATATTTTTTGCTCCTTTATTTAGCATAATATTGTCTTACAACTATTGTGCAGCTGGTCACTATCCCCTGCTAAAACTCATGCATTGCTGCAGCTTCTGTCGTCCCAGTTATTGCAGCACTATTGTAGCATAGGGCTTAAAGTAGCCACAACATTATGTAGATTTCCTCATAATTCCCCACCACAATATGCTAATAATTTTTCAATGACGAATAGCTAATCCTTGTAGTATTATTGAAAAGTATTTGCAACATAGCGGAGGGATCTTAATACGTATGAAAATTGTAGAACAGAATAAACAAGCATGGAATTCAGGAGCATATGAAGCGTGGCTGAAGCGATTTGGTACACCTATCGAAGCTGCTGCTAAACTAAAAGAATGCCCTGAGAAACGGATCGGGCATGCATTGCAGCATATGGGAGACATTCAAGGTAAGAAAGTCATTAATTTGCTCGGTTCGAACGGCAACAAAGCAGTTGCTTTAGCGTTATTAGGCGCTCAAGTTACAATTGTTGATTTCTCCGCTGACAATGAGCGCTATGCACAAGAGCTAGCTGCTGCCGCTAATGTTAGCATCTCCTATATCATTTCTGATGTATTAGCTTTACCGGACGAGGTTCTATCTGCCGATTATGACATCGTCTTTATGGAATTCGGCATTCTCCATTACTTTTTAGATTTAAGCTTGTTATTCGCAGTAGTCAGCAAACTACTCAAACAAGGGGGTAGACTAGTTCTACAAGACTTCCACCCCATCTCCACTAAACTCATCTCATCGCGTGGCTCAACAGCCAATATTCGAAAGCATAAGGTGACTGGTAATTATTTTGATACGTCGATCGAAGAGAAAGAGGTCGCATTTACTAAATTTAACGATCAAGATAGCGTGCAAAAGGTGCAACTTCGCAATTGGACGCTTGGCGAAATTGTCACAGCCATTGCCGGTCAACAGCTATGCATCAAAGCTCTCGAAGAACTTCCTAATCTATCTTCTGAAGTATTTGATAAAGGGATTCCAAAAACATTTACAGTGATCGCCGATAAGCTATAGGCCATCAATATGGAAGATTCCAATTTCATTGTAATGCTCTAATTTATAATTAATAATATCTAGGCTGCGATTCAGCACCTCCATTTTCGATAGGATGTTAGTTTTATGCTGCTCTAGTATTTCTTTTCTTTGTTCGCTTGTAGTAGAGCCCTGCAAGCATAACATCATAAACTGCTTAATTTCATCTAGCTGCATGCCACTATTTTTTAAACAGCAAACAAGCTCTAGCCAGCTTAAGTCGGTTTCGGAGTATTTTCGAATACCGCTATCGCTTCGTTTAAGTAGTGGCATTAGCCCTTCTTTATCGTAGAAACGTAATGTTGAAGGCGATAATTGCATCCGCTCCGCAACCTGTTTAATGGTATATTCCATAGTCTGCACCTCATTTTGTTTATTTAATGAAATATTTGCTTGACTTAAAGTTAAGTTTAACCTTTATTCTATAGTTGGGCAACGAACTACTTTTAAGTAAAGTGAGGAGCATATCACAATGAAATATAGAAGACTTGGCAATAGTGGATTAAAGGTTAGTGAGCTAGGACTAGGAAGCTGGTTAACCTATGGCTCAGCAACAGCAGAGGAAACAGCACAGGCTTGCATCGAGAAAGCATATGATCTGGGCATTAACTTTTTCGATACTGCAAATGCATATCCAGGAGCAGAAGTAGTAGTCGGCAAAACATTAAGTGCTTATCCGCGCAGCAGCTATGTACTGGCAACTAAGGTATTTTTCCCGCAAGGCAGCGGACCGAATGACCGCGGCTTGTCACGTAAGCACATTATTGAGCAATGTGAAGCTAGCTTGAAAAAGTTAGGCACGGACTATATCGATCTATACCAATGCCATCGCTTTGATCCAGAGACACCAATGGAGGAAACACTCCGTGCTTTAGACGATTTGACCACGCAGGGCAAAATACTATACGCAGGAGTTAGCGAATGGACAGCAGAGCAAATTAGCAATGCGACAGCTATTCGCCGCAGCTTAAATTTGCGCCCATTGATCTCTAATCAACCGATCTATAATATGTTTGAGCGTTATATCGAAAAGGAGCAAGTGATACAGCAATGTGAGCAGGATGGATTGGGACTTGTTGTATTTTCTCCATTAGCGCAAGGCGTGCTGACAGGAAAATATAAACCAGGCCAGGCAATTCCACAGGATAGCAGAGCTGCGAACGAGAAAACGAACGGCGTCATTAACAGCTATATGCGTGATGATGTATTGTCCTGTACAGTTAAGCTAGAAGGGCTTGCTGCTGAGCTAGGTGCATCGTTGTCACAATTGGCACTCGCTTGGGTATTGCGTCAGTCGGTCGTAAGCTCGGCGATTATTGGCTCTAGCCGCCCCTCACAGATCGAGGAAAATGTAAAGGCACTGCAGCTTGAGCTGACAGATGAGGTGCTTGCTAAGATCGATGAGATCCTATCTGAGGTCAGTCACTTTGCGCCAGCTAGATAAACTGGCTGAAATTGATGAAATGAATGTGTAGATAGAACATAGAAGCTTATAGAGATAAAATATAAAAGGTTAGAGCATCGTGAAATAGTATGTATTCATATGCCCTGCTGCAAATGGAGGAAGCTTATGTTATATAAGCGTCCTAAGCGGCAGGGCTTTATACTGCATTAACAGGAGTCCATTCCATGACTTTCATGGTATAATTAGAAAAAATATGCAGGAGGGCTTATGAGCAATAACGGACCTCAATTTTACGATGATGATCGTAACTTTACGACGTATATGGAACGAAGACGAAAGCAGGAAAATGCCAACGACACATTGGAAAAGCCAGTCATTACTGAGCTAATTGGAGATGTTACAGGGCTAAACGTATTGGATTTGGGCAGCGGAGATGCAAGATTTGGCATTGAGCTTCTAAACAAGGGCTGTGAAAGCTATACTGGGATCGAAGGCTCCAGCAATATGGTGCAGGCTGCCCAGCAATATTTGCAGGGACGTGAAAAAGCTACTGTTATTCATACGTTGCTGGAAGACTGGACTCCCGCTGCTAACAGCTTCGATCTTGTGATTTCTTCACTTGTACTCCACTATATTGAGGACCTTGAAAGTCTATTTCGGAAGGTTAAACAAACACTGAAATCAAACGGCCGCTTCGTCTTTTCCGTTGAGCATCCTGTCATTACCTCTACACTGCAGCCTTCAGGGCTACGCACCAATTGGATTGTAGATCAATACTTCATTGAAGGCTTCCGCGAGCAGCAATGGCTAGGCGGAACGGTGCAAAAATACCATCGCACAATCGAGCAATATTTTACTACATTACAGCTAGCAGGATTTACAATTGAACAATTAAGAGAATCTAAACCCCAGCGGTCCAACTTTCTCCATGATGAAACCTACGAACGCCGATTACGAATTCCGCTGTTTTTCTTTCTAGCTGCTAGAAAATGCTAGCCTATATTCACCTAAGCTACGAATAAAAAATAAGGAGCTGCCACCAGTTTTGGGTTAAACCTGGTGATCGCTCCTTATTTACATAGGGATCTTCTTCTATTGACTAACTACATATTTACTTATTATCTCGATTAGTCGTTCGCGCTCTGATGGCTTGGTCAAATATTCCGTAGCACCAAACTCATAGCCGCGCTGTAAATCTGTTGCCATCGACCAAATGACAACTGGAATATGTGCCGTTACTTCCTCTTGCTTCAATGCCGTTAATACGCTCCAGCCGTCCATGCCAGGCATTAATACATCAAGACAAATAACGTCTGGCTGATTTTCCTTGGCAAGCCGTATCCCTTCCTCGCCGTTGTTAGCATACATGATGCTCCAGCCTGTCTTCGCAATATATCGCTCCATCAAGTCATAATTGGAACGCTCATCATCAATTAATAGGATGTTTACTTTGCCGCTGGTTTCCCTTATCTGCTGTGAAGCTTCAACTGGCTGTTTGTCACTAATTAGCTCTTGTTGGCTTGGCAGCCAGCACGTAAAGGAAGTGCCTGCCCCTAGCTCACTATCTACCTCGATATAACCGCCTAGCATCTGTACAAATCGCTGACTAATCGATAAGCCGAGCCCAGTACCACCGTATTTACGAGTTAGTGAGGAATCCACCTGCGTAAATGGCTGAAATAGCTTGGACATCTGTTCCGCACTCATACCGATGCCTGTGTCGTTGATATAAAAGCTAAAGCCGTCCCTTCCGTTGTGCTGCTGAGCATGAATGGCCACCGTAATTTGACCTTGCTCGGTAAATTTGTTGGCATTACTTAGAAAATTCAATAGCACTTGTCGTAGCTTGAGCACATCCGTCGTCATCTCTCCGTATTGTTCAGCTTCATAGATGAGCGTGTTGCCTTTGTTTTCTATTAACGGTCGCATCGTAATCATTACGTCATGCACAAGCTCAGTTAAGCTGGATTCTTCATAATGTAGCTCCATTCTACCGGCTTCGATTTTGGAAATGTCCAATATATCGTTGATTAACGCTAGCAAATGACTGCCCGCCGTACTGATCTTTTTCAAATCCTCAACGAACATCATATCGCCCATTTCCACTGCTTCCTCGTGCAGCATTTCGCTGTAGCCGATAATCGCATTAAGCGGCGTACGAAGCTCATGACTCATATTGGCTAGAAATTGGCTTTTGACGTTGCTGGCATTTACCGCCTCATCACGCATGCGTGCTAGCTGATCAGTACGCTCAGCCAGCTCCTGCTCTGCCTTTACGCGATCGGTAATATCTGAACGAATGGAAATAAATTGACGCGGCTTGCGAGAATCATCAAAAAACGGAACAATCGTTGTTTTCATCCAATATTCTGTTCCGTCCTTTGCACGGTTTTTCACTTCACCATGCCAGATGCCGCCGTTTTTAATCGTCTTCCACATATCTTTGAAAAAGCTTTTTGGATGGTAGCCTGAGTTAATAATGCGATGTGTCTTTCCGACTAATTCTTCACGGCTATATTTAGAAATTTCACAAAACTTATCATTTACATATGTAATGACACCGGCTTGATCAGTGATTGCTACAATCGAGGATTCATCAAGCGCATTTTCGATTTCAACTAAATTTTCAATGGTTTTATTGAGCTTTATTTCATTAAGCTTGCGCTCTGTAATATCTGTTCCGAAGGCAATGCTGTGAGACTTCTCTCCTTGCACATTGGAAATTGGGACGATGGTCAGCTGAAGCCAGAAGCTCTCACCTGCATCTGACACACAGGTTAATTCGCCTCTCCATACCTTTCCTTGCTCTAGCTGCTCTTGGACCTCTTTATACACCTCAACCGCTTGTTCGCTGGACGATAAATCTTGGAATGAACGACCTAATAATTGCTCCTGCTGCATATTGGCAATTTGGCAGAACATTGAATTAACATATAGAAATGCTCCTTGTTGATCAGCAATTGCAACAAGCGATGATGCTTCAAGTGCAGCCAATGCAAGCTCTAAATTCTGTCCTTCCTTCAACACGCTCATCAACATAATGTCAAATCACCTTTCCAAATGTTTTAATAGTCGTCTCGCTCCGGATTATTGCGTCTTGCGTCCGCGGGTTAAAGTACTCGGCTATAATATGAATGTGAGGTAGCCGAGCATTTTAAAAGCGGATCACTTCGTTCTCCAGACGCATTAATACTCCGCAGGTAGCGTTTCTTTTACTTCGCTTTGTAGTTTGAGAGCTGCTCATGTTGTTTAGATTAATCCAACGCTAATCATACAGCTTTGAAGGCTTCAAATTGTGGTTTTGCTTCTTCCTTCGCTTATTAATTCATTACTTCTTTTTCAAATTTTCTTCTATTAACTATTATAGCTTAATAATGTGGTATAAAGCACTAATAGAGCCATCGCAGCAGCTTTATTGTTATTTACAAATACTTGTTACCGTGTAAAAATAAACTATAATCTACACTACTTCCCTGCATCGTAAAAATAAAGGATGTGAAATGGTTGGAGAATGTTGTTAAGTACTTTAGCTTTTGGTGCTCGATGTTCGGATTGCTTATTTGCATGTTTAATTTATCAGGGTATGATGATTACAATCTGTTGCTTTTCTTAACTAGCCCACCGCTTTGGATACTGGAGCAGTATACGACGTTTTTGGGGCGATATATGTCTGAGGAGACAATCATTGTCGTGATGAGAGTTGTCGCACTAATTTTCTGGGGATATTTCGGTTTATTGATTGACATTACTTTTTTTCCCACACGTAGAGCAAAGCTCAAGCAATACTTCAAGATCTTAACCATCTTGATTTTACTCCTTACCATTTTATTTATTTTGTTTTATATGCAGCAAAACTCTGAAAAACAAATTAAAACCATTATTAGCAATCCAGAGCAATATAGCGATGCTAACGTACAGCAGGCAATAAGAAAGGCTGTTGGAGAGGGCTATGCCGAGCAGCATTTATCTCAGTTAGAAGCAATTCTACAAACTACTGACGACAGAGGGGTATTAGCCAGCACAATGTCCGCACTGGCGAAAATTGGAACACCAGAGGCGATATTGCTGATTATGCAAACCTATCGTGATCCGCTTGATATTCTTATTCACTTACAAATGAATGAGCCTACTATTATTACAATGCTAGACATGAAGCAATCACAAGATATGATTGAAGGAGGAATCGAAGCAGCTTCTTTACTCAACTTCGAATCCTTTGTTGAGCCGCTTCGAAAGCTTAGCGAATCCTATCCTGATGAAAAAGTCGCTCAACGAGCACAAGAAGTTCTGCAGCAAATCCTTCTTGATCCGCAACATAATAATCCCAAATTCTATACTGATTAACAAATTACAGGAAAGTAGGTATCTCCGTGGAGCTATGGGACATATTAGATTGTAATCGACAAAAAACAGGTAAACTAATTGAGCGAGGCCAGCCAATGAGGCAGGACGAATATCATCTGGTCGTTCATGTTTGGATTTCCAATAGTCAAGGGCAATATCTGATAAGCAAACGAACCCCTAATAAAACCTATCCGCTTATGTGGGAAACCACTGGTGGCTCAGCAATTGCTGGTGATAGCAGCCTGCAAGCAGCACTTCGAGAGGTCAAGGAAGAACTTGGAATTAAACTGAATCCTAACGGTGGTAAATGTATATATAGCTATAAGAATCAACTTAGTAACTTTCCAGATTTCGTTGACGTATGGCTGTTCCAGCAGGAGATTGATATTACAAGTGTCGTTTATCAGGCTGATGAAGTATGTGATGCACGATGGGCAACTCTTGAGGAAATTAAACAACTCATTGTGGACGGAAAGTTCGTTAATGTCTTTCATTATATTGATCAGCTTCTGTAATAGAATTAAGCCCCTTGCTGTTAAGTAAGAGGCTTAATTAGTTACCACATTAATCATTAACGTCACTATTAAAGCAATGTTTCCGCACCGTCAATGTAGATTTCTGTACCTGTAATATGATTTGAGCTTGAAGAGGCTAAAAACTTAACGAGATCAGCGACCTGTTCAGGCTTTCCTGCTTTATGCTCAAGCGGCTGGCTGCCCTCAGGATAGACAACAGGTATTTTTATTTTTTCAACCTCGGGCTGACTAAAGGTGTTTTCACCGATATTGGTCTCTATTGCTCCTGGACAAATAACGTTGACTCTGATTTTATAGCGAGCGAGCTCAAGCGCAGCCATTTTGGCAAAGGCAACCTGTCCAGCTTTAGAAGCACTGTACGCTGACATTCCAAAGCCCGAAAACTTTCGGTTACCATTTATTGAGCTCGTAATAATTATACTTCCACCGTTCTTTTTCAAATGTGGAGTCGCATATTTAACAGTTAAGAACGTGCTTTTAAGATTCGTTGTTAATGTCTCATCCCAATTTTCTGGCGTAAGATCTTCAATCGGAGCAACTGTTCCATTAATCCCAGCATTGGCAAATACGATATCGATACTATGAAATTGCTTAATCGCCTCTTGAATCGCATGTTCAACACGCTTCGGATCAGCGACATCCGTATCTACAAAAATACATTGTCCGCCCATCTGCTTAATTTGCTCTACAGTTTCTTCTGCACGGTTATCGTTTAAATCAACGAGTACTATTTTGGCCCCTTCCTTTGCTAAAGCAATGGCAGTAGCTCTTCCTATACCAGATGCTGCTCCTGTTATTAAAGCAACCTTGTTGTTAAGACTATCGTATGTCATTTTGCAATAAACCCTCCATACTATATACTTCCTCTAAAGCTTGCCCAATAAAGCAATGACTATACGACTATCCAATGATCGCCATTACTTTGTTTAATTTTAAAACCCTCCACTTATACACCAGCGAGCTTTTCTATGCTAAATTAAGCTCACTTATGGAATGGAGGGATTAAGCTATGAGTGATACTCAAGAAAGCGAGTATTTGCAAACTACATTAACGCAGCTTCGAAAAGCATACGATCGCCTATCGTCAGACATAAATAATCAGGATCAGCAGTACGGCGAGTTACAACAATATATCGTAGATTATAAAAGCGAGCTAGATAAATATGAGATGTTAAACCTTCAGCAAACACTAACGATGGTTGACAAGCGGGGATATGCACAGGTCATAGAGCGTGAGCGAGTGCAGAAGCTGATTGAATCGCCTTACTTTGGACGACTTGATTTTTTATATGCTGGAGATAAACCGGATATGGTAGAGCGTTTCTACATTGGACGTTTCGGCTTTTCCGATGAGGAGGGAACACAGCTAATTTATGATTGGCGTGCACCAATTAGTAACATGTATTATGAGTTTGAGCTAGGAAATGCACATTATGTCGCAATGGAAAAGCAATTTACGGGTGAAATAACGGCGAAGCGTCAAATTAAAGTTGCAAACTCAGAGTTACAATATGTACTGGATAGCTCGTTAACGATACAGGACGAGGTGCTGCAACAAACCTTGCACCAGCATGCCAGCGAGAAGATGAAAACCATCGTTACTTCAATACAGCGTGAACAAAACAAAATTGTTCGTAATGAAACAGCAACGAATGTCATCATTCAAGGTGTTGCCGGCTCTGGAAAAACTGCCGTTGCTCTTCATCGTATTGCCTATTACCTATATAAATTTCGAGATACGTTGCAGGCTGAGCGTATTTTTATTTTGTCTCCTAACAAGGTGTTTGGTGACTATATATCCGCTGTATTGCCTGAGCTGGGTGAACAGCCTATCCCTACCTTCACATTGGACGAGCTAACGAAAATGCTATTACCGAAAACAGTAACCTTCACCTCATTTGAGAAAGAAACGAAGGAAATGATCGCCTCACCTAGTAGCGAATTAACGAATAGAGCAAGACTAAAAGGAAATGGACTGTTTGTTAAGCAGCTACAGGATTATTTATTACAACTGGACACGCATCTACTGATGCAGGAGGATATTACCATCGTTGGTGTACTGCTGAACGCCGACTATTTACAGGGACGCTTCTTATTTTATCGCAAGGAGCCTGTTATGACTCGACTTGAGTTATTAGCGGATGACATTACACTTGTACTGAAATCAAAAGTCATTCGTGAAGGTAAATTACCAAGTAAAAATGAGCTTATTCAGCGTCTTAAGAAACGTCTTCTGTTTTCAACACCATTAGGGATCTACCGTGCATTTTTACGAACAGTTGGCGACGATCTGTTCAGGTTTACCAATAAGCATTTTGAATTCAATGATGTGTACCCATTCCTTTACGTGCAGATGTACTTCCGTGGGATGAGACAATACGAGAATATACAGCATTTTGTTCTTGATGAAATGCAGGACTATACGCCGATTCAATATGCCGTATTATCTAGGCTATTTAACTGTAAACGTACAATTATTGGTGATTTTAGTCAGGCCTTGCTACCGTATGAAACAATTACGAAGCAAGCATTCGAAGCGATATTTACCGATATAGATTACGTTGAGCTAACGACATCGTACCGCTCCTCCTACGAGATATCGATGTATGCACAGCAATTTATGCCTAGAGGCAATATTCAACCGATTGCTAGACATGGTAAGCAGCCTATGGAGCTGGCTTACACAAGCTTGGAGCAGCAAGTTGAATTTATTCACCAATATGTAAGTAACGATTGCGTCTCTACGGCAATTATATGCAAGTCAGAATCAGACTTGTATCTGCTGCAATCTCAACTTAACGTACCCTTCACCATACTCGATGGTACAACTGTAAAATTTGAGACTGGAATTATTCTCACGACAATCCAATACGCTAAGGGCTTAGAATTCGATGCGGTAATTGTGCCCTTCGTGGGTGCTCAGCGCTACTGTACACCATTCGATCAAGGCCTGCTCTATATTGCCACCACACGAGCGATGCACGAGTTAACCATATTAATAGACGCTAGTGCCCCTTCACCACTACTTTCGTGATTGCTTCAATATAGCGATGATGGTTTTTACATCCTTCATCGCTATTGCTAATTGATTCAATAAATCATCGGTAACATGGAAAAAATCGCTTATAAATTTAGGTGACTGTAAAATACTTAGTACCTCGACCTGTCCATCACTCTGCTGCAGCTCATGCAATAAATGGGCAATGCTAGCTATTGAGAAATGGGCACTACGTAACGTTCGTATAATAAGCAGCTTCTGAATATCACGCTCCGTGTAAATGCGTACATTTTGCGTGCTGCGCTTGACCTGGTAAAGTCCATTTCGTTCCCAATTCCGTAACGTCTCTTCAGTTAATTGCATTAGTTCAGCAGCCTCCTTATGACTGTAGGACGCATCACTAATAAGCCTTGTTTGCAGCAGCTGCTCAACCGTTGCAATCGCCTTGAGCGTATAATCATATTCAGATTGTAGAAAGGCCAGGTAGGCAATCGCTTCCTGTAAACTTTCCTCAAATTGTCCACTACCACTAAGCATCACAATTCTAGTTGCCTTCTTACGTAAATTATGCTGTATAAATTCCTGTTTAAACGCAAGTCTTGCAATATGCATTTGCTTAAGATGCAACTCTGAAAACTCCCTGTAGTCATTACCTTTCCGTGGTACAGGAGCAATATAGCCCCATTTTTCATATAAGCGCACCGTATTAGGATGAACATTGGCTAGCTTTGCAATATCACTTGTTCTCACCCTATACCATCCTTTTTGCGAATTTAACACCATTGTACACGATGAGCCTAATGATCGCTTAATTTATTGTTGAATAATATGCCCCTTCTATGGTACATTTATTGGAAATATTTTCTTGAGGAGTTGATTGGATGGGCGCTACAGGCAAAGACCCTCTCTTATTTGATATTCCCGAGCAATTGGAAAGTCAGCGTTTAATTATTCGTGCGCCTTTATTTGGCGACGGACCGATTGTGAATGAGGCAATTAAGGAAAGCTTAGAGGAATTGCGCCCGTGGATGATTTGGGCACAACAGCTTCAAACACCGGAGGAAACTGAAAGCTATATTAGAGATGCGAGAATTCATTACTTAAAGCGCAGCGGCCTAACGTTTTTATTTTTCCATAAGGAAAGAGGACACTATCTCGGCAATAGCTCGCTACATGCGATCAATTGGCACAATCGGAGCTTTGAGATCGGCTATTGGATAAGAAGCTCCGAGCAAGGGCAGGGTTATGTAACAGAGATGGTTAATGCCATTACTCAATTTGCGATCAATGAGCTGCAGGCAAACCGAATTTCTATTCGCTGTGATGAACGAAATATCAAAAGCGCTAGCGTAGCGAGAAGAGCAGGCTTCGCATACGAGGGTACGATGCGTAATGATACGGTCGATTGGAACGATGAACTATGCAGCACAATGCTGTTTTCTAAAGTACGCGGAGTGGAGTTTTAACTAGAATGACGACAATATCATATACCATGTATGAAATAGGTAATAGCGTATAAAGAAAGTCACTATATATGATCTTCCTTATACGCTACTACCTGCATAGATGTTATTGTACAGCCTTCAGCCTAATCTAAGCTCTTATTCTCCGTTGTCTGATCCGCTACTCCTTCAATGCCCCGATTAACACACCATGGACAAAGTACTTCTGCAGAAAAGGATATACCATAAGAATTGGCAATGTCGATACAATGATTGTTGCATACTTAATCGTTACACCAATATCTGCACGATCACTTGTCGCTGCACCTGTCATCATATTATCTGTGCTGTTCGAGATTAATATTTCACGAAGAATTAATTGCAATGGAAACAGCTCACGATCTCGCAAATATATTAATGCACTAAAGTAAGAGTTCCAATGTCCTACCGCATACCATAGCACCATAACTGCAATAACAGGCAGCGATAACGGCAATATAATACGCAGCATAATCGTCCAGTCATTAGCACCATCAATTCGAGCAGACTCTTCAAGACTTACAGGAATCCCTTGAAATGCAGTACGCATAATAATGAGGTTAAAGGAATTGATCGCCACGTTATTACGGATAATTAACTCCGATACAGGTGCGCTTAAAAAGTTCTCCGAACAGAACATGAATCCTGTTCAGCAGCTGCTTTCTTGTCGCACCTCTGATGAGATGTATCTTAAGACGAAGGAATTGTACTTACTAGTAGCAGAGTCCTTCCGTTCAGAGCGAAGTGATCATAGTGAGCAGCTTCTACAGCAAATCCAAAGCTATATCGATACCAACTATGCAGACCCGAATATGAGCTTGAATTTATTAGCCGAGCATTTACAGATTACACCGCAATATATTTCTCAAGCCTTTAAGAAAATTAGCGGCTTTAACTTTAGCAATTACTTAACCACTGTTCGCTTAAGTCATGCGAAAAAGCTGATGGAGAACCCGGGGCTAACCAATAGTCAAATCGCCAGCATGGTCGGCTATACTAGTGATGCCGTATTTATTCGAGTATTTAAGAAGGTCGAAGGGGTAACCCCTGGTAAGTATCGCGAGAGCCTAGCTTTAAACTCTAGCAACGAATAGTATAGACCTATAATCTATTTTAGGTGGTGTAAGCATGACTCATTCTATTAAGTTCATATTAATAGGGCATGGCATGATTGCTGCAACGTATATCGAAGCCATTGCACATATGCCACAGGCTGAAGTTGTTGGGGTTGTCGGGAGAAGTGCAGAGCGTGCTGCTGAATTTGCTAAGCAGCATCGTATCCCTCATAGCGGTACGGAGCTGGCTCAGGTAGCTGCTACATCCGCTGCCAACGCAGTAATTGTCTGTACGCCTAACGGCTTGCATGATCTAGGCGTGAAGTCTGCAGCGAGGCTTGGTCTGCATGTATTATGCGAGAAGCCGCTGCATATCGATCCGCGGATGCAGCAGCAGATGGTGGAGCATTGCGAGGAGCGCGGGGTTGTACTATCCGTTTCATTTATGCGGCGCTTTACGCCCCATCTTCAATGGATTAAATCACTTATCGACTCAGGTCAGCTAGGGCAAATCATTGTCGCAGATATATCTCTCAAGCATTATCGCCCGCCAAGCTATTATCAGGATGATTGGCATGGAACGCTTGCCATTGACGGTGGTGGTCCGTTTATGCAGCAGGGCATTCACTTAATCGATACGATTCAATGGTTATGTGGTGGATGGAATGAGGTGCAATCTGCCTCTCGTTATACGCTACTGCATGAAATTGAGGTTGAGGATCATGGCTATGCGGTTGTTACGTATAATAACGGTGCGATCGGAAGTATTGCCGCCTCTACCGCATGCGTAAATATGAATAACGAGCGGCTTGAAATTTCAGGCACAAAGGGATCAATTACTGCTAACTTCGATGAAATTATTGAGCTTAAAACCTCGCAGCAGCTCGACATTCCACTATTCAAGGAGTCTGAGCTCGGTCGCACGCAGCTCTTTATTGATCTGCTGCTCGACTTTATACAGGCAATCCATACAGGTGCGACACCAGTTGTATCTGGCAGCTCAGCGCTTGCTGCTACTGAGCTTGTTCAAGAGATCTATCGCATAGCTGATATGAAGCAATAATCTGACTTGGAACTTAGAAAAATCCCAGCGGACATGTAACGCATAGGTTGCATGTTCCGCTGGGATACATAGCGAATACAGATAAGCTTGCTGCTTGTTAGTTCAACTGCTTACTAGATCATAATACTTATCAGGTCATACCGCTTACCAGCTCATACTACTTATCAGGTCATACCGCTTACCAGCTCATACTACTTATCAGGTCATACCGCTTACCATTTCATACTACTTGCCATTTCATTATGCTTGCCGGTTCATCATCACTAGCTCCAATACTGCTGAGCAATACGTTGACCTTGCTGGATTTTCACCCATTGCTCGTCCTCTGTTAGCTCATTCCCACCATCACAGGAAGCAAAGCCGCATTGATGAGATAAGAACAAGCGCTGCTTATCAATGATCGTTGATGCTTCATTAAGCATGTTTAGCACTCGAGTTTCATCATCTAACGTATTTGTTTTAGAGGAAAGTAAGCCTAACACAATTTCTGTTTCTGGACGATCCTTAAACACTGCTAATGCTTCCAATGACCCGGCACGCTCATCATCCCACTCTAGGAAGAAACGATCGTAGCGCAGCTGCCTGAGAAATAGATTCGCAATTTTTACATAGGAGCCACCGCCCATGTTGCGTGAATCGTAGTTACCACGACAGTTATGCGTCCACATTTTCAAGCCTAATCCATGGCCATAGTCTATCACTTCATTGTTAATGTCGATAAATTCCGAAGCTAGTGCTTGAACTTCCTCTTGGTTAATCTGTTCACCTGTATATGGAGAGTTAGGATTATCGTCAGCAAAAAGCTCCCATAAGCAATCATCGAACTGTAGTATCCTTCCACCAGCCTGTGCGAACTCAGCGACAAACTGCTTATATGCTGTAACAAGTCCTTGCTTCAGCTCTTCACGTGTTTCATAGATGGCATTGTCCCCACCAATATTGTCTGACCAAGATAGTTCGCCATAGATATGAGATGGCGACGGGATACATAGCTTAGTTTCGCGCTCTCCAGCTAGCTGCTGCAGCTTTTTATATATTGTAATAAAGTGATGATTTTCTCCACTCAGCTCACCTGTAATTCGAAGCCCGATATCTCTTCTTGTTTCATACTTAGAAGTACCATCTGTATCTCGGAAAAAGTAGCCATGGTCGGCAATATAACGTTCAATCCCTTGCAAGCCCCATACGAAATCAAGATGCCACATTGACTTAGAATGCTCGCCGTCCGTAATAATATCTATCCCATGCTGAACTTCTTTAGCTACAACCTGCTGGATCGCATGAGCCTCACATAACTCATAACCTGCAAGCTCACTATAGAATGGATATTGGATATCGTCGCGCTGCTCAATCTCTTTCTTATACTCTAGTAAATCTGCTGGACGTAAAAGACTACCTACAATTTGAAATTTGTTACACATCTTGCATTCCTCCCTTAGCTGTCGGCTTTCTGATATGACTAGATGTTAGCATAGAAGCTTCAGCAATAGATAACATCTATAATCTATTGCTGGATATAGCTAAAAGCTATATCCAGGAGGCTCGTGCCCCTTCAGCCTATTAATAACGCATTTAATATTGATGTTATAGTGAATTCTCTATTATTAATTTAAGCTTGCATTATATATAATGACAGAGTAAAGGCATCAATTATTTTAGAGGATAAAAGGAGCTTTCCTATGATCGTTACGACTAGCTGTGGTCAAGTAAAAGGTTCTCTAGAGAATAATCTATATGTTTTTAGAGGGATTCCCTATGCTGAACCTCCAATACATGATCGAAGATTTTTGCCACCTGAGCCAAAGCAGCCTTGGAGCGGCGTATTGGAAGCTAAGGAATTCGGTCCTATCGCCTTTCAACCTTCTGCATTTAATGAATCAGCCGTTAATAGAGTGATGTCGGAAGATTGTTTAACATTGAATATATGGAAAAACAATAACGATAAACACAATTGTCCTGTACTTGTACATATCCATGGCGGAGGCTTCACCGGAGGAACTGGAGCTGACTTCGCTAATACCCATTACGCAAGCAATCATGATATTATTTGTGTTTCCATTAACTATCGGCTTGGTGTCTTCGGCTTCTTATATCTTGGAGATTTGTTAGGCGAAAAATATATACCATCTGGCAATAATGGCATACTAGATATTTTAGAAGCATTGCGCTGGATTAAAGAGAATATAGAGCATTTTGGCGGAGATCCTCAGCGTATTACACTGCATGGCGCCTCAGCAGGTGCAAAATGTATTAGTACATTACTCACTATTCCAGAATCAGAGGGGTTATTTCAACAGGTCATCCTGCAAAGTGGAGCGATACAGTCGATTCGCGATACAAAAACTGCTGCGAAGATTACATCAATGCACTTGCAAGCATTAAACATCGAACCAGAGCATGTAGAGCAATTGTTAACCCTTCCTGCTGAAGAGCTGATTGCAGCGCAGGATAGTATGCTGCATAACTTCGGCCCTGTTCGTGACGGTTATCTTATATCTAAAGAGCATGCGAAGCCAATTGCAATTACGCGAAAAATCCCTGTGTTACTTGGAGCTAATCTAGAGGAATCGCTCTCTATGCTAACCTTTTGGCAGGAGCTACGAGATCAAGATGAAACAAGCATACATAAACTATTTGGATTGAATCGTAAACATGTGCTTGATGTGTACGATCAATATAAACAATTATGGGCAGATCAAGAGGCATGGAAGCATTGCTTAACCGACTGTCTTTACCGTATTGCTACAACCCGCCTTGCTGAGGAATTGACGAAAGCAGGTCATAATGTTTGGTTATATCGCTTTGCATATACGGGTTCTGGTGGAGCAGCGCATGGAGCAGAGACTGCATATCTCACTAGTTCGGCGGCTGTGGAAAATAAAGAGCTGGCTTTCGTTATGAATCATGCATGGACAAATTTTATCGTAAATGGTTCACCTAACTCTGAAGGCATCATACATTGGCCTGCCTTCACTTTACAGAACCGTGAGCTAATTATTTTTGATGAGATTAGCAGGGTTGAAGCGGAGCGGAAAATTGATGGTTTTCCTTTGCCGTTACAAGTGTTTAAGCTTTGAGCTCCGGAGCTACTACAGTCGCCTTTTAAAGCCGAACGCATAGAAACTATTTATTGTTGCATTCGGATTTAAAGGCGACAGATTGCATTTTTCGGAATGCTTTGCCCCTCCACTTGGTTTGTATGAGTGCGTTCATTCAGCGTATCCAATATACAAGCTACTGATTTTAGCAATCAGCCAATTTAGCAAAAAAATCAATAATAAATTGTCTAAATTCTTTAGCCGATTGCGATAAAAATAAATCATCAACATAATACAGCCATATCGTGCGTTCGCAAACTGGCTCACTAATATGCAATAGCTTCATCGCAGCTCCCTCGGCGCCTCCCCAAGTAATTTCAGGTATAAAGGAAATTCCTTGTCCGGCTCGAATTAACCCTCTTACTGTTGAAGGGTCATCACTTTCAAATATTATTCGTGGTGAGAAGCCTACGCTATGACAGAAATTATCGGTTATTTCTCGTAATGATTGCCCTGGCTTTAAGCAGATGAAATCTTCAACAGCTACTTCACTTAGATGAATAGATTCTCGATCGGCTAAAGGATGATCAACGGGCACAGCTAAAAAGATTTCTTCTCTTACCAAAGGAACTCTATGGATTCCGTCGATATGAATCAATGAAGAAGAGATGCATAGCTCAAAATCTGATTTGGTCAATGCACCTTTGAGATGTTGAACGAGATCAAACGATATGTACGGGTTTTCGCTGCGAAACGCACTTAATATATTCGGCAATAAATTAGAGGCAGCCAGCACCGCTAATCTTATCGTACCAGACTTCATCCCCGCTAAATTATTAAGCTCTTGCTTGCCGTTCTCTAGTAAAGCTAGCGCTTGATCAACTCGCTTGAGAAAAGCCTTGCCGTACTGATTTAGATAAATGTATTTGCCTCTACGATCAAATAAACTAACCCCTAACTCCTTTTCCAGCATCGATATATTTTTACTAAGTGCAGGCTGGGCGATATGTAATTCTTGTGCAGCACGTGTCATATGCTCTAGCTTGGCTACCTTTTGAAAGTACTTAAGTTGCATAAGTTCCATTCTCTAGTCCCCCACTTTTAGTCGTAGATTAAACCGAATGTATTAGATAGCGTGCGGAAGATATGCCCGAATCCTCTAATGCTATTGCTCTTACTGCCTTTCCCTCATTGTTCAATATTGCGGTTAGCTTACGCCCTGGAGGCAGCTCAATAAACAATGAGACACCCCGCTCCATTAAATGTGTTGTAGCATGGTACCAATTGATCGGTTGGGATGCGTTGAATGCTAGATCATTGCGAATTTGCTCAGAAGTGTACAGCCGTCGCCCGTTCGTACCTGAGACATAAGGAATAGAAGGCGATAAAAAGCTTAGCCCACTCATTTGTTTCTGTAAAACAGTCGTAACTTCATTCATCAGCGGACAATGCGAAGGAACGTTCACATTCAGTAGTTTCGCAGAATAAACACCTTCTGCTCGCACAACCTTGATAAAGCTGTGCAACTCCTCTAGCGCACCTGATAATACGACCTGATCGTTAGAATTAATATTAGCTACGTATAGCTGGCTAGTTTGTGAGTTGCTAGAAAACCTCTGCATCAGTCGTTTTATTTCATGTACACTTTTCCCAATTACAGCGGCCATACCATAACCACATGGATATAATGACTCCATTACTTCTGCTCGATGCTTCACTAATTGTAAAGCATCCCCAAATGCTACCGCACCCGATATTACAGCAGCAGCAAATGCCCCCACAGAGTGACCGGCTACATAATCTGGCTTACCACCATCTTCGAATAAAGCTCTCGTCATTGCAACCCCTAAAATAAAGGTAGATAGTTGCACATACACTGTGGATTTTAGCTTTTCCGAATCGTCGAATGCTAGGACGCTTTCCTTTAACATATCTGATGCTTCATCGAAGGTTCTCTTTACAACTTCATTAGTTACACATTGCTTCAGCATCCCTATATACTGTGAGCCTTGACCTGGGTAAATAAGCGCAATACTCATGATTTACCCCCTTATTCTCTTCAACCCAGATACGGGAATTAAATGTACTCTAGCTTAGGGCCATTATGCGTTTTAAATAGGACAGAGGAGCGTGAATGAATATACTCACTTAACGACACCGCTCCAATATTTGTTTCAATAATAACATCTAATTTGATATCAAATTGCTTATTAAAATGATAGATTTGCTGCATGGTCTCTCTGCAGATTGGGTATTGCGAGTAAATGATCAGATCAATATCACTTGTTGCGTGAAGGGTCGGAGCACCTGTCGTAAGCTCAAAGCCTAAGCTACCGATCGGTCCCCATCTAATATTCAATGAATCGTAAAGCTGTGATGATTGCTCCAACATCTCTCTTATATGTGCAAGTCGTGCACAGTCCATGCTATTCCAGCTCTTGGTCATCGCCAGCTGTTCAGGAGACACAACATCGACAATACAATTTCGTGGCAAGTAGGAAGCCAATCGTTGACTTCGATTAGCCCCTCTAATGCCGACTGGAATCAAGTCGATAATCCAATGCCCACGTCGTACAACCACCCACGGCGCCCTTTGCAGAGCAGCAACTGCCCACTCTGGTATTAGCTCACTATCTGTAAGCTCGCTAAAATCATGTATTTTTAGTAAGTAGTGAACATCTAGCTCCATTGTACCTCCATTTCCTTTCTAACATGAATAGAACTAGCGCGATAAAGCTGTGCGTTTTGTGAGCTTAAGCGATGGCTAAGGTCATTAGATGAGCTTCTAATTTTAGTGATGGTATGATGAAGTAGAATTTGGAGGCGATCCACCTTCTCTGAGGTCAGTTGATCGCTAGTGATGTCATCGATTAAATGTTCAACCGCTCCTAATTTCGTAAATGAACCAATATCATGTGCTCTACCAATGCTTGTTGTATGCTCCACTTCACTGAGGCTAGTTTTCGTAATGATAGAAATAGACTTTTTAGACATGACTTGAACCATTACACTAGGCTCATTGAGCGCTATAATTGCATTAGCCTGTAAGCCATGTGCAAGAAACGCACCTGATAGTGCTTGCCCTACAATTAAAGCGACGATGGGATGACCTGACAATCTTGCAGTAGCATAAGCATCAACAGCAGCAGCTAGCGATTGATGAATACCTAGCAGCTCCTCTTTATAGCCATATGCTTGGCCTGGTACATCAACGATTGCGACAATAGCTGATTTGTCTTTACTTGGTTTAGACTGATCAGCCTCGATAACTTGACGTACGCAGCGAGCGAGTGCCCATCCTTCATCTACGCCAAGCTGACCATTACGCGCTCGATGAAATCGGTTATGTCTATTAGGTACAACAGCAATAACTGTTGCATGTTCAGAGCCTAATGTAATATTACCGGCCAATACTGAATCACTGCCACTTTCCACTTGATCTCTAGAGGCAACTAATGCTTGAAAGAAAAGCTTACCGTTACTACTACTTTCAATTTTTTTCTCTAGCACACTCGTTACTGCAGCATTGTAATGAATTGTACTCCCGCTTTCCACTGGCTTGCCCCATAAACCTCTTAAGGCATCAGGAGTCAAATTTCCAGAGGGATCAATCTTATTCAATTGAGTAACGTATTTATCAATCATTGTGCTCCTAAAATATTTAGGACGTTGATTGTTAAAGCAGTGAATAATTTGTTCCCTTAATTCATTCACATCATCATGAACGAGCTTATCTGCTAACCCCGTTTCAACTCGTTGCTCTCCTCCTGAAATTGACCAGATGAATGGTCTGTTCCTAGAATCGAACTCCTCTATGCCCGCTTCCTGCTCAATCACTTCAGGACCGTTCAGCTGCAATCTTCCGTGCTTGGTCATAATGATTGAAGTACATAAGCCTGCAGTAATCGACATACCGCCAAAGCATCCGATTGTACCAGCGATTACACATACGACAGGCTGTAGCTGTCGAAGCTCTATAATGGCTGCTTGAATCTCAGCAAGCGCCAATAATCCATAGTTGCTCTCTTGCAGACGAATGCCTCCTGTCTCAAGCATCAGAACCGTTTTCGTCGGTATCCCTTGTTTATTGTCCTGCAGTGCAAGCTCTAGCGCAGCAGCAATTTTTGCACCAGAAACCTCTCCAATTCCTCCACCCATAAATTTGCCATCTGTAGAAATGATCAACGTTCTCTCATTGTTTAATGTGCCTAATCCAACGACTACACCATCATCGCTTTGCGGGACTATACCTTGGCTTGGCAGATGGGGCGATTCAATTTTACAGAAGGGATCACATAATTCGCGAAATGTGTTGGGATCAAGGATACTCTTCACTCGTTCCCTTGCTTTCAATTCTATAAAGCTATTGGTCATATGTTTGCGCTGGCTCATGAATTGATTTCCTCCATTAACTGTAGCAATCGAAGATTTATGACACCTGGCGTTGCTCCACAATCATTAACGTGGATAATAGCCGCTACATTATGTTGATGAAAAAAACGTCTAAAAATTTCTTCCCATATATGCTTATAACCGATCACTTGAGTTCTAATATTTACTATGGCGCTCCCATTACTGGCAGGCTCAATTAATAGCTCTAGATCACCTGAGGAAACAACGCCTACACAAGCTTTTTTGTCTATAATCCCACTGCAACAATATTCTAATTGAAACTGTTCGATATTAATCCCCTCCTATTTTCACCGTAACAGAATCTATAAATAATACAGCAGCAAGTAAGTCTGCACATCCTCCTGGAGATAATTGAAGCTGCAGCATTTTACGCTCTAATTGCTCATAGGCTTTATATCCTAGCGCTGTCGATAGCCCGCCTAGCTCTAATACAGTTTTACATCTTGTCTGAATATCGTGTAAGCCAGCCACTCCGCCTCGATGCAGAATACAGGTATCATTTAAAGTGCTCATAATGGCTAATAGGGTGTGTAGGCGTGCCACATCTTCAGAACAGCCTTGTTTACGATACTTCAGCAATGCAGGGAGCCCGATATCTATGACATGAGGAAAGCCTAATCTCGCTTCCTCTCTTGCACCGTGCATCCCATACTTCTCTAACACCTTCATGCCGTTGCTCTGTTCATTCGGTGCGAAACGATCTTCGTAGCTTGCGATCTTACCTGCTGTTGCTGTAATGAGCTCGGCAGTAATTGGCTTCCCATGAATTGAACAGCCAGCGATCAGTAAGCCTAGACACCAGATGGCTCCGCGATGTGTGTTAATCCCTTTGGTAACAGCGTACATCTGTGCTTCACCAGCTCGACCAATGAACGCTAGCTTCTCTCTTAGCTCCTGATCAGGCTTACTATTGTATGCAGCCCTTGCCATCTGCTCAAAGCATTCATAAAGCGATTCCGCAGAGGCACGCATCAGTTTAGCATCCATATTATGATGACTGCCTGATGACCTTAGATCGACTAAGCCCGGTTTTGGTGTTAATTCGAGTTCTGCTATTAGCGCTTCAACAGCGAACTGAGCTAAAATCTTCGCACACTCATATGCATCATTCCACATGATCTCACCTTACCATGTTCTAAATTGAGCAGGAGGAACGTATAGTCCATCTGACCATTCTACTAAGTCCTCAATGCTTTTTGCTGCAAGCAATGATCGTTTGGCATCACTTCGTCGAATGTGAAGATCTTCAGGGAACGCTACTAGTCCCTTTTCCCGCAGTTGCTCATTAAGTGAAGCATCATGTGCTAATCCCAGAGGTGTAAGCCCAGCAATTGCACCTAATGCCAAGCGTCGCTCCTCAGCAGTTTCAGCCAGATACAAATAAGCAATGCCTTCTTCCGTGACGACATGCGTAACATCATCACCGTAAATCATCACCGGTGGGATTGGTAAATTCCCCTTTTCACCTACAGCAATAGCATCTAATGCTTCAACAAAGGAAGAATGATAGCCCTTCTGGTAAGTTTCAATGGTTTGCACAACAATCTTTTTCCCTCTAACCATCGGTTGCTCATCACGCTGATTAATCATATCTAACCATGCCGCCGATGCATGTCTTCTCCCTCTTGCATCCGATCCCATATTAGGCGCCCCGCCAAATCCAGCAAGTCTCCCTTCCGTTACCGTAGAAGAGTTGGCGTAATAATCCATTTGCAGGGTAGAGCCTATAAATAAATCAACACCGTACATGCCCGCTACCTGACAAATCATCCGATTCGAGCGCAGGCTGCCATCTGATCCAGTAAAGAAAATATCTGGTCTGGACGCAATATATTTCTCCATCCCTACTTCTCCACCGAAGCTATGGATCTTCTCCACCCAGCCACTTTCAATTGCAGGGATTAATGTTGGATGAGGGTTTAGCGTCCAATATCTACATATCTTCCCCTTCAGCCCTAGTTGTTCTCCGTAGGTTGGTAATAGCAACTCAATTGCGGCAGTATTAAATCCAATGCCGTGATTAAGTGACTGCACGTTATGCTTCTCATATACACCTCGGATCGCTAGCATGCCCATTAATATTTGCAGCTCAGTAATGTTCTTCGGATCACGTGTAAATAGCGGCTCTAGCTGATAAGGCGTGGGTGCTTGAACGATTACATCAACCCACGAAGCTGGAATATCAACTCTCGGTATTTTTTCTTTAATCTCATTTACTTGCACGATAACGATACCGTCTGAAAAAGCAGCACTTTCGATAATGGTTGGTGTTTCCTCGGTGTTAGGACCGGTATATAGATTGCCTTCATAATCGGCTTGCTCAGCAGCGACTAATACAACATTCGGGGTTAAATCAACAAACAATCTGGCATAAAGCTCGAGGTACGTATGGATTGCGCCAATTTCAATAACTTCATCCTCTACTAGCTGGGCAATTCTAAGACTTTGCGGACCTGCATAAGAAAAATCCAGTTTCCTCGCTAACCCTTTTTCAAATAAATCCAAATGCTCTGGTCGTGAGATGCTGCTAATAATCATATGTAAATGGTTTATGTTCTCGCTAGAGCAGCTAGCTAACGCCTCTGATAAAAAGCTCGCCTGCTTTTGGTTATTACCTTCTAGCATCACCTTATCACCGGGCTCAATAATCTGTTGTAGTACCTGAGTAATTTGATCAGCATAAATAAATTTACCGTTTAGATATGGTTTAAGTTGAATTAACTTGTTTTGCTTTCCTACTCTTCTTTTGTTCCATATGTTATCATTACTACTCATCACCTATTACCCTCCGAGTTTATTGAATTCACCAGCCTCTAAATCCAATTGTAGTGACTCATATTGATAATGATAAATACATATTAAACTATAAGATTTATAATGAATTTAATATAGAAGGAGCATAAAAAAATCGCCATAGACGTGGGAAATCCATTCTATAGCGACTTTCTTAATTAGTTTTCTGAATGATGTCGTAACTGCTCTAATTCATCAAGTGTTATCACATAGTCATGATTCAGAAGATGCTTGAGATGCTCTTTACTATTTTGATTTTCATCCCTAATATAATCATCGATCCACGTATTAAACCAGCTCCAATGCGTTTCAAACATTTGCAGCAGGTCCGGGTCCGGAATCGGTCCGTTTTCGGCAAGCGCAACCAGCTTCTTATCGTTAACGAGCTCAACTAAATTCTCATAATGACTGTTTACCGGATTGTAATCACCAGGTTTAGAATATATATCGACGCTCACGATATCTACAATATCATTACCCGGATACCATTCAGGTGCCTCCGAATTCCATACCCAGATCAGATTGTTCAAATGATGATAATTAGTTAAGAGATCATAAAGTATCCGCCAGAGCTCCTTAGCAGGATCAGGTCCCTTCGCCCCCCACCAAAACCAGCCACCATCAGCTTCATGAATAGGGCGCCACAGCACAGGGATGTTATGCTCCTCTAGTATTTTCAACTTCTCTGCAATGGCATCAATGTCACTTATCATCAGCTTAAAATTTTCGGATTGAGGATCCTCTAATACTTCAGCAATATCAAATGTCGTTGCTTCCGTATAAAATCCCCTCCACCATGGCTGTTCTTCAGAATCAATTAAGTCAGCAGGGGCATTCCAGTGCCATTGTAGGGCAACAATCCCGCCCATTTCGTGCCACTTGATCATATTCTCAATTTCATCTGAAGTGCTCCCGTATTCTACACGTGTTGGCGAATAATCCATTAGATCAAATCCTACAATAGCAGGCATTTTGCCATAATCGCTACCTAATTCAAGTGCATTATTCAATGTTTGCTGACCAGCGAAAATTGCTTTGCCATACTGCTTCACTAGCAATTGATGAAGCTCCACTGCCTCTTGTGAAGCGTTGGGATTGACGAGCTTAGCTTCGATCTGATGTGCTGCTCTTGGTTCTGCCTTTTGAATTTTCACATAATCAATATCGTACCAGCCCCAATCAGATAACAACGTGATTTCATTGGAACCTTCATTAAGCAGTACTTTACCTGCATTAAGCTCTGTAAAGTCTGTTGTTTGAGCTAAAACAATCTCACCAAACGGTTGATCATTAATCGATAATTCCATCACCTTCTCACCATAAGGTGCATTATACCCAATCCAAACATGATGCACACCTTCTGTAGATGCTTCTATCGTCAATACAACCGAATCCTTCTCTTCATCAAAACCTGTGACATAGCCCTCTCCTGAAAATCCTTCAGTTTCTGAGTCTACTTCCACGCCATTCAATATACCTTCCTCTGCTTCATAGGTTAAGATCGGCTCTTCTAATTCCTTGAAGCTGCCTTCTACTGCTTCAGACGCTCCGATCAGAGCTTCATCTACGGTTAAGGTGGTTCCCTCCACTGCTTCGGATGTTATGTTTGACGCTTCAGCTTCACCTGTATCAGCAACCTTGTCTGTTTCACAACCAATCATAGTCAATATCGTTAATATCAATAATATATAAAGCAGCCTCTTACTCATCGCTTCGTCCACTCCCCAGAGCCTTATATAATCCCATAATATCGTATATCTATGTCTCTACGATATATTCAATAATCCAAAGTGAATGACCTTCCCTGCCTATTCAAATAATAAGAGACAATGTGTCGATGCGATTTAGTATTGCAAGTCTATCTCATACTCAACTACTCAACAAGCTTTTACCCCTAAACAGGTAAAAGGTGAAACCCTCCTTATAGGGATTTCACCTTTTCTTCCACTTTAGCCTTCCTCGCTTGCCTGGCTTTCCATAAAGCCATCAAGCAAAGCTCGAGCCTCGTCGGTTGTTTTCGTCTGCATCAGCCCATTACGCAGCTCGCTTGCACCACGGAAGCCCTTCACATAAATTTTGAAAAAGCGTTGTAGTGCAGACATCGAGCGTGGCAGAATCTCCGCATATTGATCCTGCAAATCTAGCTGCAGTCTTAACAGATCAAGATGCTCTTCGCTGCTATGCTCACGCGGCTCTTTCTCAAAAGCAAACGGATTTTTAAATATACCACGACCGATCATAATGCCATCAACGCCATATAACTCCGCAAGCTCTAAGCCCTTCTGACGATCAGGAATATCACCGTTAATCGTTAACAGCGTATGTGGAGCAATTTCATCACGCAGTTTTTTAATCTCAGGAATTAGCTCCCAGTGTGCATCGACCTGGCTTAATTCATTTCTTGTACGAAGATGAATAGATAAATTTGCAATGTCCTGCTTTAAGATATGTGTGAGCCATTCCTTCCACTCATCCACCTCATAAAAGCCAAGTCGCGTTTTCACGCTTACCGGCAATCCGCCTGCCTTAGAGGCTTGAATGATTTCTGCAGCAAGCTCTGGCTGAAGAATTAAACCACTGCCCTTACCTCTTGTAGCCACATTAGGCACAGGGCATCCCATATTAATATCTATTCCTTTAAAGCCTAGCTCCGCCATACCAATACTCATTTGGCTGAAATATTGAGGCTTGTCACCCCAAATATGGGCAACAATCGGCTGCTCGTCTGGTGTAAAAGCAAGTCGACCTCTCACACTTTTCATTCCTTCGGGATGGCAGAAGCTTTCTGTATTCGTAAACTCGGTAAAAAACACATCTGGGCGCCCCGCCTTACTGACGACATGACGAAATACAACATCTGTCACATCCTCCATCGGCGCAAGCACAAAAAATGGACGCGGCAATGTCGTCCAAAAATGTTTGTCCGTACTCAACGTTCAAGTCCTCCTAATGTAATAACACGATAAATGCTTTCTAAATTAGACGCATCTTATTTTAATTCATTATAATGCAAAGCGTTAACGATTAAAACAAATAACACTTCTCTATTTAACTAGAAAAGGATCATGTCCTCAACTTCGCTTCCTGCTAAGCTGAGTTACATGATCCTTGCCTGTCTTTATTTACCTAAATAGTTTAATACCTGCTGCTCCGTCACTAATGCTGGAATGGCACCATGTTTCTCAGTCGTTAAGCCAGCGGCAGTCGTAGCAAATTTTAATATGTCGGCTGCTGTCGTCACCTGAATTTCGGAGAGCGGCTGCTCCTCCTTAGCAAGCTGGTATAGCATCGCACCGACAAATGCATCTCCGGCTCCCGTTGTATCAACAGCCTTCACTTTTAGCGCAGGTACATAAGAGCGGAAATTTGGTGCAATCCACTCTGCCCCCTCTTCACCACGAGTGTAAAAAATATGCTTGACCTCACCTTGAAATAGAGAATTAAGGGCCTGCTCTTCGTTATCAATACCTGTAATAAAGTGCAGCTCATCACTGCTCACCTTCACAATATCCGCTAAAGGCAAGAAGGTTTGTATCGTATCACGAAGTTCTTGCTCGCTTTCCCATAGACTTAGACGTACATTGGGATCGAAGCTAATTAATCCTCCTTGTCGCCTGCAATATTGAATTGCTTGCATATGGGCACCTTTTACAGGGTCAGCTATTAAATCAACTGAACCAAAATGCAATATTTCATTACCTTGAAACCAGTCTCTATTAATTTCTGCAGAACTTAAAAATAAATCGGCACTAGGCTTTCGATAAAATGAAAACTCTCTCTGTCCATTTTCTTGCAAACTAACGAAAGCTAACGCGGTATTCGCTATGTTTGTTCGAAAAATATGCGAGGTATCCACGCCAGCTAGCGTTAATGTTTCAACAATATGATCGCCGAAGGCATCCTCACCAACTTTTCCAATGAAGGCTGACTTCCCACCTAGTTTAGCAACCGCACAAGCAACATTCGCAGGAGCGCCCCCCGCAGCTCGACTAAAGGTCGATACATCCTTTAACGAGCAATTTACTTCTCCTGGCACAAAATCAATCAGTGCCTCTCCTATTGTAAAAACCGTCCGCATCCTGTTATTCCTCCTATAACCGTAACTCCCAGAACGTTAAGGCCTCCACTTTGCATGCTCCATCAGAGAACAGCAATATATCTGTTGCATCATCAGGCGGATAGATCCGAGCCGTCATTACCTTGGCACCTTGTTGCAAAAATACTTCTACCGAAGATTTGTCTACGAAAACATGCAGCTTTAGCTTTCCTTGCTCTAGCTGAATTGTAGTTTGACGTAATCCACCTTCACCATCTCCACTGCGCTCTCGATTCAATGAAAATCGTTGTTCAGCAGCATCATAGCTAAGCTCCGTATAAACATCTGCTTGGTTCGAAGCTCTAAGCTTAATTCCGAATGCCTTACTTTGCTGTACATCAAACTCTACTTCCAGCTCGTAGCAATCACCGGTAAACGGAAGCAGCTGCTCCCCTTTCAACTCTATATTAGAAAGCGATTGAGCTTGAGCTCGATACTCTTTTAGCTCCTCAATCGGTTGAAAATAAACGGTTCCATCATCATTGCATCTCATCTCGCGCGGAAGCGTCATCGCTCCTGCCCAATGATGCTGCAGCTCTTGGGTTACAATACGTTGTTCCCAAGTATCCATCCACGCCATAATAACTCTTCTTCCTTTATCATCTAAAGTAGATTGCGGCGCATAAAAATCAAAGCCTTGATCCATAGGGGCATAGCCACCCTTATGAAAAACACCCGTTTGCTTATCTAGCTCACCCCACATATATACTGTGGAATGAATATTATGGTAATCAAGTCCCTGTGATGGCATTCGCTGAGGCGAGAACATTAAAAATTGCTTCTCTCCTATCGAGAAAAAGTCAGGGCATTCCCAATTATCGCCCATTTCTCCGTCACTTTTAGCCATGATCGATACAAAGCTCCAGTTTATTAGGTCAGTTGAGGAATATAGCAGAATTAGCCCATTCCCCACATTATCATTGGAACCAAGCACGGCATAATACGCATCCTCATACCAAAACACTTTAGGGTCCCTAAAATCTTTCTGGCTAACTCCTTGCGGAATTTGCTCACTTGATATCACTGGATTTTGCTCTAGCTTTCTAAAATGAATACCATCTTCAGATACTGCTATATTTTGGACTTGCTTATAGTCACGTTCCTTGTCAGGCCCAGTTATAATATGACCTGTATACATAAGATAAAGCTTTCCATCCTTAACAATCGCGCTTCCCGAAAAACAACCGTCCTTGTCATACGGCATATCTGGAGCCAAAGCAATCGGCATATATTGCCATGAAATTAAATCATCACTAACTGCATGCCCCCAATGCATCGGTCCCCAGTTCGATGCGTAAGGATAATGCTGATAAAACATATGATACTTTCCATCAAACTGTACAAAGCCATTGGGATCATTAATCCAGCCTAGCTCACCCATCAAATGATATTTCAAGCGATACGCATCCATAATCTGATGCTTATGCTGTGCTATATAAGCGTCGGCTTTCTCAATTGTGTAGGTCATCTCTATCTCCATCCTGAACTTGTTATTTAATCGATCCCTGCATTACACCTTGAATAATGAATCGTTGGGCAAATAAATATACAATGACTACTGGCAAAATTGTTAACAGTAAAGAAGCCATTAATGGACCATAGTCAGCTGTATAGGTTCCATAGAAATAAAAGGTTGATAACGGAAGCGTTCGTTGCTTCGCTTCGATTAATACTAAGGAAGGAAGTAAAAAGTCATTCCATATCCAGAGCACATTTAAAATTGAAATCGTAACTGTTGTTGGAATTAATACTGGCAACACGATTTTAAAGAAGGTTTGAATTTTCGAGCAGCCATCAATCATTGCCGCCTCCTCTAGCTCAAGCGGTATGCTTTTAATAAAGCCATGAAAAATAAATACCGCGAGTGAAGTGCCAAACCCAATATACAAATATATCAAGGCAGCCTTACTATTCATTAGATCAAGTGAGCCGTAGATTTGTACAAGTGGAATCATAATCGCTTGGAATGGAATAATCATCGCTGCAACCATCGTCATAAACATCACTTGATTAAGCTTCGTTTTATTTCTTACAAAAAAATGTGCAGTCATTGCTGCGAATAAAGCAATCAATAAGACACTGCAAACCGTAATAATTAACGAATTGGAAAAGGCATGAAAATAACTCATTTTTTCAAATGCTGTAACATAGTTTTGTATACTAAATGTTTCAGGAAGTGAAAATGGTGCGCTCGTAATCTCCTTATTTTTCTTAAAGGAGTTAAGCAATATAATGAAAAAAGGTGAAATAAACAACAATAATACGACAAAAAGCAAGATTCCCTTCACTGCGCCCCATGTTTTTCTCATACTGCTTGTCATTATGATTCCACCTCCATTTTCTTCGTAAAGTAAACCTGTAGTAACGTAATGATGGCAACAATAATAAACAAGACAAATGCCTCTGCTTGACCGACACCATAATCACGTGCTAAAAATGCTTTGTTATAGATAAACATTGAAACTAGCTCGGTGCTTTTAAATGGACCTCCAGAAGTTAACGAAAGGTTAACCTCATAAACTAGAAATGCACGCTGCAGCGATAAGAAGATACATACGCTAAATGCCGGTACCATTAACGGCAATACGACGTTTTTCATGCGTCTCCAGCCAATAGCCCCATCAATTTCTGCTGCTTCCATAACATCCTTCGGCACATTCATTAACCCAGATATATAAATAACCATCATATAACCTGCGTATTGCCACACCGTAACGATCACTAATGCCCATAGTGCACGATCAGGGTCAGCTAGCCACGTTGATTCAAATAAAGAGATACCAAAATATTTTCCAGCATTAACAATCATATGATTAAAAATAAACTGCCATATAAAACCTAATACAATTCCACCTACGAGATTAGGAAGAAAAAATCCAGTTCGGTATATATTACTTTTACGACGTCTAGTTAATATATAAGCTAGTGAAAAAGCAACAACATTAATAAAAATCACGGAAGAAAACACATATTTCAGCGTACGTGCGAAAGATTGCCAAAAAGCAGTATCTTGAAACACCGTAGCGTAATTATCAAAATTAACAAAATTATAGCTAGTAGCAATCCCATCCCAGTCCGTAAAGGTGAGGAAAATTCCATATAAAAATGGAATGAGCACTACCGTTGTGAATATAAATGTAGTCGGTCCTGTAAATAACAATCTTGTTTTTATCCGATGCCATAAGCCTTTTTCAGTGATCATGCTGCATCACAATCCTTTTGTAAAATGATAGGTAAACAAGGCAGGCGTTACGCCTGCCTGTTTTATATTAACAATTACTTAACCTTTTTCCAGTAATCCTCAATCTCTTTGGCAAGATTTGCACGATCTCCTGATTTAGCTAGATATTTTTGCATCGATGCCCCTACATTGCTCCAATGATCGGCTGGCAGAATGTTTAGACCCACTGTCGTTTTTCCATTTGCCATATAGCTTTGAATCGATTGTGCTAGTGGATCCTGAGGTTGCAATTCCATCCCGTTAAATGCAGGTACAATGTTTGCCTCATTGATTAGGAAGTTTTGACCGCTTGGCTCATATACAATCCAATTCAAAAACTGCTTTGCTGCCTCTTGCTGCTCTGCTGAGCTTTTCTCTGCATCAATAACTAAGCGCTTCGTAATTGACGTTGCAATTTGCGTATTGCCATAGTCATCTGGATTATTACTAATTGGAACTGGAAGGAAACCAAATTGTCCTTCTTCATTAAATTCTTTAATGTTTGGCCAAGCCCAGTTACCCATAAACCATAGACCTACTTCCCCAGAAGCAATATCCTCAGGACCTTGCTCATAAACAGCAGCTAGCGGTTGATCCTTAACATTGTTATATTCCATCATGAGGTCAAATGTATCGATTAAACCATTAAATACTGTATCATTAGCTAGATCGGCAGAGCCTGCTTTCAGTTGATCAATAAATCCAACAACCTCGTTCATATCTGTTGATTGGTTTGCATACAGGCCATTAAGAAAATGTGCGCCTAAAGACCAATCCATTGGTGAAATGTGAATCGGTTGCTTTCCGATCGCAACAATTTTTTCAAATAAAGCTTTAAGCTCATCTCTAGTCGTAATTGTTGCTGGATCAAACGTTCCACCCACCGCTTCATCCAATACTTCTTGGTTATAAATGAAAGAGAAGCCTTCAACAGCTAATGGAAAGTCTAACACCTTGCCATTCACAACCGTAGTGCTATTCTCCACTGCATCGGCAACCCACTTTTCGTTAGAAAGATCAAGAATACGCTCTTCAAAGCTAGGTACATCAGCTGGATCAAGCATTAGAATCGTTGCAGGATTGCCTGCAGCATATAGCTGAGATGCCTTTTCAAATGGTGATTGTCCATTACCTGTACTAATAATTTCAATTTCCACACCAGTTTCAGCCTGATACACCTTTACAGCATCTTCTAACTGAGTCTGAATTTCAGATTTTGAGTTAAGAAAGGTTAGCTTTACATCCGACTTCGCGCTAGAACCATTAGAGTTGGATTGCCCAGCAGTAGAATTACTACCGTTGCTTGAATCCTTCGTATTGTTGTTACCACCGCACGCAGCAAGCAATAACATCAAGATGAGTAGCAAACTGACCAATGAGAGTTTTCTGTTCATTCTTCATATCCCCTTTTTATTAGTAATCGCTTACAATAACCACATTATATATGTTAAACGATTGACATGTCAATCGTTTAACATATCATTTTAAAGAAAAAAACCTGACTTTTTTGTGTCAGGTTTAATCGTTTATCATCTTATGTGGTTTCACGTTCTATTAACTCAACCGATAACGTATTGGCATGTTCAATAGCTTCGCCGTCCATTTGCTTACGTATGAGCTCAACCGCTAGCTTCCCCATTTCATTAATGGGCTGTCTGATCGTCGTTAGGCTTGGACTAATCCAAGAAGTTAAATTTACATCATCGTAGCCAATAAGTTTAAGATCTCTAGGCACTTCCTTACCGAGCTTACGGCACCATTTCAGTACGAAAGAAGCAATAATATCACTCGTTGCAAAGACCCCATCAATATCATCATGCTCAACTAATAGCTGTGAAATAATTCGTTCATAGGTTTGCTGATCGAATACATTCATATCGGTTTGAAGCGTCATAAATTCGACTCCATGCTTTCGCATCGTTTGCTCAAATGCTTGTGTACGAAAATTTGCCAATAGATCAAGCTGTAGATGTCCACAAATATGAGCAATTTTACGGCAGCCTTTGGAAATTAATAGCTCAGCTGCTAATTTGCCACCGAGTTCATTATCCGAAGCAATATACGGAAGATCACCGATTTTACGGTCAATCGTTACGACAGGATTACTTAATTGTGTATACTCTTCTACCTCGAGCGTATGACTGCCCATAATAATCCCATCAACACGATGACGCTTCATCATGTCTATATATTCTCTCTCCTTAATCGGATCAAGCTGAGAGTTACATAATAATATTTTACTACCTTGTTCATAGGCGTAATATTCAATGGCACTCGCAAGCTCAGCAAAAAAAGGATGCGCTACATTGGGAATAATTAATCCAATAATATTGGACTGCTTTCTAAGTAATGAACGTGCGATCTCGTTAGGCTGATAATTTAATTCGTTCATCGTATCATAGACAAGTTTTCTAGTTTTTTCACTTATGTAGCCTCTATTGTTTAAAACACGAGACACGGTTGTAACCGAAACTCCTGCGCGCTCTGCAACATCATTAATCGTAGCCATATTCCTTCTCCTTCATCATTCCTTACTACTAGTATAAACGATGTCACCCAATGAAGGTAATAATATTATATTCATAAAAATAGTATCAACAACCAATACTACAATTTATGTGTCAAACCATTACATCGCTTGGTGAACAGGGGATGTGATCGTGATTTATCTCACATTCTGCAACAATGGAAGCGTTTATAATTAAAGAGGAAACATCTTACAACTAAGGAGGACTGTACATGAAAGGCTGGTTATTTACCGGAACGAATATTCCACTGAAGCTAATTGAGAAGGAAGATCCTAAAGCAACTCCGAATCATGTTGTCATTGAAGTTAAGGCTGCAGGCTTATGTCACTCTGATGTGGCTGCATTGCAAGATCCAGGCTGGATGCCATTATTTCCTAATGGTCCAGTCATTATGGGACATGAATGTGCCGGTGTCGTAATCGAGGTTGGTGAAGGCGTAACTGAACTAAAAATCGGTGATCGCGTGGGGGTAAACCCTCTTGACCAGGAAACTCGTGAAGCGGCAGGATATAATTACGATGGTGGATATGCCGATAAAGTACGTGTTCCTGCGAAAAACTGTGTTAAAATTCCTGACGATGTCTCTTTCATTGAAGGTGCTGCGGCTACTGATGCGGGCTTAACTTCTTACCATGCATTATTTTCTATTGGACAAGCACAAGCAGGCATGAAGGTTGGGATTATTGGTGTAGGTGGATTAGGTCAATTTGCTGCACAGATGGCCATGATTAAAGGCTGCGAAGTGTATGCTTCGGACATCTCCGACGAAGCTAGACAGCTTGCACAAGAAATTGGATGTAAAAGGGTTTATGAAAATGTGCTCGATATGAAAGAAGCTGAATGTGATCTTATCGTTGACTTTGCTGGATTTGGCAAAACGACAGCAGATGCACTTGAAGCAATTAAACCAAAAGGAACGGTTGTTATTGTCGGCATGGGCATCCTTACATCCGAAATCAACACGTACCATATGATTACAAAAGAAATAAAGCTGCTTGGCAGCAACGGTGGTACGAATGAGGATCTTAAAGGGGTATACGAATGCTTCTCAGCAGGAATGAAGCCTCAATTGACAACAATTTCATTTGAAGAAATTGATAAAGGTCTAGAAAAGCTTAAAAATCACGAAGTTAAAGGCCGTCTCGTTGCGGTGTTTGAATAGAATATAGCAAGGTATCCATTAAGAAAAGGATCGTCCGCAGCGACGATCCTTTTCCATATCTCATTATGCTTATCGTATGTCTGCACTTTGATGTCCATTGCTTCAACTGCTGTTTTAAATACGAGGGGGTTGCTTGTTAAAGTACGGCAAGTGGATATCCTCTTGATCACAGCTATCATCAAGTAGCGATAGCGATGCATGCGGTAATGCGATTCGTAGCGTTTTACTTATCGTTCTTATAAAAATCTCTCCAAGGATCATCGCCGCTATAGATTCTAGATAGTGCCTCTTCTATCGTTATGCTGTCTGGCGCTATGCTATCAAGTTCATCCCAAGCTATTGGCATCGAAACCTTTGCTCCCTCTCTCGCTCGTAAAGAGTACGGAGCTACACTGGTTGCGCCTCGACCATTTCGAATCCAATCAATAAATATTTTGCCTGAGCGACTGCTTTTTCTCACATTGCTTGTATAGCGATCAGGCCATTGTCGCTCCATCACTTGAGCAACGGTCTTCGCAAAATTGTTAAATAACTCCCAGCTCATATTGGCTTGGAATGGAACAACGACATGATAACCTTTGCCTCCACTTGTTTTCAGGTATGCATTCAGCGAAAGCTCAGCAAGCACACTTCTTACGTCCTTCGCCCCTTGCCGCACTCTATCTAACTCCATGCCCTCGTCTGGGTCTAAGTCAAACACCATAATATCAGGCATTTCTAGTCTGTCTATGCGGCTACCCCAAGTATGAAATTCTAATGTGCCCATTTGCGCCTCATAAATGATACCCGTAGCATCCTCTACATAAAAATAATCCTCCGTACCTCCACTGCCTGTTGTAAGCGGAAATGTAACAATCCCTTTACTGTCGGCACCAGGATGCTTTTTATAAAAGCAGCTATGCCCTATTCCTTTGGGACATCTTACAACGGTAAGCACGCGATGACTGACGTACGGCATCATCTGCTCCGCTACCTTCGCATAATACTGAACGACATCCTTTTTTGTAAGTACGGGATCATTAAAAATGACCTTGTCAGGGTTCGAAATGTTAATGCCTGCGATGACGAGTCCCCTTGTGTTGCTGCTGAAGGTAGTCTGTTCGGGAGCTGCTTGAAGCATATCCTCTTCCCGTTCCTCTCTCTGAATTTCTTTGGGATTTTTATCTACTCGCAGCCCTTTAAAGCTCGCTTGTCTTACGAGATTTTCCTCAGTCCATTCAGCAAATTTAATTTCTGCCACAAGCTCAGGCTCTAGCCATATAAGGTGTTCATTAGATTTAGATGGGGGTACTTGCTTGAACGGAGATTGCGCCCTCTTTATTAACTTGAACTCCCGCTCCAATATCCTTTTATCTGCCTCAGACATACCTGTACCTGCTCGTCCAGCGTAAATGAGCTCGTTCCCACTATATACACCTAGAAGCAAGGAGCTTACGCCACTTGTTCTTTTGTCTGTAAGAACGTAGCCGCCAATAACGAACTCTTGCCTTCTATCGCACTTCAGCTTAATCCAGTCGCCATTTTTTAAGCCGCTATATGGGGTGTCGGCGCGCTTGCCAATAATCCCTTCCATTCCAGTCTGACAAGCGACGTTAAAGCTTTCTTGCCCATTACCTTGAATATGACGGCTATAGTAGAGGTTACTTGGTGCATGCTCTAACAACTGCTCTAGCTGAGCCTTCCTGTCTATAAGCTTTTGGGGGCGAAGATCGTTGCCATCAACAGCGAGTAAATCAAAGACAATATAGGTTAGCTGGCCATCCCTACCCTTCCTTACATAGCTCTGCAACGCCTGGAAATCCGTTTTCCCTGATTCATCCGTAATGACTAGCTCACCGTCTAATATCATCGCTCTTCCATCAGCTAAATCCGCAAGGGCGCTGACAATTGTCGGGAAACGACTGCTATAATCATGGCCGTTTCTCGTTATTAAGCGTACGGTATTCTCTTCAATAAATGCTATTATTCTATAGCCATCATACTTCAATTCGTAAAGCCACTCGTCGCCTTCAGGAATGGAACGAACGAGCTTGGCGAGCTGCACGTTGAGCTTATCAAATGGATTACGTACGACCTTTGGCTCTTCTCCCTGTTCGATCTCGTCCATCGTCCTCCCAGTTCTAATGCTTCTGTCGAACTCCTCTATTCCGTTAGTTTTCTGGACACAGTCATCCCGCTCCTTCAGCAATAGCCAGTTGTCTTGATCGTCATCAGCTTTAGGTTTTAAACGAATGAGCGCCCATTTCCCTTTAAGCCGACGACCTCGCAAGACAAACTTCAGTTCACCTTTCTGGAGCCCTTGCTTTACATCTCCAAACGGCTCCCAGAAGCCTTCATCCCACAGCATCACAACTCCGCCACCATATTGCCCTTTCGGTATTGTGCCTTCAAAATTTCGATAGGCTAAAGGATGGTCCTCCACCATTACAGCAAGTCGCTTGTCTTGGGTATTGTAGGAAGGCCCCTTCGGAACTGCCCAGCTCAAGAGAACCCCTTCCCATTCAAGACGGAAATCATAGTGCTCTCGTCTTGCCATATGATGCTGCACGACAAAGCGAAGTGCTTGCCCTGATGCTTCGGCTTTTCCTTGCGGCTCAAGAGTGGTGTCGAAGTTTCTTTTTTTGTTGTATTTATCGAGTGTTGTCATGTGCTCACCTATTTCTTTTGCGCTCGGAATAAAGCTAGCTGTGCGTCTACGTCGCTCGGGTTAAAGCGGTGTGGCAGCTCCGCTTGGATTAAAGCGGTGGGGGGCATCGCTCCGGATTAAAGCAGTGTGGCGGCTCCGCTCGAATTAAAGCGGCGGGGATTCATCGCTTCGGATTAATACGTCTTGCAGTCGCTTTTTAAACACTGCTGCTGCCTTTTATTTTTGGTTGTTGCAGCAGCGCTTAAAGGCGACACGCTTCGCTTTCCAGACGTATTAATCGCTTCGCTTGATGTCTTTGCTACCGCTTTAACCCTAGCTGATGTCTTGCTTCTCTTTTATCCTCGCTGATGTCTTACCTTCGCTTTAACCCTCGCTGTTGTCTTACCTTCGCTTTAACATCGCTGTTGTCTTACCTTCGCTTTAATCCTCGCTGCGCGAATCAATTCGCGCATAGCAATGTCATTTTTGTAGCAGCCTTCAATGTATAACATAAATAAGCTAGAAACGTTTGCTAGCACCCCACTCTCAGAGATACCCTCAAAACCACTACAGTGGAGGAATAGTAAGCTCTGGATAACGAAGTGTGTTGCCTTTAAAGATGATGCTGACAACAATAAATACTAAAAGGAAGCATCATCTTTAAAAAGCAACAGAAAGAGCTTACTATTCCGGAACGTTGAGCTTACTATTCCGGAACGTTGAGCTTACTATTTCGGAACGCTGAACGCAAAAATGCTTTATGCTTTATTGTTTCCAGTGAGCGAAGTGGTATGCAGCACTTGACGAATTGCTTCACAATAATGGCAAAGTCACGCAGCCAATAATTACGTTGCGGTTGGGCATATTACTTTAAAAGGAGTGGATACTAATGCATACAGTATGGAAGGGTGCAATTAGCTTTGGGCTTGTGCATGTGCCTGTGAAGATGCATGCAGCAACGGAGGATAAGGATATTCATTTTAGACAGCTGCATAAGGAATGTAAAATGCCGATTAGCTATGAGAAGAAATGTCCCCACTGCGACAAAGAGGTTAAAGCTGAGGATATTGTGAAGGGCTTTGAATACGAAAAGGGTAAGTATGTCATTATCAATGAAGAAGAGCTTGATGCCATTAAGCCTGAATCAGCACGTACGATTAAGATTTTAGATTTTGTAAACCTTAGCGATATTGATCCGATCTATTTTGAAAAGCCATATTACTTGTCACCAGATATGTCGGGCTCCAGCGCCTATTCTTTATTGGCGGAAGCGATTAAGCAAACAGGCAAAATCGGTATCGCGAAAATATCGATTCGCTCCAAATCAAACCTAGCTGCCATACGAGTAGTGGATAATTGCCTATGCCTTGAGACCATGCATTATCCTGATGAAATTCGCGCGATTAATATGGTTCCGAATTTAACTCAAGCGTCAGAGATTAATGATAAAGAGCTCGAAATGGCTAAGCTGCTAGTTGAACAGCTAAGCGGTGAATTTGACCCTACCAAATATACGGATGATTATCGAGTTGCTCTGTACGAGTTAATTGAGGCAAAAATTGCTGGAGAAGGAATCGATGTCGTGGATTCACCTGCACCAGCAAAAGCCAATGTGATCGATCTAATGACAGCTCTAAAGGCAAGTCTAGAAGCAACGAAACCACAAGAAACGGCCGCTCCGAAAAGAAAACGCCGTACGAAGAAGACTGAGGAAAAAATTTCTTAAAACAACTTTCCCTTCAAGCGATCAGGCTTACCAGAGCTTAATTACAGAATCCAGTAAGCCTGATTATATTTTTATCAACCTACCAATTATTCTTCGCATGCTCCACAAACCCGACTAAATTCTCCACCTGCAATACCTCTCCATCATCGAGTACAACCTTGCCGTCAAATCTAGCGAATACTTGATGACATGAATTATTAACGAACAATAATTTCGTCGCTGTCTGCTGATCATAGATTGGCGTGAAGGTCATTTCAAAACGTCCATCATCACTCGTAATCTTCTTCGGAGACATAAATCCGCCTTCATCGAGCTTAATATATATATGACCTATCTTATGCGCTTTACCATCATAGAATAGCATGTTCTCAGTCGCGGCGGAGGTGTCTCCAAAGCCAAATCCGATATTAAAGCCAAATCGTTTACCATTAACATAGCTGCTGCCATTCCCCCAAATCCATTCATGACTAAATGGCCATACTCCTCTACCCCAATCGATAAGTCCAAAGGCAGTTTCTGGCTCAAAGTTATACTGCTTCGTTCCTTCACCGATTGTTACAGTTCCAGTAGCTGGCATACAGTTACTCTTATGATTGTAGTAAAATAAAGTCCTCTTCTCCTTAAATGGAGTGGCAATAACGAGTGAGGTTAGATCAGGCTGAGATAACGTCACATCAACCTCAATTGTTGGATGATTTTTGCTCGTTGAGCGACAGCGTAACCGTCTTCCACCCGAATATACCTCAAAGTGCATCTCTACATCCTTGCTCTTATAACCTGGATTCCCGCCAACTCATAACGAGGATGGCGGGTCGACTCCCAGGCTGATATAGATTTCCTTTTGCTTCTCCAAAAGCTCACCGACCCGCAGTTTCTGACCAGGAGCTTCGAAACATT